>Ga0209088_10001001_pt1 | contig 18881 bp, 23 predicted proteins | sample S_140625_EF_Meta_FD_187324 | JGI IMG/M metagenome (GOLD analysis project Ga0209088, IMG submission 187324) | Freshwater microbial communities from Lake Simoncouche, Canada to study carbon cycling - S_140625_EF_MetaG (SPAdes) (version 2) | ecosystem: Environmental > Aquatic > Freshwater > Lake ... | reverse complement strand
TGCAGTATGACTTTTTTATAAATATTCTGAGGACTAAGAAGAGATTTTCTCCTTGGCTCCGTAAAGATACGATCAAAGATCTTGATTATGTGAAACGTTACTATGGTTATAGTAATGAGAAAGCAAAACAGGCTTTGAGGATTCTTACCAAAGAACAACTAACATTTATTAAATCGAAATTTGAAACTGGAGGAACAAAATGAGCGTCGTTCAAGAACCTGTTGTAAATTGGACACCTGACCAAATGGTTGAGGTAATCCTAAATGAACCTGATGATTTTCTCAAGGTTCGTGAGACTTTGACACGTATCGGAGTTGCTTCACGCAAGGAAAAGAAAATCTATCAATCTTGCCATATTCTTCATAAGCAAGGTAGATACTATCTCGTGCATTTTAAAGAGTTGTTTGCACTTGATGGCAAACATGCAAATCTTACGGTAAATGACGTTCAGCGTCGTAACCGCATTGCTCAATTGATTGCAGATTGGGGTCTGGTAGAAATCGTTGATGTTTCTAAGATTTCTGATATTGCACCACTCAATCAAATCAAAGTTCTTGCCTATAAGGACAAGGGTGATTGGATTTTGGAGACCAAATACAATATTGGTGCCAAAAAGAAAAGGGTAGAAGAGGAAACCGAATAAGAAAGTGGGGAGAACAACACTCCCCTTTTTTATGATCATTGATATATACTAATGATGTTGCCTTCGGGGACATTATTAACTTACAGACGCTCAAGGAGGTCTATTATGTTCGGAACAAGTTCGCTTACACTCTCAGTGCCAGAAACTGCAAAGTATCTGATGGAGATTCAAAGAAATAGTATTGGATTGGATGAGTGGTTTAAAAGGTTTGATACTGCGTATGAATCGCATACAAACTATCCACCATATAATCTAATCAAAGAAAGTAGTGTTGATTTCAGATTAGAAATTGCACTTGCTGGATATAAAAAAGAAGATATTGAAGTTACTACAGAATGGAACAAACTTTTTGTAGATGTGAAGAAGGTCAGTGATACTGATGATGAGTATCTACATCAAGGATTGGCAAAGAGAGCATTCACCCGCACGTGGACTCTTTCTGATGATGTAGAAGTTTGTGATACTTCATTTGTTGATGGACTTCTTACTATTAAAATTAAAAGAGTGATTCCAGAGCATCAGAAAAAGAAAGTTTATCAACTTAACTAAATATTATTGAATATTGTTGCCGCAAGGGGAGCAACTGGCAAAAACCAGTTGACGCTCCCCCATTTTTTTGCTATAATGACTTGAGAGGAAAACTAAAAATGTCTGTAAAGATTGCTCTATTAAAATCCGGAGAATCAGTAATTGCTGATATTAAGGAGTTGATTTCTGACGAAAAAGTATGTGGTTATCTTTTTACAAAACCCCATAAAATGGAAGTCAGTAACTCAATCTTCTTAACAGAACAACCTACAGAATCTGATTCTGTGAGTATTACATTCTCCTCTTGGATTCTCTTCACAAGTGATGATGAGATTCCAGTTCGACCTGATTGGATTGTAACTATTGTTGAACCAGTCAAAACTATTAAAGAAATGTATGAGGAAAAGGTAAATGGAACGGAAAGTGAAGTGTCTTCTATTAAAGGTTGACATAATATTGATTACTGAAATTGTTGAAGTTGGTTCTGAACTTGGAGAACCTGATTGTAAACTGATTAATCCTTATCGGTTTTTTGGTGAAGATGACCTCCAACGTTGGCCAGAAGTTACTAATCAAACTGAATTGATGATTCATTCTGATAGTATTCTTACAATCGCAGATCCAACTCCCGAAATCGTTGAAAAGTATCTTGAACTAACTGCATAATGTCCTTAAAATTCTATACAAACGTTCAGATGGTCGGGGATCACTTCTTGGTTCGTGGTTATGAAAATGGAAACAGTTTCATGATCCGTGAGAAGTTTTCTCCGACTCTTTTTGTCCCTTCTAAAAAACAAACAAAATATAAGACACTGAACGGTGAATGTGTGGAACCAATTCAACCTGGTTCTGTGCGTGATTGTCGTGAGTTTATTAAGACATATGATGGTGTGCAAAGTTTCAAGATTTATGGAAACGACCGATACATCTATCAATACATCTCTGATAACTATCCAGAAGAGCAAATCAAATTTGATATTGCTAAAATCAAACTCGTAACAATTGACATTGAGGTTGCATCCGAAAACGGATTTCCTGATGTGGCAAGTGCTGCCGAGGAAATGCTTTTGGTTACAATTCAGGATTATAATACAAAAAAGATCACAACTTGGGGTGCTGGCCCCTTTCAGAATAATCAAAAGAATGTTGAGTATCGTCAGTTCTCTACTGAATATGATATGCTTAACGACTTTATTCACTGGTGGATGAATAATACACCAGAGATTGTGACTGGATGGAATAACCAGTTGTATGATATGCCATACATTGCTCGTCGTATGGATAGGATTCTGGGTGAGAAGTTAATGAAACGTTTGTCTCCTTGGGGACTTGTAACCGAATCCGAAGTATTCATTGCTGGTCGTAAACAGATTGTTTATGATATTGGTGGAGTAACTCAACTGGATTATCTTGAGTTGTATAAGAAGTTCACTTATACAAACCAGGAATCCTATCGTCTTGACCATATTGCTAATGTGGAACTTGGGCAGAAAAAACTAGATCACTCAGAGTTTGATACTTTTAAAGACTTTTACTCAAAAGGTTGGCAGAAGTTTGTAGAATATAACATCATTGACGTAGAACTTGTTGACCGATTGGAAGACAAGATGAAACTCATTGAACTTGCACTTACAATGGCATACGATGCCAAAGTAAATTATGCCGATGTATTCTTTCAAGTTCGTATGTGGGATACTATTATCTACAACTATCTTAAGAGTCGGGATATTGTAATTCCCCCAAAGGAAAGAACTGATAAAGATGCTAAGTATGCTGGTGCCTATGTAAAAGAACCAATTCCTGGTAAGTATGATTATGTTGTCAATTTCGATTTGAATAGTCTATATCCGCATTTAATTATGCAATACAACATAAGCCCTGAAACTCTGATGGAACAAAGGCACCCATCGGTAACTGTGGAAAAAATTCTCAACAAAGAATTAGATTTTTCCGAATATAGTGATTATGCGGTCTGTGCCAATGGTGCGATGTATCGTAAAGATGTTCGTGGATTTCTCCCAGAACTAATGGAGAAGATGTATAACGAACGTGTCATTTTCAAAAAGAAAATGATTGAGGCAAAGAAGCAGTATGAGAAAACTCCAACTAATGCTCTTGTTAAAGAAATTGCCAGATGTAATAACGTTCAGATGGCAAAAAAGATTTCTCTTAACTCTGCTTATGGTGCTATCGGCAATCAGTACTTCCGTTATTTTAAACTAGCAAATGCTGAGGCAATTACTCTTTCTGGGCAAGTTTCAATTCGTTGGATTGAAGAAAAAATTAACAAGTACCTAAACAAAATTCTTAAGACAAATGATGTTGACTATGTTATTGCTTCGGATACTGATTCTATCTACCTTAATATGGGTCCTTTGGTGGAGACTGTATACAAGGGAAGAGAAAAAACTACTGAGAGCATTGTGTCGTTCCTTGATAAGGTCGCTCAGGTGGAACTTGAAAAATATATTGAAAGTTGCTACCAAGAACTGGCAGATTATGTGAATGCCTATGCCCAGAAGATGCAGATGAAAAGGGAGAATATTGCTGATCGTGGAATCTGGACTGCTAAGAAACGTTATATCCTGAATGTCTGGGATAGTGAAGGTGTTCGTTATGATCAACCTAAACTGAAGATGATGGGTATTGAGGCAGTTAAATCTTCTACTCCGGCACCTTGTCGTCAAATGATTAAGGATGGGTTAAAAATTATGATGAGTGGCACAGAAGAGGAAGTTATTGAGTATATTGATAATTGCCGAACTGCTTTTAAGAAACTTCCTCCCGAACAGATTGCCTTTCCTCGCACAGCATCTGATGTTCGTAAGTATCGTTCCCATTCAGACATTTATGTGAAGGGAACTCCTATTCACGTTCGTGGAGCACTTCTCTTTAATCATTATATTAAGGAGAAGAACCTGACTAATAAATATTCACTTATTGGTAATGGTGAGAAGATTAAGTTCATCTATCTTAAAAAACCTAATATTATTCAGGAGAATATTATCTCCTTTATTCAAGACTTTCCTACAGAACTTGGTCTTGACAAATACATCGATTATGAACTACAATTTGAAAAGAGTTTTGTAGAACCACTCAAAGCAATCCTAGATGCCATTGGGTGGAACGTAGAAAAGACTGTAAACCTTGATTTATTTTTTACCTGATGGAATTGCCTGTTGACGAAAAGGAATTGGATACTATTATTAGTGCTCTGAGATTGGGCGGAGATATTGCACTATACCAAAAACTTTGGACTTATAAAATGAATTATATTGATAATCAAAAATCGATGGAGACTAACTAATTATGGATTTTCTTAAAGATATTGTAAAAGAAATTGGTGGAGAATACACACAACTGGCATCAGACATTGACGAGACTGAATCTTATGTGGACACGGGTTCGTACATATTTAATGCTCTTGTATCTGGGAGTATCTTTGGTGGTGTATCTGGTAATAAAATCACTGCAATCGCAGGTGAAAGTTCTACTGGAAAAACTTTCTTTAGTTTGGCAGTGGTCAAAAATTTTCTTGATAATAATCCTACTGGATACTGTTTGTATTTTGATACTGAAGCTGCAATCACCAGATCCTTATTGGAAAGCAGAGGCATTGACACAACTAGAGTGGTTGTCGTCAATGTGGTCACAGTTGAAGAGTTTCGTGGTAAGGCACTGAAGGCAGTTGATCTTTATATGAAGAAACCAGAAGCAGAACGAAATCCTTGTATGTTTGTTCTTGATTCTCTTGGTATGCTTTCTACAAGTAAAGAGATTAATGATGCCCTAAATGATAAGGAAGTTAGGGATATGACCAAATCCCAACTGATTAAAGGTGCATTCCGTATGCTTACTCTGAAACTGGGTCAGGCAAAAATTCCAATGATTGTGACTAATCACATATATCAAGTTATAGGATCTTATGTTCCTATGCAAGAAATGGGAGGGGGATCAGGACTTAAATATGCTGCTTCCACTATTATTCATTTAGGAAAAAAGAAAGAAAAGGATGGAACGGAAGTCATTGGAAATATTATCAAAGCAAAGAGTGTTAAATCCAGATTGAGTAAAGAAAATCAAGATGTTGAGATTCGTCTTTACTATGATGAAAGAGGTCTTGATAAGTATTATGGATTATTGGAATTGGGTGAATCTGGTGGTATGTGGAAAAATGTTGCTGGACGTTATGAAATAGATGGGAAAAAAATATATGGGAAGGAGATATTAAAAAATCCAGAACAATATTTTACTCCTCAAGTATTACAAGCACTTGATGAAATTGCTAGGCAAAAATTTTCTTATGGAAACTGATATAAATAAGTATGGTTACTAACCATACACAAATGTTTATAGATACGCACCACATAATACCAAGATCTGAAGGTGGAACTAATGATCCAAAAAATCTTGTTAAACTTCCAAGAAGATTACATCAAGAAGTTCATCATCGTAGGTGGTTAGTTGGTGGATCTATTAATGATTTATATGCTTTCCAAATATTAGGTGGAAATTTATCAGATGATGAATTGAAAAAAATTTATGAAGATCAAGTTTATAGATGTAAGAGAGATCAAACTAAATTGACTGAATCTAGAATAAATTCTGATAAATGGAAACAATCACATCAAAATGATGAATATAAACAAAAGAAAAGAGAACAGAGTATTTTATTAAATAAACTTGGAAAAATTAATTCTAAAGAATCATCAAAACTTATAAGCGAAAAGAAAAAATCGGTAAAAAATTACAATTCAAAATTAATTTCAGTTTATGGTAAAATATGGGAAGATGCTTCTAAATGTGTAAGAGATGGTGGTTCTGATGGATTAAGTTTAAGACAATTGAGATATAGAGCAAATGAAATTAATTATCCTGATGTATTTTATGTGTAACAAAGTTAGTTATGGTGTATGAAAAACATCAGAATTATAAAAACTGGTGTTGATGTATCCAAGATACTAGAACAACTCAAACAATATCCAGAGGATTGGGGGTCTCAAAAAGATCTTCAAGATGCTGAACAATTGGATCCCACAGAATACACAGTAACTGTGGATGTATTGCAACTTATAGTCGGTGGAGTTGAAGCAGAAGGTCAGTATGTTGGTAATACTGAAATCTGTATTCAAACTCCTGCGTATGAGAAACACACGGAAATTCTTAATTACTTGAGAAAGTATTTTAAGAAACTTCGTCGTTGTGGATTTCTAGCACTACCTATTGGCGAAATGGTAGGTTCTCATATTGACGAGGGAACTTATTATCTTACAAAAGATAGATATCATCTTTCCATTCAGGGAAAATACGAGTATAGTGTTGGTGAGGAAACGGTAATTGTTGAACCAGGAACACTCTTTTGGTTCAATAATAAACTTCCACACAAAGCAGTGAATATTGGAGACAACGTTAGAATTACTTTTGTATTTGACGTACCACATCATAAACGAAATCTTTAATTGGAATAATGGAACGACTTGAACTTACGATTCTCCGAAATCTTGTTTATAATGAAGACTACTCTAGAAAAGTTATACCTTTTATACAACCCGAATATTTTGAACAAAGGTCTGAAAAAGTAGTCTTTGAGGAAATCGTTCAGTTTATTGTCAAGTATAATTCTGCAATTACCAAAGAAGCACTTGGTATTGAGATTGAGAATCGCACTGATTTAACCGAAACTGAAATTAAAGATATTCGTGAGGTATGTGAAACACTGAACGATTCAGTAGTGGAGAAGCAATGGTTGCTAGATACTACTGAGAAATGGTGTCGTGACCGAGCAATTTATCTTGCTCTGATGGAATCAATTCATATTGCTGATGGTAATGATGGAAAGAAGAATCGGGATGCAATTCCTAGCATTCTTTCTGATGCCCTGGCAGTATCTTTTGATAATAACATCGGGCACGACTATTTACAAAATTATGGAGAACGTTATGAGTTCTATCACCGCAAAGAAGATAAGATCGAATTTGATCTGGAATATTTCAACAAAATCACAAAAGGTGGCATACCTAATAAGACTCTCAATATTGCTCTCGCTGGTACGGGAGTCGGCAAGTCCCTCTTCATGTGCCATGTTGCTAGTTCCGCGTTGTTACAAGGCAGGAACGTACTCTACATCACTCTTGAGATGGCGGAAGAGAGAATTGCAGAGAGAATTGATGCAAACCTTCTCAATGTCCCGATTCAGCAATTGGTTGATCTCCCACGTTCAACATTTGAGAATAAGGTAACAAGTTTATCAAAGAAGACACAAGGAACTCTTATCATTAAAGAGTATCCTACTGCTTCGGCACATTCTGGACATTTTAAGGCACTATTGAATGAACTTGCTCTTAAGAAATCATTTAGACCTGATATTATTTTCATTGACTACCTTAATATTTGTGCTTCCAGTAGGCATAAGGCAAATAGTTCTGTCAATTCTTATTCGTATATTAAGTCAATTGCAGAAGAACTTCGTGGTTTGGCAGTGGAATTCAATGTTCCCATTGTTTCCGCTACCCAGACTACTCGTAGTGGTTATGGGAATTCTGATGTTGAACTTACTGATACTAGTGAGTCCTTTGGTCTCCCTGCTACTGCTGATCTTATGTTTGCCCTTATTTCTACTGAAGAGTTGGAGGGGTTAGGGCAGATTATGGTGAAACAACTGAAGAATCGTTATAATGATCCAACAGTATTCAAACGTTTTGTTGTTGGTATTGATCGTGCAAAGATGAGACTTTATGATGTGGAGCAATCTGCACAAAATGACATACTTGACAGTGGACAAGAGGAGGAGTATAATTATGAAGAAAGCAAACCAAAAAAATCATTCGAAGGATTTAAGTTTTAAATATGGCAACTATTGAACCTAATAAGTATATTGAATTTGTTCGTCAAACGACTAGTCCAGCAAGTAGTGAATATCCAAAACTTGTTGATCGTTTGAATGAACTGAAAGCACAAGGTGCTGATGTTTCTCGTCTGATGACTGCTGCATTTGGTATGAGTGCCGAAGCGGGTGAATTTACCGAAGTAGTCAAAAAGATCATCCTTCAAGGCAAACCCTATACTGAGGAGAATATCTTTCATATGAAGCGTGAACTTGGAGACTTGTGCTGGTATCTTGCACAAGCGTGTATGGCACTGGATATTAGTTTTGAGCAAGTTCTTGAAATGAACTATGAGAAACTGAGTGCTCGTTACCCAGAGGGTGCTTTTGATGTTTATCGTTCTGAAAACAGAGAAGATGGAGATGTGTAAAAATTGCACATAAATAAATGACCCTTCGGGGTTCTCGGGGAATTAACTCAGTTGGTAGAGTGCGGTCTTTGCAAGGCTGATGTCAGGAGTTCGAGTCTCCTATTCTCCACTTTGCCCAAGTGGTGTAATGGTAGCCACGTATGCCTTAGGAGCATATATCGTAAGATGTGGAGGTTCGAGTCCTCTCTTGGGTACTAAATATTTTAAATATATTCTTGTTAAGATGACAAAACAAGGTCCCAAAGGTGGTGGATCACAATCCGATACTGCATATGTGAATGAATTATGGTTAGCATATAGTTTATTGGGAAGTTGGTCGGGTGGAATTGCTGGTTTGGATGTAGAATATCAAAAATATGTAACTAAAGTTTTATCAAAAACTAATGGGCAAGTAAAGGTACAACAAGCTCAGATTGCTGCCCAAGAAATGTCTAAAAAATTTATAAGTTGGGCAAATCAAAATGGTTTTTATGGTAATCCAACAAATGTATGGTGGACAGCTAAATCTGATTTTTCTTGGAAACAAGTATCCGGAAATACAGATTCTAGGTGGGAATCTCAAACTAAAAATCACCCCGCAGATGTTTTGTGTACTTTTTCAAGATCTGATTATCAACTTCCATATCTTGGACTTTCAGCAAAAATGGTAGAAGGTAAGGGAGATGCCCCAATTAAAAATCCTGGAGTAAAAAAAATAAGTCAGTTTTTATTTGGCAATGATACATCTTTTTCTGATATTTTTGCAGAAACTCGTGATAATATGTTAGTTGAATCTGGACAACCTTTAAGTAAAACTATGAAAAATGTTCCAGAACAAATTTGGAAAAAAATTCCAAAAAATATAGGCCAAAAATATAAGTCTCTTTGTTTAAATCAATGTAGAAATCTTTTAAAAAGTGGTTTTCAATCAAAAAACCAAATTGATGTTAGATTTTATATTTTAGAAGAGTTACTTGATACAAGTAAAGTTCCTCAATATGTAAAAGTTACTGGTAACTATGAAACAGGATCGAATCAAATTACTACTGCATCTGCTAATGTAGTTGTTCCAACGGGACAAAATAATTCAAAATTTAAAGCTTTATTGCAAGATGATCCAATAATTTTTAGTGATTTAGGTGGTGCTGGTGGATATAGTGTTGGTGTTAGTGGAGGTCCTATGGGTGATAAAGGTATAATTCAAATGAGGTGGAAATTTGCTAGTTCTGATTTTAGAACAGGTCTTAAAATGTCTATTGCCCCTTGGTCCGGAACATCAAAAACTGAAAATTCTGTACTTTCTGGAGCTAAAGATTCTTCTGATACTCTATTACCTTAGATATGAAAAAATTTAAAGACTTTATAAAAGAAATCTCTAAAAATTTTAATAGTGAAAATAAGAATCCAAAAGAAGTCTTTAAGGATTTTGTTTCTTATGTCTATTTTACGATAGATAATAAGATTAATTCAACCAAGCAGGAATCTATAAAGAATAAATATATAAAGATTAGACAAAGTGCTATAAGATACATTATTGCTAATGAAAAGGCAATAACTTCTGAAATTTGTAGGAATCAAAGAAATAAGTAATGAAAAGTTTTTTCCAGTTTTTAATCGAAGCAGGAACCGCATCACAGCAGGCAGCCCGTCTAGGTCTTGTCGGTGATGGGCACGGTGGATGGTATGATAAAACCAGTGGAGAGTTTGTAGCAAAGACTGAAAAAGGAACTCTTAAGTTTTATAACAAACGTCAAAAAGTTGGTCAACAAGACCCACCACAAACTGAAAAGGAAAAAAATCTTTCTCAGGGGACTGATGCAGCAGCTTCCCAAGAACCGGTGCAGCAGCAAGCAGCTGCCCCAGAGCAGCAGCCAGCAGCACAAGAACCACAGCAACCGGTTGCTACTCCACCCCCAGTAGAGAAGACCAAGGGCACTCTCACAATTGCCTTTGGTCGTTTCAATCCCCCTACGATTGGGCATCAGCAACTTATGGACACTGCTGCTGCGGCATCGCAGGCAGATGGTGGTGACTATGTAATCTATCCATCAAGAAGTCAGGATAAGAAAAAGAATCCTCTTGACCCTGACACAAAGATTTCATATATGAGGAGGATGTTCCCAGGACATAGTGAAAGAATTGCAAATGATGCTAGTAACAAAACTATCTTTGATGTATTAAAAAAAGCACATAATGATGGATATACAAATGTTAGAATTGTCGGTGGTTCTGATAGAGTAAAGGAATTTGAAAAATTATCTAATAACTACAATGGCCAATTATATGCTTTTGATAATATCGAAGTAGTTTCTGCCGGAGAACGTGACCCTGATGCAAAAGGTGTCGAAGGAATGTCTGCATCGAGAATGAGACTTGCTGCTGCCGAAGGAGACTTCCGTAAGTTTAGAGAAGGTCTTCCAACAGACTTTAAACGCAAAGATGCTCAAGAATTATTTGACAATCTACGTACTTCTATGAATATCAAAGAAGGATGGAATCTCTGGGAGATTGCACCTAAGTTTGATTGGACTAATCTGCGTGAGAACTATATTGCCGATAGGATTTTCCAAATCGGTTCTTTGGTAGAAAACCTCAATACTGGATTGGTTGGTAGAATTATTCGTAGAGGAACCAACTATCTTATCTGTGTCACAGAAGATCATATTATGTTTAAGTCCTGGATTAAGGATGTAACGGAGGCATATACTGAGAAGAAAATGTCCAAGAAAATGAGAACTCCTGGAAAACCAAATACTCTGGTTGGAACTGATGGGTATAGAAAACACGTTGAGGATATGACTCCTGGATCTAGTTGGGGAATACAATTCATAAATAAGTATAGGAAAAAGTAAGTTTAAACAAATCTCCCAATGAATAATAACATTTTTGAGGAACTTCCCGCAAGAAAGTCTGCTCCTGCTGCTGCCCCTGCTGCTAAGGGTAAAGATGGTAAAGGGCCTAATGACCCTAAGGCAAATGCTGAAAAACGTGTTCGTCAGGCAGTCTATGATATTCGTTATCGTGCCAGAAGAGAGGGTGTTGATATCAAACAAGCATTCTCACAATATATGCAAAATAGTTCATTGAATCCACAGGAAAGAACTGCAGTAAAGGCAAAGGTATTTCCAAAGGGTGCTGGTGCCGTAAAGGAAGATTTCCAAATTGAAGAACTGGCAACTAATACAATTACAAGTGCTTTTACCAAAGTATTTTTTGAGGGTGTTGAGAAAGAAGTAGCACCTATTGAACTGGATTATCTTGAAGAACTGAATGCACTTGAAGATAGAAAGTACAAGGTAAGAGTTTCTGATAAGAACTCTGGTCGTTCATATGTTCGTTATGCTACTCGTGAAAAGATTTCTCAGTTAAGAGCAAATCCTAATATCTCTTCTGTTGAGATGACTGAGTATGGTGAGCCTTACGAAGGTGAAAGAAATAAAGGTGAGCAAACTGCTAAAACTAAGGCAGGTAAGGGTAAGGATTATGATGGTGACGGAAAAGTAGAAAGTGGTGCCAAGGAACACGCAGGTGCAGTTCATAATGCAATTCAACGCAAGAAAGGTGGAACACCTGATGGTAAGGATACTTCAAGTGTAAAGGAAGAATTTCTTGGTGAAGTAAGTGATAAGAATGAAAATAATAAGAAAATTGATGTAATGAAGGGTAAGAATAAAGTTGTTGTAAATCCTCCTTCATCCATTGTTTCCCACAATGAACTGGAAGGTGATGTGATCGTTGAAAAGGCACCTCCCGGAGCAAAGTTTGAGAGAATGGTCAAGCACATCAAGGCAGGATATGCTAAGGGTGGTGTGAGTGATAAAGAGAAATCAATTGCTTATGCCACTGCTTGGAAGGCAAAAAATAAGGAAACTCAGAAAGAAGAAACTGAGTGTGGTACTGAACCTAAAAAGAAAGGTGAGAAGGAAACTGACCCACGTTCAATTCCTACAACCACAAATCTTGTTAAGAATAAGTTGAGAGCAATGGGAATGAAAAATCCTATGGTAATGGTTACAACTGAAGGAACTGCCGATGATGCTCTTGCTATTATGAGAAAGAAAATTGCCGACAAACATGGTGCAAAGGCAATTATCGGTTCTCCCGAAAATAAAAAAGATACTGAAGAGAGAAAGGCACAAGCAGAAAAAGAACCAAAACCTAAGAAAAAACTTAAAGGATATAGCATTCCTGGAGCACCTAAGGAAAAATCATACAACGATTGATAAATAATCCAGGATCATTCTTCACACGAGGTTATTATGTCAGCACTTATCGCATGGGCACTTGCTAATCAGGCACTTATCGCAACTGTTCTTTTTGCAGTTTCGGAAGCACTTGGAGCAAATCCAAAAATCAAAGCAAACGGTCTTCTTTCACTCATCCTTTTACAAGTACAAGGACAACTAAAATCAAAAGGTGCTAAGGACTTAACACCCTGAGTTTTTAACTCTAAATTATAAGGAGACCAAAACCAAGGTCTCCTTTTTTTATAAATATTATCAGAACAGAATCTCATAGGTAAGACACATGGCTCTTTGGGGCACGGCAGACAGTTTATTCTCTCCCGGTACAATTGCAGTAAATTATGCTGCTGAAACTATTACTGGAACAGGAACTTCCTTTAGAGCAGCAGGAATTTCTACAGGAACCATAATTACAATTGGTGTTGGTGGAACTTTTGGACAGGCAGTAATTTCTGGGGTTACTTCAGAAAGACTTGTTTCAATCGCAACCACACAATATTTAAGTGGTGCGGTAATCACTGGAGTTGCTTACACACTATCACAAAAACCAATTTATACTCTTGAGGATACCAACTATTCTGGTACTCAAACTACATCAACTGGATTGAAAAATTCAATCTTTGGTGTTGACCTTTATGAGCAAACTGGTGTGAATACAAGTGGATCCAAATATCACGCAGCACACGCTGGTTGGGTCGGTGTTCATACTTACACTGATATGCACGGCAATTATCGTGTTAAATCAGAAACTCTTGTTGCGTTCTCTGGAATTTCAACTGGGACTGCTTCTTATACTTCTACCGGTGATGCTGGTGATGATTCATTTTTTCCTGATATCTAATTGATTTATGAGATTTGATGAATTGAATGATGATAACTATTTGTTATTTGCTATAAAATTCTATGATAATCCTCAGGCAGTCACCAAAGATGATTTTGAGGATGATCTAAAAAGAATAAAATATGTAAAACGGTTGTTGAAAAGATATAAAAATACCGGGGTGCTTAAGACTCATTTGATTCTTAATCACCTCACTGTATTATTCAATGTTTTTGATGATGCCGCAGTTCCTCTTTTATTTTTTAATTTAGAAAGAGACCTTTGGCCTTTTATAAAAAGTTTTCTACTTTTCTTAAATAGACTTCCAGAATATCCAAAAACTGAAATTAATACTATAGAAGAAGATCTTGAGTGTTTAAAACAATTGCAAGCAATCTGATGGAAAGTAAAATCGATAGAATTATTAATATCATTCGTTCTCTTAATGAAGAAGGTGAAGGTGGTGCTCCTACCAATAGTCTTGTTGGTGGAAAGATCGCAGGAACAAAAGAAGCAGGTGATAATCCTCCGGTAAAAAAGAAGAATAAATACATTTATGGAGCGGGATTCCGCAAAAATTGGTTACAAAGAAGAACCCCGCAACCATAGAAATCCAATGTACACTCCCCCTCAACCACAAACAATAGAAACAAAAGTAGCTATTCTTGAGGAGAAGCTTCATACTACTGAGCAGTTGATGCAACGTATTGAAAGTGCAATCGAAAAGATGAGTGAAGTAAGTGCGAATGTGACTAAAATGTTGGCAGTTCATGAGCAAAAGATTGAGTCTAATGATAAAGTTGATGCTATACTCTTTACAAAGATTGACCAGTTAAGCAACAAGATGGATACAGATCATAATGTTGTATTGGATAAATTACAAGGATTAGAAAAAAAGGTTTGGATTGGTATTGGAATTTTTGCAGTAGTGACTTTAATCATCAATAACTCAGAAATGCTGGCAAATATCTTGACAACCACTCAAGACAACGGTAGAATAGAGAGACTCAGATAAGCACCCTTTATAATGGATTTGATTGATTCCAAGTATATTGGACTCGTATCTTCGCGTCTTCAAAAATTCAAAAGGGTTAAATCGGATTTATACACGTTCCGTTGCCCCATTTGCGGAGACTCCCAGAAGAACAAAAACAAGACAAGAGGGTACATTTATCCGGTCAAGAATAATACAAACTTCAAGTGTCATAACTGTGGAGCAAGTCTATCTTTCAATAACTTTCTCAAACACATAGACCCAACTCTTCATAAGCAATACACCCTTGAAAAGTTTAAGGAAGGACATACTGGTAAGAACTTTGTAGTTGAAGAACCAGTATTTGAGTTTAAGAAACCTATCTTTAAGAAAAGATTGGACTTACCAAAGGCATCCGAAAATCCTATTGCTAAACTTTATCTTGAGAAGAGACTTCTAAATCCTGATAAGTTTTATTTTGCTGACAAATTCCAGGCATGGACTAATACTCAAAAACCCACATTTAGTAGGATTGTAAGAGATGAAAGTCGCATAATAATACCATTGCACACTAGAGGGGGTGAAATCTTTGGATTTCAAGGAAGATCTTTAGTACCTAGTAATGTTAAATACATTACAGTGATTTTAGACGAGAGTATTCCCAAAGTTTATGGACTAGATGAGGTAAGTACTGATGAAACAATCTACGTCACAGAAGGGCCATTTGATTCAACGTTTGTCAAAAATGCCATCGCAATGTGTGGATCGGATATTCTACTCGATAGTCTTAATTTGGGTGATGATATTGTCTATGTACTTGATAATGAACCCCGCAACAAAGAAATCTGTAACAGGATCTCCAAACTCATCGATGGGGGTAAAAAAGTAGTCATCTGGCCAAAAGCAGTTCAGCAAAAAGACATTAACGATATGGTGCTTGCTGGACTTTCAGTTATGAATGTGTTAAAATCAAATACATATAGAGCACTCGAAGCAAAAATCAAATTCAACGAATGGAAGAAAGTATGAGTAACGGAACAAACGTAGTTAAGAGAAATGGATCGGTCGAAGGTTTAGATCTAAACAAACTTCACTTGATGGTAGAAGAGGCATGTAGAGACCTTGCTGGAGTATCCGCATCACAAGTTGAGATGCAATCAGGTATTCAATTTTATGATGGAATTACAACAGCAGAAGTTCAGGAGATTTTAATTCGTTCTGCATCAGACTTAATCGATCTTGATCATCCTAATTATCAATTCGTTGCTGCTCGTTTGCTTTTATTTGCTCTTCGTAAGCAGTTGTTTGGTCGTATGCACGAGTGCCCAACTGTTTTGGAGCATACCCAAAAATGCGTAGAACTTGGTGTCTATGATGCAGAGATTCTTGATTTGTATGATGCTGAAGAGTTTGAAAAACTCCAGTCATTTATCGATCATAGTCGTGACTATTTGTTCACCTACGCAGGAATTAGGCAAGTTAGTGACAAGTATCTTGTACAAGATCGTAGCAGTGGTCAGATTTATGAGACCCCACAGTTCATGTATTTGCTGATTGCCGCAACCATCTTTTCCAAGTATCCAAAAGAAACCCGTTTAGACTACGTTAAGAAGTATTATGACGCAATCTCCAAACACAAAATCAACATCCCAACTCCCATCATGGCAGGAGTTAGAACACCACTTCGTCAATATGCAAGTTGCGTTCTTGTTGATGTTGATGACACCCTCGATAGCATCGGCAGTAGCGACTTGGCTATTATGCGGTATGTTGCTCAAAGGGCAGGCATCGGCATCAATGCAGGTCGAATCCGTGGCATCAACGCTAAAATCAGAGGGGGGGAAGTTGCTCATACGGGGGTTGTTCCATTCCTCAAAAAGTTTGAAGCAACTGTCAGATCTTGCACTCAAAATGGCATCAGAGGTGGATCAGCAACTGTCCACTTTCCAATCTGGCACCAAGAAATAAGTGATATCCTAGTCCTAAAGAATAATAAAGGAACCGAAGACAATCGTGTTCGTAAGTTGGACTATTCTATCCAAATCAGCAAAATCTTCTATGAGAGATTTATTCAGAATGGAGAAATCACACTCTTCTCCCCACACGATGTTCCCGGTCTGTATGATGCTTTCGGAACAGACGAGTTTGACGAGTTATACGTTCAATACGAGAACAATTCGTCTATTCCGTCGAAAACTATTGGTGCTCAAGAACTCTTTCTGGATCTCCTGAAAGAACGTGCCGAAACTGGTCGTTTGTATATTATGAATATCGATCATTGCAATTCCCATAGTTCTTTTGTTGATAAGGTTTCGATGAGTAACCTTTGCCAAGAAATCACACTTCCAACAAAACCTATTCAACATATTGATGATCCTAATGGTGAAATTGCTCTTTGCATTCTTTCTGCTATTAATATTGGTAAAATTAAAAATAATGATGAATTAGAAGTTCTTTGTGATCTTGCTATTAGGAGTCTTGATGAACTCATCGATTTTCAGGGATACCCCGTTAAGTCAGCAGAAATTGCCACAAAGGCACGTCGTTCACTTGGAGTAGGTTATATTGGTCTTGCACACTATCTTGCTAAGCATGGTGAGCATTATGATGATCCTGGTGCCTGGAAACTAGTTCATGACTTGACCGAAGCATTCCAGTATTACCTGATTAAGGCAACCACTCTTCTTGCTAGAGAAAAGGGTGCCTGTGAATACTCACATCGCACTAAGTATGGTCAAGGTATTTTGCCGATTGATACTTATAAAAAGGATGTTGATGAACTAGTTCCAAATGTGCTAAAATATGATTGGGAAAAACTCAGGGGAATGGTGAAGAAGTATGGTGTCCGAAACTCCACTCTCTCGGCACAAATGCCCTCAGAGAGTAGTTCTGTCGTCTCCAATGCGACAAACGGCATTGAACCACCTCGTGGATACCTTTCAGTTAAGAAGTCTAAGAAAGGACCTCTCAAGCAAATTGTTCCACAGTTTCATACACTTAAGAACAATTATACACTTCTTTGGGATATGCCTAGCAATCGTGGGTATATTAATATTGTTGCAGTTATGCAGAAGTTCTTTGATCAAGCGATTTCTGGAAACTGGTCCTATAATCCAGAGAATTATGACAATAATGAAGTTCCTGTTAGCGTAATGGCACAGGATATGCTTACTTGTTTTAAGTTGGGTCACAAGACGGCATATTACCAGAATACTTATGATATTAAAACTGATGAAGTTGAAGAACCAAAACAAGACCTTCAATCATTGCTTCAAGAACTTTCTGATGCCGATGAAACAACTTGTGATAGTTGTTCCATTTGACAAATGTATAAAAACCTGTTATTATAAATAATAGTAGGTTTTTACTTTATTTTATGGAAGGTAGAATTTATAAAATAACAAACAAATTAAATGGTGAGTTTTATATTGGTAAAACTATAAAACCTTTATCAGCAAGATTTTATAATCATTGTTATGATGCTATTAAAAGATATTCCACATCTCATTTCCACAGAGCAATCAAAAAATATGGAAAGGAAAATTTTTTTATTGAGGAAATTGAAATATGTAAAAATAATTTAAGCAATAGAGAAATTTTTTGGATTTCTGAATTAAAACCACATTATAACCAAACTCTTGGTGGTGATGGTGGAATTCTTGGATATTCTCATACGGAAGAAACAAAGGAACTTTTATCTATAAAAAGAAAAGGAAAATTTGTTGGAGAAGAAAATCCATTCTACAATCAAACACATACAGAAGAACAAAAAGAAAAATGGAGTAAAATGAGAAAGGGGCAACCATCTCCTTGTGGATTTGCTGGAAAATCGCACAAAGAAGAAAGCAAAAGTAAGACATCTCAAACACTCAAAAATAATCCAAATGTAAAAAGAACCAAAGTATTTCAGTATGATATTGAAGGAAACTTTTTAAGAGAGTTTCAATCTATTAGTGATGCTGCTAAATTTGTAGAAACAAATCCATCCAATATCAAATATACTTGTGAAGGAAATTTTAATCATTGTAAAGGTTACAGGTGGAGTTATGTTAAAATCTAACTAGGTTAAATATGATAGAGTGAGTTTAAAAATTATTAGTGGTAAAAGTATGGATTTCAAGTTTAAGGCAAACAGCACGGAGAAAAAAGTGGTTAATCAAATGACCGTTTTCAACTCTCAAGAAGTGGATACCAAAAAGCAACCTATGTTTTTTGGACAACCACTAGGAGTTCAAAGATACGATTCTTACAAATACCCAATTTTCGAAAAACTCACAACCCAACAACTAGGATACTTTTGGAGACCCGAGGAAGTCTCTTTACAAAAAGACAGGGGAGATTATCAATCTCTTCGTCCTGAACAAAAGCATATTTTTACTTCTAACCTAAAATATCAAGTTATGCTTGATAGCGTTCAAGGTCGTGGACCTGGAATGGCAT
>Ga0209088_10001000_pt1 | contig 18886 bp, 19 predicted proteins | sample S_140625_EF_Meta_FD_187324 | JGI IMG/M metagenome (GOLD analysis project Ga0209088, IMG submission 187324) | Freshwater microbial communities from Lake Simoncouche, Canada to study carbon cycling - S_140625_EF_MetaG (SPAdes) (version 2) | ecosystem: Environmental > Aquatic > Freshwater > Lake ... | reverse complement strand
TGAGGCGGTTGCTTATAACGCGCCATTCTTAGCAACGCGCGACTTGAGTGGCGCGGACGCCCTGGTCGCTCCATGGTGGTCTGACGCGAGAGGATTATCTGCCATTAAGCCTGGTGATTACGCACCGGCATTCTCTACTCGCGACTCTGAGCCATTACAATCGCTGCGACTTGTATATGAAGGAAAACTGACACGATATGATACTGCAGCTCCTTCATTTTTTAGAAGTATTCTACCATCGCTGATGCAGAGAAAGTCGCCGTGGCTTCATCGATATTATTACAATTTATCGTTTGGAGTCCAGAATGGTCTGTTTCCACCATCTCTACCGAGCGGTCAGGCAAATCTAGATAAGATTCAGCGACTTGAATTAAAACTTGGATTCAAACCGTTGCGTGGATCGATTAATCCTAATGCTGTGCCTCGATACAATGTCTATGTTTTCGCACAGACATACAATATTTTCAGAGTGTACGGCGGACGCGCTGGATTATTGTTCGGGTATTAAATTCTCTTGATAAAATAGAAATATGTCAGAAAATTCTAATCATCTTGGTATTAACCTTGGAAATTTAAAAGCATACACAATGGTTTTACCAACTTTACGTATGATGGGATTTACATTGCCGACGCCTGAAGAAATTTATATGTATACAGATGACAATGTTCTTCAGGCATTTCTTGATCTTATAGCAAATGAAATGTATGAATTTTACAGTAAAGAATTTACTCGAGAACAAATCATACAGCTAATTAATAATCCATACTATAACATGCTTGCTAACGATATAGAGGATGTATGTGCTGTCTTACCTGATAGTTTGTTTAGACGTTTTTTAGATAAAATACTTGTTTTTAAACAATCAGGTGGCGACGGATCGAATTCAAAAAGTTATAATAAATATACAACTGCAGAATTTAAGACAGAAGAAGATGTTGTTGGTGGTATGCGCGGCGGCGAACTTGATCAAGCTCAGAAGGATGCGATGAATGCAAAAACAGACGAGGTATTAATACCTGAATTACAAGCATTATTTGCAGGTGGGGATGCGGCGAAGGCGGAAGTTTTGGAATACTTAGAACATTTGCGTTCTAATCCTGCTCGTCTTGATAAAATTAGAAAGACACTAGGCATCCCTGCTCCTCCTGATGCTGCTCCTCCTGATGCTGCTCCTGCTGCTTCTGCTGCACCTGTTGCTCCTGATGCTGCTTCTGCTGCACCTGCTGCTGTACCTGCTGCTGTACCTGTTGCTGCTGCTCCTACTCCTGTAAGTCAATCAAATACCCTCGCACTCCCTTCAAAATTATTAGTGAAGTGGGGTGATTATCTTGATCCTAAACTTAAACCAGAAAACAAGCAGCAGCTCGGCGACCAACTTGCTCTCCTTACAGAAAAGAAAAGTGATCAATTAATGATTTATGCAATACATTTTGGTTGTAGACTTGCCGGTATAGCTGGTGACAGTATGATATTAACTACATCTTCGTCTAGACAAGAAATAATAACTATAGATGCTGCAATTAACCTTGTAGAACAAAATAGGGACATTGATATTAAATCCGCTTTGATTCTAAGAAGAAAAGCGGATTTCTTATCTATATATGATGCACAAACACAATTTTTTTCATTACTTACTCGCGAACTTAGTACAAATGGCGGCGCAAATATAAAAATTGCATGTAAAGAGTTTTTCAAAAGTTTTAAACCTAATATGGTAGATGCAGTTAACATAGCAACTGGATTAGCTGCCTTTAAACAAACAATATTTAAGAAGAAAACAAATCTTATTAAAAAATTTGGTGTGACTTCAATTAATACAACACAATTTAAAACAAATAACGCTGCTTTAAATAAAGCAGTTCAAAATACTATAACAGCTGCGTCAGCGAAAGCAGGCGTATATGGTGGAGTAGCAGGCGTATCAAATCTAGGTTTTATGGCATTTCACCTCATGAGGCGTGGTTATACGCCTGATTCGATTACACCGAATATGATTCGTAAAAAGCCTGTAACTACTACGCCTAGCACTACTATTGTACAAGCCACTCAACCAAAATTGTACCAAAACCAACCCAACTGCCCTATTGGCAGTCGTCCTGTTTCAACAGGCGCACCACTCAATTATGGACAAAAACTAGTGCCAGGTTATGTTATACCAGAAAATTGTGGTACATTGGGTTGGGCACTAGGATGTACACCTGCGCAAACTGTAGCTTCTACACTTCGCCCTCGCACAGAAGCAGAAGCTATCGAAGAAGGACATCTTGCAGAGAACGCCGCATCTGATTTTGAATGTAGAGAAAAGACTTGCGTGCGAAATATGAATTGGAATCACGGTCAAAACCAATGTGTACCTAGAATACCCGAAGATCCTGAGAAAGAATGGAAAATGACTGGTATAAACCCGTTATCAGGGAATGGCGAAGGCAGCGAAGTTGATAAACAATTTACAGAAAGAATGGGAGAAGAAACAACTTTCCTTCAATTTATCGGTTCATGTGTAACTCTTGGACTGTATAACCCGACGGGTCAACCAAAACAATGTTCTAAATCAAGTTTATTTAATCTACAATGTTGGCAATCATGGGTTGGCGAGGGAGGAACTCAAGTCGTTCGAGGATTGGGTACAGTCGCCGGTTACGGAATGGAAGCAGGGGGGTCAGCAATAAGAACAGGATTGTGGCTCGCGCGGGGAACAGGAGATTTGGCACTTGTTTCTTCAGCGCTTATTGGTGCTCGTGGTTCTTTAAATCACACCACTACTGAATGGAGACAATTACGAGATGCTATGGCTGAAATAACTCAACTAGAAAGTTTTGTTGAAAAAATGGAACAAATAAAAACAGGTTTAGATGCCGCTATAGAAAGGGCAACAACTGAATATATGTGTGCCATCTTTAAAAAATACATATTGCCTGATATTCAACAAATGAAAATAAATTTAACATCTATAACCAAAGTTGTTGACGGAAAAGCGGTTCAAGAAACACCTGAGGTAGGATCAGCAGAAGCAAATAATTTAAATAGACAAATAATATTAGAACTTGCCAAGATATGTGATATGAAAGTAATGGAAGAATTAGCAGAAAAGCTACAGTTTGATCAAAAACTCGATGAAAGTCGTAAGCCTAAACAGGCTGGACCCGTACCTGTGGCTCTTATAAGAAATACTGCTGGTGCGGCACCTGGTGTGGCACCTCCTCAATATAAAATGACAGACTTAGATTGGTTTAGATTATTTTTACCTCATTATACCACCAGATATATGACAGAATTTCAAAAGGCATCAGGAACAGGAGAGGAGGCAGCAAAAAAATCCAAAGAGGATATTCTAAAAGAAGCTATTTCTCATAATATTGCTTCTGGAAAATCAAGTATGATTGATGCTAACACAATGACTAATTTACAAACGAAGTATGGTCAGTTAAGAGAGATGATAGGTTTATATAATGAACCAGACCCAAAGAAAAAGGGACAATATACAGCCGAATTAGCATCATTTCAATCTATAATAAAACACTATGAAGAACTTTCAAAGATTTCTATAGTGGATGCAGGAAGGGATTGGGCAGTTCTTAAAGAAGGATTTGCTTTTGTAGGTTCTTCGCTTAAAGCACGCCAAGAAGCGGCAGCTGCAGCCGAAATCAATAGACAACAAAAAGCGCAAGAAGCTACAAATATGGCAGCAGCCATTGCAGCAGCAAAAGCACCGCTAGAAAGAGAACTGGAGGAAGCTCGAAAGAGAACGGAACAGGTAGCCAAAAATGCAAGCGCCGCCCAAGCCCTTGCTGTTGAACGGGCGAGAGGAGAAGCAGCAAAGGAAGCCCTTGCCAGAGAAAGAACTGCTGCAAATGCGATTTCAAGAGCTGCTGCTCAGGCTGCTGCCAATGTGCTCGCGAGAGCCAAAGCTCCTAGTGCTCCTAGTGCTCCTGTTGCTCCTGTTGCTCCTAGTGCTCCTGTTGCTCATGCTGCTCCTAGTGCTCCTGCTGCTCCTAGTGCGCCTGTTGCGACTAGTGCGACTAGTGCTGCTGGTCCACGCGGTGGACAACTAAGAAATAGAGAGGCAGAAGGTGGTAGACGATTACCGAGAGGTAGAACACAAAAACATAGAAAGTCTACAGCAAGAAAAATAAGAGTATCAAGAAAATATAGAGTGTAAATTTGATTTCATTTATTATGTTGTTCAGAAGTAGTATGACTAATTCAAAACAACATTGTGATCATTGCGGCGAACGATGGCGTTATGGGCATGATCCATGTGATTACAAGAAAGAACCCGTCTTCATTCGTATTCATTTAAATGGAAAACGGATTTCAACTGGACGTCTTGGAGATGATGGAAGTGTTATGGAAATCTTTCCTGGATTCTATGTAAAACATAATACAGTAGAAGAGTGGAAGAAAATATATATGGTGGAGGGTGCTGAAGTTAACACGCGGCAAGTTAGCACGCGGTAAAATTGAGGAAATTTTCGGCTTACAGGTATGTAGAAAATGAGTGATGATATGCCTGTTCCTGTTGCAAAAAAGTCGCGAGTCTTTAAGGTAGCGTCCGAAACTCCTGTAGTTGCTGTTGATCTTACTAAACCTGACCTTGTCGCGCCTGAGCCTGCTGTGCCTGTGGCTGTAAGTGCTGTGCCTGTGCCCGAGCCTGCTGTTGCCCCTGAGCCTCTCGATTTTGATACAGAGGTTGCTAATCAAGAGCCCGCTGTCGCCTCTGAGCCTCTCGATTTTGATACAGAGGTTGCTAATCAAGAGCCCGCTGTTGCTGCAGAGCCCGAGATGTGGCGAGGAATTGAGCTCGAACCTGTCAAGACTGATATTCCCCCTCTTGAAAATCAAGAGGAAGAAATGTCAGATTCTGAAATGCCTCCTCTCTGCACAGCGAAGTGTACCGACTGCGATTGCTCTGCCCTAAAGAATAATAAGGGACTAACAATAAATGCTATGATTGAAAAGGCGATCGAGGAACACTTGAGTCCTGAAGAGAGTGATGCTGATGCTGATGATGCCGATGCTGAGAATGAAGATGAGAGTGATTTCAAAAGCATTAGACCCAGGACCATCTCCGATACCATCAAGGAGAAGCTTGAAGAGCACCTAAATCCAAAGGAACCACCTTCAAGACCCGATTATACTCTTATTATCGTCGCACTTACAGTTGCCATTGGCTTATGGCATCTGTATGTTTGTGTGAATACAGGTGTAAATACTATAAATGAATTTTGAGTTAAACAAAAGTAAACATTAAACATAGAATGGAGTTGATCCATAATTATTTTTTAGTTAATCAAGAAGTTGATCTAAAAACAATACTCGACGAGTCAACAACCTATGTAAAAAAAGCAACAGTTCTTACTCAATATCCTCTTTCCAATGATCTTTCATATTCGCCCAGTACATTCTACACTAAAATGGCTGAACCAATGACCTTACATGTATCAACTGAAAATGAGAACCTTATTCATAAAATTCTTGAGTATTGGACAACAACACAAAATAATTTAAACGCTTTACAAAGTGGTTATGTTATTTTTGAATCACATGGTTTACCGTGTCTGATATTAAGCAATACTGAACTACATACATCATCACATTCATATTGCCAAATTATTAAACTTGATCTAATGATGGAAAAATATGTAGCTACCGATAAAAAACAAAATGATGTTCGTTTGAATTTATATCTTTTGATTATGTTTCTTGTTTTACTCTTCACTATCTTCATTATTGTCATGTAGATTCTCATAGTGAGTTGAAAGGGGAATTGAATAAGCATATTCACTCTCAAAGACATCACGGCTGATCTCTCGTGAGATCTGCCACTGATACTCGTGCTCATAAGCTTCAGCCTCCTTCTTCTTCTCTTCCTTGATTCTCTTCTCTGCTAAGTACTTCACGCGCCCATACTGCGACATAGGTAGAATATGGATATAATTATCCTCCTTCTGCTTTTCCTTATTCTCAAGCTGCTTCTTTACAAGAATTTGCTCTTCGTCATTCTTAATGGCAATAGCAAGGCGCGCAGCCAAGGAAGGCGTAGACGGAACAGAGGATGTATTCTTTACACTTGTTACTAGAATAGGAAAGTCGTTTGCATTTGTTTGCCTCCAATTACTACGAGACGATGTCTGTGGACGCCCAGTAGTCGTCTGTGGACGTCCAGTAGTCGTCTGTCGACGCGCAGTAGTCGTCTGTGGATGCGCAGTAGTCGTCTGTGGACGCGCAGTAGGTGCCCACGCACGAAACGACGTGTTGTTGCTCATTATTACTTGTGTTTAGACTACACATTGAATGGCGGCGCCACGTTTCAATTTTTCGGCTACATAAAATTGGGCTGAACTTACAGTCTACTTAATAGTATACAAATGTCACTCGTCATTGTTGAGAGTCCAGCAAAGTGTAAAAAAATTCAAGGCTTTCTGGGAGACGGATGGACCGTCATTGCCAGTATGGGGCACATCAGAGCACTCGAGTCCGAACTTGATGCCATCGGCTTGGATCGTGACTTCGACGCTCGTTTCACCTTCCAAAAAGAGAAGGCGAAAGCCATTCAACAAATCAAGGCGTCCGCAAAAGGTATGAAGGAAATTTACCTAGCGGCAGATGATGATCGTGAAGGTGAAGCCATTGCCTACAGTGTAGCGGTTCTTCTTGACTTAGACCCCAAGAAGGCAAAGAGATCCGTGTTTCATGAAATCACGAAGGCTGCTGTAGTAAAGGCTGTACAAGAGCCACGCCTTCTTGATATGAATAAGGTGGATGCTCAGCAGGCGCGCTCTATTCTCGATATGATGGTCGGATTTACAATCAGCCCGCTTCTCTGGACTCATGTAGGAAATGCTCTGAGTGCAGGACGCTGCCAGACCCCTGCACTGCGCCTCGTCGTGGAAAGAGAGAGACAGATCACGGGATTTACAAGCGAAACATCGTGGAAACTCAGCGGTACCTGGCTGAAAGGAACGACTCAGATGGCGGCAACTCTTGTAGATGACCTTGCCGATGAAGAATCCGCTCGCAATTTCTTGGAAAATATCCACAATGACGCCGGTGGGACTATAAAATCGACTCAGACAAAACCTTGGTCTCTGTCTGCACCGAAGCCGCTGATTACAAGCACCCTACAGCAAGAAGGCTCTGCTAGGTTCAGCTGTAATCCGAAAAAGACCATGATGATTGCACAGCGACTCTATGAGGCTGGGCATATTACCTACATGAGAACGGATCACGCAATTCTTTCAGGCGAAGCAACTGTGACTGCAAAAGAAATGTTGCGAAAGGAGTTCGGCGATGCTTACGTACAGAGTGACGATGTCACTCCAGTGAAAAAGGCAGGGTCCGATGTCAAAGCCCAAGAGGCACACGAAGCCATTCGTCCCACTCATTTTGAAACGGTAGATCTTCCCACGACAGAAGACTGGTCAGCTGTTGATAGGCGAATCTATAAGCTCATTCGGGATCGTGCCCTTCAGAGTGTAATGACGTCATGTAAGGGCGAGGAACATACTGTTACCCTGCTTGCCGATGGAGATCCCTCTGAATTCCCGTGGGTCACGAAGTGGAAGCGCACCATCTTTCTCGGCTGGAAACGTATTGGTGTAAGTGAGAGTAATTTGGACGGCGATGAAGAGGAATCAAAGGAAAACGATGAGGCGACTTGGGCTCGAGCCATTGCTATAAAGGTTGGTGATAAGGTCAAGTGGACTTCATTAGAAGCCTTTCCTATTGTTACAAAGGCACCCGGTCGTTTCAATGAGGCAACACTTGTAAGAGAATTGGAAAAGAAGGGAATTGGTCGCCCCAGTACCTTCGCAATGCTGATCTCCACGATTTTGGATAAGGAATATGTAAAGAAAGAGAATTATCCTGCTCGCGAAATCAAAATTAAGCATTTGCTTCTCACTGTGCTTGGACAGCTGGTTCCTACAGAAGTAGAACAGACAAAGAAAGTGGGCGCCGAAAAGGATAAATTGGCTCCTACAGATCTGGGAGTTCGTATTCTCGACTTCTGCTTGCGCGAGTTTTCCGGTCTCTTCGACTATGCGTTTACGAGTCGAATGGAGGCGCGCCTAGATAGCATTGCAGAAGGAAAGGAACCATGGAAACAGTTATGTAGAGATACATGGTCTTCATATAAGGATACAGTAGCAAAATTAAAGAGTGCTGGAGCTGGTGCTGACGCAAAAAACAGTCGCGTGAAGGAATTTCCTGGAGGTCTGAAGGCGGTTCTCTCGAAGAAGGGTCCTATACTGTTGAAGGAGGATGAGTCAGGCGATAAGGAGAAGACGACATTCTATGGATGGATTGAGGGACTAAAATTCGAGGACTTGACCGAGGAAGCGGCGATTGCGTTTGTAGAGAAGAAGCTTCTGGCAGTTGAAGGGACTGCCTGGGGAGAGTTCGAGGAGCAGCCAATTCTTCTCAAGTCCGGACCGTTTGGTAAATATTATCAATGCGGCACAATTCGTATTCCCGCCCAGGAAGATGATACAGTAGAGTCTGTTCAGGGGCGCTTAACAGCAAAGAAGAATTCAGTTCTTCACAGTTTGGGTGATTTCGAATTTCGTACGGGACAATACGGCGTGTTCATGTTTAAAAAGACGACTGCAAAAGGAAAGAAACCTGCGTTTGTTGGCTTACCTGAAGGATTGGATCCGAAGAGTTTGACGGAGGAAGCAGCAATACGAATTTATCAGACTGGCTTGCAGCAGAAGGCACGCTCAAAGGCGATTGGCTCTGATACAAAAGAGGGTGATACCGGTACGACGAGTCGTGGTCGCGGTGGATTTCGTGGTCGTGGTCGTGGTCGTGGTCGCGGCGGGTTTCGTGGTCGTGGCACTTGATCAATAAAAATAAATTATTCTACAATAGAGCACTATGTCAGGACAGACAACACCTACAGATAATCGTTCTAGAGCCAATTCTATTACAGATATATCTGGAAACGTGGCATCACCCGCCAAGAAGAAGTTTTTAAATGGTTGGGCGAAGGAGCAAGAGACACTTATGGCAGAATGGGCTGATAAGGCTGGCTGCTATCGTTGGCTACATGATCGCTGCGAAAAGAAGTATTCCAGTTTAAATATGTCAATTACAATTCCTGTCATTATCTTATCAACACTGACGGGAACAGCCAATTTTGCCCTCGGAAGTTTTATACCCCCTGATAACCCTGATCTAAAAAATTATGTAGGTGCCGGCATTGGAATTGTTTCTATTTTTGCCGGAATTTTAACTACACTTGGAAACTTCTTGCGATATGCTCAAGGAAGTGAAGCACACCGCGTAGCTGGAATTTCGTGGGGTAAATTTCAGAGACAAATTGCGGTTGAACTAGCGATCAATCCAATTGAGCGTATTGATGCTATGGATTTTTTAAAAATATGTCGCGCCGAGCTTGATCGTCTGATTGAACAGTCTCCTCCGATCCCCGATGGAATCATTGCGGAATTCGAAAGAGAATTTAAGAACCAACCTGATATCAAGAAGCCTGAAATTTGTCACGGACTTGAACATACACGTGTCTTCGAGGATAGGGGTGCGCGTCTACGAATGTTATCTGGAGAGGCGGCGCTCATGCTCATGCATAAAAAGAAGACAATGCGCGAAGCTATTGTACCTGATCTTGACCAAATGATTAAGAAGGCTGTTGAACAGAAACTATACGACTTATCTGGGGCTGTGATGAGCGCGATGAAAAAACCTGAACCTGAATTTAAAGATGATGCCACTGATTGGGTAAAATTACTTAAGCAACAGAACGCTCAAGCCGATGCAGTTCTCAATAAAATAAAAAATCGTTCAGCTCGTAATGAATTAGTGCGAACAAACACACTGTCTAATATACATATTGATGTAGTTGGTCATGGAGATGAAAATACTAATATATATGTTGAACCTGGATCTGTTATAGAACCAGAGGAAAGAAAGACTTAAGATACAGTCTGTTTCCAAAGATCTGCTAGAGAAATATTTGTTCCGTCTGTATTTCTTTTGTAAACATTATTCCACGCATTGCTAGTATCAACCGGTTTTGATGACATGATCTTGAAGTGTTTAGTAGCTTCCTTCAAGAACATGACTGGTGGCGTTAATGTACCTGTAAAGAATTTAGTCTTGTCCCATGAAGGCTGAATTGCGGGCGCACCTAGGGGTGTTCTCGTAATTGTGGCAAAGATAGCTGGATTCTTATCGGTTTCTGATGTAATAAGAATTGTTCCAACTGGAAGAAAGTGTGTCTCTTGTGCCATCTTTTTGAAATTACGATTCAATATAGTTGTATTTACAGGGGTTATTTTCTTGACTGATTTTACAACTGGTATAACTATTTTTGGAGATTCTGTTTCTGTTTCTGTTTCTGTTTCTGTTTCTAAAACAGTCTTAATGATCTTGAACTTTTTTGCTTGTGCTACTGGAAGTGGCACAGATACTGGTTCAGACGGAATACTATCAAGAATAAACCTTTGACAAATCTCTACAACTTCTTTTGTTCCGAGGGATTTCGCAAATACTTTGAGTGTAAGATAAAGGGCGTCGTTCATTTTATTTCATTCATTTGTATAAATATATTTGTTCAATTTTTACGACTTCTTTAGTATAGCAACTTCATAATTTTTCCTAATGCGCTCTACTTGTTGGGGCGGCGCATTTTGTAAAGCTCTATATGCAAATTCAGCACACTCTTTAAACTTATATAAATAATAACAATGAATAGCAAATTCATCATCAAAAGCATAATCATGTATTGCATTATCAAAAAATAAAAAACCAGAATCTACTTTTCTTGTAGCTTCATTATTAGAAACATATCCAAGAGCATAAGCTTGTTGACTCCATAAATCTTTTGAACGTGTGTATCGTAAAACTTCATATGTAGCTTCGAGTCGTTTAGGGCAGACGGCAAGTGCTCGCCAAGCAAGATGAAATTTTATTTCTAAATTATCGGTTAGTTTTATCATATTATAAAGACTAATATAACGTTCCTGGTACCAACCAGTCATTGTATCTGCTCTTTTACTATACCAAAAAAAAGCTTTTTCATTGTTGCCATAATCTCGCCAACTCTGAGCAGCATAAAACATAGATCGTTCATTTGTAGGATTTTCTTCTAGATCTTTCTCTAATAGTTCAGCATCATGCTTATATTTATCTGTATCCTTGCTACGAGCTCCCTCTGTCCTTGCGTCAATATACAAATTTTCCAATAGCACTGTTTTTTGATTTTGAATACCTGGGCACTCAGGATACTCATGCACAACTCCTATATAACGCCACATACGAGTATTATTAAAAAATCCGTGTCTATACCATGTCATATTACCTCTTTTAATTGTTAAATTATACACATCTACATCTTTAGAAAAAGTAGGTCTATTTTCCCTTTTCTTTTCTTCAAATCCCTTGAAAATATCATCTGCATCAAACATCATACTCCAATCAGCAAGTGGTCTGGCAAGTTCAAGTGCTTCGCTGCGATTGTGTCCAAAATTTTTCCACGGACGTTGATATAGAGTACCTTTTACACCAAACTCTTCTGTAATCTCCTTTATTTTTGTCATTGTAGAATCTGTTGAACCTGTATCAACAATACACCATGTATCTACAAAAGGTAGTACTGTTGAAAGCGAACGACGAATAACTTCCTCTTCATTCTTTACTATCATCACTAGGCAGATTGACATTTTACTTTTATTTTTTTCTATTAGTACTATTTCTTTTACTTTAGATACTAGTTGATTATACTCAACATTAATACATCTGGGATCATTATCCAAACTATTTTCACTAATAATAGGCACACCAATAGATAACCAGGCATCGCAACGAGAAGATTCAAAGATATTATAGTCTTCTTCTGCATGAATATTTATAAGTATTTTACATTTAGCTAACTCTTTATCTCTCTCCTCACCGAATGCTAATATAACTTTTACATTAATATTATTTTTTCTTAACTCATTAAAAATATCTTGTCTTCTTTGAGTAACTGACCCACAAAATCCAACATCATATAGAATTCCTTCATTTCTATATTTTTGTAGTTTATCTGAATACGATTTAGGAGTTTGTAATGGAACATACTTTGCAACAATAGAATTATTTAAAAAGAGTTCTATATTGGATTTACTATAATCCCAAACCTCTTTTATATTGTGCTTTTTTATGTAGTTTATTATATAATCTAGTTTTAACTTATTCTTTTTTGATGTTAATTGTTCTGTATTATAATATATGAAAGAAGGAGGAAGAAGTTCTTCATTATAATAACGTACAACAATAGGTACATCTATTTCAGGACATAAATCTGAGTTTAAAAAAAATAGAAACGAATCTAAGTGCTTAACATGATTAGAAGCACATAATACATTTTTCATAATAATAAGACATATAAACTTTGTTTTAGATATAAAACATCTAAAAAAAAGTTTGCTCCCACTGGGGATTGAACCCAGGACTTCGGCGTTGCATCTAGTATATCATGACAATATAAGCACCGCGCTCTACCAACTGAGCTATGAGAGCTCTGGAGCCCTAAAAGGGCAAATGCCTCAACTGGGGATTGAACCCAGGACCTACCGCTACTATGTAATGCTATGTAATATACAAAGCGGGTGCTCTACCACTGAGCTATCAAGGCAATGGTACACCTGGTGGGGATTGAACCCACGATCTTCCGCTAAACTTCCAGATATAGAAGGCGGACGCGCTATCCACTACGCCACAGGTGCGCAACTCATTCTATGCCGCGGCTCGGCTCAATTTTTATTTTTACTTTTTTTGACTATGCATGCATTTGAAACAGAGCACAGGATCTTCCACTTCATCTTCTGATTCCTGTTCAGGAATGGGCGTATTACACTCCTTACAGTGCTCTTCCAGCCTAAGTTCAGGTATATTCATCATCTCTCTGAGAGCAGGACGCTCAACGCTGTATCGCTCATCAAGCTCAGTGCAGATCTGCTGAAAGAGCTGGTTTCTTTGTTTATCTGTTACATGGAAGGAGTTGCGCGCCACAAGAGTGAAGAGATCTTCCAATGTATAAGTGTTATTTGTTATGATAGGAAGCCTATGAATTTCAATATGGATTCCTTTTTCAATATACAAACGTGTGATTCTTTCTTTAGCCTCTGGTACATCAATCTCATTACATGATTGTAAACCCTGATTCTCAGGCAACTTTAACGACTTTTCGTCTTCATCCAACGTCTCTTTGTGTTTTCTCTTTACTTCATTGACCGCCTGTTTGTAGGTTGTGAAGGCAAACGGATAGGCATCTCCGTTTTCGACGACTGTGTAGACTGTCTCCATTTTTTATTTGGCATAGCCTCAAAGGGTAGCGTGTTTGCCTTCAATTTTTTTTGTAAAAAAAAGTGGTTGTTACCGATTGCGGGGCTTGAACCCGCGACATTCGGCTTACATCCGAAGGATAACCTTTGGTAAAAGGCCGACGCTCTACCAACTGAGCTAAACCGGTTAACTGATGATTTTGGAGAGTTCATCAACTCTTGTACCGCGTAAGGGGCTCGAACCCTTGGCTATCGGATTAAAAGCCCGATGCTCTACCAACTGAGCTAACGCGGTTGAATTCGTTTTTAGAGAACGAACAAACTCTTTACGAAGAATGGGATTTGAACCCATGCGGATTGCTCCAACGGATCTTGAGACCGTCTCCTTAACCACTCGGACATCTTCGTTGCTTGGTGTTTTTATAGAGAACTACCAAACTCTTTACGCTCAGCGGGAATCGAACACGCGTATCTACATTGGAAGTGTAGCATTCTACCACTGAATTATGAGCGTTTTGTGCAGGCTCCATTTAATAGGTAATTATTAAAGGTTGCTGTTGGGAGCCTTTGGGGTCGCTATGCTTACTGAACAGGCGACACCACGATTTAGTCGCCTGGGCGGCTCAATTTTTTATTTTTCAACTTTGGTTTTAGTAAAGACATTCGAAAGCATACATAGTGCTAGCATTGAAACTAAGATTAATGAGAGATCTATTTCTGCTGTATGTAATAATAGAAAAAAATCGGCAGGAGGATTTATCTGGAAAATAATATCGTAAAAAAGTAGTTACACCGATACCGAGAATCGAACTCGGGTCAAGGCTGTGAAAGAGCCCTATGCTAACCACTACACCATATCGGTAAATAGTCGTTTAACGATAACAACTAAACGGATCGCTTGATCGCCACCCTGTTTTTGGAGAACAAGGAAACTCGATACGAGGAGTGGGGATCGAACCCACGAGGCTTGCGCCAACAGATCTTAAGCCTGTCTCCTTAACCACTCGGACATCCTCGTTATGACCTTTTTTGAAAGAGATTGTCAACTCTTTTGTGCTTTCGCACCATGGCGCTACCAGGGATCGAACCTGGGTTAAGAGGTATCTGACTTGTTCAAAGCCTCCTGTCCTGACCACTAGACTATAGCGCCATTGTCGCCGCCGCGACACAATACCCATCAGCCCAAAAAGCAAATCAATTTTTAAAAAATTGACGTTAGAAAATTCCAGAGACTAGGTACAGATGACACCATCACCTCTTCGCTATCCTGGAGGAAAAACGCGCGCCATCAAAATCCTGGAGCCTCTTATAAAGAAACGGTTTCCAGTACAAAAGACGCTACTCTCTCCGTTTATGGGCGGCGGCTCGTTTGAGCTTCACATGTTGTCGCTCGGGTACAAACTAATTACGAACGATCTGTTTAAGCCACTTTATACGTTCTGGCTCATGTCTAAAGAAGAGCCAGTTGCTCTTCAAGCTCTTATAAAAACCTATCAGCCAATGACCAAAGAAAAGTTTGCCGCTATTCGTGAAAGCATTCTTCTTGATGTAGACCCGATCAGTGTCGCCGCAAAATACTTTGTCATCAATCGGTCATCCTTTAGCGGCTCGACATTCTGTGGTGGCTACTCAGCTGAATCTGGTGAGAAACGCTTCACAGAGAATTCGGTCAAAAAGATCGGCGCCCTAGACCTGAAAGGTCTTACTCTGGAAAATAAGGACTGTCTCGAGTTCATTCATTTGCATCCACAGACCAACGATACAATACTGTTCTTGGATCCGCCTTATTATATTAGTACATACATCTATGGTAGGGACGGCGACATGCATGAGGGATTTAATCACGTCGGTCTTTCAGAAGTGTTGAAGGGGCGAACGGATTGGGTTCTCTGTTATAATGATTGTCAGTATATCAGAGATCTCTACAAAGAATGTAAAATAGAAAAAGTGTCTTGGTCTTATGGTATGAATTCTTCTAAAGAGTCTTCAGAGGTTCTAATCTTTCCTAGTTGAGCTGGGCGAGACTAGGTGGCAGAGGTCCGTTCATCAAGCAGAACGGCGAGTTAGGTAAGGTATTTTTATTGTAATTAAGAGCAGCCATGACGGTTCCAGGTACGGATCCATGATGACGCTTACAGCGAATGCGGAGGCGAGAGGCGCAGGAGAAGAGCGGAACTCCAAAGTTACAGGGATCAGTGCCCGTGTGATACAAGCCCTTACCCTCAATCTGAATGTAGTGTGTGCCCTTCTTCTTGTAGAAGTCGGCGATCGTCGTAGAAGAAGCGTTCACGTAGACATCACGGAAGGAGGCAGATTCCTTGTTCCAGGTCTCTTGACTGCGGTCGCCCTTCATAAAGGACGGGACCTTTCCATCCCACAGAACAAAGTTCTCTGGTAAAAGTGCCCTGTGGATTTTGGTGCGCTCGTCATCTGGCAATTGAAGGACGTCATTTACGAGAGTGAACTTCCTCTGTCCGCCCTCGGATGCATTGAGGGTCTTCGCTTCCAGGCCATAAGAGCCGCCGCGAAAGTGAAAGGGGACATCAATGCCCTCTCCTGCTCCAGCTCCAACGGCATCAAAGGCACAGAGACAATCTCCGTTCTCAATGTCGTATGTGCGCTTTAGAGTCTGTAAAAGACCGCCCTCAAATTCCATGCCAGACTTGAATGCGTTTGCTCCTCGCTTTGTTGTCATTTTCCTACTAGTCGGTATGTAAAAAATAAGTTCAAATTTACTTGGTGGTCAGCGACAGAAGAAACGGTGCCTGCCTTCTTGTTTCATAGGTGTGAAAGCCGAGGTGCATCCAACGATTTCCGTCGACGGCTTCATACGTGTCTGATTCGTAGAATCCGTTCTTTTTGTACCAGGCGATCACGTGGTCGCTGGGAACAGGGATTAGGTGGAGACCCTTTCGTCCCTCAATACACTTCTTCAGAATCTTCTGTAAAAGCTGTGTACCTAACTTGTATTTCTGGTAGTCTGGGTGAATTGTAATGAAGTTGAGTTTTCTCTGGTAATCAACCAGGGCAAACCCGACGAGCTCATTTGTGTATGTGTAAACACCCAGACTTTCTTCTCTGACTCTGTTTCTCCAAGCGGAAGTAAAATCACTAAATTCACTGTTGTCGAAGACCTCAAGAAACGTCTCTTTCGCTGTCCTGTAGTCAAGACAGGTCAGCGGCTTCACCGTGTACTTCATTTGTTTCTATTGAGGGAGCAGTTTAGTTGCTGGCTTTTTAACGTTCAATTTTATTTACAGTAAAAAATGTCTGCTTTTTTGATGGGTTATATCTGTATACTCACTTATAGACATCACGCGATGCTCGCATAACCACTTCCCTGGAGATTTAGTACGGTGGTTAAGGGGGGCAGACCCCATTTTCTATTTATATTTTTTGTTAGTCAATTTTACTTACCATGCGCTCTGATCATCTGTATTAACTGATGACGAGAGACCCTTGATTTCGTTCGTTGACTCGCATGCGAGATGAACAGCCTTCTCCAGCCAGACACGGTCCTTATTGTTCTTGTACTCGTTGACAACGTAACGGAGAGCAGTAAGTTCCTTTCCTGCATTCTCTTGAAGTTTCGAGTGCTTCCTTAGTGCGGCTTCAACGGGAGTGATCTGACAGTTACAAAGAGCGAGTGACGCATACAACTCCTTGAGCTGATTCTTCGTCAGGAGACGCCCGCCGCCCTCCTTCGCAGGCTTAAGAAGTTCCTTCTGGAGCTCGGGGATCTTCTTCTCTAGGGTGTTCTTATGCTTGACAAGGTCGGCAAGATCAATCTTACTCTGCGCCACGTCGTAGTCATGGAGCGTCTGGTTGCCCTTGAGTGGCTGATTTAGCCAGCCACTCTCCTCGTCTGCGAGGATCATTGAGACAGTTGGCAGATGCTTACCCGTCGGCTGGGTTGCAGCGATCTGCTCTTCAAGTGTGAAAATATTGAGAGTAAACGGCATCTTGATTTTTTTGGGGGTACTTATCCCCTTGCGTGACAGTGTAATCAATTTTACTGTGGAAATATCTGAAAAAATTTTTTTATGTTTTGTTTGGTTTATTTTTATTTTTGTTTTTTGTTTTGTCTTTACGCGAGAGGAATAACGACGTCGCCGACGATGAATGTCTCTGTTGGCACTGGGACTGAAGTGGAAGCCTCGAGAATTGCAGCGTTATTGCGCGCAGCTGCAGCCTCGTTCACCTTCTTCAGATTACGGCAGTCGTAGCAGCGCTTAGGCGCTGCCCAGCCCTGCGTCTTGAAGTTCTTCTGCGAGCCAACGCCGAAGATGAAGGTGCCCTTACACTCGGTGCATTCAAGCTCAATCGGCTGGGGCTGCTTGTCCTTCTTTGCCTGGAGGCACGGAGCACAGCGCTTGCGAGGCTGCATGCCCTCTGCTGCAAAGAGCTCCTCCTCCTTCTGCGCAAAGAAGAACTCCGTTGGGCAGTCGCAGCACTTGATGGTGCGACCAGCTGGCGCCTCTGGCGCAACACGAACGATCTTCATCTTCTTGTCACGCTTCTTCTGCTCAAGCTCTGCCTGGTGCTCAGCGGCAAGAGCAGCGTCTACAACCACCTTCTGCTCGGCGTCACGCTGCTTGTAGAGGTTGTCGAGCTGGCTCTTAACGTCAAGACCAGCCTGGAGCTGCTCCTCCAGCGTGGCGATCATCTGCTTGATTGCGAGGGAAGACATTTTCTTGATGTTTTGGGGGGACACTCAATTCAGGGGCGCTGTTAAGTTCAATTTTACCGCAATTAAAGCGACTGAAAAAAAAATTTTTTCTTTTGTTTTGTTTTGTTGTTTTGTGTGTTTGTCTTTTATCTTTTGTCTCAGGCAGTTTAGTGCTTTGGCTCAGCGTGCTCGCGGAAGTGCCCCTTGCAGTTGCGTTCTGTGCCATCATCATTTACACAGTGGGAATACCATGGGAAGAGACCACCACCCTTGATGGTCTCGTCACGAATGCCATGCCAGCCGAGTCCAAGAGGACCAAGATGCTCGAGCTCTTTGCGAGTGGGACGGCGAGGTGCCTTCATCTTTACATTATGTTCCTTGTGCGTTTCTGTACAAGTATCACAGCAATCACTTCCCTCTGCAATAGGCTTGTTACACCGCGTCTGTGTCACAACGTACTTCTTCGTCTTAGGGTCCTTCTTACAAGCTGGAATCCTACCAGGGCACAGTGGTGGCAAGAGCTTCTTCTCAAGCTCAGCGAACGCTGCCATCATAGTCTGAAGGGAGTTGATTGTCGTCTGACAAGCAGCGCGAACAGCTGAGAGGGACTCTGAAACGCTGGAATTCGAGGTCATTTTGCTCGTTTTCGGGGGGCACTCTATTCAGGGGCGATGTTAAGTTCAATTTTACTGCGATTACAGCGACTGAAAAAAATTTTTCTTTTGTTTTGTTGTTTTGTGTTTTTTGTCTTTTGTTTTGTTTTTGTTGTTTTTTCTGTTTACTCAGACGGCTCGGGCACTGACACGTCAATCACCTTCTTGACAGGGTCGTACATGCCGAGCCAGATGCCGGCACCCTCTGTGGTGTACGCGCGCACATGCCCCAGTGCGTTCTTGTAGACGATCTTGGAGCCAATCTGCTGCTTCGTGA
>Ga0209088_10000998_pt1 | contig 18893 bp, 2 predicted proteins | sample S_140625_EF_Meta_FD_187324 | JGI IMG/M metagenome (GOLD analysis project Ga0209088, IMG submission 187324) | Freshwater microbial communities from Lake Simoncouche, Canada to study carbon cycling - S_140625_EF_MetaG (SPAdes) (version 2) | ecosystem: Environmental > Aquatic > Freshwater > Lake ... | reverse complement strand
GATCCATCCGCATCAAACTACATTGTAACGTCAAGCTACACCAACGGGAACTTAGTAAGATCATAATCAAATGACAGAAACTAGAATCAAGTTTAGCAACATTGTACAGAATCAACTTCCTTCATATGTTAGGGAAGATTTTCCATTAGTTTCTGAATTTTTATCTCAGTATTACATATCCCAAGAATTTAAGGGAGCTCCTGTTGATTTAATACAAAACATTGACAAATATATAAAAATTGATGAACAGACAAATCAAATTGAAAGTGCAACATTGTCTGCAAATATATCATTCACAGATGATGTAATTAATGTAGAATTTAATCCACCAATATCAAATGGAACTTATGGATTTCCCGATTCATATGGATTGATTCAAATTAATAGTGAAATTATTACATATACAGGAAAAACTGATAGTTCATTTACTGGATGTATAAGAGGTTTTAGTGGTATTACTTCTTATGATAAGCAAAATAATCCAGATGAATTAGTATTTTCACAATCAGAAGTTGCAGAACATGTTTCTGGTGTAATAATCACCAATTTAAGTTCATTATTCCTGAAAGAATTTTTATTAAAGTCAAAATATCAACTAACGCCCGGTTTTGAGAATAGAACTTTCTCTGCGGACTTAAATCAATCTCTTTTTATCAAGCAAGCAAAAGATTTTTATAGAAGTAAGGGAACTGATGAGTCCTTTGAAATTTTGTTTAAAGTACTTTATGGCGAAAATGTATCAATAATTCGCCCAAGAGAGTTTCTTTTTAGACCATCAGATGCACATTATAATGTAACCAATGATTTGGTAGTCGAAAGTATTTCTGGAGATCCACTCAATCTTGAGAATTCTACATTAATACAAGATTCATATGGTGACATTACTAAGGCATATGCGCCAATTGCAAAAGTTGAAAAAATAATTTCTGGAGTTGGAAATACTTATTATAAATTAAGTCTCGATGCTGGATACAACAGAGACATTAATGTTGATGGTGCAATATATGGAAATTTTTCCATTCACGCAAAAACAAAACTAATAGGACAAGTTTCTGCTGCAACTACAGTATTGGATGTAGATTCAACTGTTGCATTTCCTAAGAGTGGTGAATTAGAAGTAACTTATAATGATGGAACATCTGGAATAGTATCATATTCTTCAAAATCGCTCACTCAATTTTTTGGATGTTCCAATATAACTTCAACAATTTTAGATTCTAGTAATATTACTATTAATACTTTTGCATACGGAACGTATGAAGGCCAGACAATAAAGGTAAAAATCAATTCCGTTTTAGAAAATCTTGATATTATTGATGATACTTATTATTATGCAAAAGGTGATACTGCGGAGATTAAAACTCTTGGTATTGACTCAAAAGATGCAGTTTCAAATAATTGGTTATTTAATTTAGCAACTTCATATGATGTTGCATCTTTTACTAGACTTGATACTTCAGATAATACATATCGTCTTATCACTACAAACGATCATATTTTTAAAATTGGAGATAAATTAAAAGTTATAGGTGAATCTGGAGTAGAAAAAGCATCTAGTGTTATTGATATCACTTCATCCAACTCATTAACAATAAGAGGGCAAGGTGAATTATTAGAAAATACTTATATCATAAAAAGAGAATTATTAAAAGTAAGTTCATCAACTTTTCCTTCAACCTCAATATTAAATGCCAATGTTCAAAATATTTACAAGATAAAAGATAGAACATTAGTTGCATCACCATCTTTACCTTATTACAATAATCAAGATCTTAATATTTCAGATAAATCTGTAATATTTTCTGGAACATTTGAAGGAGACACCTTCAAAATAACATCATCCACAGATCATGGATTTTATACTGGAGATATTGTATATTATACTCCAGAAAAAACTACTTTTTCTTCTACCGATGCTGATGGAAATATCACTGAAACATCCTCTATAGTAAGTTCTTTATTTGATGAGGGAATTTATTATATTAAAAGGATAGATTCAAATAATATTAAATTAGCAAAAAGTAGATCAAATATACAAGACTTAAAATTTCTTTTAATTGATAATGCAACTATTGTAAATTTTAATAAAATTGAACCATATAAATTTAAATCAAAAACTTTAAATTCACAGAAACTTTTACGAGAAATATCTCCATCAGCAATTGAAGGACAATTATATTCAACAAAACCAGGTTTAACTGGAATATTAATTAATGGTGTTGAAATATTAAATTACAAATCTACAGATACTGCTTCTTATGGAGAATTGGAGGAAATTGAAATACTTTCTCCAGGATCTGGATATGATATTATCAATCCTCCATCTTTAAATATTGGCGATTTAGTAGGAACTGGAGCTACTGGATATTGTGCAGTAAAAGGAAATCTAAAAGAAATTAGAATAATTGATCCAGGATTTGATTATCAAGATACTCCCATCATTAAAATTACTGGTGGAAATGGTAGCAATGCAAAAGCATCTGCAAATATGAAATTGGTGACTCATCAGGTGAATTTTAATTCCCAATCAAATGCGGGACTTGTTGGATTGGGATCTACTTCATCAACGATTGGATTTACTACATATCATAAATTTGTAAACTCAGAAAGAGTTATTTACAGAACAAATAGTCAAATGTCTGTTGGAGGATTATCAACAGATTCTTCATACTATGCTTCTGTTCAAACACCATATGTAATCAAATTACACAAGACCTTGGATGATTCCGTATCTGGAATTAATACGGTTGTTTTAACATCTTATGGTGCGGGCACCCATGCAATTGAATCCTATAATAAAAAGTCCATTTTAGCATCTATCAATATAATTGATTCTGGTAGTGGATATGAGAACAAGGTTAGAACTACCTCTTCTATTGGAATTAGTACATCTTTAGATTTGATTGAAATAAAAAATCATGACTTTAAATCTGGAGAAATTGTAACCTATACTACTAATGATATTGCAGTTAGTGGATTATCTACCAATACAAATTATTATGTCACGAAAATTGATGATGATAATTTCAAATTATCACAAGTAGGGTTGGGCGTAACTAATCAAGATTTTTATTATAATACAAATCAATATGTTGTATTAAATTCTGTAGGGTCTGGCATCCACACATTTAACTATCCACAAATTTCTGTAGAAGTACTTGGAAATATTGGTATTTCCTCGATTGGTAATGAAACATTTAAAGCAACTGTTCAACCAATATTCAGAGGAGAAATTACTTCTATTCATTTGTCATCAAAAGGTTCTGCTTATGGAACTTCTGATATATTAAATTATAGTAGATTACCAACAGTTACTTTGAGCAGTGGTTCGGGTGGACAACTTGTTCCTATCGTTTCTGATGGCAAAATTATTGAAGTATTGGTCAATAGTAAAGGAAGGAACTATAATTCTCCTCCAAATTTGACTATTATAGGAAACGGAACTGGTGCGGTTATAACTCCAATTGTGCAAAATGGAGAAATTCAATCAATAAAAGTTATTGAAGGTGGAATTGGATATAATTCTAATACAACTTCAATAACAATAACTCCTGCAGGTTCTTTTGCTGAATTTTTGCCAAAAATAACAACATGGAATGTAAATTTATTTGAAAAATATTTTTACAATATTACTAGTGATGATGGATTTATTACTGAAGGAATTAATAAAGAATATGAACTACAATATTCTCATTTGTATGCTCCAAGAAGACTTAGAGAAATAGTTTATTCTGTTGATCAAAGTGGAAAATCTTTATATGGTAATTCAAAGGTTGATCTAAAGAAAGTTAATGATGCTGAAGTTTCATCTTCAGATCATTCTCCAATTATTGGTTGGGCTTATGATGGAAATCCAATCTATGGTCCTTATGGGTATATAACAAGACAGGGTGGAATTGTATCTCAAGTTAAGTCTGGATATACAAAAGTTTTAAACCCAAATAGACCTTCTTTAACCGAATTTCCTTTAGGATTTTTTATTGAAGATTATGTTTATTTAAAAACTAGTGATGATACTACTTTGGATGAAAATAATGGCAGATTTTGTGTAACACCAGAATTTCCAAATGGAACTTATGCATACTTTGCGACAATTAATTCATTGTCAGATTCTTCCGGTGTTTTTGCTGGATATAAGAGACCAATTTTTCCATATTTAATAGGTAAAAATTATAAATCAAAACCAAATGAATTTAATTTTAAAAAATCATCAAATCAAGAAGAAATTGATCTGAATAAAACAAATTGGGTTAGAAATACATCTTATTATAATTTAATTAATGAAAATGCAGCATATAATTATTTGACAATACCAAATCTTTTAAATCAAACTGCAGATGTTAAATATGCATCTCCAGGATTTATTGAAAATATTGGTATAGTTACTGGTGGAAATAATTATAAAGTTAATGATGCATTAGTTTTTGATGAATCTGGTACTTCTGGGTATAATGTTAGTGTTAAAGTTTCCAGATTAAAAGGAAAGTCAATAAATTCTGTTAGTGTTGCAATAAGTACGGTTTCAAACGTAGAAATATACCCAACAAATAATACGGGATCAATTACAATTTTTGCCCCAGATCCACATAATTATTCAAACGAAGATATTATATCCATTTCCGGATTAAACACAACTTCTGCATTAATTGAGGGATCTTATCAGATTGGCATTTCTACTATTAATACATTATCCCTTGTTACTGGTGTTGGTACAACAGGTGCTACCGGTTTAGTAACTTATTTTTCTGTTGGTGGCAATTTAAATTCATCATACATTCGTGAAAATGATATATTTACCATAGGAACAGAGAAAGTAAAGATTTTAAATATCGATACTCAATCTTCAAGAATCAGAGTTTTAAGATCTATTAGTGGTAGTGTTGGATCTGCACATACTGCCACAGAGGTTCTATATGAAAATCCAAGAAAATTAATAGCAAATTCTGGATTCAAAACTTCATATGATTATAAAATTAACAAGCAAATATATTTTAATCCAGCAGAATCTGTAGGGTTAGGCACTAGATCTGGTGTAGGAATTGGAACAACAATATTCTTCTCAAATCCTGGTGCAGGAATTACTCAAATTTTTATTCCAACTAAAACAATTTATATTCCAAATCACCAGTTAGAGACGGGAGATCAACTTACATATTCTTTAAATGGAGGAAGCGCAATAGGAGTTTCTACAAATGGAATTTCTACATCAGTTACTCTATCAAATCAATCAACTGTTTATGTTGCAAAAATTTCAAATGATCTTATCGGAATTTCTAATGTAAAAGTTGGACTTGGATCCACAGGAACATTTGTAGGTATTGCATCAACAACAAGTGGATTAAGTACTTTATATTTTACTGGAATTAGTTCTGGTACTTATCATAGTTTCCAAACTAATTATTCAGTAGTTACTGGAAAAATTTCTAAAAATACGGTAACAGTTTCCACAGCAGAAACTCATGGATTGCAAAATAATGATACAGTTTTTATTGATGTAAATCCATCGATATCAACTTCAATTGTAATTAAGTATAATGATTATAATAGAAAATTGCTTATAGATCCAAAAACTTTTTCATCCGTTGGGATTGATACTTCTCTAAATTCCATAACAATCACAAATCATAGATTTATTAGTGGTGAAAAAGTAGTTCATACTTCAACATCGCCTGCAGTGGGTCTACAAAATAATAAAATCTATTATGTAGTTGTTGTCGATTCAAATACAATCAAACTTTCCAACACATATTATAGTGCGATTAGTTTGCAACCTGAAATTGTAGGAATTACCAGTTCTTCAACTGGAACTCTTTCGTCAGTCAATCCTCCAATTGAAGTTTATAAAAATTCCACAATAACATTCGATTTATCAGATTCTTCTCTTTCGTATGTAAATCAAGCAAATTCTTATTCTGCTTTTAGTTTGCAATTTTATAAAGATTCCAATTTTACTGAATTATTTGATTCAACAAAAGAAAGCAATATTTTTGAAATTCAAAGATTTGGTGCAGTCGGTGTAAGTAGTGATGCAAGAGTTGTTCTTTCTGTCAATGAATATCTTCCAGAAAAACTTTATTATTCTTTGGTTCCTGTTTATGACAACACTTTACCAATTGAAAAGGAGCAAATAAATATAGATTCTTCTGTATTTTCAAATAATGAAATTCAAATAAAAGTAAGCTCTTATAATGGACAATATCCAATAACAATTGCTTCAACAAATTCATTTACATATAATTTAGCAAAAACACCAGAATCTGTTTCATATGCGTCAAATATTTCAATATTGAATTATGATACCGACTCTTTATACGCATATGGACCAATTTCAAAACTTGATATTGTAAACAAAGGACAAAATTATTATTCATTACCATCAATAACAAATATAAATTCTGGAATTGGAACGGGTGCTTTACTTGAACCATCTAGCACATCAATAGGAAAAATTAAAAAAACAAAAATTAAAGATATTGGATTTGATTTTCCGTCTGATTTTACAATCAGACCAAGTGTTTCTCTTCCACAGATTGCAAAGGTAGAGCCTTTAAGTTCATTTGAGTCTATTGGAATCAGTTCTTTTGGTAGGGGTTATAATTCTGCGCCAAAATTACTTGTTTTTGATGGAAAAACCAATCAAATAGTTCCTGAAATTGATTTGAGATATAATCTTGGCGATACTCAAGTAACTATTTTAAGAAATTCTTATGGTTTATATAATTTAACTCCCACAATTTTACCAACACAAAATTCAAATGGCGTTGGGATTAGTTCCGTAGGATTTAATACTACAACTAATGATGTAACAATTACACTTTCTGTTGGGTTCAGTACTGCAGATTCATTCCCGTTTGCAGTTAATGATAAGGTTTTAGTTGAAAATATTAGTGTTGGAGTTAATTCCACTAATAGAGGTTACAACTCCTCCGATTATGATTATCAGTTATTTACGATTAATTATGTTGATGCAAATCTTGGAGGAAACAATGCAACCGTTAGATATAGTCTAAACGGATTCTTAGATTCTGGAGAAATTCCAGGAACATATGATGCATCAAACTCTTCTGGAAGAATTATTCCTCAAAAATATTTCCCCATTTTTAACCCAATCCTTAAGAAAAATAATTTCTTTATTGGTGAAAATATTAAATCAAATTCGGCAAATGGTTATGTCGATGATTGGGATTCCAAAATAAATTATTTAAAAATAGGTTCCAAAGAGGATTTTGTTGTTGGAGAAATAGTTGAGGGTTTAACATCAAAAACTCAAGGTATTATTTCTTCTATCCAAAAATTTGAGTCTTTCTTCAACTTAAATTCAAAATCAACTGTTGAAAAAGGTTTTCAAATTGATGCAGGATTTTTAAACGAAAATTCGCAAAGAATTCAAGATAATTATTATTATCAAAATTTCTCTTATTCATTAAAATCTAAAGTAGATTATGACACTTGGAATGATGCAGTGGGAACATTGAACCATACTCTTGGATTCAAAAAATTTGCTGATTATCAGTTAGAATCTGCTTTACCGCAATCAAATGCAAATTCGATGGTGGTTGGGCTTTCAACATACGTCACGTCCGTTGAAATTATAAATGACATTATTGGTGTTGTTGATTTAAATTGTGTTTATGATTTTGATTTAGTCAGCGAAAATGCACTCAATATTAGTTCATCAATATTTACAGATCAAATAACATTTTCTAGTAGAGTATTAACAGATTATTTTGAGTCTGTTGGCAACAGAGTTTTGTCTATTGATGATATTAGTTCTCAATTTAATAGCAATCCAAGATCAACAAGATTTAGCGAAGTTCATAGATTTGATCTTACAGACGCAAGATCGCAAAAATATATTACATATGTTACGGATAAAAGATATACATCACAAAGGCAAATAATGCTTTTGACACTTTTACATGACAATTCTCTTGGTTATATTAATCAATACGGTAGAGTTGAGTCTACTTATGATCAAGGATCATTTGACTTTGGTGTTGAGGGAAGTGAAGGCGTTCTCTTTTTCTATCCAACAAGATATTCTGTAAATGATTATGATGTAACTACATTAGCATATAATTTAAAAGATAGTCTCACTGGTACTGCTACTTCTAATTTTGGAGGTATTGTTGATATAATCACAAGTAGTGTTAGTGTTTCTTCTGGCACAACTACAATTGTTGGGATTGCAAGCACTTATACATCTGCAAAAGTTTTAGTTGAAATTACTGGATCAAATGGTGATTATCAATTTGATGAATTAAACGTTTTACATGACGGCACAACCGTACAATATCTTGATTATGGACAATTAACAACTATATCCCAGGATGCATATTCCAATTCTGGACTTGGTACTTATTATTCATATCTATCAGGATCTCAATTAAAAATTGATTTTACTCCAAATGTTGGAATAGCAGCAACAATTAATACAATTCAAGTTGCTATTGGCAATACTTTATCATCAGGTATTGGCACTTTTGATATGAAACACGCTCGCCTGCAAGCAACATCAACATCAATAGCTTCATCAACATCTCCAGTTGCAACAGTAGTCGCAGAATATCCTGATGAGTATGATTGTTTATACGGAATACTTCAAGTTTCCGATACAACTAATAATAGACATCAATTATCAGAAATTATCGTTTTGGATGATGGAACAGAAACTTACCTTACTGAATACGCAAATATTGAAACTTTTGCTGGACTTGGAACCGTAGGAGCTGCAACAACAACATCAACCAAATTAACTTTTACACCATTACCAAATATCAATGTTTCTGTTAAAATATTCTTCAATGTATTAAGAAACCAAGATGATGATAAAGATATTGTTGATTTTGACAATGCAACTATAGAAACAAATTATGGTAATTATTATGGTACGGAAAGAGATATTAAGAGAGCATTTGATTTAACACATGAGGGTTATAAAATTTTCCAAAGATCTTTTGATGGAAGCAATTCTTCAATAGTCAATCTCTCATCAAATACTATATCTTTACCAAATCACTTCTTTGTTACTGGCGAGGAAGTAGTTTATACTAGCGCAGGTTCTGGAACTACGACCGCGATTGGAATTGGCACCACAACTTTTGTAAGTATTGGTTCTACTAATAAGTTGCCATCAAGTGTTTATGTAGTAAAATTAAATAATAATTCAATTAAACTTGCAAGAAGTGCTGAAGATGCTTTAAAATCAGTACCAGCAACTTTAGATTTTACAAGCGTTGGTATTGGAACTACACATGCACTTACTTCCAAAAATCAAAATGCCAAAGTTATAGTTGCACTTGATAATCTTATTCAATCTCCTGTTGTTGCGTCTGCCGTAACCACAACCTTAGCAATTAGTGCATTTACAACAGATGATGTACTATATTTTACGGGAATAACATCATTCTCTGGTGGCGATTTGGTTAAAGTTGGTGATGAAATTATGAGAGTTGATGCTGTTGGTGTTGGTAGCACCAATTCAATAAGAGTTCGTAGACCTTGGTTGGGAACTAATGTTGTGGGATATTCAACTGGAACTTTAGTAACCAAAATTTTTGGAAATTATAATATCGTTGATAACACTCTCAATTTTGTTGAAGCTCCATATGGAAATGTTCCCATAGTTACTACTGATCCGGATGAACAAAGTTGGTCGGGAATATCAACTTCATCCAGTTTCCAAGGAAGAAGTTTCTTGAGATCAGGTGTGCAAAATACATCTAACGAAACATATTATAAAAATTACCTGTTTGATGATATTTCCTCAAGATTTAATGCTTCTCGGAGAGATTTTACTCTAAAATCAAATAGGTCTGATGTAACAGGAATTTCTGCAGAGAATGCTGTCATTTTGGTAAATGATGTATTCCAATCTCCAGGATTAACTGCCGATTATACATTATCAGAGAATGCCGGAATAACAACAATTAGTTTTGTTGGAACTGCAGTTTCGTCTTTATATGATGTAAACACTTCTAATTTACCCATTGGTGGTATTATTGTATCTGTTGGATCGATAGAAGGATTTGGATATCAACCTTTAGTTTCTGCTGGAGGAACTGCTGTAGTATCTGGATTGGGTACAATTTCTTCTATTAGTATTGGAAATAGTGGATCTGGATATCGCGCAGGCATACAAACCGTTAGAGTTGGTGTTGGAACTTCTTCAACAGCAATTCCTAATATTGAATTTATAGGAACAGCAACAGTTTCTAATGGTCGTATTGTTAGTATTGCAGTAACTAATCCAGGCACTGGGTATACTTCAACAAATCCGCCATATGTCTTTATTGATGCTCCATTATCATACTCAAATATTCCATTAGTTTATAGCTCTTCATCCGTAAGTGGTTTGGGAACTCAAGCAGTCATTGATGTTGTTGTAGGACAAGGTTCTAGCGTTATAGATTTTGAGATCAAAAACACTGGATATGGATATGATGTGGGACAAATTTTAACAGTTCCAATTGGTGGACTTGTTGGAATCCCAACAACTTCAAGTTTTAGTGAATTCCAAATAAGCATTCAAGATACATTTACTGATAAATTTAGTGGATGGTCTATTGGAGAATTGCAATTATTAGATAGTATTGATAATTTATTTGATGGCGAAAAAATTGTTTTCCCAATCAAATACCAAGGCAATTTAATTTCTATACGTTCATCAAGAGGATCAAATATTAGTGTACAAGATTCACTTCTTGTTTTTGTAAATGATATACTTCAAGTTCCAGGTGTAGGTTATATTTTTCCAGGAGGAAGTACAATAACATTTACTGAACCTCCAAAAGTTGGTGATGTATCAAAAATTATTTTCTATAGAGGAAGTGGTTCTGTTGATGTTGTTGAAAGAAATATTTTAGAAACTATAAAAATTGGTGATGAATTGACTATTGGGTATGATTCATCTATAGGTCAAAGTTCAACATTGCAAGAGGAATTGAGAACAGTTACAAGTGTAAATTCAACAGATCTTCTCAATACAAATCCTTATTTTGGACCAGGAAATACTGCAGATGAAACATTATTGAGACCAGTTGTTTGGTGTCGTCAAACTGAGGATAAGATTGTTAATGAAAAAGGTGTTGGAAAAGATCGTATTCTTTATGAGGCTTCAATTTATCCAACATCATATCTTATTCAATCTGTTGGAATTGGATCTACAATTGTATTCGTTCAAAGTATTAGACCTTTCTTCAATGCAATTAATGAAAATAATACTTCATTGTCTTTCCAAAAAGATATTACACTAATATCTCAGGATTCCAAAGTTGCTGCTGCGGCCACTGCAGTTGTATCTGCTGCCGGAACAATTTCATCAATTATTCCTTCTGATGGTGGAGTTGGATACACAACTACTCCAACAATAACTATCGAAAATCCCGTTGGACTTGGGACTACTCAAAGAGCAACTGCAACAACGTCAATTGCTTCAGGAATTGTTACGTCAATTTCCATAACTGGACCAGGAACAGCATATACATCATCAAATCCCCCAGTTGTTTTAATAGAATCTCCCACTTTCCAATTTGAAAACAATACTGTTAATTCTTTTGATGGTGATTTTGGTATTATTTCTGGAATATCAACAACTTCCGTTGGAGTTGCATCAACCGGAATTGTGTTTGATTTTGTCATTCCAAAAGATTCTTTCCTTAGAAATTCTTCAATAACTGGCATAACTACTATTAGTGGAATTCAAACTGGTTATTATTTTGTTATTAATAACTCGAACGTTGGAAAAGGATTGACCTCAATTAATTCTTTAGGATCAATTGTTGGAGTTGGATCCACTTTCTTAGATAATGTGTATCAAGTGGCTGCGGTTTCAATAGCACAGACATCTGTAACTGGTCTTGGAGTTACTTATGTTGCAAAAGTAACGGTAAGCGTTTCTGGTTATAATGGATTGACTGGAATTGGGTTTAGTAATTTTTATGGTGAGTATAGTTGGGGCAGAGTTATTCTTGGACCTAGAATTAAGGATAATTCATATAATGCATATACCTCAAATGGATCTGCTGGAATTACCACAGGAACAATTTTACAAAGGACCAATCCGTTAAAATACTTAAACTATATCCCATAAATAGATAAAAAAACGTATAAAATGGCAGCAATTATAACTGACCAAATTAGAATATTGAATGCGAAGAACTTTGTGGCAGGTGTTACAAGTTCTTCAAATTCTTATTATTCTTTTATTGGACTACCAAATTCAACTGATATTCAATCTGATTGGGATGTAAACCCACCTTCACCAAAAGATAATTTTGATGAAGAAAATAATTGTTGGGATACAATGATTGCTTTGAAGAAGATAAACTCAAGTGATATAAGACAGGTTGTTCAAAAAAGAGTATGGTCATCTGGAACAACTTATGACATGTATCGTCATGATTATAGCAGATCAAACACTGCTAAGGTCTCTGGAGCGACTAATTTATATTCTTCATATTATTATGTTTTAAACAGTGATTATAAAGTTTATATTTGCCTCCAAAATGGAACAAATCCAGAAAATCTAAATGGAAGACCTTCTTTAGATGAACCAACATTTACAGATTTAGAACCAAGGTCTGCTGGATCCAGTGGTGATGGATATATTTGGAAATATCTTTATACAGTTAAACCAAGTGATATTGTAAAATTTGAATCAACAGATTTTATGCCAGTTCCTTTGGATTGGGAAACTGGCTCTGACAATGCTTCAGTTAGAGATAATTCTGTTGATGGGTCAATCAAAATTGTTACTATTACAAATAGAGGAGTTGGATTAGGAACTGCAAACAGAACGTATACAAGGGTGCCAATAAAAGGTGATGGCACAGGTGCAGAGTGTACAATCGTAATCAATAATGATAGGGAAGTAGATTCGGTTACAATTTCGAGTCAAGGATCTGGATATACTTACGGAAATGTTGATTTGGTTTCTGGTGGTGTTCCAACTGGATCAACTATACCAACATTTAATATTATTATTTCTCCACAAGGGGGTCATGGATATGACATTTATAGAGAACTTGGTGCATACAATGTTTTACTCTATTCAAGAATAGAAAATGACGTAGAAAATCCTGATTTTATTACAGGAAATCAAATTGCTAGAGTTGGTATTGTAAAAAATGCCCAAGCATTTGGAGGATCTTTATTGGGGTTAGATAAAGCAAGTGCTCTTTCTGCAATTAGATTGGTAGGAGTGGGTTATAGTTCTGCAACGTTTATAGCAGATTCCTATATTACACAAACAGTAGGAACTGCTATAACTGCAGTTGGTAGAGTTGTTAATTATGATCAAAATACTGGTATATTAAAATATTGGCAAGATAGAACTTTTGCAGGGTTTACTACAGCAGGTATTGGTATCACAAATCCAACTTATGGATTTGATCTAACAAAATTTACAAGTTCTCCATTGTCAGGTGGTAGTGTGGTTATTTCTGGTGGAAGTATCGCTTTGTCAATTAGCACTTCATTTACTGGCGTATCAACGGTAATAAATAATAGGACCTACTATTTTGGTCAATCATTTACAAACGGCATTTCTTTGCCTGAAGTTAAAAAATATAGTGGTAGCATCATCTACATTGATAATAGACCATCAATTACTAGATCATCAAATCAAAAAGAAGATATCAAAGTCATTTTGCAGTTCTAACGAATTATGTCTCAGCAAACTAATCTTAATGTAGCACCATATTTTGATGATTTTGATGCAAATAATGACTATTATAAAGTATTATTTAAACCGGGATATCCTGTGCAGGCAAGAGAGTTAACAACTCTTCAATCAATATTACAAAACCAAATTGAAAAATTTGGACAGCACTTTTTTAAAGAAGGTGCTAAAGTTATTCCTGGAAATACTGCTTACAATTCTTTTTACTATGCTGTAGAATTAAACAATACTTATCTGGGAGTACCGGTATCTGTATATGCAGATCAACTCATAGGAGCAAAAATTACAGGACAAACTTCCGGAGTTACTGCAGTAGTTGAAAAAATATTATCGTCAAATGAATCGGAAAGAGGAAATATAACCTTATATTTAAGTTACATTGGTTCTAGCACTCAAAATAATTCAACAAAAGAATTTTTTGATGGAGAATCATTATCATCAAACACAACTATTACCTCAGGTCTTTTAGGAAATACAACTATTTCTGTAGGAACTCCATTTGCAATTACAGTTGCCAATAATGCAACTTCAACTGGATCAGCGTTCTCGATTACAGAAGGTGTTTACTTTATTCGCGGTCAGTTTGTAAACGTAATCCCCGAAACATTAATTCTTGATCAATATACAAATAAACCAAATTATAGGATAGGATTATTTGTCAATGAAGAAATCGTTAATGCAGATGCTGATGAAGCGTTGAATGATAATTCTCAAGGATTTAATAATTATTCTGCACCTGGTGCAGATAGATTAAAAATATCAGTTTCTCTCTTTAAAAAAAGTTTAAATGATTTTAATGATAATAATTTTGTAGAGTTAGCCACTATTAAAGATGGTGTTCTTAGAACATTAAAACAAACTACAGATTATAATATTATTCAAGATGAATTGGCAAGAAGAACATATTCAGAATCTGGTGATTATTATGTATCTCCTTTTGACGTTTCAGTAAAAGAATCTTTAAATGATGGGTTAGGAAATCAGGGTATCTTTAATGTAGGACAATTTACTTATGCGGGTTCTATTCCTTCAAGTGAGTTAGCAATATATCAAATTTCTCCAGGAAAAGCATTTGTAAAAGGATACGAAATTGAAACGATTTCTCCAACATTTTTAGATTTACCAAAACCAAGAACAACAAAAACGTTAGAAAATCAATCCATAAACTATAACACTGGACCCACTCTAAAATTAAATAGAGTTTATGGATCACCGACAATCGGAATCGGAAATACTTATGTTTTGAGTTTAAGAGATCAAAGAGTAGGATCTTCTCAAACAACTGCGCCAGGAAAAGAAATTGGTGTTGCAAGAGTTTATGATTTTAGATTAGAATCTGGATCTTATAGCACATCCAATACAAATATCAATCAATGGAATATTTCTCTTTATGATGTTCAAACTACAACTGAAGTAACTGTAAACGAAGAAATTACACTTACAATTCCAACTTTTGTAAAGGGAAGTGCTAGTGGAGCAACTGGATTTTTAAAGGATGCAGTTTCAAATTCAAAATCTTTAGTATTATATGAAACCAATGGCAATTTTGTACCCAATGAATCTTTAACATTTAATGGAATTTTAAATAGTAGAGTTTCTACTGCAATAACATCATATGGAATTTCTGACGTTAAATCGGTTTATGGTATTGTGGGTTCTGCATCCACATTTACTGCTGATACAATTCAATCAACTGGATATACTATTGGAATATCTGGTATTAGTACTTATTCTGGTGGCATTAGTACAATAACAAGTTCAAATTTCCAATTTCCAGGAACCATTATTAAACCAGGAAACTTAGTTCAATACACTGACTCTACCCTACCAAATAAAGTATATGCAAGAGTAGTTAGTGTTGGTTCAACCATAGTTACGATTACCAATGTACAATCAGTAACTGGAGTAGCAAGCAGTATATTACCATCCACTTCATTATCAGTAACAGATCTCCAGATTCTAACAACAGATTTGGAAGTTTCTGCCGATAATACACTGTATACAAAATTACCAAAGAATAATATTTCTTCTGTAGATTTAACTGATGCTTCTCTTACAATAAGAAAATCATTTACTGTTAACATTTCTGGAAATCAATTATCAACTCCAGTAAGTGCAGGAACTAATGAAACATTTTTACCTTTTGATGAAGAAAGATATTCATTAATTAGATCTGACGGCACAACAGAAGTATTAACTTCAGATAAATTTGCATTTATAAGCGGATCAACCCAATTACAAATTTATAATTTAGGTTCAAATAATACGGGAGCAACTTTAGTTGTAACTTTAACAAAATCCAAACCAAAAGCAAAAATAAAAAGAAAAAATAGAGTTAATTCAATTATAATTGACAAATCAATTTATTCATATTCAGGAACAGGAACTACAACTGTTAATGATGGATTAGCATATGGCAATTATCCATATGGAACAAGAGTTCAGGATGAAAAAATATCACTAAATGTTGCAGATATTATTAATATTCACGGAATTTATGAGTCCTTAGATACATCCAACCCTTCAGCACCAACAATAGTATTGTCTTCTATTAGTGGACCATCAACAAAGACATCAGATTTGATAGTAGGTGAAAAATTTGTAGGACAAACTAGTGGCACAATTGGAATATGTGCGGAAAGACTTACAGATTCACAAATTTCATTTATTTTGAAGAATCAAAATGGATTTAAAGAAGGAGAAACTATTGTATTTGAAGAATCTAATATCAGTGCAGTTATTACTACGTTAAATTCGCCAAGTTCTAATGTTTCTTCCAACTTTACCTTTGGAAGTGGCCAGAAGGGAACATTTTATGATTATGGGTATATTACAAGAAAATCAAAAATTGAAGAACCTTCAAGAAAATTAAAAGTATATTTTACTAATGGTTATTACGAATCTTCGGATGATGGAGATATTACAACTACAAACTCGTATAGTACATTTGATTATTCAAAAGAAATTCAATCAATTGATTTAGCAAGAAATACTGATATTATTGATATCAGACCAAAAGTTTCTGATTACACTGCAACAATTGGAGCAAGATCTCCATTAGAATTTTATGGAAGAACATTTAATTCTTCTGGAAATTCTGCTGCAAATATTCTTGCATCGGATGAATCAATTGTAACATCATTTTCCTTTTACCTTGGAAGAATTGATAGGATATATCTTTCAAAAGATGGGAGATTTCAAATTAAGTTTGGAACGCCAGCAGAAAAACTCACTCGTCCAGATGTTATAGACGATTCTTTAGAAGTTGCTGCCATAACACTTCCTCCATATCTTTATAATGCATCTCAGGCTTCGATTGAATTCTTGCAGCATAAGAGATTTACGATGGCGGACATTAAAAAAATTGAAGATCGTGTCAAATCTCTAGAATATTATACAACACTTTCTCTCTTAGAAAGTAATACTTCAAATTTATTTGTTTCTGATGCTCAAGGTCTGAATAGATTTAAATCTGGATTTTTTGTTGATAATTTTTCAACTTATTTGCCACAAGAAAATTCGGTAGAATTTAAAAATAGTATAGACCTTAAAAATAATGAATTAAGAGCAAGACATTATACTAATTCTATTGATTTAATACCTGGGCCCGTAACTAATGTAGATCCAACTGAAGATTTGGCATTTTCTCCAGTTGAAGGTAATAATATTAGAAAAACTGGCGATATTATTACTTTAGATTATGCTGAAGTTGAATGGTTAAAACAAACTTTTGCAACAAGAAGAGAAAGTGTTACGCCTTTCTTAATTAGTTTTTGGCAAGGATCTTTGGAATTAACTCCAGCATCAGACACTTGGGTAGATACTGTCAGATTGGATGCAAAAATTATCAATGTTGAGGGCAATTTTGATTCTACAATGCAACTTGCAGTTAGGCAGTTTAATGTAGACCCACAAACTGGATTTGCGCCTACCGTATGGAATGCATGGGAGACTGTATGGACTGGATCGAGCACAAGTTCAAGTACAAGCTCATGGACCGAAACATCTAGTTCGAGTAATACATGGAATGCTGGTGGTTGGATAAATGGCGGAGAGGGAGCGGGATCGCTTTTCCAAACAGATACAAGTACAACCACAACTTTCCAAGAAACAACTACTACAACAACTTCATGGGGAACTTCATCAAGAACTGGAACTACAACATTTGTAACGGAACAGTTTGAAAATACATCTGTTGGAGACAGAGTTGTAAGTAGAAATATTGTCCCTTACATGAGATCCAGAAATATTGAATTTGTTTCTAAAAAAGTAAAACCATTAACACAACTTTATGCATTCTTTGATGGCGTCGATGTTACAAAATATTGTGTACCAAAACTCATTGAAATTAGTATGGTTTCTGGAACATTCCAGGTTGGAGAGAAAGTAATAGGTACTTCCAGATTAACGGGACTTGGACCAAACTCACAAACACTGAGCCCATCAATTGCATTCAGAGTTGCTCAATCAAATCATAGAGAAGGTCCTTATAACCTACCAACTATTACATATCCACAAAATCCATATACAAATCAGGTATTGCAACCTACTTATTCATCCACCTCCAATATTTTAAACGTTGATACTTTCTCATTAGCATCCCAATTCCAAGGTGAATATAGTGGATGGGTAGAAAGTGACATGATCTTAGTTGGACAGACAAGTGGTGCTCAAGCTACAATTACCAATATTAGGTTAATATCTGATTTATCAGCAACTTTGATTGGTAGTTTCTTTATTCCAAATCCAAATATTTCAGATAATCCAAGATTTGCAACTGGAAATAAGGTCTTCACATTAGTCAATAATAATCTCAACGATCAAAATGCTGCCACGACAATTGCTGAGGAAGGATTTATTTCCGATGGAAATATAGAAACAGTTCAAGAAAATATAGTTTCTGTTAGAAATGCAAGAATTCAAAATAAACAGGAATTTGAATCAATAGCAGTATCTTCATCATCATCATCATCCTCTGGTGGAGCAATTGGTTCAGATACAAGTTCTTCAACAGCATTTATTGGTTGGTATGATCCTCTTGCACAATCTTTCTTGGTTGAAGATCAAACTGGAATTTTCCTAACGAGATGTGATGTATTCTTCTCATCAAAAGATGATAATGATGTTCCAGTAACGTTCCAATTAAGAACAATGCAGAATGGATTCCCAACACAAAAAGTTTTACCATTCTCAGAAATTACTTTAGATCCCG
>Ga0209088_10000990_pt1 | contig 19030 bp, 24 predicted proteins | sample S_140625_EF_Meta_FD_187324 | JGI IMG/M metagenome (GOLD analysis project Ga0209088, IMG submission 187324) | Freshwater microbial communities from Lake Simoncouche, Canada to study carbon cycling - S_140625_EF_MetaG (SPAdes) (version 2) | ecosystem: Environmental > Aquatic > Freshwater > Lake ... | reverse complement strand
ACAAGCCGATGGGGTGGGGCCAATGCTGGCACGAACTGAAAGTCATCGCCGACAATCTCCACAGCCCCCCGCCACCCCCGCCAACCCTGGCTCAGGTGCGGGCGGCTGATCTGGACACGCCAGAGGACAAGGCCGTGGTTCGTGACTTCCTGGCGACGCTGGGGGAGGGTGGGCAGCCATGAGCACCGGCAACCGCCTCCCATTCTCTGAAGCCTGGGCCATCGCCGAGGATATTGTGGCCCAACTGGCGCCACACTGCAGCCAAATAGACATAGCCGGATCACTCAGGCGATGTCGACCCACTATCGGCGACATTGAGATTGTCTGCCTTCCGCTGCCCTACGAATCCACCCCGCTATTCCGCTCAGGGCTTGCCTTGGTGGTAGAGCAATTTGAGAAGATCAAAGGTGAGCTGCCTTGCCGCTATACCCAGCGCATCCTCCCGTCTGGGATGAAGCTCGATCTATTTATGCCGGACCCCAACGGCTACGGCCTTCAGCTCGCCATTCGCACCGGCTCAGCCGAGTGGTCTCATAAGCGGTTGGCTACCGCATGGGTTCGGGCTGGCTTTAAGTCAGAGAGCGGCTTGCTGCGTCGCGTACTCAACACGGAAGGCATACAATCCCTTGGTTCTGTTGTGCCCTGTCGCACAGAGCGAGAGCTATTTGATCGGATCGGGCTGACGTGGGTCGAGCCTGAAGATCGCGAGGTGCAGCCGTGACCCTACCTCTTTGGGTTGTCTGGAACCCCGATGGCGGGGACGAGGGGCCCGACGACGGAAGCAGGTTTCGGGCAAGCGACGCTCAAGATGCAGCCCAGCAGTGGGGACATCGCTTTGAAAGCCACGGCTGCGAATACACCCTTGAAGAAACACCCGAAACCGTAGTGGTCTGCCGTGTCGATGACATTGGCAGTCAGCGCAAGTTTCGTGTACGCGCTCAAACTTCACGCGATTACTTTGCCGACGAACTGCCATGAACCACCTAGCCCTGGCCCGCATGCTGGCCCCGTGGCGCACCATCCGGCGCTTGGAGCGTCGCAACAAAGTGCTTTCCGATGCCCTTGCCAACCCGACGCTGACGGGGATCGCGATTCACAAACAGCAGGCCACCATGGGCTTTGCGGCTCCTGGAGCCCAGATAATCGCCGGGATGTTCTTGGGGCTCTTGAGAGACAACCCCAAGGCCGAGAACTACCTAGAGCTGACCTTCGGCTCCAGCGACGGGAACATTCTGGTCACCTTCCACCGCCCCGACGGAGCCATGCTTCACAGCCTGCGGGCCATGGCGGAGCGGGATGCCCGGAACCTGCGGGCGGAGCTGGCGACGGCGAAGCAGGAGGCCAAGGGCCTGCGGGCTGAGTTGGCGTTGATGTACGGGGAGCCCCCCTGCCCGGAGGCTCGTTGCTGATGGCCGCCGCTCGCGTGCTGCTGACCGTCACAGAAGCCGCCGAAGCCCTCGGGGTTTCCGATCGGCACATCAAGCGGCTTGTTGCTGAGGCCGACGCCAACCGCAAATCCCGCTGGCGCTGGGGCCGGGAATTGATCGACCTGGCACCCGTGGGCAGCAGCAGGCGAACAGTGCGGGTCAATGTTGCAGCGGTAGTGCCGGGGCTGCTGGCGTGAAAGCATCCGAAGCTCGTAAGTTGATCGGGAAAGCTGTCAGCTATAAAAATCGATTTAGTTCATTTCCCCCGCAGGTTGGCATTATTGAGGAACTACGCGGGCGCAACGTGCGCATTGACAGCAACTGGCTATGGCTACCTGATATTTGGATTGAGCCGATTCCGGTTCTTTCGGAAAACGTTCTTGCCTTAGAACTTGACCTAGACCCCACCCCCTAGCGCCCGCTCCGCAGCCTCGGCTATCTGGAATGGCTGAATATGCGCCCGGTAAGTCTTTGAATGTTGCATAGGGGTATGCCCCATCAACCTTGCCGCAGTGTAAACATCCAGCCGACTACCACCCTCTCGCCACAGCCTCCCGCCATAGGCGTGGCGAAGGGAGTAAGGACGCCACGGCAGCCCCTGCCGCCGCAGTTCCTTATTGAGCCACTTGCTCACCGCCTCGGGGCGATCGGCGCTGCCCTCCAGCCGCAACCGCAACCGCCGATCCCGCAACCCGAACCGCTCCACCCAGTCGCGGGGCAGGGGTACCACGGTTCTGAAACCCGTTTTGGTCCCATCCGCCACCTGGCAGTAATCCTGCTCGATCAGCGTCGCCCCCTCGATCTCATGGGGCCGCAGGCCATAGCAGGCCATCATTCCCCAGTACCAGCGCACCGGATCGGGCGCCCCCTCCACCCACTCGATGATCTCGGCATCGGTCGGCACCGCCACTAACTCTGCTTGGCTGTAGGTGGGCATTGGCACCTCTGGGAACGGCACCGCCACCAACCGCGACAGGTGCCGCAGGAGGTAGTACAGCTCCTTGTAGCTGCAGGTGGCCCGGTCGTAGCGCTCCAGCGCCTTGGCCATGCTGGCGGTCGTGCAGGCGCCCCCCGGTGGAACCTGCCGCAGGCGCCCGAGATAGTTCACCTGCCAGGTGCTCTCGCCCGTGCGCCCGAGCACCACCCGAGCCCGGTAGAGCTTGGCGATGGCCTCGCGCCAGGTGATCGCCGTTGAGGCTTGGTCTAGCCAGTAGCCCCACTCAAAGGTCTCGGTGGCCAGCTGCCGCTCAAGGGTCTGCTTCTGCTTCAAGGCGGTGCGGCGGTTGATCGGGGTGTCGTCCAGCTTCAGGGCGATGCGGGACTGCTGCAGCCCTGGGGCCCCGTCACGCCTAGGCAACCTGGCCAGCAGGTAGAGCCGCCCACGCTGGGTGTTGATCGAGGCCATGTGGAATACGACGCGGCGAAAAAGCAGAGCTGCACCCGACGCACGGGCCGTGCATAAACTACGCTCTACCGGTCCCTTCCTGTCCCTTCCTGTCACCTAAGGCAGCACCGCTGCACTCGGCCAGATCGCCCTCAGTGCCTTCACTTTGCCCCAAACGCCAGGCCAGAACTGCAAGATACAAATCCTCGTCAATTTCGCGGATGTCGTATTCCAAACCCAGTCACCGCAGGGGTTTTCGGCGGTGGTGCATAAACCGCCCATCACCACCACGACCCGGAAACCTTCAGAACCACAGCTCTAGCCCGGTGCCTGATCCCCTTATCCCGGTCCAGGAGGTGGTAGTAGTCGGCGGGGAGCCGATCTGGCGCATCTGCGCTGGGGATCTTTGCGTGGAGTCAAGGTCTGGCGCAGCGGCCTGGCGGAGCCTGCGGCGCCGCTGCCGGGATGCAGGGGTCACCCTGGCGGCCAGGCACATCACAGGGCCCAGTGTGGGGCCCCCTCCGTTGCCGGATCCAGGGGTCTAGCTGAACAGCCAGGCCCAGCCCGATCCGGCCCCCTCAGCCTGCCAGCGAGGGTTGAAGTTCTTGTAGCTGTATCGCAGCGCTCGGCCAGAGTTACCGCCGCTGCGCAGCCAGAGCCCGGTGATAGGGCAATAGGGGAAGTGTTGGCCATGGTCGCTTCAGGTTCTCCCACAGGTTTCCAGGCAAGCTGAGGCACACGCCTAGTGCCGTGCCTACCGCTGTGATCGCTTGGGATCTTCAGAGGGTCTTCCCCCTGGAAGGCAAGCGCGGCCTAGGCATCATGGGTCGCGCCTTTGATCTTCTACCGGGAGGCACTATGTTCTCGGCCTCCTGCATCTTGCGCGGAATCGTTGGGGTGACCGTCAAGATGATCACCAGCACCAAGGCAGAGATCATCAACTTTGAACCGGTCATCATGGCTCGGGAAGACACGGATCCCAAGGACTTAGAGGGATGGCACGCGGAACTGCTAGAGGCCTTCCACGCCCAGCCCGCCTAGGGTGTGGGCGGTTCCTGGGGATCCTCGGGATCGGGCCGCCGCCGCCGCCCATCCAACTGGGCTAGCAGGGTGCCTCCGGTGGTGGCTGCTGCCAGCGCCCCGGTGCCTGCAGCCTTCCAGATTTCCACGCATTCCCCGCCCTGCGACTGGCAGTAGATTGCTCCGCTAAACCCTCCGACAGCGGCGAGGCCTAGGCAAAGGGCCACGGTGGCGGTGATCAGATCGCGGGAGTTCATCAGAGTTTCCCGGCCCTTAGCCGCTCCTCATGGTCTTCCAAGGTGCCTTCGTGGCGGGCCAGGATCTCAAGGATCTTGCCCTCAAAAGTGCCAAGGCCCCGGCTGATCGCCCAAAGAGCCTTTACACCAGAGACGGCAGTTACCCCACCCGTCAAGAGCAGCCCGACCAACGCGATTGATTCAGCGACGCCCATTACGTTGTCCTGGTGTCATGGTTGGTGTTGCGCTCTGCCCCAGTTTTCCCGATCCCGAAGCGCTGCCTCTAAATCAGATTGGCGGCTGATCCGGTGACCCTAGGAAGCGGGGATGGGTTATCAAATGTCCTCCGAAACCTTGACCGTAATAAAATGGTCATTCGGGAACGTCTCAACTTCATTGTCGGCATAGGTCACCCTGAATTCTGCATCAAACAAGCCAGCGATGCTAGTTTCGCCTGCCTGCCACGCATATTCCAGTGTTGGCGTGCCCGTTGCGGTCACTATCACGGCAGCAGCGTCAATCACGGCAGCCGCACCACGTGGTCTCCTTGGTCGCATTTGAAACTGAACGGATGCGCCGGTCAGTACGACTGTTACTGGCTTTACCACATAGCGGATCGCGGGTGAAGTGTCGCCCCGCTTGATGTAAAACGTACTCATTGAAACCTCGGCGAGACTTTGCCCGCCCTGCCGTGACATAACCAGTTTTCCCCCATTCGCTGGATCACCAGGGAATGCAAAGCGGGCGGCAATTTGAATTGGTCCGCTTCCTGCTGCAATACCGGTAAAGCCAAAGACAGTGGCCGCAAAGCCGGAAACTTGAACGGCGCCTGTAGCTGTCCCACTAAAAAGCAATGAGCCTGCCGCTGCACCAGAGACGCTTGCCGAGCCCACGGTGCCCGCCCCGGCGCCAACGAGAGGCAGGCTGCCGCCGCCGATACCGGACACGCGAACAAGAGCCGTTCCGGCGCCAGTGAGCGACAGAACGCCATCGATTGCGCCGCTGACGCTGACCCTGCCGGTCGCAGACCCGGAAACTGGCAGGGCGCCCGACGCAGTGGCGCTAATTGGAGCGACGCCGATGTTGCCTGTCGCGGCGCCAGACAGGGGCAGGGTGCCACTGACCAAGCCAGATATGGTGACCGCTCCTGTAGCCGCCCCGTTGAGGGGCAGGGTTCCTGCAGCAAGCCCAACTATAACGACCGTACCCGTTGCTGCCCCGCCGAGGTCCAGTGTGCCCGACGCGGTTGCGATGGCCGGGGCGTTGCCTATGCTGCCCGCCGAAGTCCCCGTAAGCGGCAGGGTGCCGCTGGCGGTGCCGGAAGCGATGACGGCGCCAGTCGCGGTCCCGGTAAAGGCGATCGTCCCGTCAGCCGTGCCGGTAACTGCGCTACCGCTAACGCCTGTCCCCAGCGGTGGGACCCTGAGCCGCAGCATTTTTTAGTCTCCGATCAGGGGCGGGCGGTTGAGGAACGGGCTTCCGGTGATCAAGGCGTCTCGCAGGCCCCACTTCCACGCCAGATAGCCTTCGATCTGCTGCCGAACCCTGGTGCTCGCAATAAATGCAAGGACGATAATTTCAGCGATGTAGCCGACAAGCGGCAGCGCGTTATTGCCAACCGCGCCGACCTGCAAAGCGAACGATGCATCGGTGGCAACCGGAGCGCTCGTATCCACGTTGGTTTGAGTCAGCGTTCGGTTAATCCGAAGGAAACCCCTGTTCGCAGCCGTGCCGTTGTTCGGGTCGCTAATAAACGAAATGATTGTAGGCACATTCGCTGGATGTGCGCCATCTGCCGTCTGAACTTGTGCTGCTGAGTTACCGCTAACCCCCCTTGAGACCTGGGTAAGCACCCTGTTGTTTCGGGAAGAACCAACCCTGTCGTCATATACGATATAAAAGCCAGTGATCCCGGAAAGGCCCGTATTGGTTCCCATCAAACCATAGATCGCGCTGGGGTCGGCGATGTTTCCGGCCTTCCAGACAGCAAATATGCTCGACCCGTTCGAGTTATGCAGGAAGTTCCATGTTGCCGCTGTATTCACAGAGGTCAGCCATTGCGACCCGTTGAAAGACAGCACGTTTCTGCCATTCAGCCCGTTTGGAGTGAGCGTGGGTTGTGCCCCGCCAGTCCCTTGTGCAAAATTCCTTCCGTTCCCGCTCTTATCCCGCAGTTCGCTGACGCCCGGAGCAACGCTGATCGTGGACAAATCGGCAGCATCAAGCCACAAGGCGGTGCGCAGTTGGTCCGGCATCCAGAGTCTCCCCTGCAACCGCGCCTCGTCCAGTGGCGACACTCCGCGTGGCATTAGCTGACATCCTCGTTGAACGGGCGGACGTAAAACTCGTGTCCGCTTGATGCCGTTGAGACGCCTGCATTGTTTACGACTGTAAAACGCATGTTTGAAAAAGGATATAGCCGAACCATTGGGAATACTGCGACTTTGGCGCCTGTGGTCACTGTCAGAGCAGCCAGGTAACTATCAAACGAACCTCCCCCGATGTCTGGAACCTCTGTGCCGTCACCGCTATAAACGCGCAGCGTGATGGTCCCGTTCGCAGTCGGTGTCAACGAAGCAAGCTTGATGGTGACTGCTGCATAAAGATCCCTGTTGATGCCGTTGTCGTAAGGGATTGCGTTAGCAGAAGTTGTCTCCGATCCATTCGCTAGGGAATTGATCGCGTTTCCGGCAATGTTGGACCCGCGAGTAGCGGGCGCTGCCCATTTTGCGACGGACATTAGAAATTTCCCCTGGCAATGCCAATATCACGGATTGTGACCACACCCACGCCTTCCTTTTCCGCCCAGGATTGGGCTACCTCTGCGAGTGCCATCAGTGCATTGCGGGTTGCATTTGTCAGGATTCCGGCAGAAACTAGGGCGCCAAGTAAGTTGGCCGTTGCGTTGTATATCGCCGGTACGCTGATCCTGATTGTTGATGTTTGGATAATTGCGTCACGCAGAACAATGCACGCACCGCGCACCTGGCTAGGAACTGCAGTATTCTCGGCAGCTAAAACTACTCCCCCCCATTCACCCGTAGAAAGCAGGATTTCCCTGGCGTCGTAAGTGGCCACATCACTCCGTTTGGTTGGTAGGTTGCTATCTGGTGCATTGAGCGCGGCGGCAACGTCCGCTTCCGCGACCCCGGCAAACTGCGCCACTTTTGCCGCGATCTTCTGTTCTCGCGTCATTTCTTACCCCTAGTAGCGCGACCAAGGAGCCGCCATCAGGCACCTCCAGCGGTCAGGGTGAAGGCCGTGATGTTCACTTGCTGACCCGTGGCAATCGAGGTGTTGTCGAGTGTCATGTCGCCGCCGCCGCCGGTTGCAGTCACCGTGCCCTGAATATGACAAGTGGCGCCTTGATCGATACTGAAATGAGCCGCTGTGCCGGCAGCGTCTGCTGATAGGTCTTGCCAAGTGCCGGCGAGGGTTTTTGATCCGCTTGATGCCGCCGTTAGCCAATCGGTTGGAAGCGTCAGCGCTGCAAGCACCGTGCCGGTTCTGGCTGTCGCGCAGTTGGCCGGGACAGAGCCAGTCCGAATGGTCAGCGTGGGCGCCGTACCCGCTGCCGTCTCGATTGCATCAAGCGCGGCGTTCCGCGCTCCTACTGAAAACTGAAAGGCCATGCAAGTCTCCTGGGGTGGTGTTTAGCGGCAGACCGCTTGATCACTGCCTCAGCTTTCCGACCACGCCTCGTCTGCAGCGGTAGACGGGTCGTCAGCCGCGAACCGCCCGCCCGTTACCCGTGCTCTCCTGCGCTTTGGTTTGGGGCACACCACCGCTTCTTCGATGGCCTGCTCAGCAGTCTCCTGAACGGGCTCCTGGGGCTCGGGCTCAGCCGCTGCTGGCTGCGATTGCTCCAGGTTCATGCCGTAGCCGATCGGGAAGTTCATGGGCCTCCATACATAGTGAAAAAGGCCCCGAAGGGCCCTAGTTGAACACAAACCGCCTAGCGGATCACTGGGCAGGAACCAGCGCCACCGTGTTGGTTCCAACCGGTACAGCAGCGCCGTTGGTCACCGTGCCAGTTGCCGATGCGCTGGTGATGTTGGACTGGGTGGAGCTGTAGCTGAACGTGGTCGAGGTCACCGCCGTAATGGTGAAGGTGCCGTTCACCAGCGGGTTAGAGCAACCCACGGTGACAACTTCTCCCACCAGCATGGTGTGAGCGGCTGACAGGGTGATGGTCGCCACGTTCGTGGTGAGTGCCACGTTGCTGATGGCCAGGTTGCCGGTGCCGGGGCGAACCCGAACCGCTGCTACCCGAACATCACCGGTCACTGAACCGGCAGCCCTTACGGCTTCCCGGATCTGCTTACCGCTGATGGCAATCTCGTTGACTGCGCCAGCGGCAGCGGTGACAACACCAATGTTGGTGTAGGTCGAAGCGCTGCTAAGGGCCGCACCCTCGGCAACGTGAGCAGCCTGCAGGATATAACCACCAGCAGAGTTGCTGGAGCCACCGGCAGCAATCAGCTTCCAGTCATTCTGTGCAGCTAGGTTGGTGTTAAGCAACCGGGCGGCGCCAGTGCGGGTTTCAGCTTGGCGGCCACGGGCACCTGCAAGCACGTTTCCGAGAAGGACGGTTGCTGCGTCCAGTTGATAGGCCCTCCGGGGGGCTAGACCTGTTGCGCGTGCCATGGATCAGTACCTCAGGGAATCAGGGAATAGATGAAAAAGCAATGATCAGGCGGTCATTGCAGCATCGGTGATGCCGTAAGCACGGGCAGCAGATCTGCCGTTCATGATTGCAATACCGACCGACCAATCAATGCGGGTACGATCGACTGGTGCATCAGGGACTTCCCCGAACGACTTGATGTCAATCCCGTAGCCGCCGGCTGAATCAGGGCCCTGCATACCGGTTACTTGCTGATCGCCATAGGCGACGCAGTAAACACTGGTGGTGCTACCGGCTTCCGTAAAGCCTTGAATCGGCACGTTCTGAGCATTGGTGTCGGTGACCACAATGCGTGTGTCACCGTAGGAGGTGACCAGCTTGCCGAACTCATCCCGCGTGGTGGTCAGGAAGCCACCGATAGTGCTGTTGCGGCTAGCGGCAGTAAGGCGCCGACGCAGTGCTTTACCCATGTGGACAACCTTGTTGTCGCCATCAACGGCGTCAATAAGCTCATCCAAGCGGGAAAGCGAGAATGCGCCGCCGACGTTGATAGCTTGAGAGCTGTCAACGTTGATCCGCTTTCTGAAGCCGTCGAACGCACGGGGATCAACCGACTCGTCGCCGTTGATCATGTAGTCTTCAAGGGTCAGCCGCAAAGAGCGAACTTTGGCTTCGATTTGCTGGGCCCTGGCTTGAGTGCCCTTGTTCTTGATGATGTGCATGTCAACATCAATGTCGCCGCCGAACATCTTGAGGCGTTCGTATTGCGGGTTGATGACACCGTAGGTGGCATCATAGGTTTCGTTCAAACCACGAAACCCAACACCGGGCAGTTCATCCTCAGTGGCATAGTCCAAGCCGCCTTGGACATTGGCAAACGGCAGAAGGCGAATCATCTCGCTTTCGGCGAGAGCGCGAATAACGACCACCCGTTGCTGATTGGTATCAGTCTTGGCGGCCTCCAGAAGCGTCAGTCCCATTGTGGGGAATCCAGGTGAAGGTCAAGGGAGGGGTGGCATCACGCCAAAAGGACACCGCAAGGCATCACGCCGAGCTGCTTGATTTGGGACCGACTTAGGCATCACGCCATCAGTCGATCCCTGTTGCCCGATGTTTCCCCGATCCCTAAGCCGTCAGCAGCGATCAACCAAAGGCGTCTGAGAATGCAGAGCCAAGCGGTTGATTCATCAGGTCTTTAGCTGTGCTGACGCGACCATCACGGCTGCTACGTGCCCCGCCGCCGGTTCCCATCGCGGGCTCAAAGTTGCGCCCCCACACGGTATCGGATTGCAGTCGCCGGAGCCACTTGACGGGCTCAAAGCGCTTGCCGGTTTCCGGGTCGATCTCTGGGCTGCCGTTGGCATCAACGACCACAAGTGCACCGTCTTCATTGCGGAACTGAGGGCCAAAGCGGCTCCAGACCGAATCAAAGGGGGTGCTGCCGTCGATTTCGGATACCTCGGTGGATCCTTTGGCGCCGATGAATGCCTTCTCGGCTAGCTGCCGTACCAGCTCGCGCTGGCGGGCTTCCCGTTCGGCCTGAAGGGCGGTGGTGGATGCCTCCAACTGCTGCGAGTATTTGGCCTCGATCTGCTGGCGCTCCAGGGCCGCCTGCTGCTCAATGAGCTCCCGCCGGGCCTGCTCCTGCTGGGCCTTTGCCTGTGCCTCGCGTACCGCTTCAGGGTTGGTGGTGGTCAGTTCCCGCATTTCAGCTTCCAGGGCCCTGAGGCGGCGATCCTTCTCGCGGTTGGCAGTGCGTTCACGGTCGAGGGTGTGACGCAGCCGGGTTACGTCATCCCCGTCCCCCTCGCTATCACCAGTGCCAGCAGCAGGGTCAGTAGCGCCTGGGCCTGCACTGGCCCCAGTGTTTGCGCCACCACCTGCACCAGTACCGCCGCCGCCCTCGCTGCCACCCTCGGGGCTCTGGAGGATGAACTGTTCAAACCATCGCTTGTTCATTTGGTCGGGGCATCACGCCCGCGAGCAACTACAGCGCAGCTTTCCGGCTTAGTGTTTGCCCTGTGGCTTAGGTCGTTGGCGCCGCTCCTGCTCGCGTTCGGCAGCGGCCATGCGGTTAGCCAGTTGCCGGGTTTGCACCGTCTCTAGGAGGGTTTCGATGGAGTCGGGTTGGGGGGTGGTGGTCATGTGGACTGACTTATAGCTCAACAGTAACTTGTTGTGTTTGCAAGACACCTGAAATCTGCGGATACCCTGTAAAGTCAAATGCCGTTGTTTGAATGTAACCAGGGATCGTGGAAATCCTTGCTTCGTCAAATTCTGGATCTACGGGGCAAGGCACTTGAGCCGCGACCCATGGAGGCTTATCGTTAACGAGTGCTCGGTAACTAGGTGTTGTTCTTTTTTCTTGCCAAGCATGGAGGGGGTTAATTGCATCGTTGGTTAGAATATCTTGGGTTCCCGAAAATCCCCCTTGCAAGATCGCGCCTCCCCTCTTCCAAGTTTGAAAAGGGCCAGCATAACCGTTTGGAGAGGCTTCGGCCGCTCCCGTCTCTATGCCAGTCGTTACGGCAATAAATTCATCGCTATCTGTTAAAAAGAACGACACATAAAATCTCGATTTATAATTCCTAGGGTTCTCGAAGAGGAATCTTGAAAAATAGCTATCAGTGACATTGTACGGAAACTCAAAAGCTACACCAGGGAAGTAGGTCCGAGTTCCCGCGTCCGTATTTTGACGGTAAATATTCCAGCTTTCTTGGTAAATGTAAGGAGCTATCGTATTATACGGTTCTTCTGTGCCAAAAGGATAATCTATGCGTCTCATGCTTCCCTCAATAACAAACGTAGCCGATTGCGACAACACAAAACTTGGTTCATCCTTCTTCCTCCTTATTAATGGCGCCGAAGGCAGTGCCATCTCCCGTCTAAGCGTTTCCTTAGACCAGTCCAGCCCCTTCTTTGCCTTCTTCGCCCGGTTCTTCAGGATCCGAGCCTTCACAAGATCCAATATCTTCCATGGCACCGGGTTGATGTCAACGATCAGGCTCATCCTTGTGCCAGCAGCAGCACATAGCTCTTGCTCTGCCCTGACTGCAGCGTCTCGGGTGTCGGCAGTAGCACCACCCGATCGGGATAGGTGCGGTTGTCCACCTGTAGCACGATCGCATCAAACGTGAAGCCACTGCCTGATGCTGTTAGAGACAACGTGAACTGCGGTAGTTCGTAGCGGGCATTGCCGCTGTTGAAGCTGCCGGTCCCGATGGTGCCGGTCTTCTCTGTGTACCCGTTACCATTCGCCAGCTTTACCGCATTCCAGGCGCTCATCAGGCTGGCTTGCGTCAGCACCGCGCCATTGCGGTAGGCAAGCATGTACCTGTAGCTCTTGCCTTCGTAGGTGAGCTGCGCTTGCTTGCCCAGCGCATCCGGTGAGATCAGAACGTCCATGGCGGCCCCTACCTATCGGAGCTTTCCCGATCAGGCGGTTACCGTGAACCCATCGGCGAACAACTGGACCGTGTAGATGCGACTTGCTCCTGCCGCGAGGCTGATACTGGGGCTCTCGCTGAGCACAAACGACACGCCAGTGCCCCATGTCACGGTGCTACCGCTGGTGCCGATCACCAGATAAGCGGCATTCCAGGTAAGCGCTGAGCCTGACGCAGTAAACGAACAGGACTGCGAGCCCGCCTCAAAGCGGTCTGTGGTGGTGTTGAAGCTGCCTGCTGGGATTGTCCACTCGCACCGGGCATAGCCCGAGCCGCTGCGCTCTACGGCATCCCATGCCGCCGTGTTTGAACTGAGGTTGGGGGATCCTGATGTGGTCGTTGCCAAGCACAAACGGCACTTCTTGCCGGCATAGTCCCCAGCGAACAACCGCTCGGCTTCGTAGGGGGTCTGGAGCATTGCGACAGGCACAGTCTTTCCGTATCTGCCTCAGTTTTCCCGGCCTGGACTTACTCAAAGAAGATCATTGGGCCAAAGTAGGCGGTGCCGTCCGCAGAAATTGTCTCGGTGACGGAAAGGTTAGGGCGGTTACGAACGGCAAAGTTTATGCCATAAGCCATGCTTGGCGGCAGCGTTAAGGCGCTTACGTTTTTAACAACGGAATCCTGTCCAGGTGGCATGGACCCACTTGTATAATACGGGTGCGCGTACACAGCATACGTGTATTCCGTAGTTAATTCTAAGCCTGGAACGTTGCTAGGTAAATCAACTCGTCTCCATATTCCGTCAAGGCTTGCCTCGGTTCCGCTCGGTACGACGAAAGATAAAATATCACCGGCAGCGTCAAAAGTTATTTGAAGCGGATTGGTGATAACCGGGTCGTCTGGGTCTAGGATGGCTAGCAGCACCGAATAGCTAATTGCTAAACCGTTTTGCCCTGCATCATAAAATCCAACTCCTTTTATCGTTTTGGCTGCTGATAGCGTGAACGTCCAGCCATGCATATAAGTAGTGGATGGCCAAGCCATCGTGGTGCCGCCGGTAAGCGTGTACGGGGTGCCCCCGCCTCCGCCCGTTGCAGCCGATAAATCCGCTATCACGCCAGAGCCACTGCCCGCAAATAACTCATACACAACCGAGGCGGTCCCGTAAGACACAGACACGCTCGTAATGCTTTCGGTTGTTGCAGTCAAGCTGTAAGGAGCTTCCAAGACCCAGGTGAGCGAGCGGCTCACGCTTTCCCGCCGCACATTCTCCGCCACAGCCCCCACCACACTGGCCCTAGTCAAATCTGCCGCGTACACATCCCCCTCGACCCCAGCAGTCCCAAAGCTGCTCCAGATGTTCCCCGGTGCCATCGGGTCAAACCCACCCGGCGCTGTGATCGTGTTCGCCAGGGATGGGGTGCTGTTGACCGTGGCGGTAACGGTCGGCAGGTTGGTAGCTGGCACCATCATTGGGAACCAGTCAGCGCCGGTAGCGCCGGTCACCAGGCCCGCCCCGCCGTCGAGCATGGCATCACAGCCCACGACCAACCCCTGAGAGTCCCAGGCGAAGGTGATGCCGTTGGCGCGAAACCTGCCCACGGTGCCTGCTGCCTCAAGGTAAACGGTGCCCATCGGTTCGCTGGGGATGTTGCGCAACTCGGTGGTGATGCTCTTGCCATTGGCCATCCCTGACAGGATGTAGTGGATCGCCCTGCCGTATTCGTAGGCGGCAGTTGCGCTAGAAACGTAGACATACTTTAGCCCCGTGCCATTGTCGCCTGCATCTGTAGCGGGCCGGAGGTAGCTATCAGGGGCAAACTGCATATCGTATTTATCTGTGCTATTTGTTCCATCCGAACCAAACGACATATCTACATACTGGCTTTCGTAGGGCTTACCTAATGGGCCAAACTGATTCCAGCTACCTTTGGTGTTCAATGTATCCTGAGCACCTTGAAGCCTTTCGTTCTCCTGGTCTAGCTTGTTCGGCTGGGCCGGGGCCGTGCCACGCCCGATGTTGATTGTCTTCTCAACCCCGCGACAGACCAGAGCGCTCATCCGATCAACGAGGGTGTAGGTGCCGCTGATCCGGTCGTCCTCCGCTGCTCTTTTTAGACCAGCCATAATCGATGCCGCAACCGTCTTTCCGGCCGCAGTAGCCCCCCAGGCTTCATAAATGACCGTGGTTTGCTTGGTAAGGTCAATCGATTTGTTTTGCTCTTTTTCTACGATCGTCTTTCTGAGCAGGATGTTGCCGACTCCTAGGTCGATGTTCTTATAGTCTTCAATCGACAGGCCACCTGCAAACGAAATCCTGGGTTCGTACTCATACGTCGTAACTTCCGTTTCAACAGGGCCATCCTGGGTGATGATGTACTTGTTAAAGGTTTCAGTGCGCTTGATCAGCAGGGCACCAGGAAAGGCAGGGCTGCCCGCTTCTAGCTTTGACTTCCACCGGGTAGGGTTAGCAGCACCGACGCAGGTCGTTGTAGTTGAAATCGTGTTTGCTACTACATCCTGGACTTGCCTCTTCCCGTCTTTATCAAGGTATTCAAGCGTCGTATATTCAGTCAGCACCTCTGATGTAGAAGCAAAGCTCACTGAATCAGATCTTGTCTCAAACGTTACAGGCGGGCCTGCAATTCTAAACCTGTATTGAACCGCAAAGGTTTCAGCGGTGCTGATCGTTTTCTGATAGGTCCAGTTCTGCATCAGCCGGTCCCCGCGTTCCAGGTATAGGACTCTTCACCCGGTGTCTTTGGTTTGTAGTTAGGGGAGGTTTCCACGGTGGGCCAGATCGATTGCCCGTAGCTGATCGTGATCTCCTCCGGCGGCGACGGGTTGCCGATCGCCTCGATGGTGAGCAACTCGTTGATCGTCAGGAACGGTCCCTTAGTGGCAGGAACCAGCACCCGGCGGAGCCGTAGCTTCTCGGAGGCATCGATGAAGCCATAGAGGCCCGCTTCCGCAATGATCCGGCTGGCAATCTCCAGGTAGCCCCCGGATAGATCGATGCTGGCCACCGCCTTGGCGAACGTGATCTCAGGGTTGCCCGTGGCCTGCGTGATCCCGCACCTGTCAAGCGCAACGGCCACCACGCTGCTCAGGAGGCAGATATTTGGTGTCGAGCCTGCTGCTGTATCAACCGGTGTCCAGGCTGGGTAGTCGGTGGCGTAGTAGATCTCCGGTTGCACCAGATCCCACTTCAGGGCCAGCAGGCAACCGACCGTCAGGGTGGTTTCGTTTTCGATCGGATCGCTATCGGCCTTGATCACCCGCAGGCGCCTTGGGAACCGCGTGAGCTTCCCGCCCGGTAGCCGCACACCCAGCAGCAGCTCAGACCCCTTTGCGGGCTGGATTAGGCCGCTGATCACCACCTCGCCTTGCGTGCGCAGCAGGCCCACCCCCGGTGCAATCGGATCATCGGATAGCTGCCCGCTGATCACAGGGCCCAGGTTGCTGAATACTTGTGCGCGAACATCAACCGGTGCGGCTGGCATCAGGCAGCCCTCCGCTTGAGCTTCACGGTCACGATGTAGCGCTCCACCACCGCGCCACCGCTGACGATCTGATCGCGCTCCAGGCCCAGCTCACCCACCGGCCAGAAGTCAGTAGCGCCAGGACGGGCCGCGATCGTGGCAGCAAACCAAGCCTTTACCGCAGTCCAACCGGCGGAATTGGTGACCCCCCGAACGGTGCGCACCTCACTGGCCACCAACGGCCCCCGTGCCACGAAGCCCCCGGTAGAAGTGGGCTCTAGGGTCGGGCCATCCTCGAAGCCCTCCGGCTGATCCAGCAGCGCCAGCGTGGTGGTGCCGAGGGTGATGGTGCCGTAGGCAGGCAAGAAGGCATCACCGGCCAGCCTCCCCTTCTCGTTCTGCCGTAGCAGCACCGTCAGCTGCTGCGCTGCATCGATCAAGGTGAACGACACCTTCACCCAAGCCCCGCCTTGCACCGTCTCGCCAACCGGCGCCCCGGTGAACCAGCACGCCAGGCTGGAGACACTGCGGCCATGGGCGGAGCAGGTCAGCGCCACGGTGGCCCCCACCACCCGGCTGGCAATGGTGGGCGACTCCTGGATCTTGGCTGCCTGCCACGCATCGAAGATGGTGCAGGTGGTCACCCACTGCGCCGGGGTGCAGAGCCCCGCCACGCTGAACCGCCTTGCTGTCAGCCCCTGCTCCGTCTCTGTCTCCGCATACCCGATCGGCTGCGCCTGCAGGTAGCGCAGCGTCAGGGTGGAGGCCCCGTAGACGAGCTGAATGCTCATCAGGGCACCCTCAACGCATCCGCGCCATGGTCTGCGCCAACCTCAGGCCGGAACCATCCCCGCGCACCCCGACCGACACGTTCCACGCCTTCCGCCTCAGTTCGGCTACTTCCTGGCTCAGGTTTCCGACCGCCAGGGCCAGATGGGCCACCGCCGGATCGGACCCACCACGCAGCACACCAGCACCGCCGCCGAGGGCCCCGGATTCCTTCAGGCGGCTGGTGATAGCAGCAGGGATCACCGTGCCCTTGGAGGGAGGCGTCCACAAACTGTTGGCAGGCCGGTTGATCAGGGACAGGGCGCCAGACGCGGACAGGAACGCCTCCTGGCCCAGGCTCATGCCGCTGGGGCCGTCGTTGATGCGGTACGTCTGGCCAGCATCCACGGGGCCACCCGTGAAGCGGGCAGGGGGGAGGCCGGAGGCTGCTGCCAGGGAGCGGTAGAACCTCTCAGCAGCGTTGGCCGCGTTGCTCATGTTTGTGTTGAGCTCTGCTGCTTGTGTCTTTGCCTTCTCAGTGGAAGTGGATGCCACGGACATATAAGCCTTGATTCTGTTCGCAGCGGGTCCCACATCTTTACCCAGTGCCGCGCCGATCTCGTAGTAGCCCTTCCCAGTGTCCCGCACCCGGAGGCCCACATCCTTGGCCAACTGGGCAAAGGCGCCCTGCTGTGCAAGCGGCACCTTCAGGCTGTCGCCCACGCTCTTGAACTGATCGGCAGTGCCCTTCACCTTCAGGAAAATGCCTTCCGAAGTGAGCCGCAGACCCTTTGCCTCGGCGGCGGCAAGGGCTCTATTTATGGCTTCTTCATTGCTGGCATCAGCAATCTTGCCCTGTAGTGGCTGGATTTGTTGGAGAATCCCTAAGTTTTCGTTGGCAATCTGCCTGTCAATATCCTTAATTTCTAGGTTTGCTCTTGCCTGGTCTTCCGCTTCTTTGTTTTTATCGTTAATTGCTTTTGTTACCTCAAGCTCAGCTTTTTTGTATTCTGCATTTGCTTTTCTTACCTCATCGTTTGCTTCCACAATGGCTTGCTGCTGCTTCAATCCCAATAACTCCTTTTCTAGCCCCTGCTGTTGAACCAGCGCTATAAACTTAGCGCTCATGGCAGCAGCTTCTATTTCTTCGCCTCTACGCTTGATGGTATCCAGCTCATTTTCACTTGCTTTGCGGTCCTGGGCATCTTTTAGCTCAAAGTCATTGCGACTTTTAATTATGCTAAAGCGGGAATCTTCTAGGTTAATTAGTGCTTGGCCAAGGTTGATGCTGGCCTGCTGTACGGAAACAAGTGAGTCGTTTTGTGCTTTGCTGAGCTTGTCTTTGGCAGCGCTAAGAGCAATAGTATTATCGACCTCAATCAGTGCTAGCCTGTTTTGCCCCTTTTGTGTATCAAGTAAGTTTTGGGCCAGTATTTTAGCGATTTCCTTTTGCTGATTTGCTTTTGCAGCAATCTCAAGCTGCTTTGCGCTTTCCGTATTGAATAGCTTGTTAAGCCCAGTCAGTTCTATTAATTGCTTTTGAAAGTCTTGGCTTGCTTTTTTGGCCCCATCGTTTCCAAGGATAAATCCCTGCACCGCTGTAATCAAGCCAGCGTAAGAGAGCTTTACGCTACCGAGCGCTCTTTCATAAAGATTAAACTCTTTTGTTCCGGCTTTAGCTGCCTTAGCTGCTTCAGTTATTGCGGTTACAAGTGGCGCTGCGTTTTGTAGCCCCCCTGCGCCTATAGTTGGCGCAACTTCTTTGTTAAACTTTGCCGACAGCTCTATGATCTTTGCCAATTGGCCTAAGTAATTGGCAACCTCAGGCAATGATTCGCCAACCGTTGTCGCTAAGTTGCTTGTTGCGTTTTCAATCTTTTTAATGCCGCCTGCTATCGTGTCAGTTGCTAATTCCGCAGCCTTGGCAGCAGCACCGGCACTGCTAACTTGGTTATCAAGTAGCTGGTTGTACGATTTTAGTCCATCATTGAGCAATGGCTGAACGGCTGCCTGCGCTTCAACCGACCCGAGCAGGATGGCTAGCTTGTCAGCAGCTCCTCCCCCTTTGGCCTGAACGTCTGCAAGAAAGCCACCAAAGCCACGAGCCTGAAGCCCTGCTAGATCAAAGCTGATTCCTAGGCTATTAGCTAGTTCTTTTGCCTGCTCGCTTGGCTTGAGGATCGAGCTAATCGCCTGACGGATCCCGGTAAATGATTGAGCTACCGGGACTCCTTTCAAGGTTGCTGTAGCAATGGCAGCATTCAACTCCGAGATCGGAATACCAGCGGCAGCAGCAACAGATGCCACCGTGCCGATCTGCTCGGCATACTCCCGAACCGTGATAACACCGTCGGCTTGGGTTTGCACAAAGCCGTCTACGATTCCCGTGGCATCGGCCGTTGTAAGTCCGTATGCGTTGATAACTCCGGTAACGGCCTTGGTTACGTCGTTCAGCTCGGCGAATCCACCTGATGCCCCTAGTGACGAAGCCCTAAGGATGTCAGTAATCTGTGCGGTAGTGGTAAAGCCGCTGGAAGCAACATCGTAGGAGGCCTTTAGTAGCTCAACTCGGCTTACATTGCTATCAAGCTCAATCGAAAGGTCAAACAGTTTATTCTTAAGCTCGCCTGAGTCTATGCCTAGCGTCCGTACTGCCGCCCCTGCTGAATCAAGCTCTGTAATTTGCTTGCCAACACA
>Ga0209088_10000988_pt1 | contig 19051 bp, 36 predicted proteins | sample S_140625_EF_Meta_FD_187324 | JGI IMG/M metagenome (GOLD analysis project Ga0209088, IMG submission 187324) | Freshwater microbial communities from Lake Simoncouche, Canada to study carbon cycling - S_140625_EF_MetaG (SPAdes) (version 2) | ecosystem: Environmental > Aquatic > Freshwater > Lake ... | reverse complement strand
TTTCTTAATTTTGGGGGCACTAATATCTATAAGGCAGACCAAGTTGCACAGCTTGGAAGACTTTTTTGTGCAGGATCCGTCAAGGCTGGCGATCATTTTATCTTTACTGATGCTTGGCACCCGGGTATCATTAACTTAAAATATATGAGTGAGTTGTTGGGCATTCCAGTAGTTACACATGGCTTATGGCATGCCGGTAGCTATGATCCTCAAGACTTTTTAGGACGATTAGTTGGCAATAAGCCTTGGGTACGCAATGCAGAGAAATCATTCTTTTCAGCGTTTGATCACAATTATTTTGCCACTGACTTTCACATAGAATTGTTTAATAGAGAATTATTGAACAATGGACATACTGTAGAAAATCCATGGTATGAAGAAGAACTCGATGAAATCCTAAGCGGAGAGTATTCTAAGTTTGTACGAACAGGTTGGCCCATGGAGTATATGGAAGATACACTCGCTCCATACAAAGATATGACCAAGCGTGATCTTATTTTGTTTCCCCATCGTATTGCTCCCGAGAAACAAGTTGAAATCTTTCGTGATTTAAAAACACATTTACCACAATATGAATTTGTAGTATGTCAGGATCAGCAACTTACCAAGCATGAATATCATACATTGTTGGGACAAGCTAAAATGGTATTCAGTGCCAACTTGCAGGAAACATTGGGTATTAGCTGTTATGAAGGTGCAGTAGTAAACGCAATCCCTATGGTACCAGATAGACTTAGTTATACAGAAATGTATTACGACATATTTAAGTATGAAAGCAAATGGACAGAGTCCTGGGGTGCTTACAATGTTTATCGTCCTGATCTATGCCGTGCTATTATAACACACATGGATTATTATGAACATCGTTTGCCGCAACTTAAACAGCAAACAGAAGACTTGACCAAATACTTTTTTAGTGCAGATGTTTTGTTAAATAACATATAATGTTTATTATATATTTCTTTTCATGGACCTTTATGTTATACTGGTTACATCGTATTGCACATAAAATACCACATGTTAAGAACTGGCACTGGGATCATCACAGTTATATAGTTAGACATGGAATGCAGGGCTGGCATTGGAATAATTTATTTTTATTCAATGATACTTGGACTAGTACGTTAGATTTATATGTAACCGAAGTAATACCAACTTTGTTGTTTAGTTGGTTAACAGGGCAGTGGTGGATCTTTATCTTGTATTATGCATGGGCGGCAGTACTTCAAGAAAGTCTGGAACACAATAAAAATATAAACTTTCCTTTATTGACATCAGGCAAATGGCATTTAATACATCACCGACATCCTAATAAAAATTACGGATTATTTTTCCCTGTATGGGATATATTATTTAGAACTCATAAACGTGTGGACCAGTGAAAACAATTGGTATAAGTGGAGTTATGACGACTCTCTCTGGGGTAGGCAAACTGGCAACTTAAAGTGGAGTACTAGTTATAAATGTACAAACGTCAAGCATGTTGGTTCCTTTAAAGAAGAAATGTTGTCGGCTGCTCGCAGTACCATGGATTATTATCATGATTTAAAACCATGTGTGTATTTCAGTGGCGGCTTGGACAGTGAATTAGTTCTGCGTTCTTACATTGACATAGGCGCAGATCCCATAGTAAATATATTTAGGTTCGAAGATCATATCAACGAGTATGACGTAAGCTATGCCATTGTTGTCTGCGAATCATTGGGTATAAAATATAATGTTATTGACTTTAATATAGCAAAGTTCTTTGAACAAGACGCTGAATACATAAGTGATATATCACAAATAGATAGACCCAGGGGTTTGCCACAATTAAAGTTTTTAGATTACACAGAAGGATTTGCTGTATTGGGTATTGGAGATCCGAGATGGTCGCGTAGCATAAAAGATAATACTCCTTGGATATTGCTGGATCAGGAACATGACACTGGTTGGGACAAGTATATCTTACACAAAAATATACCTGCTATTGCACAATGGTTTAAATGGACGCCACAATTAGTACTGGCTTACACTGAATTAGATTGGTTCAAAAATCTTGTTATAAACAATAAATGGTCAGGCAGGGAAGGTGTGACATCTACCAAGCTCCTAGGATATAGAGAAGCGTATCCTGACTTATTACACAGGGATAAGAAAACTGGCATGGAACCTATTGACAGTTTGATAAATGAATTTGAAAAATTTCTGGAAAAGAAAAACAATGGTCTACTTTATAGGCAAGTAGTACCAAGAACATTAGATGAACTCAGGAAAGAAATATTAAATGATTAAAATACAAAGTAATGGATCAAACCCAGGTTGGTATCAAATAGATCAAAGTTATCAACTTCCAAATACAACAGGTGCTGTTCAATGGAATGGCACTATGAAATGTTTTGAAGTCAGCTGTGGTAATAGCTGGATGCGTATTGATAATACAGTTCAAATTACCAATACCTACGACATGAACATGATTGCTCAATGGGCAATGAACAAGATGGCAGAAGAAGAAGAAACTAAGAAACTGCGTAGTAAATACCCAGCACTAGACGAAGCATATAATCATTTAGATATGATCAAAGCATTAGTAGTAGATGGATCAGAAACAACTGTTTAAGGAATGAAAATGAAAATTGGTATTATAGGACATGGATTTGTAGGTAGAGCTATTGCCAATGCACATGATCAGGACAACTTGCTGATCAATGATCCGAAGTTATTCGAAAGTGCCAGTATTGAAGAAATCAAAAATAACACAGACTGGATATACGTTGCAGTGCCTACACCCATGTCTGACTCAGGTGAATTAGACACTAGTATATTAGAAACAGTGTTAGCCAGTTTAATTGATTATAAAGGGCTAGTTATTTCTAAATGCACTGCATTGCCTGACTATTATATTTCAGCTAAAAAACATTATAATTTTAGACTCGTGCATGTTCCTGAATTTTTAACTGCTGCCAATGCCAACATAGACTATATGACTCCGGAGATGATTGTCATGGGCGGCGATATCGACGACTGCCATTATTATAAAGATGTTGTAGTACAAGCAGATAAAACAAATACCATGGCAACTAAATTCATTGCCACTGATATTGGAACAGCAAGTGCTATGAAATACTATGCCAATAGTTTCTTGGCAACCAAAGTCGTATTCAATAATCAATTTGCGGCATGGTGTACTAGTCAAGGTATCGATTGGAATAATTTATCTGCTATTAGTAAATTAGACAAGAGATTGGGCAATACACATTGGGCAGTTCCAGGTCCGGATGGTATGTTTGGTTATGGCGGATATTGTTTTCCAAAAGATGTCAGTGCGTTGATTCACAGTGAACACGGCGAATCATTATCTTTATTGAAACATCAATTTGAAGTAAACGAAAAAATTAGGTCTATAAAATCGTTGACAGAACCTAAATAATACTATATAATATATAATATGGCAACTACCTCTGCCTTAACATAGGAGAAAATTATAATGACAGCAACATTCAAAAAAGACGAATCCATTCACGGAACTTCCTTTGCGTTTAAAAAAGACAACATTGTCGACTCTACGGAAATCACAACTGTGAATGAAACAGGTCTGGACGCAATGGCCGGTGATGGCGGATACCAGGAAGCGTACCTAGGCGATCACATTCGCTTTAAGATGAAACGTGAGGGTAAACGTTTCTGGGCCGGAGATAACATCAGCGATTACCTGCACGAAGGCGATATAGAAAAACTAGTCGACGAAGCAACACCAGCATTTGAACAAGTACTAGATAGTTTGCTTATCGATCGTGAGAACGATCCAAACTCAAAAGGTACTGCAAGACGTCTTGCTAAAATGTACTTTAATGAAATTATGGCAGGAAGATATGAACCAGCACCCGACGCAACAGCATTTCCAAACGACTCGGCGGACCGATATGAAGGTATGTTGGTTGTTCGCAGTGAGCTTCGCAGTATGTGTAGCCATCATCACCAACCCGTTAGTGGCGTTGCTTATATTGGTATTATTGCTGCCAATAAACTTATTGGTTTATCTAAGTATACCCGTATCGCACAGTGGTGTGCCCGAAGAGGCACTCTCCAGGAGGAACTTTGCAACGACATTGCCCGTGAGATTAGTCGAGCTACTGATTCGGAAAACGTAGCTGTATATATCCAGGCTGTTCATGGATGTTGCGAAAATAGAGGCATCATGGCACACTCTAGTCTTACACAGACTACTGTACTTAAAGGATTCTTTAAAGAAGATCCAGGAGCAAAGAAAGAATTCTTTGACAATATTAAACTACAACAGGAGTTTGCACCACGATGAAAGATCCAGTAATAGAATCTAAGACCGAAGAATTAAAATCATTAGTTGAACAAGTTAATGTCATCATGAGCGATCTTCAGGACTTGAACGTAGAAGTTAGAATTGCATATATTGATAAAAATGAACATAATCCTACTAATGAAAAATTGAGACAGGGCATCAAACTTTGGCGAGTAGAAGAGCACAATGGCTACCTCTAATCCAGGTTACGGTGCCATACCGCCATTCGTGGGTGCCGCTATACCCGCTGGGCAAGTACTGACTGCCAATGGTATGAATGGTAGTAATTGGTCCAAGCCCATGCAACATACTAATGCTGTTCAAATTGGTAATCCTGATCCTGTTATTACATTTAAATTGGACGGTGACATAGTAACCAAAGCAGGAACTATTACAGCAGATGATTGGATTTCTGTTATCAAAGTTATGAAACAGTTGATCATGGACATGAGCCAAGATGAGGAATTAGTATCTAAATATCCGTATATACGTGATGCGGCACATATTTGGATGATGAACAAACTTAAAGGAGAATGATATGGCAACACGCAAAAAGAAATCAGACAGTATTACTTTAGAAATGCCCGGCACTATTGGCGGTGCAAAAATAGTATTTGCAGAACCCACAGTAGTTAAAGGTAGTCATTTAACTGTTACTACTCACTCAGATGGCAAGACTACACTGGCGTGGGATGACGAAGCATTGCTTAATGATGTACGTGCGGCATTACTAAAAGCAGAGAGTACCATTCCTGCAACCACAGAAACTACACCAAAGCGATCTAAAAAATCAAAATAAAATGCCAGCGGTAAAACATCAGCAGTTAATATTTCTCAATTTTTGGGAACGTAAACAGTTAGAATATTGGCTGTCTGATAATTTTCCAAGATGTACTATTCGTAATTTATATGACACTTGGTCAAGTCCAGAAGAATTGGAATGGTACGCTATCGAAGGTGATATAACAGTTGACATGGAGTGCCTTTTGAAGTTAAAATACGGTAACAAACTAAAAAGCTCTAACGCAGGAATAAGATGGACAAAATTAAAGTAAGTGAAATTTTTTATAGCGCACAAGGCGAAGGTCGCTTTATTGGCGTACCCAGTGTGTTCTTTAGAACATTCGGCTGTAACTTTAAATGTGGTGGCTTTGGCTTGCCTACAGGTCAAAAGACTACAGAACCAGATGACATTGGTGCAAAGGTACATCTATATAAATCTTTTATGGATTTGCCACTAGCTCAGACAGGCTGTGACAGTTATGCTAGTTGGCACCCTGCATTTAAACATCTAAGTCCTTATTACAGCATCGATGAAGCTATAGATGAAATGCTTAAACTAACTCCTAATCACAAGTGGAAGCAAAGCAATGGCAATGACGTACATCTTGTTATTACAGGCGGAGAACCTTTGCTGGGATGGCAACAACTATATCCAGATTTGCTAAGTGAAAACAAGATGCGCGATCTCGAAAATCTAACCTTCGAGACAAACGGCACTCAGCACTTGCATGAAGACTTTAAACGTTTCTTGTCAGACTCTTATCATCTACGTAAAGATCAAATTACATTTAGTGTAAGTCCCAAGCTAAGTGCCAGTGGAGAATCTTGGAAGGATGCAGTATGTCCCGAAGTAGTAGCAGAATATCAAACACGTGGCTTTACTTACTTGAAGTTTGTTGTTGATAAATTAGAAGACTTCAAAGAAGTAGATGCTGCCACAGCAGAGTACAGAGAAGCAGGTTTTAAAGGACCGGTGTTTGTTATGCCAGTAGGTGGTACAGACGCGGCTTACTTTGCCAACAGTAAACATATTGCAGATATTGCATTAGAACGAGGCTATCGTTATAGTCCCAGACTACACGTTGACATTTGGAGTAATGGATGGGGCAAATGATACAAACTCCTGCACAAGGTATAATGCTTGACAGGGACTATGGTGGTAGTAAATCATATACTATTGCCTGCGACTGTCATGATGGAGATCATCAAGTTCACATGTGGATTGAACTTGCAGGCGAAGAAGATACTAAAGATGTAGAAATGACTTTCTACGTTAATACTACAACTCCTTTTTGGAAACCAGGATTTAGTAGAGTTAAAGCCGCTTGGGATATATTGGTTAAAGGTTATAGAGAAGATCAACATACATTGATTTTAAACAAACAGGCAGCATTGAATGTTGCAGGTACTATTAATCGAGTAGTAAAAGAATTAGAGGAAAAGAAAAATGGAAATTCAACCTAAAGATACAAGCAAGGGACATTTTTATGTCAGCGTTTGTAAAAGTGCTGTGCGTATTGCAGCCGGAACAGCCCTTATTATGGGCTCGTTAGTTGTATGTGGTGCTTTGCTTATTCTAGCAGAGATTCTAGGCATTGTCGAGGAATTGGTATGAAAGAGTTTCTAAAAGGCCTGTTCAACAAAAAAGAACAACCTACAGGCAAAGAAGGCAGTGAACCCTGGGTCAATGTTGTTAACACAAACTTTGATGGTGAAAATCCAAATCAAGGCTTTATGGAGCTTGAATGGAATAAACCATTTATCGAGTTCCTGCGTAAGCATGGTTATGAAGGTGCCACTGATGAAGAAGTGGTAGATAAATGGTTCACCGACTTATGCAAAAACATTGGGGGTCAAATGGATGAAGAAGCCAAGTTTGTCGCCGATGCCGACAAGTTACCAAAAAAGCGAAAGAAGTCTTGACTTTAATTGATAATCGTGTATAATAACGTATGTCAACAAAATTAAATTGGAATTTTGAAGTTAAATGGGTAGGCGATGCTCATATATTAGTAGTTCTAACAAGGACTGATGATGAAAACACTAAAAATGAAATGCTAATGACAGTTAAAGAGTATGCTGAATTTATGAGCTTGCTACAAGAGTTCAACATACACTTTAAAGAAAAAATTGATAACCAACTTATACAAGATTACTTAAATGGCTAAACAATACATCCTGGTAGATGCCGCTAACATGTTCTTTCGTGCTCGTCACGTTGTCCGCGGAGAAGATGCAGAAACTAAAGTAGGCATGGCTTACCACATTATGTTTAACAGCATTAACAAAGTATGGCGTGACTTTAAAGGTAGCCATGTTGTTGTCTGCCTCGAGGGTCGAAGCTGGCGTAAAGAAGTTGATACTTCTTACAAAGCCAATCGCACAGCGGCTCGCATGGCATTGAGTCCAAAAGAAGCAGAAGAAGATAAAATCTTTTGGCAGGCCTTTGACGAGCTTAAAGACTACCTGACATCAAAGTCTAACTGCACATTGCTTCAGCATCCACGTTGCGAAGCAGATGATTTTATTGCTCGCTGGATTCAAAATCATCCAGAAGATCAACACGTGATCGTCAGCAGTGACAGTGACTTTTACCAATTACTTTCTACGAATGTTCGACAGTTCAATGGCATTAGTAAACAGCTGATTACTATTGATGGTATCTTTGATGAAAAAGGTCGTAGAGTTAAAGATAAGAAAACTAAAGAAGACTTGGCTCCTCCTGATCCACAATGGTTGTTGTTTGAGAAATGTATGCGTGGCGACAGCAGTGATAATGTTTTTTCTGCTTTTCCAGGTGTGCGTGAAAAAGGCACAAAGAATAAAGTTGGTTTGAGAGAAGCATTTGCTGACAGAGAGAACAAGGGCCTTAATTGGAATATGATGATGCTTCAGCGTTGGGTCGACCATAATGAAGTCGAACACAGAGTTCGTGATAGATATCTGCATAATAAGATGCTGATAGACTTGACAGAACAGCCAGAAGATATTAAACTAGCGTTAGATACAACTATTAGCGAAGCCGTTAATAAACAAAGAGTACAGTCAGTGGGCTTACACTTTGTCAAGTTTTGTAGCAAATGGAATCTTGTCGCTATCGCAGATAAAATGACAGACCATGGCGAATACCTCGGAGCAACATACAAATGATTTTAGCAAAAAGCGTAATTAAGGATAAGTTTTGGATCTTAGAAGAGAATGCCAAACGGGTTGGCATGATGAACTTCAAAGATAATAATTATACTATTAATCTTAAACGTAAAGACATGGTAGCACAGAATGCCAATGATCTTAAAGACCTTGGTATTGAATTTGTCGTACGTGATTTAACACATGGCGGTCATCTTGAGGTCATGGGTTATCCAACAGATCAAGAAGAAGTCTTTAATGTAAAAGACATCGACGGATTTCCAACATTTACTAAAAAAGCAGAAAGTAAAAGCATCCATGTTGCAGGCTGGTACGGCTTAAAGTTTAAAAATGGTTGGTGTACCAGTTTATGTCCTAGGTTATCCACCGTTAAGACTAATGTATATGTGGGTCCTTTTAAAACTAAAATGGATTTAAAAGTTGTTTTGGGACAGAAAAAAGACGTAATTTTAGACGAAGACGATAGTTAAAATAGTATATAACCTGTTCTTTGATAAATAATATATCGGAGAACAGTAAATGGCAAGACCTAAACCTACTATATTATTAACGCACGTTAATCCAAACTCATATAAAAGCGAAGAAGTATTAGAAGCTGATGCTATCTATGCAGTATTCTATAAAGGTCGGCCTTTTAATCTTCGCACTTTCTTAAACAGCTTACAGGATTATCCTGGACCAAAATATAAGAAGGTTAGTTTTTCAAATTCAGGTCATGCGTTTAATCTAATGGAAAAAATGAACAAGTTGTTCAAGTGTTCAGATTTTACTGTGGTAGAATTAAAAGAAGGGTCTTTAGTCAATGAATCAGACCTTATCAAAAAAGCAGTTAAGTGAAGCAATCTTCGAACAACTTAAAAAGTCAGTGGGTCGAGACTTAGAGTTCTTTCAAATATTCAAAAACGTCAAAGGCACTAGATTTACCAGTACAGGCTTTGAACTGGCTAAAAGTCTATGGCGAGTGTATCCGATAAAGTTCAAACAAGAATATAGAGTATTAAATAAAACTTTACTGTTATTAGACGAACGCATGGATTGGCCGTATTACCTAAGTAAACGTCAATTGGTATTGTTCAGCGAAATGGATGCATTTGAGTTTACTTTATATTCAGGTGATATAAATTTATGGGCCAACAAATAATATCGATCTATAAAATACAGAAACACCGCTGTAAATAAACGTATGACAAAAACAGAACTAGGGTATTATACCGTTAATAATCAAAGCTTTGGCACCAACAAAGTAGCGGCAGTATTAGAAGCTCAAAAAACCGGAGCAGATGTTAACTGGCACTTTCATGATTCTGTGTTTGACTCTGTTGATTGGCAGACAGAACCAGAACTAAGTCTGGACCAATTGTATAAACTAAGAGCAGAACAAATTAGAGCTCAGTATGATTATGTAATCGTATTTTGCAGTGGCGGCGCCGACAGCAATAATGTCATTAGAACGTTTATGAACAATGACATTCATGTAGATGAAGTTGTAGCTATGATCCCAGAGTCAGGTCTTAATAATTGGAACTGGGACGAAAAAAATCCCAGTCCACTGAATTTGATGTCAGAAACAAAGTACGCACAATATCCTATTCTCAATGAAGTATCTGTTCGTAAACCCGCTACAAAAATAACAGTTCTTGATACTTTTGATAGTATGCTTTCCAATAATTCAGATGAATGGATTTTTGAAACAGAAGGCGGTATGATAGACATGACCAACTTTAAATATGGAAAATTAGATACATTGCCTTATCTAGTTGACATGGCTGAGCGTGGTGTAAAAATTGCCGCAGTATGGGGCACTGATAAACCAATCGTTGCATTTGCAGATGATGGCAGAGTGGGACTTCTTCTTGTTGACAATCCTGTGTACCTGCCAAAGTATCCGTTTAAAAACGTATATCCCAATGTGGACCGTGTATTATTTTACTGGAGCCAGGATATGCCAGAACTATTAGTCAAACAAGGCCATGTAGTTGCAAGAGAATTATCAAAACCAGAAAATGCAAAAATATATAAAGCCTGCTTGGATCAAAGAACTGTTGCACTTACACGCCCTGTTGTAAATTCATCAGATGAGATTTTAGCAAATATAAAGATCGTTGATGACGGAGCAGTAAATAAATATTCTCCTGCAACTGTTTATCAAAGAGGCATTGTTCCTTTTATATATCCCAGCACACACAATGATAGTTTATTTCAAGTACATAAATTTGATGCTGTGCAGACATTTTTACCTGCATACGCAAGCTGGGTACCGACCTTACACAACAATGCAAGAGTGATGCAGATGATAGAAAGTGATTTCAAACTATTTTACTCGTCACTGTCTCCAAAATATTTAAATTCTACTAAAACTGGATTTAACTCATGTTTCAAAAAATATCTATTAGGATATAAAATTAACTTTATTAACAAATGAAAGAAAATAAAATGAAAACCGCCTTTAGAAAACTATTAGTTTCTGCCGCATTTATTGGCACAATATTCAGTGCAAATGCAGAAACTACAAAACTAATTGTGCCAGTACCTCCTGGATCATTAGTAGACAATCTTGCACGATTGATGGGCGCCGAACTCGGCAAAAAATTAAATGAAAGTATAGTAATCGAAAATAAACCTGGCGCCAGTGGATCTATTGCTACGTCATTTGCCGCGTCTGCCGCACCAAATGGAAACACTATGCTCATTGGTAATCTTGGTACAATTAGCATGTATCCTGTGTTGAACCCAGACTTTGCTGGATTTAATGACAAGTCTTTTGCCCCAGTATGTTTAATTGGCGGCGGACCATTGGTATTATACGCCAGTGGCGGCATTCCAGCAAATAACTTTAAAGAACTATTGCAGTATTTTAAAGAAAATCCAACTGCGGCGAGTTGGGGAAGTCCGGGTCTGGGCACCGGGCCGCATTTGCTGGGAGAACAATTAAAATCTCAGTATAAAATAGACTCAATGGTACACATATTATATAGAGGTATGGCGCCTGCACAAGTCGATCTTATCGCCAACAGACTTTCATTAGTGTTTGACTCTTACAGTCCTAACATGGCCGGACTCATTAATGCCGGTAAAGTAAAGCCAATATTTATAACAGATAGCAAGCCACTGGGCACTATCAGTGCGGCGCCTGATGCATCATTTCATGTCAAAGATTGGTTTGGCTTGTTTGTCCCTACCGGAACGCCGGAGCCTGTCTTGAAGAAGCTACAAGCAGCCTGCGATAGCGTTATCAACGAAGTCGCAGTTAAAGAACAGTTAACCACATTAGGAACACCGCCCCTAAACGTTAAACCCAATGATACACAGTCCTACATTGATGCCGAGAAGAAAAAATGGGTGTCTATGGTCAGTAAATTAAAGCTCAATGATAAAAAATAATGGGTAACATATGCAGAGTCAAACCCTGCATAATACACATTTATGTATTTGTTTTCATATTTTTATGATAAATAGTTTGAAATAAACACATTAAGTTGTTTACCTAACCTTTAAGGACCAAATCATGTTTAAAGTAACCCGCGTTCAGTCTAGACCAAATCTCGAAGTTGAGTTTTGGCGTGAAAATCACCCGTTAGTTTCAGAGTCAATCCAAGCATACAGACAAGAAAACTACGTACAAACTGGAAAATTTGTTAGCAAGACTCAAGAATTTTCACCAGATGGATTGATTAGAACTACTACCACTGTCTGGTCAAGCCAAGATGCACTCAATGAATTTCTTGCTGACCCACGTATTATCGCTGAATTTGACACTCCTGGCGATCAATACATGAGAGAAAATGGTATAGTTACAATATCTAGAAGCAGCGAAACAATATAATCTATAGGTAAGATAATTGGCGTGTCCAATAATGTCTTTGATTTAAATCATATTTTTGTTGTATTCCCCCCAGGGGGTTCTGGTAACTTTGTTTCATCATTGATCAGATGTATAATAAACAAAAATTTGGTGCTAATGCCGCTTTCCTCTTCTGGTAATGCTCATGCATTTTCAAACACTGCATCAGAATATGATGCAGTGTTTTCTTGCGGGATGATAGCTAATATACCGTTTTTTAACACACAACAAGAAAAAATAGAATTTTATAAAAATGCAATCGCAAATAAATATTCCCAAGTCAATGAACCTATAATAACATGGACTCACGACTACAGTAATGTAGAAATATATAAAACTCTTTTCCCAAATTCAAAAGTTCTGGCAATAACTCAGACAACTAGAAAGGAAAGGATAGTTCAACTTGTATTACAGAATTTAAAAAACAGAATGGATCCGGTTGGATTCGTATTTCTGAAAAACGACATATTTAAAACAAGATGGGAAAATACCTGCAGGTCATGGCTGTATAGTTTACTATGGCCCGGCAGTGAAGATTTAATCGAGGAAATACTGGATAATAAATTAGATCCTCGATATTTCGATCTTGTTTTGTTTATAACGGTGGCAAAAGATCTCAAGCTAGTTAATTTGGACTTGTATAATGATCGAAGTGATGATTTCTCAGACTATTCTTTAGTATCTAGATATGATGTGGACCATGAATATAGTAAATTTCTAGACAACCATTGCTTTAAGACAGCAACTCCTAGTGTGAAATTTTGTTTAGGAGAACACAATAGTTACTATTATTCTCAAACAGACAACATACTAGCATTTGACATTATATTAAATAACGATCACAGTCAGTTTATTGCAGTTATAGAACAATTATTAGAAAGACAACTTGACAACGATGAAACTGAGTTCGTCATTGAAAGTCTCAGTCATTATCATTCAAAACAGCCGCAGACATTGATCACTGATTATGCAGGATATGTCAATCAATTAAAACGATCAGCAATGCAGATATTAAAAAAACTTGAGTTAGAGCATAAATCATGAATAAATCAAAACAAGACTTATTAGATCTATTCTGCACTACTGGGTATGATGTGTTTAAAAACATTGTAGATTCTAAATTAATATATGCGATTAACCAAAAAGCAGACTTGTTGGTTCCGCATCGCGGACACGCCCGGGATCACAAATACTATCCTGCTGATAAAATAGCAGAGTGTAAAGATTTGGCAGTGTGGTGGAGTCAAGAATTAAGCGGATGGCCAGAGGTTGCAGAAATTACAGAACAACTTATTAATACAGTTGGCATCATATTCGATGAACCCGATTCGTATATTGCAGACATCATTACAAATGAACCAGGCAACATACACATTAAGCCGCACATAGACAGTCCTTATCGATTTCCGAAATGGTGGGATGAAGATGAATTATTAGGTGTACAATGTATATTACCATTGTGCGAATTTACCAAAGAAAATGGCGGTACTGGTGTGCTACCAAATAGTCATAATACTCGTTGGGTGGTCAAAGACAGTTATGCAGGAAAATATAATGAAGAGTTTTTGGCCGGAGTCGAACAGCCCAAAATGAGTCCGGGAGATGCGCTAATTTACCATCCACGCACACTTCACAGCACAATGCCCAATAACACCGACGTTCCACGTAGGGCATTACTAATACACATAACCAGTAAAGAAATGGCAAGACTACTAAAATTAGAAGATACAATTTGGCAAGAAGAATTAAAAAAGATGTCAACGAAATAACGAGCTACCGCGTTATATATATGTAGGGACAAAAATGTCGCTACAATTCATTAACCAAAAGGAAACTTAAAATGAAAAATCTTATCGCTACACTAATTGTTGCAGTTGCCGCAACATCCGCTTTTGCCGCTGAACCTGCCAAGGTCGAAGCAGTTAAGAAACCAGAAGCAACAACAGCCGCTCCTGCTACACCCAAGGAAATGCCTAAGGTTGAAAAGCCAAAGACAAAAGCTGAAAAAGAAGCAGTTAAAAAGGATGCCAAACCAGCAGACACTAAAAGTGCTACACCCGCACCTGCTGCCAAAACAGACGAAAAGGCTGCTAGCAAGCCTGCCGCAACTCCAGCCAAGTAATTTTGTACTCAGCGATGAAGGTCTAGATTTAGAACTAGATTTAGATCTTTATTGTACTTACAACAGAATTAGAGTTGTCACATTTGAATCTGACGAAGAAGATGACGAAGTCAGTGACTATGTAGCAACAAGGTTGGCATTGGCCCGTGAAAAGGCCATGCAGGCGTACAGAGAAAAATGGGCTTAATTGCCCATTTTTCATTTGTTGACATAAATTGATTTTGAGTATATAATCACGTTATGAACAAAGAAAAAATAAACAATATCTTACAGTGGACGGGCACATTTTTCATCCTTGCGATGTATGTGCTGATGAACTTCTTTAGAGAATTAGGGTTGGATCCAGTCTGCGGATTACTGGGCGGATTGTGCTATGCGACATGGGCATATCGTGTTGCAAATAAGCCACAGATGTTGGTCAATGTTGTAGCCATTACCGTATGCGTTATCGGCTTAGTCAAAGCATTTAATTGATACAAATTGGTTTTGGTTGTATAATACTTGCATGACACTAGCAAACGAACTCCCAAAAGGTCTTCAAACTGAAGACAAAATTCTTGCCGCAGGCTTTAAGTTAATGAAAGAACAACTGGGTTTGAAATCAGCCCGTTATTATTTTTATTACCATGAAGACTATCCCAGTGACTTGATCAACGAATATCTTTGGCTACAAGAATCCGTTAATTGACATAAATTGGTTTTGGTTGTATAATAAACACATCAACAGCAAAAAAGGAACTTTATATGTCATACGTAATCGTCGCAAAAGGTACAGGACTTATCGTAACAGATGGCCCTAATCATAGTAAGGCTTACAAAACTTTTGGTGCCGCCAAAGCCACTCGCACTCGTCTTTGCAACAAAGCAGGTTGGAGCACTAACGACCTTGATATTGTTGCTCGTGAAACTTATCGTACACCTGGTAGGATCACTGTTAAGAACTTGATGACTGGCAAAGATGTAGAGATCGATGCTGATACACCTTGGGCTTGCCGTGTAGACAGCGAAGCGTTTTGGTGTAATTAATTGACACAAATTGGTTTTGACAGTATAATACATTATCGTAACAAGGAGTTAACATGAAAGCACTTCAAGCATTTATTGACCAGAAGAACCGCTGGAACGCTATCTTTAATGGCGAACAATACGAAATCAAAACTGCCAAGGGTCGTCAGCGTGTTGCAGATATGATCGACAGCTCTTTGAGCCCTGAGAACTTGACCTGCGATGGAGAACTTCCCCGCGCAGAGGTCAATCGGAGATACAAAGAGTTGTCAACAGCCGCAAAGCAGTTGAAAAAATTGGATCCAGCTGTCACATTCTACGAGTGGGAAGCGGAGATTATATGAGTGTAATGTCTGATATGTCTATTGAAATTCAAGGTATGCTTGAAGATGGTTACTTGCCTGTAACCATCGCTCGTCAACTTGAAATTCCTATCACTTGGATCTTCGAGGAAATCGAACAAGAAGAACTCAGCCCGTTTGAAACAATTAATTCTTAAACACTATGAACGAATTTGATAAAGAAAATTTAGAATTTTTTATGCAATCTGACAAGGCCACTATTCGGGATTGGTGCGAATGGGCTGATCAAGAAAACATGGCGTATGCTATGAAATTGATTCAAACCGAAATCTCTAGATTGGAAATAAGCTCTTTGGAATTGACCGACGACGTTGATCATACTGATGACGCTGACTATGCGATTCTAGAGATTCTGTCAAAATTTGACACAAAATAATTTTGGTGTTATAATAACACTTTAATGGAGAGAATTATGAAGCGAGAAATCATTACTGCTAAAGTTCCTAAACAGAAACGCCGTGCTGAGTTCTTGTTTCATAACGGTGCTTATCGCCCGCAGGTCGTTGCTAGCCAAAAAGTTTACAATCGTAAAAAGTTGGCAAAAGTAATTGACACAAAAGGTGATTGAGCATACAATAGTGATGCGGTGAATGGTTCATCGCACACATTTTTTACACACAGAGAAAGAGAAATCTAAAATGGCTACTACTAAAACTTTTAAAGTTATCGGCGTTTCAACACTTAATGGCAAGACTAAAGTTCGTTTTGCCAACGACTTCGCCAGTCGTATTAAAAACTTGGTGAAGAATGGTCACACCAATGTTGAGCTCGTCGAGCTACCTAAGGCAATGACTAAAGAAGCAGGTCTTGCTTATGCTAAGGCCAATGCTTTGTTCACTATCCCTGCTGACACTGACGTCACAGCGGAAGACCTTGTCGCAGTCGCAGGCAAGTAATTAAGTAGGGGCACAGAAGTGTGCCCCATCTTTACCTTTCTTAGGAAATCATAATGAGTAGATTACAATTACATGGGCGTAACTATGTAGTGTTTGATGCCAGTAACAAAGAACATCGCAAGTGGTTCGCTGACTTTAATGCAACTCGTCGTTGGGGTAATTGCCCTGTGCGTTTTGTAGTTAATGACGATCACGGCGACTTGATCACACAATGCCAACGAGAGCTAATCCAGTTCTATGTTGATAAAGAATTTAAACTAAACAAAGAAGTAAAAGTAAAATGACACAGCCTGTAACAATACCTAAAGTCGGTGATCAAGTCCGTAGTTCAACTGGCGGCACGATCACATACACAAAGACAGGTCTGATCCATACCATGTCTAAGAATCGTTAATTGACACAATTAAGATTAGACGTTATAATACATTCATAGCAAAACATTTATAGGAGTATGCTAAATGGCAAAAGTAAATAAAAGCGGCATCGGTGAAGCCCGTACAGTTAAGATCACAGAAGCAAAGCGTTTGATCCGCCGTGCTATGAAAGTTAAGCGTCCCGTGTTTATGTGGGGTCCTCCAGGTGTTGGCAAGTCTGACCTTGCCGCTCAGTTGGCAGAAGAAATGGGCGGAGCTCTTATTGACGTTCGTTTGAACTTGTGGGAACCTACAGACATTAAAGGTATCCCTTATTACAATGCACAACAAAATACAATGTCCTGGGCACCTCCCAGCGAACTACCTACTAAAGAGTTTGCCGCCAGGCATCCTGTGGTAGTATTGTTCCTAGACGAGCTGGCTGGTGCGGCGCCTGCTGTACAGGCCGCGGCTTACCAACTTATCCTTAACCGCAAGGTAGGTACATACGAACTGCCAGACAATGTTGTTATTATGGCGGCTGGTAACCGTATGACAGACAAAGGTGTTACTTATCGTATGCCTACTCCACTGGCTAACCGTTTTGTTCACTTTGAACTTCGTGTAGACTTTGCAGACTGGAATGTTTGGGCATTACAAAACCGTATCCACCCTGACGTGGTAGGTTACTTGAACTACCAAAAAGCAGACTTGTACAATTTTGATCCCACAGTACATGACCGTAGCTTTGCTACTCCACGTAGCTGGTCTTTCGTTTCAGATCTTATTGATGATGAAATGACAGACAACGAGCAGACAGACATGGTATCAGGTTGCGTTGGTGAAGGTCTTGCTATTAAGTTTATGGCACACCGTAAGATTGCCGCAGACTTGCCCAGTCCTACAGATGTATTGTCAGGTAAGGTAAAAGAGTTAAAGACTAGAGAAGTGTCCGCTATGTATAGTTTGACCACAGGTATGTGCTACGAGTTGAAGGATGGCTACGATACTGCTAAGAAGTCTGGTAACCTAAATGCTTGGCATACTAACTGCGAGAACTTTATCCAGTTTATGATGGATAATTTTGAAGCAGAGATGGTTATTATGGGTGCCCATACTGCACTTAAGAATTACAACTTGCCCTTTGACCACAAGAAGTTGAAGAACTTTCCAGAGTTCTTCAAGCGTTACGCTCACTTGGTAGTGGATGTCAGCAATTGACATTGAAGAAGTGCTCAGGGCTCACTTGGAGTCTATGACTATAGACAAGGAAAGGGGTGTCCCTTTCCGGTCTGAAATGTTGGAATTGGTCTACGGCAATATGGAATATGTTAGAAGTGTGTTTGGTCCAGGTGAACTTACACGAGACATTATCATTGACTATTTTGACCTTGCAAGGACTACTTGGTCAGAGATAGACTATACACATGGTCGAACAAGAAATGAGATAGTCAAATGGTGCAGATCAATGGACATCAAACCTTTGCATTACTATGCACCAATGGGTACAAAGACTATATGGTTTAAGGATCCAGAGTCTGCTTTTCTTTGTCGTTTAAAATTTAGTCTTTAATTGACATTAAATAAAGTTAAGTGTATAATAGATACATACAGGAGCACAATATGAAATTTACAACTAAAGATAGACTTACTAAAGCCCGTGTTAAGATGTTGCTTAAACATCCTTTTTGGGGTAACTTGGCTACCCGTCTTAAATTGGTAGAGAACAGTGACTGGCTAACAACTGCCGCCACAGATGGTCGTCACTTTTACTATTGTGAAAAGTTTATTGAAAGTCTAGACGACGAAGAACTAGTGTTCTTGTTTGGACATGAAGTCGGACACATTGTCTATCACCACATGGGACGTCGTGGAGACCGAGATCCTCAGTTATGGAACATGGCCGGCGACTATCTTATCAACGACATGCTTATCCAAAACAATGTTGGTAAGAAGATTACTAAGGTGCCAATCCTGTGGGATCCTAAATTCCGTGATATGACCACAGAAGAAGTCTATGACGACTTGTTTAAGAACGCTGTTAAGATCCAAGTTACATTGGACATGCACATGGACGGCAGTGGTGAAGAAGGTGAAGATGGTAAAGGCAGTGATGGCAAGAGCAGGTCAAGCGGTATCAAAGTAGACGAAGAAACTGCCAAACAGATGCGCGATGAAATGAAGGAAGCTATTTTGCAAAGTGCCCAAGCGGCAGGTGCAGGTAACGTTCCAACCGGTATCA
>Ga0209088_10000986_pt1 | contig 19057 bp, 24 predicted proteins | sample S_140625_EF_Meta_FD_187324 | JGI IMG/M metagenome (GOLD analysis project Ga0209088, IMG submission 187324) | Freshwater microbial communities from Lake Simoncouche, Canada to study carbon cycling - S_140625_EF_MetaG (SPAdes) (version 2) | ecosystem: Environmental > Aquatic > Freshwater > Lake ... | reverse complement strand
CTATATCAGTACTTACTGGCCGCTTGAGCCGGGCGATATTATTTTCACCGGCACCCCACAGGGTGTCATTGCCAACATGCCTAAGGATCAGCAAGTTTGGTTAAAAAAAGGTGATGTTGTAACCAGTGTTGTAGAAAAGCTTGGGGAGCTCAAATTTACCTTGGGTTAGAGACCAAAGCTAGATTCAAGAGTAGGATAGAGTCTTAGGGGTATCAAAAGCTATAAAGGAAAAAAGCTAATGAAGCGCAAGCCACTCATCATCCTCGCTGTTCTCATGATTTCTTCATCTGCCTTTGCCCAAAGAGAGGGTGGAGGGCGTGATATTGGGCATGGCAACAACGGCTACGGCAACAATAATAACTATGTCGTGGTTCCATATGATGCTGGTAATGTGCCGGGATCCCCCAATAGCAACCAGCCCGTGACCGTGATGAATGGTCCAAACGGCTCTACTCAAACCCAGGTCGGCACTACCACCTACTATTCTCCTGGCGGAAGCTCTGTGACGAACGGCAATCGCACCATTTATTCCAACGGTAGCAATTGCGTTGTGCAGGGCAATAAAAAGACCTGTAATTAGTCTTGCCGTCAAAAATGGATATGCAATGGATCAAAGAACCGAAATAGAGACTCTGTTGCATGATTTGGGTCAGCCATTGCTTGCTATTCGCTTAAATGCCGAGTTATTAATGCACTCTCTTGGTGAATCGGGCTCCGATCCTATCAAGAAGAAAATCCAGGCTATTTTGCAAGCAAGCCAAGAATCCATCGATATTGCAGCTCAAATAGGGACTTTAGAAAATAAAAAATAGTCAATATAATCAATAACTTAATAAATATTACCTATTAGAATTATAAATTTCTGCTAATCTGGCTTAAGTTTCCAATGTGCGGGCCGTAAAAGTAGGTGAGGGCTTGTAAGTTTGATTGGCTCGGATAGAAACCCCAGGGTTTAGTAACCTAATTGATTAGAGAGGATAGCAAGGTTAAGGAGGTTATGTGGATATGCAAATAACACCTACTAATGCTGTTTCTGGTTTTGCTACAGTCAGCGAATCGCAATCGCGCCAGGCTTATTTGGGCGCCTTGGCCGCTGCTTTGCGAAATGGTGATGTTTCTGCTGCTCATCAGGCTTTAATTGAATTGCGTGGTGTTGGCGGCGGGGTCTCTCCTGACAGTCTTTTTGAGAGGATTGATAATTCAATCAAATCAACTAGGTCTGATGATTTGCGATCTGCATCCCAGGCTCTTGATGAGTACAGAAAGTCTGGCTTGACTGAGGATAATAAATCTCATGACGAGATTCCTGGTGCTAAAAAGGCACCTATGCCAATCCAACTGATGGCTGCTTCTGGTACAGGTACTCTGATTAATATCAAGGTCTGATAGTAATAAAAGTCATCCCAAATTTCAGGTTAAACCTGGAATTTTGAGAATAAGCCTTAAAAAGTGGCCTTATTCTTCAAATTGAAATTCCCCCCATTGCTATAAATTGGTAGCTTATTTATCAGGATAGCCAAAGTCCGTCCATTTGCTGACTTAGGCACCTTTAAACAAGGATCATATGATTGCGACTACTGAGTCATCTGCAGATTTAAGTACCTCTGAAATCTTTCTTGCGCGCAATTCCGTATTTGATCGCTCGGGCAGGGTAATGGCCTATGAAATGCTCTTTCGCTCACGTGAAAGTGTGGACGAGGGGCGGCCTGATGATTTGGCAACAAGCACCCAGGTGATCGTCAACTCGATGAGCCACTTTGGCTTAGAGGGAGTGTTAGGCTCTGCCGATGGTTTTATTCATGTAACTGAAAAGCTCCTCATGAGTAACACGTTAGAGATTCTTCCAGCTCAGCGCATCATCCTTGAAATCATGCCAGACGTTTCCTTCAACACGGAAATGCTTAAGCGCCTGCAAGAGTTAAAAACTGCTGGTTTTCGTATTGCACTAGTTGATTCTAGTTTGAGTGATGTTACCCAAGCCAAAGGGGTAGAGGTGGGTAACAATGCCATTTTGCCTTTAGTTGATATTATTAAAGTGAATTTACAAACAAGTTCATCTGATGCCACTGTTGCTTTAATTAATCATGTTCGTCAATTTGTAAATCCAATATTTTGGGCGACTCATGTCAAGACCGGCGAAGATCTAGCCACCTGTAAAGCAAAAGGTTTTGGCTTATTTAGCGGCCCCTATTTTTCTCAGCCTTTGGTGATGCGCAGTAAAAAACCGCAGGCATTACAAGTTAGCCTGATGAAAATTGTGGGACTCTTATTTAAGGATGAGGGCATTACTACTTTAGAGCCTCTTTTTAAGGCGAACCCTGATCTCACATTAGGGCTATTTCGTTTAGTCAACTCTGTCGGTGTGGCAGGGCATTTACAGATTAGTTCTGTGCGTCAGGCTTTGGTCACTTTGGGCCAAAAGCAGCTTTTACAGTGGATGCTACTTCTAATTTATACAGAGGCAGGTAATGCTGCCACTTCAGAATTACAACGTCGAGTAGTAAATCGTGCGCGTTTAATTGAGCTGCTCTCTCAGCATGAAGATATCACTCAGCCTGGATTAAGTGATCAGGCTTTTGTGGTGGGCCTACTCTCTTTGGCTCATAAAGTGACTGGCCAAACTTTAGAAGAGGTTCTCAAGCATATTCACCTAGCTGAGCATTTGCAAAATGCTCTTTTGCACCATGAAGGTATTTTGGGTCAATTGCTGGTTTTAACCGATGCGATTGAGGCGGCTGACTTTAGCCGTATGGAGGCCTCTAGGAGTCATTTGGGGATTTCTGCGCAGTCTTTAACTGACTTGCAACTTCAGGCGATTCACTGGACGAATGAGCTAGATCGTCAAATGACTGCAATGAAGGGCTGATTTACTAGTAGATTTGTTATTTTCGGCAATTCTGAAGATTTCGTTAGAATGTCATAAAACTAAATTGAGACGGCTTTTATGACATTAATGAAGCACCTGCGTATTGCTCTTGCGGATGATCACGCAATTATTCGCGAGGGTCTAGTCCAGGTGCTCAATACACATCCTGGCATCGAAGTAGTGGCAGAAGCTAAGTCAGGCAAAGAGGCTATCAGGCTGGCCGATAATCCTGAGCTAGATTGTTTGGTGCTGGATATTGATTTGCAAGACAGAAATGGTATTGAGGTCATTAAATCTATCCGACGTAATAATCAGAAGTTACCAATTTTAGTTCTCTCAATGCATCCCCCTTCTCAGTATGCGGCCCGTGTTTTATCTGCGGGTGCTTTGGGATACATTACTAAAAGTGAGCCCACCCAGGAGCTAGTCTTAGCGATTCGTCGCGTTGCTACTGGCTCAAAGTATATTAGCCCAATCGTCGCAGAAATTTTGGCTGAGCGATTTGGTGATGCTCAAACTGCTGCAGACCCTCATCAATGCCTCTCTGACCGTGAGCATCAATTTATGATGATGGTTGCTACTGGGCTGACTGTCAATGCAATTGCTGAAAAGCTGAGTCTTTCGCCCAAAACAGTCAGTATGTACCGCACTCGAACACTGAAAAAGATGGGCATGAAAACGAACGCGGAATTAGTGCATTACGCGATTAAAAACAATTTATTAGCTTAATTCTGGTCATTGCGGTATAAAATTTAATACAGGGCTGCTTAATTAATCTAGTTAAAGCGCTTTTACAGGTCTTATATTGGAATTGTTTAGGCTCTCAGTTTTGTACTATCTATATTGGATAAACAAGGTTTTCATACGATCAAAGCAATCGCTTTTACAAGTCAAAAAATTTAATGCCCAATAGCGATATGCTCTCTCTTTATGAAGCTGTGACTGAAATCAGTCAGCAGATGTTACAGGCTGCGCGTCAAAAAGATTGGGATGGTTACGGTAAGTTAGAGATTCTGTGTCAGGGTTATATTCATCAAATTCCAGTGCATGGCGAGCAGGCCCCCCTGACTCCTGAGGCACTTGAGCGGAAAATTGCCTGTCTCAAAACTATCCTATCAAACGATAAAGAAATTATGGATTTAATGCAGCCCTGGATGTTGCGCCTGACTGACATCATGAATGGCCAGTCTTTCAAGAAATAAGTAAATAGAGGATTTATGCCTATAAACCCGATTGGTGGTATCAATCCAGCAATCGCTCCAACGGGAGTAGGGCAGTCTGGTCAGCCTAATCTGAGGGTAGGTTTAGAGTACATAGGAAAAATTATTTCCTTTGACTCCGCTGGAACAGCAGAGGTACAAATTGGCGATCAAGTTTTTGGGATGAAGCTAGGCAGTAATTTTGCAGTAGGAGACGTGCTGCATTTTCGGTTTCTAGGGAATGATCCAAATCCCACATTTTTGCTGCTCAATGCTGGTGCTAATCAGGCCGCATTTGAGAATGTGATTTTGAGTGGCACGAGCCTACTCATTTCTCAATTGCAGGATGAAGCGCAATTACAAGGACAGCTTTCGAGGGTCGAGAGTTTATTGCCCCCATTACTACAGAATCCCCAAAATACCCAACTCACTGCAGCCCAGCTACAAAACGCCATCATTATGAGCGGACTCTTTTACGAATCCCATTTAGCTAATTTTGCTAAAGGGAAGTGGCCCTTAAATGCATTAATGCGGGAACCACAAAATCGCCCTAATTTCAATGCCCCGCAAGTCGTGAATAAGCAGCTAGATGCTTTGGAAAATCAAACCATTCGATGGAGCGGGAATGTTTGGCCAGGTCAGCAGATGGATTGGCAGCTGACATACGAACAAGAGGAGTCTTCCCCATCATCCTCCGCTAATAATGTAGATCAAACGATTGTTAGTGTGATTGAATTAGATTTACCCAAATTGGGCAAAGTGCAAGCGCGCTTGAGTATGAGTGCTAATGCTTTAAGTGTGCAATTGAGGGCCGAAAAGCCTCAAACGGAAAGTTTGTTTAGAAATGAAATATCAGAGCTAAAAAATACTTTTAACGCGAATGGTCAGGAACTCAAGGCGATGGAGGTATTAACCCATGGATAAGGCCAAGATTTTAGAGCAGGCTGTAGCCTTGACCTATGAGCATGGTGAATTTGCGCCTAGAGTTTTAGCTAGCGGCAAAGGCTTGGTAGCTGAGCAAATTATTGCCAAGGCCAAAGAACACGATATTTATATTCATGAGTCAAAAGATCTGGTGGGCTTGTTAATGCAAGTCGATCTGGATGAGAATATTCCTCCGGCTTTATATCAAGCTGTAGCAGAAATTTTGGCCTGGTTATATCAATTAGAACGCCAATAGTTTGTTTATAATTGCTTCTTGGTAAAAGTAAGTTAAAAAGCCATCGAAAGGTTAATCTGATGTCTACTGCTATTGAGAGTAATCTGATTATTGAAATGAGTCAGGCTTATAACTCACACTTCATGAAAAATTCTAATACGGGCGAGGCTCTTTTGCATATGATGGAGAGTTGCCAGCTGATGCATCCTAAATTACGTAATATTGATTCTCGGGCTATTTTGGCTTTACTCTCGCATGGCAAAACATTTTCTAATCGTGTCCAACTCCGTAATTTTGCTGTTGATGTTATTGTCTACTTAATTGAGGAGGTGGTTGGCTCAAAGTATTCGAGAGCAGAGCTAATAGAGGTAACCCAGGAAAGAGTAAAGCAATAACGTAACTAAAGCTTAAGCCTTAGTCAGTTTTCAATTCAATCCCCTTAAGGTCATTTTGAATTCTGCTCATTACAGAATCCCAACTTCCAGCAGTGGGTTTGCGATATAACCTGACTGAGGGATACCACGGGCTATCTTCTCTTTCTAAGAGCCAGCGCCAGTCAGAGTTGTGGGGAAGCATAATCCAAGTCGGCTTGCCTAGGGCGCCTGCTAAGTGAGCAACACTAGTATCTACGCTAATGACTAAATCCATTGAGTCGCACAAAGCTGCAGTATCTAAAAAGTCCTGAAATGCTCCACCAAAGTGACGAATTTTCTTATTCAAATTTAAGATCTGCCGATCTGTATCTCTAATCTCTTTTTGTAAGCTGATGTACTCACAGTTATCCGGTAAGCGATCAATAAGATCGTTAAGGCCGATACTGCGATTGATATCATTTCCATAGCCAGCATTACCACTCCAAACAATACCGACTCTTGGTAATTTCTTTTCTCCCAAGATAGATTGCCAGTGGGCCAATTTTCTTTCATCACTTGCAAGATATTTTGCTAATGCGGGGATGCCATCAAGCTCAGTTTTGAGGGCAAGAGGCAAAGACAATAGAGGACACTGGTAATCGAAGTGAGGTAGTGGCTCTCCTGGTGCAACCACTTTACTAACGCCATCTAGATTGCTTAATAACTTTACTAAAGGAGCCTGTACTTCTAGTATTACTGTAGCTCCAAGATTGGCTACTAATGAAGCATAACGACAGAATTGAAGCGTGTCGCCTAACCCCTGTTCGGCATGAAGCAGTATCGTTTTGCCTTGAATGGGCTCTTCACCTAGCCAAAGAGGTTGAGTAAAGACTCTGGGTGTATGCTTTTTTTCCTTTTCAAGCATATCCCAGCGCCATTCATATTCTTGCCAACCCGTTTTAAGATTGCCGCTCAGCAGGTGAAATAAGGATTTATTCCAATGGGCATGAATATGTTGAGGATCGATTTCAATAGCTTGCTCGACACACGCTATACCTTCTTCAATTTTTCTGAGATCAGATAGGCATGCACCTTTATTGCAAAAAGCATCTGCATAGTCTGGCTTTAGTAAGATTGCTTGATCATAGCAAGTGACAGCTTCATCGAGATGACGAAGGTTCTGTAAAGTTAACCCTTTATTGCAGTAAGCTTCTGCATAGTCGGGTTTAAATTGAATGGCCTTATCAAAGGCAAGTAAAGATTCTTCTGATTGCTTTAGTTCTCTTAAAGCGATGCCTAATCCTAACCACGATTTCTCACTGCGAGGATTTACTGTAATGGCCTGATTGAAACTAAGCACCGCCTCTTCAAGTTGCCCCAGCTCTTGCAAAACATTACCTTTATTAATATTTGCATCAGCATAATTGGGTTTTAGTGAGATTGCTTTGTTATAGCTGGTGAGGGCTTCTTCAAATCGTTTGAGGTCTTTTAGAGCATTGCCTTTATTAAAGTGAGATTCAGCATGATTTGGGGCAAGTGCAATCGATTCTTCATAACTTGCAAGGGCCTCTTCATATCGCTCTAGCTCTTTTAGTGCATTACCACGGTTATAGTGGGCATCGGCATATTTAGATTCATTTGCAATCGCTCGCTCATAAAGCTCTATTGCCTCATCAAAACGTTTTTGTTCATGAAAAACGACCCCAAGATTATTGTAAGAAGCTGCATGCTGAGGGTTGATTTGTAGAGCTTTTGAATAAAACTCAATGGCTAAAAGGTGATCTTTTTTCTGTGTAGACAGTACGCCCAATAATTGGAGGGCATCAAAATTGGTAGGCTGTAGTTGCAGTACTTGTTCGTAAATCGCCTGCGCCTGGGGTAATTTTCCTTGCTGATGTAGAGCAAGCCCCTGTGGAAGTAGCTGATTTATCTTCGATAAGGATTGCTTATTCATGGCTAATTTGTTAGCAAACTAAACCAACAATTACACTTGCATATTCATAATGTCATGGTAGGCTGAAACAAGCTTGTTTCTCACCTGGACAGTAGCCTGGAAGGATAGGCTGGCCTTTTGGGTGGCAACCATAACATCTGAAAGGTTGACGCTGTCATCACCCAAAGAGAAGTTTTTACCAAGCTCAACTGCTTTGGCCTGACTTTGGTTCACCTGATCAAGCGTTGTTTTCAAAGCGGTTGCAAAGTCAATGGAAGAGCCTGCTTTGGTGCCATCCCCGTCAGTAATGCCTTTAATTTTATCTAGGCTATTAATGGGGGGGCTAGCAAGGCTAGGGGCGCTTGCGGCTGCAGCCCTAAGTTGGGCCAACATTGCCTGAATACGCCCTGAATCAATAGCGCCGACACTCATGATGGAACTCCTTACCTATACATTTGTAATGGAAGTAATGTATCAGGAATGAATGCCAGCAGTTTTGGCAATAAGAAGGAAAAAAAGGCCTTATTCCTTGAATTGAAATAGTTTGACCCTCATCATAATGACGTCTAACTACTATTTTTCTTTAGGGCGTTTGGGCAGATTATGCTAAAAAAAATGATTTTACCAGCATCGAAGGCAGTTCTCAATACGATCTTTTATTCTAATCATTTGCCAGGGAGCTTTTGATGGAAGCTTTATTACAGCGTTTAAATTTGCAAGGTACCAGTAAAAAGGTACTCATGTCAGCTGGTATTGCAATGACAGTTGCAATGATGGCAGTCTTTTGGCTTTGGAGCCAGAGCCCAAAATATAAGGTTGTATTTTCCAACTTTAATGACAAAGATGGTGGAGCAATTGTTGCCGTTTTAGAGCAGCAAAACATCCCTTTTAAATTGGCTGATGGGGGCGGTTCTATTTTGGTACCGGCTGACATGGTCCATCAAACCCGTCTTAAGCTTGCAGCAATGGGCTTGCCTAAGGCAGGTAATGTTGGCTTTGAGTTGCTCGAAAATCAGAAATTTGGTGTTTCCCAATTTGTTGAGCAGGTTAATTTCCAGCGCGCCTTAGAGGGCGAGCTTGAGCGCAGCATCCAGTCTATTTCAGGGGTTGAGGGTGCTAGAGTGCATTTGGCGATTCCGAAGTCTTCAGTTTTTGTACGTGACGCACAAAAACCAACCGCATCTGTTTTGATTAGACTCATGCAGGGTAGAAGTCTAGATCAACGTCAAGTCAGTGCTATTGTTCATTTGATTGCTAGTAGCGTACCAAATTTGGGTATTGCTAACGTTGACGTCGTTGATCAAAATGGCAATTTACTCTCTGATGCTAATAAGGGTGGATCTAAAACACTTGATGCTTCACAACTTAAGTACGTTAATGATATGCAGAAAAATATTGCAACACGTGTGCAATCAATTATTGCTCCAATGTTAGGTGATAAGAACGTACGTGCCGAAGCAAACGCTGAAATTGACTTTTCAAATACAGAAGAGGCTAATGAAATTTATAAGCCTAATCAAAAGCCTGATGCACTCGTGATTAGAAGCTTACAAAGCAATGAATCCGTTGTTCCTGTGGGCTCAACATCAGGTGGTGTTCCGGGTGCATTAAGTAACCAGCCGCCTGCTAATGCAACAGCCCCCTTAAACACAACTGGTAATAATGCTCCTGGCGGAGCGGCAGCCGGGGCTGCGCCTGCGCCTGCACAGGCACCCCTGAATTCACAAAAAAATACAACAACGAACTATGAGGTTGATAAAACTATTTCTTTTACTCAAAAATCCATGGGTGGTATTAAGCGTTTGTCTGTAGCGGTGGTGGTCAATAATAAGCCTGATGTGGATGCCGAAGGTAAGGCAATTATGCGCCCCTTAAATGATGCTGAAAAACAGCAAATTACTGATCTAGCTAAGCAGGCAATGGGTTTTAATGAAGCTAGGGGCGATAGCTTGACAGTAGTTAACACCCCGTTCTCCACTCTGAAAGCTGATGACCTTCCTGAGTTGCCGCTATGGAAAGATCCAGCTAATATTGATTTAGCAAAAAATATTGGCCAAATTTTACTAGGATTGATTGTGCTTTTCATCATGTATCGAAAGGCTATTAAGCCAATGCTGGCAAATTTATTGGCGCCTGATCCAGCGCCTGAAGTTCAAGATGGTCTTGATGAAAATGGTAGGCCAATGCCAAAACTGACGCCTTACCAAAAAGACTTGCAGAATGTCCAGGCTTTAGCTAAGGAAAATCCTAAGGTAATTGCAGATGTTGTAGGAAGCTGGGTGGGGAATAGCTGATGTCCGCAGAAAATAGTGTTCTTAAGGCCGCCATTTTGATGTTGGCCCTTGGTGAAGAGGGCGCTTCGATGGTGATGAAGCATGTTTCACCTCGGGATGTGCAAAAGCTTAGCACGGTAATGACTACATTAAGAAAAGTAGATCAATCTGCTGTTGCAGAAACACTGAGAGATTTCTTTAACTACGCTGGTGAAGGTGCTTCACTTAATATCGACACTGATTCCTTTACCCGCAATGTGCTTACACAAGCATTAGGGCAAGAAACAGCTGCAGGTTTATTCGAGCGCATTCTTGAAAATCAAGACTCTGAAGGTATTGAGAATTTAAAGTGGATGGATGCTTCAGCAGTAGCGGATTTGATTCGTTATGAGCATCCCCAAATCATCGCAACGATCTTAGTTCATCTTGAGCCTGAACAATCGTCTCAGATATTGTCCTTATTTAATGAAGATCTGCGAAAAGATACGATGCTACGAATCGCTACGCTTGAAGAAATTAAACCACAAGCGCTTAAAGAGCTTAATGTAGTGCTGGCGCGATTATTAAGTGGCGCACAAACCTCTGCCAAAAAACAAATTGGTGGTATTAGAGCAGCCGCTGAAATCATGAACTATATCGGGCAAGCTCCTCAGCAAGTATTGATGGATCGAATCAAAGAATACGATATCGAGATCGCCGAGAAAATTACTGATGAAATGTTTACCTTTGACGATATTATTGGAATTGACGATCGTGGTATTCAGACAATTTTGCGCGATGTTCAGTCCGATGCCTTGATTGTTGCTCTCAAAGGCGCTAATGCTGAGTTGCGTGAAAAAATCCTCAAAAATATGTCTACCCGTGCTGCAGATATGATGCGTGAGGACTTGGAAAATAGAGGCCCAGTGAAGTTGTCAGAGGTAGAGGCGCAGCAAAAGGAAATTCTGATTGTTGTAAGGGGTCTCATAGAGGATGGTTCTGTAATGTTGCCAGGTAAAGGAGGCGGTGAAGATTATGTCTAATCCGCAATCTGCGCGCGCTTGGCCTAAAGCGATTGGCGAATCCTTTTTTACTGACCTTATTCCGGCAAAAGCACCGGTTCGGCGTGACCCAAGTACCGCCCAATCGATTAGTTTTTCTCCTGAGAAGATTAAGGAAATTTTAGATAAAGCCTATTTAGATGGTTATGACCGAGGCATGAAGAGTGGTCATGAAGCGGGCATGAATTTAGCCAATGAAAAATTAGCGCATGAGCAAACTGCTTTGATTGCTTTAATGAATGGATTTAGCACTACTGCTAATGCTAAGAGCAAAGCTTTATGTCACGATGTACTCGCGCTTTCTCTTGACGTCGCAAAGGCGATGCTTAAAGAGCAACTGAAGATCAATCCAGAGGCAGTACTCCCCATTTTACAAAACGCTACCAATAGCCTGATTGATTCTGAGGGTCCAATATCACTAAGCCTGCATCCAGAGGATGCACAAATTGTTCGTCAACACCTGCAGTCTGAACTCCAGGGCTGGAGTATTCATGAGGATATTCAGATTGAGCGTGGTGGGTGTGTGATTGAAACTGCTGGTAATACCGTAGATGCTACTAACGCCAATCGCTGGCGTTTACTTTGCGATGCCCTTGGTCAAAACAGTACTTGGCTTGAGGAGGGCGCATGAATACGACTTCCCATGCTGAGTTGACAGATATAAAACCGCTTTCTTTGAATCTAGATGGTTATCTCGATAACTATTTACGTAATTGCTCTGGTGTATTGTCGACTTTGGATAATCTCGAGGTTGCCGGTCGTGTTAATAAGGTTACTGGTCTGGTGATTGAAGCGGGCGGTATCTATCTGCCCATTGGCAGTATTTGTTTAATACCGATGGCTGATGGTCAGCAAGTTGAGGCAGAAGTCGTTGGGTTTGATCATGGCCGTCTATTTTTAATGCCCCAAAGTAATGTTGAGGGTATTGCGCCTGAGGCTAAAGTGATCCTCAAGTCAATGCCAGTTCGCCATTCTGAGTTTCATCAACCTTTCGAGCTTAAAACTTCTGTGCACCACAAGAATACAGGCAGAGTTACTCAACTACCAGTGGGTGATCACCTCTTAGGCCGGGTTCTTGATGCTGCTGGAATACCGCTAGATGGTTTAGGGCCCCTTCAGTCTGAGCACTTTGCTCCTTTACAGTCTGCACCGATTAATCCCCTAAAGCGTGCCCCAATTGATACGATTCTTGATGTAGGTGTAAAAGCTATTAACGGCCTATTAACTGTTGGTCGTGGTCAGCGTATGGGCTTATTTGCGGGATCGGGTGTTGGCAAAAGTGTGCTTTTAGGGATGATGGCACGTTATACCGACGCAGATGTGATTGTTGTTGGCTTGATTGGTGAGCGTGGACGCGAAGTTAAAGAATTTATAGAAAATATTTTAGGTGAGGTTGGTTTGGCTCGCTCAGTTGTTGTGGCTGCACCTGCTGATGCTTCCCCATTAATGCGCTTACAAGGCGCTAACTATTCTGCAACTATTGCTGAGTATTTTCGTAGTCAAGGCAAGCATGTTTTGCTGATTATGGATTCTTTAACCCGTTTTGCAATGGCACAACGTGAGATTGCACTTGCCTTAGGAGAGCCACCTGCTACAAAAGGTTACCCACCATCGGTTTTTGCAAAGTTACCCAAATTAGTAGAGCGTGCCGGTAATAGCGATGTTGGCGGCGGCTCAATTACTGCTTTTTATACTGTATTAACGGAAGGCGATGACCAGCAAGATCCGATTGCTGATGCCGCGCGAGCTATTTTAGACGGCCATATTGTGCTTGACCGGACTCTTGCAGAGGCAGGTCACTACCCAGCAATTGATATTGAACAATCGATTAGTCGAGTTATGCATAGTATTGTTGGTCCTGAGCATCAAGTAGCCGCTAGGAAGCTAAAGCAGTTGAGTTCAAAATATACCCGTAACCAAGATCTCATTAATGTAGGCGCATATGTGCCTGGCTCAGATGCCGTATTAGATGAGTCGATTCATAAACGCACTTTGATTGAGGCCTATTTGCAGCAAGATTTTGCTGAGCAGGTGAATACGCAATCGAGTATTCATCAGTTAACCCAGCTGATTACTGGCAGTAGATCATAATGGCAAATGCATTAAACGCAATGGATACTCTTTTAGAGATTGCTAAGCGAAATCTGAATAGGGCAGCCGAAGCCTTAGCCAAGGCAAATCGGGATGTTGTGGAGTCATGCAATCAACAGGAGCGGTTACAGACGTTTCGCCACGAATATATTGCGCAGCGAAAATCTATTGCGGTAGAAGGAATCACAGCAACAGACTTGAAAAATTATGAAATTTTTTTAAAGAATATTGATCAAGCGATTGTGAGCCAAGAAGGCGCAATTCATCAGTATCAAGAAATTGCCAAGCATCATATGAAAAACTGGCAGACATGCCAGGCAAAAAAAAGATCTTATGAAGTGATTATTGAGCGCAATTTGCAGCAAAAGCAGAAAATTGCTAATAGGCGTGAGCAAAAGCAAATGGATGAATTTAGCAGCAATCAACGTAGATATTTAATAGCCAATCACTCGCCTTAAGATTTAATATGAATATTGATCTCAAAGCTCAAACCCAATCCTTGCTCAATACAAATCACGGGCAAGACTTTGGGACATCGTCTAATCAACCTGCTTTAAGCTCGGGTTTGCCAGTATTTGGTCAATTGCTCTCTTCTCAGGTAAGGGTTTTTCAGGAGCAGGATGCCAAAAATACTGTAAATACTGCGCAACTGCTATCACCTAAGATTGAGCAGGCCAGCAAAATAGAGGCAAAAGAACAGGCTCGTCAACTGAATCATGCTGGTCAAGTTACTCGAATTAGCGATTGGATAGATCCAGGGAAGCTAGCTTATGGTGCTAGCACTCAGGCTTTAGCCAATTCACAAAACCAAGCACTCAATTCTCGTACTGAGTTGGCTTATGCAAAGTTGGCTGAAATGCAAGCCCAAGTAAATAATATGCGCTCACTTTCAAAAGGTGCTTCATTAACAAGCCCCGGAGTAGATGATCAGGTTGAGTTTTCAATTTTGAATGCTCGCCAATTAAATGCCAGTATTGCATTCGGAAAAGCGGGGGCTTTAGGTGATGCTAATAAAGATACCAATTCCCCTAAATCAATTCCGAAAAATGACTCGGAGGCAATAACTGCCTTAGGCGTTTCTATGTCGGAACAGCCCGGAAATAGGCAGAATAGTCAGGGTGGGGATGCTCAATCTAATGCTGATGAGTCTATCCAAACGCGCACCAATAGTCTACAAGGTCAAATTCATGCCTCATTTGGTTCACTTCAGTGGAGTGAGGAAATTAGTCAAAAGTTAGTCTTCATGATTAGTGCTAATATGCATTGTGCAGTTCTAAACCTCAATCCTGAGAATCTTGGACCTTTAAAAATTCTGATTTCTGTGCAAGATCAATTGGTGAATTCAACTTTCGTATCTAATAGTGCGGATGTCCGTCAAGGTTTACAGGATGGAATGGAAAATCTACGAGCATCCATGGAAAAATCTGGATTAATACTTGGACAGGTCGATATCCGTTCGGCTAAGAGTTTTCAAGAAAGCCAAGATCAGATTTTGGCAAGTTTAAAGTCTGAGGAAGCGGATGAGCTTGCTCAACTTATCAGCGACTATGATAATCAAAACCGCACACTGTCTCCTGACGGAACAGTGAACGTTTTCGTCTAAGATCACCTCAATATCAACATGTATCAACTTATTTACGTCAGCTCCTCCACAGGTGCCTTTACCCGGGAAAAGTTCTTGGACTTAGCCTTTGTAATGAGTAGTCAGAATACAAAAATCGGTATTACTGGTATGTTGGTGTTTAAGGATGGTAACTTCATGGAGGTATTAGAGGGTGAGGAGTCTGCTGTTAAGGAGCTATTTAGCAAAATTAATGTTGATCCACGTCATACCTTGGTTAGCGTCATTCAGGAAGGGGAAATTAGCGCTCGTGAATACCCTAGCTGGGCTATGACTTTCTATGATCCTTCAACTGAGAAGTATGAGCATGTTGGCTCACCAATACAATGGCAGGATAAGATTTGAGTCCTTATATGAAAATTGAGGGCAAAAACCCTCTCTATTTATCGAATTGAAAACCTATTTAAGCCATAAAATCGTGCCATGAGTATCACTAACTTACCCAATTCCTTTATTTCAGGCCTTGCAAAATACGACTCTAGTAGCGTTTTAAGTAAGCCCGTTGAGGACAAAAAACCAGTAGCTGATGCTGCTCAGTCAAGCTTTCTATCTGATTTAAGTGGCTTTTTGGGGAAAGCTATTTCTGGTGGCCTTTCTGTAGCGTCCGCCGCCAGCTCTTTGGCTATTCCAGGTGCTTCACTAGGCATCTCCAAATTAGGTGAGACTGCTGCCAGCTCTCTTCTAAGCGGCCTCATGAGCTCTAGCGCAAGCAGCACTACCCCAGCCGTTGACTCGGCTCTAGCTTCAGTAAGTGGCAATTCCAGTGCCAGAATGATGGCTCATCAGTTTTATCAACGTAATCAAATACTTGCCTCTCCTGGCGCGAGTATTATTGCCTCAGCCTAACAGCGCTCATTTCTAGACCTAGAAAGCCCACTTTGACTTAGTCGAAGAGCGTTTTTAGAGGTAAATCAGAAATCTAAATGTCTATTTAAAGGGGGTTTTCCCCCTCTTTTCTAGGTATCTGCTGTCATTATTAGGCTCCATAATTATTCATAATTTCACTATGGAGTCCTAAATGGCGATTGCACCTTCAGAAGACCAACCGGTTAAGCCTAAATCTAAAAAAATGCTCTTCATCATTATTGGAGTGCTCTTGGTATTAGCCCTTGGTGGCGGCGCAGCATACTATTTCTTGGTAGTTAAAGCAGGCGATAAATCCAGCGAATCTTCTAAGTCTAAAGTGCCTGAAATTCAGGTATTTGTCCCTCTAGAGATCTTTACTGTCAATTTACGGCCTGAAGCTAGTGAGCCTCAACAGTACCTTCAGACCATGATTAATTTGCAAGTGTCATCTGAAGAGACTGCTGCTGCCTTAAAAGGGCGGATGCCAGAGTTGCGTAATCGCATCTTATTTATTCTTACCAATAAAAAGGCCTCAGAAATTACTTCAGTAGATGGAAAAAATGCTTTGATTGCAGAAATTACTGAGCAAGTGCAAAAGCCATTTAGCGGTAGCGAAGCTGAACAAAAAATTACCGGCGTGTATTTCACTTCATTTATTATTCAGTAATTGCAGAGTAAATCATGGCAGATGAAAATCTCACGGATACAGAGCTGAACGAACTTTTAAAGGACGTTGAGGTCACCGAAGAGCAAAAAGCAGCATTAAACGAGCAACAGGCTCATCAGGATTCAGCGCGTACTTATAAGCTAGGCGCCCAAGAGCGCATTGTTCGCGGACGGATGACTGGGATAGAAACTATCCATGAACGATTTATACGTTTATTTCGTATATCCACCTCAAGTCTCCTGGGGGTGTTAACAGAAATTCAATTGAGTCCTACTTCGACTTGTAAGTATGGGGAGGTCCTAGCTAAATATAGCCAGCCCAGCAATATCAATTTAGTGAAATTAAAGCCACTCCGTGGTACTGGCCTGATCGTGATGGATCCAGAGCTCGTTTTATATGTTGTCGATAACTTGTTCGGCGGTGGCAGTCGCTTCCCGGTAACGATAGAAGGTCGCGAATTTACAGGTACAGAGTTACGAATCGTTGAGCGTGTAATAAACTTATTTTTTACAGCCTACCAGGAAGCATGGGCCCCTACACATCCTATTGAGTGTGAATATATTGGTTCTGAAATGAACCTGACATTTGTCAACATTGCGATGTCTAGCGAGCTCATGTCAACAACGACATTTACTCTCACGATTGCTGAAAAATCCTACGAAATTGAATTGGTTTTGCCATACATGATGCTTGAGCCAATCATGGATCTTCTGACCTCTCAAATGCAGGGGGCAGTTCAAGAGCATGATGATACATGGGCACATGCATTAACGAGTCAAGTAGAGCTCGTCGATGTTGAGCTTGTGGCAAGTTTGGGAAAAAAAAGCTTATTGATGGAAGATATTGTTGCGCTCAAAGTAGGCGACACTATCCCCTTAACTTTTTCTCCAGAAATTCCAGTGACCATTGATAACGTGCCGGTGCTGTCATGTCGCTATGGAATTTTTAATAATCAATATGCTTTGCGAGTAGAAAAGCTCTTAAAGCCAGACGCATCCGAATACACTAAAGGAGCCCATGATGGCAAATGAAAATGAATCTAGTAACGGAGATCAAGAAACTATTCAAGCTGGAGCTGAAGTTTTTAATGAACTCGACAGTGGTGCTAAACCACAAGAGCATGAGAAGGATTTGGAATTCATCCGCGATATCCCGGTTCAGTTTTCCGTAGAGTTAGGGAGGACTAAGATTTCTATTAAAAGTCTTTTGCAGTTAGCGCAAGGATCGATTGTTGAACTTGATGCTGCTGCTGGTGATTTAATGGATATTTTGGTGAATGGCACCATCATTGCTAAAGGTGAAGTAGTCGTGGTCAATGAAAAATTCGGTGTTCGCCTTACTGAAATTCTCACTCCGGTAGAGCGAATTCGTAAGCTGAATAAATAAGCCTTATAGATAGTGATAGCCATGTTAATAAAGCCACGCCTCTTTAGTCTGATTACCGGCCTTTTCTTCTCTGAAATGGCGATTGCTCAGATAACTCGGGTGCCTGAGGCTGAAGGCGGTCCTTTCAGGGTGATATTTGGTTTAATCCTGGTTCTAGCTTTGATTGCTGGCCTTGCTTGGGCCATGAAAAAGCTCAATCATGCCAAGATTGGTAATCAATCAGTAGCCAAGATCGTAGGTGGGGTGAGTGTTGGTTCGCGTGAGCGAGTTGTGGTCGTTGAAATTGGCGGACATTGGGTAGTAGTTGGAGTAGCGTCTGGTCAGGTAACCAGTTTGGCGAATTTCAATATGGCAGACTTGGATTTCAGTGAGGGCGAGCAAGATGAGCCGCAGTTTTATGAAGAATCCCCTCAATCATCAGTAAGTCGCACTAGTCGAGAGAATCGAGATAGTCGATCTGCTGAGCCCCGTTTTGAATTTAGGCCTGACTTTGATGCTGGGCAAGTACAAGAAGAAAAAACATTTGCTAGTGCTTTTAGCTCTCCTAAAGAGAGTAGATTTAATAAAGAAAATATCAAGCGCATCTTGCGTAAACTACTTTAAGACCAAGATTGCGATGACCATGTTTAATTTATTTAAATTTCTCAAGCTGAATACCAAGTTGGTAATTTTGAGCATCTTTGTCGGCTTTGGTTTCTTATGTGTTTGCAGCCCTAGTTTTGCCGCTAATAACGCATCATTAAATGTGCTTTCTAGTTCAGCAGGTCCAGGCGGAAGTCAAAACTACAGTCTGAGTTTACAGACTTTAATTTTACTAACTTCATTATCCTTTTTGCCGACCGTTTTATTAATGATGACCAGTTTTACGCGCATCATTATTGTGCTATCTCTTTTGCGTCAAGCGATTGGAGCGCAATCTTCCCCACCAAATCAAATCCTCCTGGGATTAGCATTATTTTTAACTTTTTTTGTTATGGGCCCAGTGTTTGATCGAGTTTATAACGAGGCTTATCAACCTTTGAGTGAGAATAAGATCACGATGCAACAAGCCCTAGATAAAGGCTCGGTGCCGATTAAAGAATTCATGCTCAAACAAACTCGTGAAACCGATTTAGCCCTGTTTTTAAATATGGCTGGCAAGAAAGTGACTACACCTGAAGATATTCCTTTGAGTGTTTTGGTCCCTAGCTTTATGACCAGTGAATTGAAGACTGGTTTTCAAATTGGCTTTAGTATTTTTATCCCATTTTTGATCATCGATATGGTCGTAGCTAGTGTCCTCATGGCAATGGGCATGATGATGGTCTCTCCAGCGATTATTTCTTTGCCTTTCAAGCTAATGCTTTTTGTATTGGTTGATGGCTGGCAACTTTTATTAGGCTCTTTAGCAGCCAGCTTTGCCTCCTAAGGAACTCATATGTCCCCAGAATCAGTTATGAACATTGGCCGCTTGGCTATGGAGACAACCCTGCTGGTTGCCGCGCCTTTGTTATTGGTTGCATTGATTGTTGGATTGGTTGTATCAGTCTTTCAGGCTGCCACCCAAATTAATGAGGCAACGCTATCCTTTATTCCAAAGCTAATAAGCGTTTTCATTACGCTTCTCCTTGTCGGCCCCTGGAT
>Ga0209088_10000983_pt1 | contig 19095 bp, 21 predicted proteins | sample S_140625_EF_Meta_FD_187324 | JGI IMG/M metagenome (GOLD analysis project Ga0209088, IMG submission 187324) | Freshwater microbial communities from Lake Simoncouche, Canada to study carbon cycling - S_140625_EF_MetaG (SPAdes) (version 2) | ecosystem: Environmental > Aquatic > Freshwater > Lake ... | reverse complement strand
ACGCCCAAGCCGATGATCCCGATCCTGCAGAAGCCGGTGATGGAGTTTCTGCTCGAGTTGCTGCGCCAGCACGGCTTCGACCAGATCATGGTGAATGTTTCGCACCTGGCCGAGGAAATTGAAAACTATTTTCGCGATGGTCAGCGCTTCGGCGTCCAGATCGCCTACAGCTTCGAAGGCAGAATTGAGGATGGCGAACTGATCGGCGCGGCCATCGGTTCCGCCGGTGGGCTCAAGCGGATCCAAGACTTTCAACCGTTCTTCGATGACACCTTCGTGGTGCTCTGCGGGGATGCGCTGATCGATCTCGACCTGACCGAAGCCGTGCGCCGGCACCGTGCTAAGGGTGCCATGGCGAGCCTGATTACTAAACGTGTACCCCGCGACCAGGTGAGCAGTTATGGGGTCGTGGTGACCGACCCCGACGGCCGCGTTCTCTCCTTCCAAGAGAAGCCGGCGGTTGACGAGGCCGCCAGCGACATGATCAACACGGGGATCTATATCTTCGAGCCGGAAGTCTTCAACTACATCCCCAGTGGTGAACCCTTCGACATCGGCTCCGATCTCTTCCCCAAGCTGGTCGAAGCCGCTGCCCCATTCTTCGCCCTGCCGATGGAATTCGAATGGGTCGATATTGGCAAGGTACCCGACTATTGGCAGGCCATTCGCAGTGTGCTCCAGGGCCATGTGCGCCAGGTGCAGATCCCCGGAGTTGAGGTGAGGCCAGGCATCTACACCGGCCTCAACGTGGCGGCCGACTGGGACAAGATCAATGTGGAAGGGCCCATCTATGTGGGCGGCATGACGCGCATCGAAGACGGAGCCACCATCATCGGACCGGCGATGATCGGTCCAAGCTGCCATATCTGTGAGGGTGCCACGATCGACAACTCGATCATCTTCGACTATTCACGCATCGGCGCCGGTGTCCGTCTGGTTGAAAAACTTGTGTACGGCCGCTACTGCGTGGACCGGAACGGCGACCATTTCGATCTCCAGGAAGCCGCCCTCGACTGGCTGATCACCGATGCCCGCCGCCAGGACGTGCTCTCTCCCTCGCCCCAGCAGAAAGCGATGGCCGAACTCCTCGGCAGCGATCTCGCCCTGAAGGCCAACTGAGGGCGATTTGGCCCCGGCTAGGCGACGGGCTGGATGCCGGCCTGATCGAGGATCAGGGGGATCCGCTCCTCGGCCTTCACCGCCATCAGATGCACCCCCTGGGCAATGCAGCGGTAGTCATGCACCTGCTCAGCAGCGATCGCCACGCCTTCCGCGGCCGGATCCTTCGCCTCCTCCAGGCGGGCGATCACCGCTTCGGGAATGCAGGCGCCAGGCACAACGCGGTTGATGAAGCGGGCGTTGCGGGCCGATTTGAGCAAAAACACCCCTGCCAGGACGGGGAGCCCGAGCGGAGCGGTGATCTCCTCCACGAAACGCCGCAGGGCGGCCCCATCCATCACCATCTGGGTCTGCAGAAAACGGGCGCCGGCGGCCTGCTTGCGACGCACCCTTGATGCCAGACCACTCCAGCTCGGGGACTGCGGATCGGCCGCGGCTCCAGGGAACAACAAGGTAGGTCCGTCGGGCAGGGTGCCTTCCACCGGATCCAAACCGGCATTGCAGCGCCCGACCAGCTGGAGCAGGCGCACCGCTTCGAGCTCGTTCACGGGCCGGGTCATCGGTTGGTCGCCAGCCCGCACCGGATCCCCGGTGAGACAGAGGAGGTTGCGGATGCCGAGGGCGTGGGCTCCCAGCAGATCGGCCTGCAGGGCAATCCGGTTCCGGTCGCGACAAGTCATCTGGAGCACCGGCTCAATGCCGGCCTCCAGCAGCAGACGGCAGAGAGCCAGGCTGCTCATCCGCATCACCGCCCGGCTGCCATCGGTCACATTCACGGCATGGACCCTTCCCCGCAGCAGGGAGGCCAGCGCCAGGGCCGTGGAGGGGTCACCCCCACGGGGCGGCATGACCTCGGCGGTGAGCGCGAATTGGCCGGCCTGCAGTGCGTCCTGGAGCAGCACGCCCCTCACCCCTTTGGCAGCCCATCATGCAGCAGCGGCCTGCCTAAAGTGAACCATCAAGGCGGAGCAGGGCATGCCCGAGCGCGGGACACCGGAGCGCATCAGGCCAAAGCCTGGGCCTGACGAACCTTCCCCGGGCGCCCGCTTCATCGCCTCTGGCCGCAGCGATCTCTCAGAGCGGGAAGTGGAGATCGTGGAACTGGTCGCCACCGGCCTCACCAACCAGGAGATCGCCGACCAGCTGATGATCAGCAAGCGCACCGTGGACAACCACGTGAGCAACATTTTCACCAAGACCGGCTCCAAGAACCGGGTGGCGCTTCTCAATTGGGCGATGGATCACGGCAAGATCTGCCGCGATGGAATCAACTGCTGCGTGCTTCCCCAACCGACGGAAGACGACCATGCCGCAGGGCCCGGCCCGGCCAGCGAAGAAGGCCGACGCTGATCAGGTTCCGCTCAGTCCCGCAGGCCCGGCTGATGGGCGGCGGCCCTGGGCACGTCACACCAGCCCAAGGGCCGGGGAGCCTCTAGGGCGACCAAGCTGAACTGCCCGACAGCGAGGTCGAAAAGATCGGCGTAGGCCAGGCAATCATCAGGATCCCTGCCGGCGCAGCGCAGCACACCCTGGTCGTCATAAAGGCCGGTCATGGCATCTGCGCCCCGCCCGGGACGCCGCAGCGCGGAACCCATCAACACTACATCCAATAAACAGCTGATGTAGGCCTAGCCCAGTAGCTCACGGCGCTCGGCCTCGCTCCAGCGGGCGAAGGGGTGGTGGGCCAGCGCGGCATTGCTCAGGTCATGGCGGCCGGTGACCTCCCGGCCGCACCAGGAGGGAATCACCACGGCCTGATCAGCGCTGGCCAGCTCCACCTCGGCCAGCACCAGAGGGGCATTGTCGTCCTCAAACACATCAAGAACCCAGTCACCACCGCTCAGGTCGAGGCCATGGCGCCGTTTGCGCAGCGAAGCCGCCGCCACGCTCAACATCTCCTCGGCATCGCCCAGCGGAATCGGATATTCGAATTCCAACCGGCAGAGGGCCGGACCGCTAAAGGCGGCGGGGGGGGCGGCCTTGAGGGTGAGGAAGGCCTCCGAGAACGGCTTCGGCCAGCTTGCTAGCCCGGTGGCTTCCGGCACCCCTGGTTCCCCCAAGGGCGCGCTGGTACGCACCCGCAGGGTGAGGCCATCGGCAGCGGCCACCAGGTAGCCCTGGTGCAGGCTGCGCTCCCAGAGGCTGTGGTGGCGCCAAGCCTCGCCCACCACCAAAAAGCGTCGTTCGATCTCCAGCGCCACGGCCTGCTGCGACCAGGGGTCGCCGGGAAAGGTGCATTGTGAAACAAGTCCGTGCCTGGAGCACTCTCCTAGTTGGTGGACGCCTCGCCGTTGGTGAGGCTGCCGGCCCAGTGCAGCTTGTGGGTGAGGGTGCGGTAGTAGGAGGGGCTCTGCTCCAGCTGCAGCAGCAAGGCCGGATGGGGCCCCTGCTGCACCACACAGCGATCGCCAGGATCGAGCAGGCTGGCGTGGGCGCCATCCTTCCAGAGCTTCACCCGCCGGCTGCTCTCCCCAAGGGGCCACACCGTGAGCCTCGAGCGGGGAGGCACCACCACGGCACGGCTGGAGAGACTCATCGGACAGATCGGATTCACCACGATGGCCTCAATGCCGGGATGCAGGATCGGCCCACCGGCCGCCATCGCGTAACCGGTGGAACCGGTGGGGGTGGCGATGATCAGGCCGTCGCCGCGGTACTGGTCCACCACTTCCCCATCGATCTCGAGCTCAAGAAGACAGGTGGGCGATACCTCATCGAGGCAGGGCCGGAAATAGAAATCGTTGAGGGCGCCGTGGGGACCATCGGCATCGACATCGGCAACGGTGCTCGGCGGCGCCCCAGGGCGGGCGGCCGCAGTGGCGCTCCCGCCATCACCCCGCTCAATACGGGCCTCCAGCATCATGCGGCGCTCCAGGGCGAAGCGGTCCTCCCGCAGACGCTGCCAGAGGCAGGGCTCAGGGGATCCCTCGTCGGCGAGCCGCAACAGGCTGCGCTCATGGGTGAGAAAACCCAGATGGCCTCCCACGTTGAAGCTGAGGATCGGCACGCCGTAGGGGGCGAGGTGGCGGGCCGCACCGAGCACGGTGCCATCACCACCGAGCACCAGGGCCAGATCGGGCGGGCCCGGTTCGGTGGCCAGCAGGGCCGGAAAGGGATTCTGGGCCAGACCACTGGCAGCAACCACAACGGCGATGCCCCGGGAGCGGAGATCCTCGGCACAACGGCCGGCCTGCAGCTGGGCGACGCGGCTGCCGCTGCGAACGATCAACCAGACCTTCTCAAGCCGCATGGTGCGAAACGCAGCAGATCAGCTCAACCCAGCCTGGCTACCAGCGCAGGAGATTGAAACGCTCCATGTCCACCGTTTCGCGGTTTCGATACAAGGAGAGCAGGATCGCCAGACCCACCGCCGCCTCCGCCGCGGCCACGGTCATCACGAAGATGGTGAACACTTGGCCGCGGATCAGTTGGCCATCCAGGTAGTTGGAGAAGGCCATCAGGTTCAGGTTCACCGCGTTGAGCATCAGCTCGATGCTCATCAACACGCGCACGGCGTTGCGGCTGTTGATCAGGCCCCAAACACCGATGCAAAACAGCACGGCAGCAAGAGCGAGGTAGGCCTGTAGGGGAATCCCGTTGCTGAAACCGGGAAGAACCAGGGCGAGGGTCATGGGGTTTTCTCCAGGGCGGGCTTCTCAAGCAGAAGGGGGGTGCGGGCCTTCTCGATCAGACCCTGATCGACCGGTTCACCGGTGATCACATCGCTGCTGTACACATCCCGGCGGGCCAGCACGATGGCACCGATCATGGCCATCAGGAGCAGCACCGAAGCCAGTTCGAAGGGCAGCAGGTAATCGCTGAACAGGTGCTCCCCGATCCGAATCGTGGCCTCTTCACCCACCGGGGTGGGGCCGGGCAGGGCCCAGTCGGTGGTGAAAGAGACCCGAAGCAGCAGCGCGAACAAACCGGCGCACACCGCCCCGGAAAGAACCCGCCGCAGCAGCAGACCCGGGATGGGTGCGAGGGTTTCTTTCTTGTTCACGAGCATGATCGCGAACAGGATCAGCACGTTTACCGCCCCCACGTAGACCAGCACCTGGGCGGCGGCCACGAAGCTGGCATTGAGGAGCAGGTAGAGACCGGCCACCGAGAGGAACACGCCGCCCAGCAGGAAGGCGGAATACACGATGTTGGGGAGCAGCACCACCCCGAGGGACCCGGCCACCAGGGTGACCGAGAGCACCAGGAAGCAGATGAGCTCTGTGGTGGAGGCGATGGTCATGGCTGGGGAGTGGCGCCTGGGTCGGCGGTGGCGGCGGGGTCAGGAGCGGCCGTCGCCGGCCTAGGCAGGGTTTCGAGCACCTGCTCGGGGAGTCTGCCGACCCGCGGCGTGGTGGCGGGCACATCATGGGGATCCATCACACCCTTGGGCAGGTAGACGAGCTCCCGCAGGGGCACCACGGCCGGATCGCTGGTCACGCTGGAGGGGAGGCGGCCAAGGGCGACGTTGTCGTAGTTGAGGCTGTGGCGATCAAAGGCCGCCAGCTCATACTCCTCGGTCATCGAGAGGCAGTTGGTGGGGCAGTACTCGACGCAGTTGCCGCAAAAGATGCACACCCCGAAATCGATCGAGTAATTACGCAGCTCCTTCTTCTTGGTGGCCTTGTTCATCACCCAATCCACCACCGGCAGGTTGATCGGGCAGACACGCACGCACACCTCACAGGCGATGCACTTATCGAACTCATAGTGGATGCGGCCGCGGTACCGCTCCGAGGGGATGAGCTTTTCGTAGGGGTACTGCACCGTGATCGGCCGGCGGCGCAGGTGGTCGAAGGTGACCCCCAGACCCTGGGTGATGTACTTGGCCGCGCCCACCGCATCCTGGGTGTAGTCGCCGACTTTCTTGAGGAACCCGAACATGGGGGAGGGAAGCTCAGGGAACGGACTTGGCCACCATGATGGCGGCCGGGAAGGGGGTTTGGCGCCGCCGGTGAGCAGGTTGCAGCCGGACCGGCGACACCGCGGCGGTTCAGCCGCCGAAGGCAGCTGGGAAGGCCAGTTTCAGGGCGGCGGTGACCAGCAGGTTGACCAGGGCCACGGGCAGCAGGAACTTCCAACCCAGGTCCAGCAGTTGGTCAATCCGCACCCTCGGCACGGTCCAGCGCAGGAGGATCGCGAAGAACACCAGTAGGTAGGCCTTGAGCACGGTCATCACGATGCCGAGGCTGCCGGTGATCACCTGCACCAGCGGCGCATCCACCGACTGGCCCAGCAGGCGGGCCAGCCACTCCACCGGGATCGGAAAGCTCCAGCCTCCCAGATACAGCACCGAAACCAGCAGCGCCGAGAGAACCAGGTTGATGTAGCTGCCCAGGTAGAAGAGGGCAAACTTCATGCCGGAATATTCGGTCTGGTAGCCGGCAACCAGCTCCTCCTCGGCCTCGGGGAGGTCGAAGGGGAGGCGCTCGCACTCGGCTAGGGCACAGATCCAGAAGACCACGAAGCCTACCGGCTGGCGCCAGATGTTCCAGCTGAAGATGCCAGCGCCGGTCTGCTGGTTGACGATGTCGACGGTGCTGAGCGAATTGCTCATCATCACGATCGCCAGCACGCTCAGGGCGAGCGGAATCTCGTAGCTGATCGACTGGGCCGCAGCCCGCAGCCCGCCGAGTAGGGAATATTTGTTGTTGCTGGAGTAGCCACTCATCAGCAGGCCAATCGGCTGGATGCTGCTGAGGGCAATCCAGAGGAACACCCCCAATCCCACGTTGCTGATCAGCAGGTTCTGGCCAAAGGGCACCACCAACCAGCTCAGGATCACCGGCACCAGCACCAGCACCGGGCCGAGGGTGAAGAGCAGGCCATCGGCCTTGGCGGGGATGATGTCCTCCTTGAAGAGCAGCTTGAGGCCATCGGCCATCGGCTGCAGCACCCCGAGGGCACCGGCATACTCCGGACCGATCCGTTGCTGCGCAGCAGCGGAGATCTTGCGCTCGAGCCACACGTTCACCAGCACGCCCACCACCGCCGCCACCAGCACGGTGAGCATGGGTAAGGGGAGCCAGAGCAGGTGGGCGAGCCCCTGGCTGACACCGAAACCGTCGAGCAGATCAAGGAAGCTGGCCTGCAGGTCGAGGCCCGGGGTCACGACCGCAAAGGTCTGCATGGCTGTTGGGGCAGGTGGGGGGACGTTAGGCCCCCCCCAGCTGGGCTGGGGGGAACCCGTTCAGGAGGCGGCGGGCCGGCACTCGAGGGGGAGCCAGGGGCGCTCGGCCGATCCGGTGTAGATCTGAGTGGGACGATAGATGCGGTTGGCGCCGAGCTGCTCGCGCCAGTGGGCCAGCCAGCCGGCGGTGCGGGCGATGGCAAAGATCGGCGTGAACAGGTCGCGGGGGATACCGAGCTTGCGATAGACCAGCCCGGAATAGAAATCCACATTGGGATAGATGCCCTTCGAGCCCAGCCGCTCGGCCGCCACCTCCTCAAGCCTGCGGGCCACGTCGTACATGGTGTCGTGGCCGAAACGCACGAACAGCTCCTCGGCCAGGCCCTGAAGGATCACGGCACGGGGATCCTTCACCTTGTATTCCCGGTGCCCGAAGCCCATGATCTTTTGCTTGGAGGCGATCGCCTGGTCGAGCCAGGCCTCCACCCGGTCCACCGTGCCGATCTCGTCGAGCATGTCGAGCACATCCTCATTGGCGCCGCCGTGGAGCGGACCGGCCAGGGTGCCGACCGCCGAGGCCACCACCGCATAGGGATCGGTGAGGGTGCTGGCGGTGACGCGGGCGCTGAAGGTGCTGGCGTTGAGGCTGTGCTCGGCGTGGAGGATCAGGCAAGCATCGAAGATGCGGGCCGCCAAGGGGTCGGGCTCCCGCTCGGTGAGCATGTAGAGAAAGTTTGCCGAATAGGCGAGGTCATCGCGGGGCTGGATCGGATCCTGGCCTTTGCGAATCAGCTGGAAGGCCGCCACCATCGTGGGGATCTTGGCGATCAGCCGCACCACCGCCTCGGTGATGTATTGGGGGTCGTAGAGGGCGCGGCGGGAATAGAACAGCCCCAGCGAGGCGGCACTGGCCTGCAGCGCATCCATCGGGTGCCCCGAAGCCGGGAAGCACTTCATCATGTCCCGGATGCGGAAGCTCACCCGCCGGTGCATCTGCACCTCGTGCTGAAAGCCGTTGAGCTGGAAGATCGTGGGCAGTTCGCCCCAGATCAGCAAATAGGCCGTCTCCAGGAAGCTGCTTTGGCGGGCGAGTTGGTCGACCGGCACGCCCCGGTAGGTGAGCACCCCGCGCTGGCCATCGATGTCGCAGATGGCCGACTGGGTGGCAGCCACACCCTCGAGGCCCGGCCGGAAGGCCTGCAGGGCGGCTGGAGTCGCCGTTGGCGCGGCGGCGGGGGCAGGGGTGGTGGTGGCTTCCTCAGGGGTACTTTTCGCCGCCATGCCAGGTGTCGTGGATACCGGGAACGCTGAACCTAGGCGTCTGGTCGCCGCAGCGCCGTAGCGCTGGTTGCCAGTGATGGCTCCCGCTAAGCCAACAGGACCCGGGGGGTGAGCAGCAGATGCAGGCGCCAGGCACCGGCCGCCGCCTGCTCCTCCAAGCGGACCTGGGCGGAACGGGGCAGAACGAGCACAGCCAGACCAGCCTTGCGCAGGGCGATCGACCCCGACGGAGCCCCCAGAAGCCTGGCGGCAAGATCCCCCAGGTCGGGTTCATGGCCCACCAGGGCCAGGCTGAGGGACCTGGCCCCGGGGGAGTCGACGGCCGGGGGCAGATCCTCGCCAACTGGGCGCCCCCCCCCTGGCGGCTGGGACGCGATGGCTGTGGGGCTGGAGGCCAGCCAGTGGGCAAGCAGCGGCAGGGGATCGGCTCCGGGCTCCAGGGCCGTGGCGAGCTCCAGGGAAGGAGCCAGGCCGGCGCCGAGGGCGAGCTCAGCGGTCTGTCGAGCGCGCACCAGGGGGGAGGAGACCAGCCGGTCCACCGCCAGCCCCAGGGCCACCGCCCGTTCCAGCACCGCCGTGGTGCGGCGGCGGCCGGCGGGGGTGAGGGCCCGCAGGCCATCGGACCGTTCTTCACTGCGGTCCTCGGCGATGCCGTGCCGCAGCAGCAGGAGTCGGGAGCTGGAGGATGCCATGGGACTGCCGTATCAGGTTTCTTTGGAACGGGGGAGCCGGCCGATCCCGCTCATGCTCCCGATCCGAATTCGAGCCGGGCCCGCAGCCTGAGGCCATCGGCCCCGGGCTCCAGGGCCAGGGCGAGCCCCCGTAGATGGCCATCCAGGGGGCCGCCGGCGAGGGTGGAGAGGCGCCGCCAGGGCAACCAGTCGCGCAGCAGGGAGCGGGCCGGCTCGGCCGCGAGGGCCCATTGCAGCGGTGCGGCAGGACGATCCAGGGCCACGAGCTGCCGCTCACGCCGCTCCGCACCCCGCCCGTCTCCAGCCGCCTCCAACAGGGCCAGGCTGCGCCCCCACAGGGCCTGGCCGTCCTGGTCGCTGCGCCAACCCTCGAGGGGCGCCTGAAGGCGATCCACCCCCTCCCGATCGGGGCGGGCGCCGCGGCCGGCCACCAGCCGGGTCCAGACGGTGACCGGCCGGCCTTCCACCTCCAGGGGGGCCGGGATCAGACCGGCGGCGGCCAAGGGAGCATCCAGGGCGGCGGGGGCCGGCCGATCCGGCGGCGAAGCCATCAGCCAGCCGGCGGGCGCTTCGGCCACCACGAGGGGACCATCCGCGGCGGCGACCAGCAAGGGGGGGAGGGGGCCAGCCCCGGGAACGAGGGCTGCCACCCGCGCCACCAGGGGGCGAAGCAGGGGGTCGGAGAGCAGGGCCATCGGGTTCTGGAGCAGGCCCAGCCGCTCCGTGGCGGCGGGGGCCGCCGCCACCAGGGCGCGCCGCACGGCCCATGCGGTGGCATCCAGGCCCACGGCACCAACCGGCCGAGCACCGGGCCGTTCAACCAGAGCCTCGAGCCAAAGGGAGGGTCCCTCGGGGCGGAGGCTGGCCAGAACCTGCACAGCGGCCCCCGGATCGGCGGAGATTCCCAGCCCCTCGGCCAATCCCGCGCCCCGAGCCACCAGCAGGGCCGCCCCCTCCCCGAGGTCGGCCATCCGCTGGCGCAAGGCAGGATCGGCGCCCTGGTTGAGCTCATCGATCTGGGAGACATCGAGGGCCTGCTCCAGTACCCCCCGGCCGGAGGCGATGAGTAGGAGGTCGTCGTCGACCAGGGCGGTGGCGAGGGGCACCGGCTGGCGGCCGAGCAGGGCACCCCGGCCGCTGATCAGACCCATCCCCCGATAACGGCTGACCTGCAGGTCGGTGCCGGCCAGGCTGCGGGTCTGCCAAAAGCGCTGAACGAATTGGCGGGCGCCGTCACCATCGCGGCTGCGCAGGGCCAGCAGCCAGTTGCCGGAACCCGGGACCGCGCCCGGATCTCCGTCCGGGAGATCCAGGAGGGCCAGGCCGATCTCGGGGGCGAGCCAGGAGGCCAGCTCCGTGCGGTAATCGAGGCCCGCTGCAGCGAAGGCGCCATCGCGCAGCCCCTCGATGGCCGCAGCGGCCTGGCGGCGGTTGCGGGCCGGTGCCACGGCCCGGGCATAGGCCACGGGTTCCTCCCCATCGCTGAGCAGGTAGAGGCTGAGGGGGGCCTGGCGCGGCACGAAGCGGGCCGCCCGCGGCAGGCTGGCCGCCCGGTGCTGGAGGGCCAAGGGGCCCCGCTGCCCCACCAGCCACCAGCCGGCGCCGCCCAGGGCGAGGGCCAGCAGGCCGAGGGCCAGGAGCACCGCCAGGAAAGGCCTGGCCTTCATTCCCCTCTTGCAGGATGGGGCCATCCTGACGCCCGCCCGCCCCGGCGCCCACCATGACCACCCCCAACCCCCGGCTGCCCGGACGGCTCAGCGCGCCTGACCTCGCCGAGCAACTGCGCATCGGGAGTCCGATCCAGGTGGTGGATGTGCGGGAGGACCAGGAACTGGACCTGGCCCGCCTGCCCCACCCGGTGCTGCATCTGCCCTTGAGCCGGTCCACGGACTGGGTGGAGGGGATCGGCGACCTGCTCGATCCGGCCAGGCCCGTGGCGGTGCTCTGCCATTCCGGCATGCGTAGCTGGCAGTTCGGCTGCTGGCTGGCCCAGGAGCGGGGTTACCCCGAGGTGTGGAACGTGGAGGGGGGGATCGAGGCCTGGAGCCGGGAGGTGGACCCTTCGGTGCCGCGCTATTGAAGCGGGCGGGAGAGCGGGTCGATCGACGCTCCGCCGGCTCCCCGCCCATGACAAAGCATCAAGCAGGGGCAAGGGCTGCCTACGATCGCTGCCATCCCCTGTAGTTGATGTCCCGCTTGGAGAGCCTGCCCCGCCGGCAGCAGGAGGTGCTGCAGGCCACCGTGCGGCACTATGTGGACACGGTCGAGCCCGTGGGCAGCCACATCCTGGTGCGGCGCTTTGGCCTGCCCGCCAGCCCGGCCACGGTGCGCTCCGCCATGGGGGCCCTTGAGCAGCGGGGCCTGCTCACCCAGCCCCACACCTCCGCCGGCCGGATCCCCAGCCAGCTGGGGTACCGCCTGTACGTGGACCAGCTGCTCCCCTCCCCGGGGGCGGGGGCCCTCCAATTGGAGCGGGAGCTGGCAGGCATCAGCTTGCAGTGGGCAGCCCTCGATGATCTGCTGCAACACCTGTCCCGCCGCCTGGCCGATCTCACCGGCCTGCTGAGCCTGATCAGCCGGCCGCGCCGGCCCCGGCCCCACCTCCAGGAGGTGCGCCTGGTGGTGAGCAGTGACCGCCTGCTGGTGTTCCTGGTGCAGGGGGCGGCCCTCACCACCAGCCTCAACCTGCGCCTGCCGGGAGGCAGCGCCGACCAGATGCCCCAGTTGGAGCGCTGGACCAACGAACAGCTGCGCAGCCACCCCGCCGGCCGCATCGCCTGGGAGCGTCTGCCGGCCCAGCTGGGGGCCAGCGGTGGCCTGCTGCGCCAAGCCCTGGAAAGCCATGCCCAACTCGGCACGGCGGGCGGCTTCGACGGGGTGGTGGCGGCCGGCCTGGGCGGTCTCCTGGCCCAGCCCGAATTCAGCCGCACTTCCAGTCTGCTGCCCCTGGTGCAGCTGGTGGAGAGCGGACCCCAGCAGGTGCTGGCTTCCCCGGGTAGCGGTCAGGCCAGCGAAGAGGCCGGCATCATCTGGATCGGCAGTGAACACCCCCACACCGCCCTGGGCCAGTGCTCCGTGGTGCAGGCCCCGTACCGCACGGCCGATGGCTCCTGCGGGCAGGTGGCCCTGGTGGGTCCGATGCGGATGGCCTACGCCACGGCCCGCTCCGCGGTGCATTCGGTGGCCTCGATCCTGCAGCGGCTGTTGAGCTGATCCAATCCATGAAGAAGACCATGAAGGAGGAGCGAGACCGGCCATGACCTATTGCGTGGGCTTCCTACTGGAGAGCGGCCTGGTGTTCGCCTCCGATTCGCGCACCAATGCGGGGGTGGATTACATCTCCAGCTACAGCAAGATGCATGTGTTCCAGCCCGCGCCGGATCGGCTGTTCGTGCTGATGGCAGCGGGGAATCTCGGCACCACCCAGGCCGTGCTCAATCGCATCCGGCGGGATTTGGCCCTCGATGACGCCGCCGCATCCGCCGAGATCCTGAGCGCCGTGAACGATGGGCCAGCCTCAGCTTCACCCGCCCGGCCGCGATCCCCGGGCACCGCGGCCGAGAGCCACGATCTGCTCACGGCCCGTTACCTATTCGAGGCGGCCGACTACGTGGGCCGCCTGAGCGTGGCCGTGCAGCGGGCCTATTCCACGTCCCTCCAGCAGGCCGGCGCCAGCGGCGAAGCCAGCTTCATCCTCGGGGGGCAGATCGCCGGCCAGCCCCATGGCCTCTACCTGATCTATCCGCAGGGCAACGCGATCATGGCCACGCCGGAAACCCCCTTCCTGCAGATCGGCGAGAGCAAATATGGCAAGCCCCCCCTCGATTACGTGGGCCACACCCGCCTCTCCCTGGAGGATGCGGCCAGGCTCTGCCTGGTGTCGCAGATCGTGACCCGCCGCTCCAATCTCACCGTGGGCCCGCCCTTCGAGATCGCCCTAGTGCCGGCCGATGAACTGCGGGTCTCGCGCCGCCTCAAGCTGGACAAAGACCACAGCCAGGTGACCCGCTCGATGGAGATCTGGGCCCGCAACCTTCAGGAAACCCTCAGCAAACTGCCGCGGTTTCAGTGGGAGGAGGATCCGCTCTGATCGGCTGCTGGTCGCGGCGGAGCGCGACGCTTCAACGCGTCACCACCACCAGCACCGACCCATCCTGCATGGCGTGGAAGCGGCGGGAAAGGAACAGGGTGGGGAGTTCGCCGGCCAAGGCCCGGGCGGTGCGCTCTGGCGTGGAAGGGGCGTAGGCCAGGTCGATCGCGGTGATGCTGCGAAGCTGCAGGGGGCCGAAGGCGCCATTGCCCACCAGGGGAGACACCATCCCCTCAAAGGCGGGGAACCGGCGGATCGCCTGGGCCAGGGCCGGGGAGCGGGGGAGGCGGCCGATGCAGTCGATCTGGCTGAGCTGGCTCCAGCGGGCCGCGGGGATCTGATCAAGGCCCGCGCCGAGCTGCCCCAGTAGCGCGGTGTCGAGGCGGCGTTGCTGGCCGTAGGCATGGGCATAGCTGTAGGCCGTGACCGCCAGGGACCCCACCAGGGCCAGCACCGGCACCGCCAGCGCCCGCTGGGCGCCGGCGGGAAGCATCCGCTCCTCCACCAGCCGCCGGGCGGCCGACTCGCTGAACAGCACCGCACTGGCCAAGACCGCCCCAAAGGGCAGGAAGGTGCGGGCATCGATCACCGGCTGGGCCAGGCCGAGCTGGGGGCCATGGGCCACGGCCCAAGCCAGCAGCAGCAATCCCGTCGCCAACAGAGCGCTGCGGCAGCTACCGCGGCGGCGCAGCGGCGCCAGGGCCAGCAGCAGGGTGAGCAGCAGCAGGCCGGCCATCCAGAAGCCAGGAGCGGTGGCACTCCAATCCCTCCAGAGGGTGCCCACCGCCCGGCCGCCGTTGGCCAGGAGCACCTGCGGCAGCTCCGGGAGCGGCGCCACGGCGGCATGCTCGCGGGCGTAGGCGCTGAGACGCCGGAGCGGCAGCACCGCCAGGCGGTAGCTGAGCAGGGCCAGGCCGCTGGCGGCCAGCAGTGCCAACAGGTGGGACTTCAGCCGGAAGGCCGGATCCCGCAGCCACACCCGCTGGGCCGCCCCGACCAGTCCCACCACCCAGAACACCCCGAAGGCCGCCTGGTAGATGCCCAGGCTGCCGGTGAGCAGGCCCGCCTGGAGCAGCAGGCCGCGCCAACGCAGGCCGGGCTGTCGCAAACCCTGCCAGGCCGCCGCCAGGGCCAGCAGCACGGCTGTGGCCATCAGGGGCGCATCGAACTGGAACGAGAGATTGGCCAGCCCGTAGGGCTGGGCGAAGAGACCCGCGCTGGCCAGAGCCGCCCACAGGGGCCGGCGGCACCGGAACGATGCGGCCAACAGGGTGGCGGCCAGGGCCAGGATCGCCACGGCGAGGATCACCCCCAAAGGAGCGATGCCGCTGGTGGGCTCGCCGCTGTTGATCAGCCGGTATAGCCAGTCGGCGAAGGGCCGGCCCACCGCCCCCCAGCCGAAGCCTCCATCGGCCTCCCGACCCAGGTCGTCGTTGTAGGCGTCGATCCGCAGGATCAGGCCGAAGAGAAGGAACCATCCCATCGCCAGGCAGGCGAGATAGGTGGAGCGGTGTTCACGCCACCAGGCAGATAGGGAGTCCATCGGGATGGGGCGACGCACCATCCAACCGCGGGGAGCGCCCCTAGCCAGCCCCCATCCGATCCCCCAGCTTCTCGGCCACGGTGTTCACGTCCTTGTCGCCGCGGCCGGAGAGGTTGAGCACCACCTCGGTGCCGGGGGCCAGGGTGGGGCAGAGCTTCTCCAGCCAGGCGAAGGCGTGGGCGGTTTCGAGGGCCGGGATGATGCCCTCGAGGCGGCAGAGGAGTTGCAGGGCGTCAAGAGCTTCGGTGTCGGTCACGGCGGCATATTCGGCCCGGCCGATGCCCTTGAGGTAGCTGTGCTCGGGCCCCACACCGGGGTAATCGAGGCCGGCGCTGATCGAGTGGGCCTCCTGCACCTGGCCCTCCTCGTCCTGGAGCAGCAGGCTCATGGCGCCGTGCAAGACACCCACCCGGCCCTCGGTGATCGTGGCGGCATGGCGACCGCTGGCCACCCCCTCGCCGGCGGCCTCCACACCAATCAGCCGCACGGAGGGATCTTCCACGAAGGCATGGAACAGGCCCATGGCGTTGGAGCCGCCGCCCACGCAGGCCACCAGCACATCGGGCAGCCGGCCGAAGGCCTCGGCGCACTGTTGCTTGGCCTCGATGCCGATCACGGCATGGAAATCGCGCACCAACATCGGGTAGGGGTGGGGGCCGGCCACCGAGCCGAGGATGTAGTGGGTGGTCTCCACGTTGGTCACCCAGTCGCGGATCGCCTCGCTGGTGGCGTCCTTGAGGGTGGCGGTGCCGGCGGTAACCGGCTGCACCCTGGCCCCCAGCAGGCGCATGCGGAACACGTTCAGGGCCTGGCGGCGCATGTCCTCGGCGCCCATGTAGATCACGCACTCCAGCCCGAAGCGGGCGCACACGGTGGCGGTGGCCACGCCGTGCTGGCCGGCGCCGGTTTCGGCGATCACCCGCTTCTTGCCCATGCGCAGGGCCAGCAGGCCCTGGCCCAGGGCGTTGTTGATCTTGTGGGCGCCGGTGTGGTTGAGGTCTTCGCGCTTCAGCCAGATGCGCGGACCGCCCTCGGCGCGGCGGTAGTGCTCGGTGAGGCGCTCGGCCTCATAGAGCGGACTGGGCCGGCCCACATAGGTGCGCAGCAGGTGGTTGAGCCGCTCGGTGAAGGCCGGATCGGCCCAGGCCTCGGCGGCAGCCGCCTCCAACTCCGCCAGGGCCGGCATCAGGGTTTCGGGCACGTACTGGCCGCCGTAGGGGCCGAAGCGCCCCAGGGGATCGGGCCGCACCGCGGGGACCAGGGTTGCGGGATCGGGGGCGGTGCCCTGGAGGGGGGGAACGGTGGTGGTCACCGGCAGCGGCATGCAGTCGGGCCAGCCTAGGGAGGCGGGCCTTCTGGTAGGACCAGCCGCAGGCGAGGGAAGGCCTGGCGGTAGCGATGCCCATCGCGCGTGAGCAGTGCCTTGGCCTCGAGAAGGGCATGGGCGCCGATCAGAAAATCCGGAAGGTTCATCGAGCGCTGGCCACCACGCTGGCAGTAGTCCGCGTGGGCCCTGGCGGCAAGGAAGGAGGCCTCCCTCGGAATCGGCCGATAGGCGTAGAGGTGCTGAGGCAGCAGGGCATCCACCTCCTCAATGCGCGCACAGGCGAAAGCGATCTCGGCGTAGACGATGGCATTGATCAGCACCGGCCCAGCATCGAGGGCCTGGGCCAGCTGGGCGGCGCTCCAGGCGCCCCAGCGGGAATCGTCGGTGATCACATCGAGGATCACGTTCGAATCCACAAACACCATCAATCCTCCTCACCCCGGCAAAGGGCCAGGAGTTCATCGGTGCTGAGGCGGCTACGCAGCCGGACCTGCCGCAAGCGCTGCACCCCCTCTTCACCCCGTCCGCCGGGTTGATCCTGTTTCACCAGCATCACCCGGCCCTCCTCCACCTCGAAGCGCACCTCGGTGTGGGGCAACAGCCCGCATTGCTCCCGAATCAGCTGGGGGATCGTGACCTGGCCCTTGCTGGTGATGCGCATGGTGGCAGTGGCCGGCGATGCAAGGGTGCAGTAAGAATCTTACGCGGGGACATCGCAAACCCGGTGACAGACGGCGCCCGCAGCCACTGAAGCTTCAGGCGCTCACGGACCGCCGCTGATCCCCTGATCGAGCCGCTGCTGGCAGAGCCAGTGCAGGGGTGCCAAAGCGGATTCGGGCCTGAGGAGATCGGGATCGGCCTGGAGCAAGGCCTCGCCAGCATCGAGCTCAGCCACGTAGGTGCTCCAGCAGCAGGGGCAAGCGGGGGCGGCATTTGGGCCCGAAGCGGCGAGCGGGCGGCCCACGCCAGGCGCATGGATCACCATGAACTGACGACGAGACCCGCGAGGCACACACTGGAACCAAGTGCGTTCCCAAGCCCGGCCATGACGGCATCCCCCGCTGTTTCGCTCGCCCCCTCGCCGGCCAGCCCGGCACCGACGGGCCTGGAGTGGCTGGATCACGACCTTCGGCAGCGGCTCGCCGAGGCGGCCAGCGGCGCCGGGATCAATCTGAACGAAGCCTGCAGCCGCTGGGTGCGGGAAGGGCTTGAGCGGCTCGAAGCGGAACAGGCCGCCGCCGAAGCCGCCGGCCGCTGCTCATTGCGCACCGGCTCCTGCACCACCGGCCCCGTGCCGCTGGCGGTGCAGCAATAGGGCCCTGGCGCGGCGCCGATCAGAATCCGGGACAGCGGCGCAAGGTTTGGCATGGCGAGGAAGGGCGGCTGGCAGGAATTCAGCGGCAGCAGCGCGAGCACGGCCCGGCCCGCCGCCGGGGTCTCTGGCGCCGGTGGGTCCGCCCCAGCGAAGGCCCAGCAGACGGTGCGGGTGCAGCGCACCAAAGCCGGCAAGGGCGGCAAGCTCGTGACCGCGATCACAGGGCTAGAGATCCCCGAAGCCGAAGCCCGCGCCCTGCTCAAGACCCTGAAGGCCTCCTCCGGCACTGGCGGCACCCTTAAGGACGGTGTGATCGAACTGCAGGGCGACCAGGTGGCCGCGGCCCTGGCGGCGCTGGAGAAGGAAGGCTTCCGGCCGAAGCAGGCGGGGGGGTGAGGGGGGAACGAAACAGGAGGAGGCCCTTGCTAGGCCAACGTTTCGGTGATGGCAGCATGACCTAGCCCCATTCGCACAGTGCCTTCGGGCTGAGTTGATCTGGGGCGGGGGGCCAGCCCGATCTGCAACGCATTTCATAACCCGGCTGCGCCGTGCCCAGACGGCTCCAAGCTTTTCCAACACCCCACCCCGGCGCTAGAGCGGACGCAGCTCCCTTCCACCCCGATGGCGCCAGCCGAATCCGTCAGCCCGCTGGCCAAACCAGCCCTGCCCCTGGAGACCGAGCAAACCCAGGGCGGCCCCCCGGCCCTCTCCCCCCCTGACCGGCTGAGACAGATGATCAGCGGCACCTGGGTCACCCAGATGATCCACGGGGCCGCCGAGCTCGGCGTGGCCGACCAGCTGGCCTCGGGGGAGCGGCCGGTGGAGGAGCTGGCGGAAGCCTGCGGCGCCGAGTCCGATGGCCTGTTCCGGCTGCTGCGGGGCCTGGCCAGCCTGGGCATCTTCCAGGAAACGGCGCCACGCCACTTCGCGCTCACGCCGCTGGCGGAGCTGCTGCGCAGCGATCACCCCCAGTCGATGCGGATGGTGGCCCGGATGGTGGGCGATGAGCACTACCTCGGCTGGGCCGACCTGCTTTACAGCGTGCGCACCGGCGAAGGGGCCTTCCGCCACCGCTACGGGATGTCGGTGTTCGAGTGGTATCAGCAAAACCCGGACCGCGGCGCCATCTTCGATGGGGCGATGGGCGACCACTCCCGCGCCCAGATCGACGCCCTGCTGGCCGGCTACGACTTCAGCGGCATCACCCACCTGGTGGATGTGGGGGGCGGCCAGGGTCTGCTGGTGCAGAAGGTGCTGGCGGCCTACCCCGCCCTGCACGGCACCGTGTTCGATCAGCCCCAGGTGGTGGCGCCGGTGGCGGTGCCGCCGGAGCTGGAGGGGAGGCTGAGCGTGCAAGGCGGCGACTTCTTCGCCGGCGTGCCCGCGGGCGCCGATGCCTACCTGCTGAAGCACATCATTCACGACTGGAGCGATGACGCCTGCCTGCGGATCCTGGAGCACATCCGCACCACGATGGCCCCCGGCGCGCGGGTGCTGCTGGTGGAGCAGGTGATTCCGCCGGGCAACGCTCCCTTCCCCGGCAAGTTGCTCGACCTCAACATGCTGGTGATGACCGAGGGCGGCCGCGAACGCACGCC
>Ga0209088_10000981_pt1 | contig 19109 bp, 17 predicted proteins | sample S_140625_EF_Meta_FD_187324 | JGI IMG/M metagenome (GOLD analysis project Ga0209088, IMG submission 187324) | Freshwater microbial communities from Lake Simoncouche, Canada to study carbon cycling - S_140625_EF_MetaG (SPAdes) (version 2) | ecosystem: Environmental > Aquatic > Freshwater > Lake ... | reverse complement strand
GCCGGTGAGCGGCCCGGGCGCAGTGCCGCAGCGGTGTGGCCAGGAACAATCCCGATCCGCTCCGTTGCCTTGCGGCGCCAATTGGCGATCCTAAAACAAGGGCCTAGCAGATTCACCTCCGGCTCCGACCGCCTCCCCTTTTGGGCTGGATCAGGCCGTCCCTGGCCGTGACACGCCATGCTGGATTTGTCCAAGGCCTGCTGTTGCCATGGAGAGTCGATCGGCGATTGTGAACCGTGCTCTGGCGGCCTTGCTGCTGATGCTGATCGGGTTCTATCAGCGCTGGATTTCCCCCCTGCTGGGGCCGCGCTGCCGCTTTATTCCCAGCTGCAGTGCCTACGGCGCCGAGGCGATCGGCCGCCATGGTCCCTGGCGAGGCGGCTGGCTTACCTTGCGTCGCCTGGCCCGCTGCCATCCCTTTACCCCCTGCGGCTGCGATCCGGTTCCCGATTGAGGCCGTCCATCCCCTCCATGGCCGCGGTTGGACCGGGCGCCCCGGGGCTGAGCCCATCTCTCTCCCCTGGTGGCCGTGCTGAGATTCTGCGCCCCATCCTGAGCCTCAACTCGCTTTCCTTCGCTCACGGTTCTCCGCTGCCCCCTTACCCGCTGGCTTGATGCTCTTCTCCCCGCCGCTGCGCCTCTACACCCGTGCGGGCTGCTGCCTCTGCGAAGGTCTTGAGGAACGGCTGCGGGTTCTCGATCCGCCACCTCCCCTGGAGCTGGTGGATGTGGATGGGGATCCGGTGCTGCAGGCCCGCTACGGGCTGCGGGTGCCGGTGCTGGCCCGGCCGGCGGGAGCCGCCCCAAGCGGGGCTCCGCCGGCCTCCGCCTGGATGGATCTGCCGCCGGTTCCGCCTCGGCTTGTGGGTGAACGGCTGCAGGCCTGGTTGGCTGCCTACGGGGCGGTTGCGGGAGCGTCAGCCCAGGGCGGGCCTCCCCTGGGAGGCGGGCTTTAGATAGGCCATTGATGTGCGGCGAGCGGCCCCATGACCCAGTTTCTCCATTCGCTGCTGCATCAGGTGGGTTTGGAGATTCCGCAGGCCCTGGAGAACAGGGAGATCAGCGCGATCAGCTGTGATTCGCGCCGGGTCGCCGAAGGCACGCTGTTCGTGGGGCTGCCGGGCACCCGCGTGGATGGCGGAATGTTCTGGCGGCAGGTGGTGGCTGCCGGCGTCGCCGTGGCCGTGATCGGCAAGCGCGCCGCCGAGGCCGATCCCCCCGGGCCAGCCGATCCCGTGCTGGTGGTGGCCGATCCGGTGGCCCACTGGGCCGGCGAGCTGGCGGCGGCGTTCTGTCAGCACCCCAGCCGTCGCCTGGCCTTGATCGGCGTGACCGGCACTAATGGCAAGACCACCACCACCTACCTCATCGAGCACCTGGCGGCCAGCACGGGCCATCCCACCGCCCTGTTCGGCACCCTGGTGAATCGCTGGCCCGGCCACAGCGTGACGGCCCAGCACACCACCGCCTTTGCGGACCTGCTTCAGCCCCAACTCGCAGCGGCGGTTGATGCCGGCGCCCGCATCGCCGCGATGGAGGTGAGCTCCCACTCCCTGGATCAGCAGCGGGTGGCCGGCTGTCGCTTTGTCGGCGCGGTGTTCACCAACCTCACCCAGGACCACCTCGACTATCACCCCTCGATGGAGGAGTATTTCGGCGCCAAGGCCCGCCTGTTCTCCGATCCCTTCCTCGCCGGCGACGCGGTGGTGAACGTGGATGACCCCTGGGGCCAGCGGCTGGCCTCCGAGCTGTTGGAGCGTGGTGTGCGCTGCTGGCGGGCCTCCCTCGAGCGCACCGACGTGGAGCTCAGGGTTGAGGACCTTCTGATGGGAGCCGACGGCATCCAGGGCACCCTCGTGACCCCTCTGGGTCGGGGTCCCTTCCACTCCCCCCTGGTGGGCCGCTTCAACCTGATGAATCTGCTGGAAGCGGTGGGGGCATTGCAGCAGCAGGGCATTCCCCTGGCCCAGCTGCTGGAGGCCCAGGCCACGTTCCGCGGGGTTCCCGGCCGGATGGAGCGGGTGAGCTACGCGGGTGGAACCTCTGGCCCTGCCGTGCTGGTCGACTACGCCCACACCCCCGATGGCCTGGAAAACGCCCTGGCGGCCTGCCGCCCCTTCAGTTCCGGTCGGTTGATCTGCGTGTTCGGCTGCGGCGGCGATCGCGACCGCAGCAAGCGACCGTTGATGGGAGCGATCGCAGCCCGCCTGGCCGATACCGTGGTCGTGACCTCGGATAACCCCCGCACCGAGGATCCTGAACGGATCTTGGCCGATGTGATGGCCGGCATCCCCTCGGGCACCACCCTGGCCGTGGAGATCGACAGGGCCCGGGCCATCGCTTCGGCGATCGCGGCGGCCGGCCCCGCCGACCTCGTGCTGATCGCTGGAAAGGGTCATGAGGATTACCAGATCCTGGGCACCACCAAGATCCATTTCGATGACCGCGAGGAGGCGGAGAAAGCCCTGCGCTCCCGACCGGTGGCGGTGGGCGGCTGAGGCCCCATGAAAAAGCCCCCCGATCGGGGGGCTTCGGCGGCGTTGTCGCCCCCGGATGGGATGCCGAGGAGTCAGCTGAAGCGGACCACGGTGCGGTCGTAGCGAACGTCGATGTCACGCACCCAGCCACCATTGGCCACTTCCAGCCAGTCGTGGCGGCGGTGGCCGGTGAGCTGCACGTTCTCGCCGTTGCGCACGCGGCGCAGAACGGCAGAGTTGACGTCGGCGTGCTCACGCACTTCCAGCTGACCATCGTGGGCGTTGGCCTCCACGAGGATGTTGCGGGAGGTGGTGGTGCCGGTGGTCACCGTGCTGCTGGTGTTCGTGTAGCTGCCGCTGTAGGTGGTGCCGGTTTTGGTGGCGTCGCCGTAGGTGGCCACGCTTTCATTCTTGCCGCGCAGGGCTGCCCAGGAGAGCAGGCCCAAGCCGAGTGGCAGCAGCAGCCACCAGGCCCGGCCAGGGTTCACGGCGGTGCCGGCGTCCTGGGTGGTGGTGGTGTCAGCCGGAGCGGTGGTCGTTGCCGCCGGGGTTTCGGCAACAGCGGTGTTGCTGCCGCCGAAGGTGGCCGCCACACCCTTGCTCAGGCTGTAGGGGCAGGTGAGTCGGGCGGTGTTGGTGCCGTCTTTGGTGAGGTCAAACACCACTTCAACCTTGTCGGCATCCACCGAGCGGCTGGAGATCACCTTGGCGAGGTCGGTGCGCCATCCATCCTTGCCAGCGCTGTCGAGACAGGCCGCAGTGGCGGTTTTAATGGCTTCCTCAGTGGTGAGGGCCATCGCAGGGCCGGAGGCGGCCAGCAGGCCGAGGGAGGCAGCGGAGACCAGGAAAAAATGCTGCATGGAACGGGAGGACTGGACCATCCTGAATCAACTCCTGTAGGTCGGGTTTGGTAAGATTGGGGGAAGAAGCCCTGGGCAAATGGGTGGTGAGCGTGTCGTCGCGACAGGTCCTGGCGAAGGGTTCGCAGACGAAGCCATCCATCGGGCAAACCCTATTCGGGTTGAGACTTTTGGCAACGGCTTTCGGGCAATTCTTGGTTTGTCTTGCGACGTTCTCTGCCAGGTTGAACATGGGCTCCCATTCGCTGACCGCAGTGTCCAGGCGCGCTTTGGCGATGGCACTATCCCTTCAGCAACAGCGCAATTGGCGGCTTGATCGCTGCGTTTGCCAAGGCGGGGCGAGACGAAAATTCTGATCAAAAAGCTGGTTGGTGCTGATTTCAGTCCTAGCCGAGAACCTGCCCACGTGTTCTGAATCACCTGGAGGAATGGACTTGGGTTAGGTGGGGCCGCTTGGATTGTCATCCGCTTGTCACAGTCGCTTGCCGCGGTTGGGTTCCTTGGTCAAGATGGGACCGCTTTCTCCCTTCTTCCTGCAACTGCATGGCCCTCGGAGTTCCCATTTCCAAGAAGTTTCTTGCCGAATTCATCGGCACCTTCTGGCTCGTACTCGGTGGCTGCGGCAGTGCCGTTCTGGCTGCCGTCTTTCCCTATGACAGTGCCGCCGCCAACCCCCTTGGCCTCGGCTTCCTCGGCGTGGCACTGGCCTTCGGTCTGACCCTGCTGACCGCCGCCTATGCGATCGGTCACATCTCCGGCTGCCACATCAATCCGGCTGTGACCTTCGGGCTTTGGGCGGCTGGCAAGTTCCCCGGTTCCAAGGTGCTGCCCTATGTGGTGGCCCAGGTGCTCGGCGCCCTCACCGCCGGTGGCCTGATCTACGGCATCGCCAGTGGCCGTGAAGGTTTCACCCTCAGCGGCAGCAACCCGCTGGCCACCAATGGCTGGGGTGCCCATTCCCCCGGTGGTTACGGCTTCTGGGCTGCTCTGCTCACCGAGGTGGTGCTGACCTTCATCTTCCTGCTGATCATTCTGGGCACCACCCACCGTCTGGCCCCCATGGGCTTTGCCGGTGTGCCGATCGGTCTGTCCCTCACCTTGATCCACTTGATCAGCATCCCCGTCACCAACACCTCGGTGAACCCCGCCCGCAGCACCGGTGTGGCCCTCTGGGTTGGTGGTGAGGCCGTGGGTCAGCTGTGGCTCTTCTGGTTGGCCCCCATCGTTGGTGCCCTGCTGGCTGGCTGGGTCCACAGCAACGTGTTCGACTCCGACTTGGAGGGCTGATCGCGATCGGGGCTATCGATCGGGCGATGCGGTCGTGCTCGCTTGCTCGCCCAACCGATGCACCAGGGCCCTCCGGGGCCCTTTTTTATGGCCCGCCAGTGCCTTGCCTGATCCTCTCAGCACCGAAGTGGGCTGACCAAGGGGTTTTCCTGGGCCTGAAGAGACCTGTTCATCGCGAATCTCAGGCAGCCACCAACTCCTGCAGGGCCTTGAGCAGGGCTTCAAGGTCGGAGGGGGTGGTGGTGATGTGGGTGCAGGCCCGCAGGCAGGCCGGATCTGGCAGGTTGCGGATCCAGATCCCCCGTTCCCCAAGGCGTTGCACGAGGGTGGCTGGATCCTGCCCCTCCACTGTGAAGCTCACCAGGCCGGCCGGTGGGGGCTCGTCCAGCAGGGGATGCACGCTGGCGATTCTCCCCAGGCCTTCCCAAAGGCGTGCACTGTGCTGACGGATCAGGGCCAGCCGCTCTAGGTCGGTGCCCTCGGCCTCCAGCAGGGCCAGGGAGCTGGAGAGGCCCGCGAACAGGGGCGTGCAGGAGGTGGCCACCTCGAAACGGCGACCGTCGTGGTGAAAGCCTCCGGTGCCGGCGGATTCGTCGGCCAGGGTGCGCCAGCCGATCAGGGTGGGGCGGGCCTGCTCCAGCAGGCGCTCGGAGAGGGCCACCACCCCGAGGCCCTCGGGCCCGCAGCACCACTTATGGCCGGTGCAGGCGTAAATGTCGGCGGCGGCAGCTGCTTCGGCCACCGGCACACTGCCGAGGGACTGGGCCCCATCCACCAGCAGCCAGGGCTGGTTCGGATGCTGGGCAAGCCGGGCCGCCACGGCGGCGATCGGCATCAGCTGGCCGGTGTTCCAGAGCAGGTGGGAAAGCACCACCAGCCGGGTGCGGGGGGTAAGGCTCCGCTCCAGGGATTCCAGCACCGCCGCCTGGGCGGCCTCGCTGCTGGAGCGGGCCTCCGCCACGGCCAGGCTGGCCAGAGCGAGGTTCTGACGCTGGGCCAGCTCCTGGCAGGCGGCCACCACGCCGGGATGTTCGGCGTCGCTGATCAGCAGTTCATCGCCCGCCTGCCAGGGCAGGCCCCACAGGGGAAGCACGCAGCCGCTGGTGACGTTCTCGGTGAAGGCCAGCCGCTCCGCAGGCACGCCGCACCAACGGGCCAGACGCTGCCGCAGGCTCGACACCGTGCCCCCCACGTAGGGCCAAACGCTTCCTGTAAAGGGCCCCAGCTCCTGGATGGTGCGCCAGCTCGCTTGGATCGCCTCCAGGGAGGGGGTGGGCAGGGGGCCCTGGCCGCCATAGTTGAAATACACCTTGTTGGCCAGCGCGGGCATTTGCTCGCGCAGCGGCAACGGGCTGCGGGGATCAGGCTTCGATCCCGACGGTTGCGTCACAGGGGCTGGTTGGTGGCGTGCGGGCCGACCTTAGGGACCGGCGAAGGCCTCAGAGAACCTGGCCCACCACAACGGCGGCAACGGCGGAGAAGACCGTGATACCGAGGGCCGTGAAGGGGTCCTGACCTTGGGCCACCGCCAGACTCGTGACGACACCGGCGCCCAGGCAGGCCACGGCGAGCTGGCCAGTGAGTTCGGTACGGGGGCGTGGGGTCGGGGTCACTGCAGCGGATGCGTCTGGCCGGAAGCTACCGGTGGTTCCTGCCGCATGGTTCGGCGCTCCGGCGGGTTGTTACCCGCTGTTCAGGAACTTCATGCTTCTGTTACATGGTGCCCGGCTGGACTGCGCCGCTCAGGCCGGCGGCGGCGGTGATGCGGGCCGGGCCCGACCGCTGCCGGCCCACTGGCGCAGGGCCTCCAGCTGTTCCCGGGCGGTGCGGGACAGGGGCACCACTTGGGATGCGGCGGCGATCAGGTCGGCCTCGCTGGGCTCGCGGCTTTCGGCGAAGGCCAGGTGCATCGCCTCGATCACCGTTTGCTCCAGCTCCGCCCCCGAGAAGCCCTCGGTGCGATCCACCAGCACCTGTAGGCCGATCGTGTGGGCCGGCCGGCGGCGGCGCAGCTGCAGGTCGAGGATGGCGCACCGTTCCGCCGGGCTGGGCAGCTCCAGCAGGAAGATCTCGTCGAAGCGGCCCTTGCGCAGCAGTTCGGCCGGCAGCCGTTCTACCCCGTTGGCTGTGGCCACCACAAACACCGCACTCGTTTTCTCCGCCATCCAGGTGAGCACGCTGGCCAGCACCCGTTGGCTGGTCCCCCCATCGCTGCGACCGTCGCCGCCGCCGCCGACCCCAAGGCCGAAGCCCTTGTCGATCTCATCGATCCACAGCACGCAGGGGGCCATCGCCTCGGCCCGCTGGATCATCTCCCGCGTGCGGGCCTCGCTGGCCCCGACCAGCCCGGCGAACAGCCGGCCCACATCCAGCCGCAGCAGCGGCATGCCCCAGCTGTGGGCGATGGCCTTGGCGGTGAGGCTCTTGCCCGTGCCCTGGGGCCCCACCAGCAGCACGCCCCGCGGCAGGGGCAAGCCGTAGCGACGCGCCTCCTCGCTGAAGGCCCGGTGCCGCTGCTGTAGCCAGTGCTTGAGCGCTTCAAGGCCGCCGATATCAGAGGGGGTGGCCTCGCTGGGGCAGTACTCCAGCAGCTCGCTACGGGCAATGGCCTGGCGTTTCTCCTCCAGCACCTCGGCCAGATCCGCCTCCCCGAGCCGGCCCCGCTGGGCCAGGGCCCGGGCCGCCAGCTGGCGCACCCGCTGCTCACTCAGGCCGTGGCAGGCGACGGCCAGCTGGGCCAGAACGGACGGTTCCAGCGGTTCGCCGCTGGCTGCCGCGATGCTGGCCAGCAGCCGGGCGATGTCCTCGCCATCGGGCAGGGGCAGCTCCAGCATGGACACGCTGTCCTCCAGTTCGGCCGGCAGGCGCCATTCCGGGGCGGTGATCACCAGGGTGTGGGGGCGCTGCCGCAGTTCGGCGGCGAGGTTGCGCAGGCGCCGGCAGATGGCCGCATCATCGCCGTAACGGTGGAAATCCTTCAGGAGCAGGAGCGCGCCCTGCTCCGCCGGCATGGCGCTCAGCAGGTCGAGAGCCGCCATGGGGTTGCGGCTTGCTTCGCCCTCGCGCCCCGGGGCTCCGCGCAGGCCGCCGATGAAGTCCCAGCGGAACAGCCGCCGGCCCCCCAGTCGCTCGGCCGCGCGCTCCAGCAGGACCTCAACCCGTTCCTCCTCCAGGCTGCGGATCCAGAGGATCGGCGTGCGCGAGCGGATCAGCAGATCCAGCTGGTCGGCCAGGGGGGCTGCCATGGGGGGTGGTTCAGCTCTCTTTGAGATTGCGCAGGGCTGCCCAGCGGGGGTCGCCGGCCCCCTCCTCGCTGTTCCAGGTGGCCGGGCCCGGGCACTCCGGACCGCAGCGGTTCACCAGGGGGAGTCGCAGGCTGAGCTGCTCGAAGAGCCAGCGCTCCGGGTCGAACTCGCCCTCTGGATCGAGCCGGTCGTCGAGGTCATCTCCCGTCGGGGTGAGCTCTGTGGGAGCCAGCGGACGGGTGGGGTGGGGAAGGGGGCCGCCTTGCCCGGCACCGGCGCCCGTGACGGCCAGTTCCAGCAGCTCGTGGGCCTCGGCCCGGAGGGCCAGGTTGAAGAGGTTCAGGCAGCGGTCGCAGCGCAGGTTCACGATCGTTTCGACCGACCCTTCCACCTCCAGCACGCCGCTGTGATGGTGGGCACTTAGCCGACCCCGCGCGGGGGTGAGGCTTTCAAGCCCCGCGATGGGCTGGTTCACCTCCCAGCTACGGGGAGCAGCGAGTAGCCGTAGCTCCGGCAGCGAAACCGGCCTGAGCGGCTCTTCACTCATTTGCGGCCCTTTGGTTCAAAGGGAAGTCGGTCAACTCCTCCGGCTGCCGTGGCGCTCACGGTTGTCTGCTGGGCCATCTGCTTCTCGAGAATCTGCTGCAGGTTCTCGGGCAGGGCCTCGCGGCTGAGGATCCAGGTCTGCAGGCCCTGGAAGATGTTGGCCACCACCATGTAGAGCAGCACCCCGGCGGGAAGCGGGAAAAACAGGAACATCGCCGTGATCATCACCGGCGTGATCTTGTTGGCTGTGGACTGCTGGGGATTGGCCGGCATCCCCATCCCCGAGAGGATCTGGGAGACGAACAGGCTGGCGCCAAAGGCGGCCACCAGGAAGGCAATATCCCAGTTCACCGCTCCGTCGGTCATGAAGCCCACCTGGCCGAGGGCCTTGATGAACAGGAAGCCGCTGCGGGCGGCCAGGCCGGGAATGGTTGCCTCCACCGTGGCGTCACCGGGGGCCAGGGCCGTAATCGCGCCGTCATCGGCCACGCTCACCACCCCTTCACCTTTGGTGACGTTCCAGTGGGGCTGAAAGGCATCGCCGTTCTCCACGCCGGAGAGCACTGAGGCGAAGCTGCCCCCTTCTCGGGTGTGCAGGGCCACCGTTTCGGTGTCGCCCACTCCCAGCTTGGCGCCTTTCTCCAGGGTGCCGATCACCGGCACATGGCTGGTGCTGGTGACGAAGATGGAATGGCTGGGGGTGTTGAAGGGCTTGGGCTCCACCGCAGCGATCTGGTCGGCCGGCAGCACCTTGAGGTTGAAGGTGTAAGGCACATCGGCGAAGGGTGAGCCCCGCAGGGTGGCGAACAGCGCGAACAGAATTGGCATCTGCACCACCAAGGGCAGGCAGCCGGCCAACGGGCTGCCGAACTCCTTCATCAGCTTGCCGAGCTCCTCCTGCTGCTTGGTGGGGTTGCTGGCGTACTTGCTCTTGATTTCCGCCTGGCGCTGCTGCATCACCGGCTGGGCAATGCGCATGCGGCGGGCGCTGCGGATCGATCCGGCGCTGAGCGGGAAGAGCGCCAACCGGATCACCACCGTGAGAGCGACGATCGCCAGGCCGTAGCTGGGTACCAATCCATAGAAGAAATCCAGGATCGGAAGCAGCAGGTTGTCGGAGATGTAACCGATCACAGCGGAGGAGGGCTGGGGGGAGGGTGGGTCGGGGCCGGGGCCAGTGTGCCGCAGCGGAGGAGTGAATTAGGCGGTGGCCCGGGACGTATCACCGAACCCTGGGGAAGGCCGGCTGGCCGGGGCTGAAGATTTCGCCTGGCGTCTTTCTTCGATGTAGGCCTCCAGTTCCCGGAAGCGGGGCACCGAGCGCATCTCAAGCCGGCTGCCATCGTTGAGGACCAGCACCATGTCGCCCCAGGCGCCGAATCCCCGCGGAACCGAGAGCACCTCCCGGATCTGGGTGTAAACCACCTGGGTACGGTCCCGGCCAAGCCAGCCGCCGCTCACCGAGATGCGGCGACTGGTGATGCGGTATCGCAGCCAGAGGGCCCGCACGATGGCCCCAACGGCGATCGGCAAGCCGATCACGGTGAGGCCGATCAGGAGGCTCAGCACGAGGTCGCCCCGAGCAGGACCGCCTTCGTAATAGACGGTTTCGCCACCTGAGGGGAGGGCGGGTTCCCTGGGGGGCGAGGGGGTGGCGGCGGTGCCACTCCCGGCCTCGGGCCCCGGGTCAGGGAGGCGTTCCTGGGTCATGGAGCAGGCCTGCCTTACGCAAGAGATGGGTGCATTCTTCCAGCAACAGAGGCTCAGCCGTGACAGCGGCCTCCGGTTTGAGGCTCAGCAGCAGCCAGAGGGGGTGGGAGCCCGATGGGGCCTGCTGCAGCAAATGGGCGTGGAGTAGGCGCCGTAGGCGGTTGCGCCGCACCGAGCGCTTACTTACCTTTCCGCTCACCACAACGGCACAGCGCCAAGGGCTCGGAGTGCGGTGACGTTCGGAGGGGAGAAGCAAGTCGGCTTGGGCTTGGAGGAGGCGAAGCACCATCAGCTCGCCGTGGAGGCGACGACCCTGGCGATACAGCCGGTCAAAGGGCCGTTGGCCCCGCAAGCGATGCCGCTGTGGGAGGGCCACCGCCTACGCCCGGCTCAGACCGCCAGACGGGCCCTGCCGCGGCGGCGGCGGGTGCGGATCACACGGCGGCCGGTGTGGGTGCGCATCCGCACGCGGAAACCAGACACACGCTTACGTTTCCGGCTCGTTCCTTCCAGGGTGCGCTTCGTCATGGCTTTGGCTGCTCAGCCCGACACCCTATCAGGCACCAGCCTGGCCTCAGTTGGGATCGATCTCGATCAGCCAGCTGCCCAAGTAACCCGAGATCGGCACCTCACCCGGGGCCTGGGCTAGGGCGTTGAACTGGAACATGCCGGCGTTGAAGGGATTGAACAGGGTCATGAAGACCCCCACCGTTCCGTCAACTGGGATCGGGGTTGCGGGGAACACCTCGATGGCCTTGCCACCCGGACTCACCTCGATCGTGGCGTCCAGCTTCTTCTCGCAGCGCGTGCGCTTGGTCATGCCACCGCTGCTCATGTTGCAAAGCTGAATGAATTTCGGATCGATCTTGGCGTCGAAGTGATCGGGGATCGTGATCGTGAGTTTGAGAATCGCCGTCTTGCGGTCCTTTGGACGCAGGACCAGGTAGTAATCGGAACGTTGCTGCCGGAGCGTGTTGGTGACGAAGTAATAGAGCTTGTTGTAGTCCTTGTTGTTGTCCCAGCGAAATTCCACCAGGCCCGAGGTGCCCTGGGCCCGGGCGCTGCCGCCGCTGGTTCCCATGCCAGGGAATGCGCCGGGCAGCTGGGCCGCCGCCACCGCCAGGCTGGCGGCGGCCCCGAAGGCGGTGAACCTGCCGAGCTGGTTGCCGGCCGCGGCCCGCCCATGGGAGGGTGCGCCTGCCGGGGAGCCGCTGAGGGCACGACGGATCGCCCCAAGGGGTCGAAAAGGGGCCATGGCTGGGGCAGAAGAATTGTTTTGATTCTCAGCAGCGTGAATCACCCCCTGCCGCCAGAGTGGTCGGCGGGGGAGCTGGCCGGGGGGTGGGCGATCCGAACCGGTGGCTCAGGAATCGCCCACCAGATCGGGCCGTAGCCGGGTGGCATCCCGCAGGTAGGTGTGCGCCACCTCCCGCCCCGCCGGCAGCCAGGCATGGGCCAGGAGGCGGATGCAGCGCTCCAGGTCTCCCGCCACGGCCATCTGCTGGCAGTCGAGCAGGGCCACAGCGCCCCAGTCGGCCCGGCGGCGGGCGATGGCGGCGGGAAAGCAGGCATCGAGATCGGCGGTTACCGAGAAGGTGACCGAAAGCACATGCTCTCCCTCCATTCCGTTGCGCCGCACCAGTTCATCGATCAGCTCGGCCACGGCCTCGCCGATCGCCTCGCTGGTGTTGGCGGAGGAGGTGGTGGCGCCCCGCAGGGCGCGCAGGGTCCAGGCGGTGTTGTTCATGGCCGGAACAACCAGAGGGGCTGGCCGGCCCAGGCCAGCTCGAGCCGCAGGGCTGTACCGATCGTTTCAATCAGGCTTCGGCCCGGCACCAGGCCTGCCAGGCGGCCGGGAGCCTTGCCAAAGGTCACCGTCCGGCAATGCTCTGGGTCAAGTCCGGCCAGCTCGGCGGCTAGGCGTCGGGCCCGCTCCTCATCGCCCAGTTCATCCACCAGACCGAGCTCCCGGGCTTGGGCGCCGCTGAACACCCTGCCGTCGGCGAAGCGGCGCACCGCCTCTACCTCCAAGCCCCTCCCCTGGGCCACCGCCTCCACGAACTGGCCGTAGCTCGAATCGATCAGCTCCTGCAGCACCCCCCGCTCCGCCTCGCTCAGGGCCCGGTCGGGCGAAAGGATGTCTTTGTAGATGCCGCTCTTCACGGTGTCGAAGCGTACGCCGATCCGCTCCAGCAGGCGGGAGAGGTCGTTGCCCCGCAGGATCACGCCGATCGAGCCGGTGATGCTGCCGGGATTGGCCACGATCTTCTCGGCCGCTACCCCCACATACACCCCCCCGGAGGCGGAGATGTTGCCGAAGTGGGCCACCACTCGGCAGCCCTTCTCCCGCAGCCGCAGCAGCGCGGCATGGATCTCCTGGCTGTCGCCCACCGTGCCCCCCGGCGTGTCGAGCCGCAGCAGCAGGGCTGGACATTCGCGCTGGCTCACCTGATCGAGGGCCTTGAGCACCCGCGTGCGGGTGCCGCCGGCGATCGGACCCTCGATCGCGATCCGAGCCAGGGTGCGGCGGGTCTTGCGGCGCCAGGGCCAGGGCATGGGATCGTGGTGGTTTGATCGGATCTTAAAAAGAGGGCTCGCATCCGGCCCACCGCCGGCCCCAGGCCCGAACCTTCCCCATGGCCCAGGCCGACCCGGAACACCCCCTCCCCCCCCTGCTGCGCTGGGCGCTGATGCTGCTGCCCTTTGCGCTCTGGGGCACGGCCATGGCGGCGATGAAGCCCCTGCTCGTGGGGGTCGACCCCCTGCTGGTGGCCAGCCTGCGGCTGCTACCCGCGGCCTTGGTGCTGTTGCTTGTGGCCCGGCTTCTGGGCCGCTCCCTGCGGGTGGATCCCGGCGATATTCCCGCCCTACTCGCCTTTGCCCTGGTGGATGCCACCCTGTTCCAGGGCTTGCTGGCCAGGGGTCTCGAGCAGACCGGTGCCGGTCTGGGCTCGGTGTTGATCGATTCCCAGCCGCTGCTGGTGGCCCTACTGGCGCGGGCCTTGTTCGGCGAGGCGATCAATCCGGTGGGCTGGCTGGGGCTGTTGCTGGGGCTGCTCGGAATCGTCTGTCTCGGTCTGCCGCCTGAGCTGCTGCGCCAGTGGTGGCTGCTGGGCCCAGCGGTGGAGGGCCTGCACCCCTGGAGCCACGGCGAGGCCTGGATGCTGGGTGCCGCCGCCGCCATGGCGGTGGGCACGGTGCTCTGCCGCTATGCCACCCGCCGCAGTGATCCGGTGGCCATCACCGCTTGGCACATGCTTCTGGGAGGGATGCCCCTGCTGCTGGCGGTGGCCCTCGGCCCGCTGATGGCGCCTGGGGCTTCGGCGGCGGCGGTCCTGGATGCCCTGCGCCCGGCCTGGAGCCCCTTCGACTGGGGTCTGATGGCCTACGCCTCCCTGTTTGGCAGCGCCCTGGCCTATGGGCTCTTCTTCAGCTTTGCGAGCCGCGGCGACCTCACCGGCTTCACCGCCCTCACCTTCCTCACCCCGGTGTTTGCGCTGCTCTGCGGCTTCCTGCTGCTGGAGGAGAGGCTCGCTCCCCTGCAGTGGCTTGGAACCGCCCTGGCGCTGGTATCGGTGCTCCTGATCAACCGGCGGGACCAGCTCTGGCAGCCGGCTGGGGTCGGATCCAGCGGCGGGGCGTTCGGGCCCGCGGATCCGGAGGAAGGCGAGGCGAGCGGCCCGCCCCAGGAGGCGGGCTGATGGGCGAATGGTTCAATCGCCGGGCCGGCCAGGTGGTTTTGCTCGTCACCCTGGTGCTGGGTCTGCTGCTCTTCGTGTGGCGGCTGGGAAGCACGGGGCTGGTGGATGAAACGCCGCCCCTCTTCGCCGCCTCCGCCCGGGCGATGGTCGAAAGCGGCAACTGGCTCGTGCCCCAAGTGAACGGCCTGCCCCGCTACGACAAGCCGCCGCTGGTGTACTGGCTGATGGCCCTGGTTCATCAGCTGCCGGGCCAGACCCTCTGGGATCCCCTCGGCAGCTGGGCCGCCGGCCTGCCCTCTGCCCTGGCCACCGTGGGGCTGATGCTGCTGCTGGCCGACACGGTGCGGCGCTGGCCCCAGGCCGCCGGAGGGCGCGGGGGGGCAGGGGCCGCCGGACTGGCCCCGCTGGCGCTTCCCCTCGTGGCTGCCCTGGCCTTCGCCCTCTCCCCCCTGGTGCTGCTCTGGGGACGGATCGGCGTCAGCGATGCCCTGTTTACCGCCACCCTGGCCGCCAGCCTGCTGCTCTGCTGGCGCACCTATGCCGATCCCCGCTCCCGCTGGTGGCCCCCCTGGCCCGTGCTGGCCCTGGCCGTGCTCACCAAGGGGCCGGTGGCCCTGGTGCTGGTGGCCCTCACCCTGTTGCTCTTCGCCGTGCTTCAGGCCGATGGTTTCACCCTGCGGCGGCGGCTGAGGCCCCTGATCGGGATCGCTCTGGCGGCCGGGCTGGCCCTGCCTTGGTATGGCCTGGCCCTGCTGCGGGAGGGGCGCCTCTTCTGGGACAGCTTCTTCGGCTACCACAACCTCCAGCGCTTCACGGCGGTTGTGAATCACCACCTGCAGCCCTGGTGGTTCTTTGGGCCGATCCTCGTGGTGGCCAGCCTGCCCGTCACGCCCCTGCTGCTGCTGGGCATGGGGCGGGCGCTGGGCCTTCGACCCCTGCGACCCCAGCCCCTTTCCCCTGCGTTTTCCCTCAACCGCTTCGCCGCCTGCTGGTTGCTGGCCGTGCTGGCGTTCTTCACCATCGCCGCCACCAAGCTGCCGAGCTATTGGCTGCCCGCCACGCCGGCGGCGGGGTTGCTGATCCTGCTGGCCGGTGGCGGTGGACCTGCCGCGCCAGCCCCTGGCACGGGCGAGGTGGGGCGCCCGGCGCCAGGAGGTTTGTCGCTTGATCGTGCCCGCGATCGCGCCCTCGAAAGGGCCTGGAGCTTCAGCTTGGCGCTCTGCGCCTTCCTCGGACTGGCCTACCTGGCCGGCCCCCTCTGGCTTCCCCTCATCCAGGATCCCGAGCTACCCACCCTGCCAGCCGGAATCCTGGCCAGCGGACGGTTGCCCCTGGCGGGTGGCTGCTACCTGCTGGCCGCCGCCCTGGGCTGGTGGTGGCGCCTCCGGCCCTGGCCCCTTCCCCTGCTGCTTCTCCAGCTCCCGCTGGTGGCCTTCGTGCCCCTCGTGCTGCTGCCGCTCTGGAACCTGGGTGATCAGCTGCGCGGCGCCCCGGTGCGGGCCATGGCGGAGGCGGTGCGGCGGCAGGCCCGCCCCCATGAATCGCTGGCGATGGTGGGGATCCTTAAGCCATCCCTGCACTACTACAGCCGCCGGGTGGTGCTCTACGAGGGGCTGGCGCCGGAGGGTCCGATCAACCTGGCCGATCGCCTTGGCCGGGAGCGCCGCGTCGGTCAGCTTCCGCGCTCCACGGTGCAGCAACCCACCGTGCTGCTGGTGATCGATCGGACCACCGCCACCCTTCCCCATTGGCGGGGGCTAGGGGAAACCGAGCTCGCCCGCAGCGGGCTCTACCGCCTCTGGCGCTTGGATCGGCGGCGGTTGGAGGCCCGGGCGGTGGCGTTGGCCCGGGGGGGCCTCAATTCCACATGGTGGCGGCCCCGGCCGGAGCGCTACTGAGCGGGGCTCTCCCGTGGTTCGCCTGAGGGGCTCGACGTTGAAGCCGGGAGCTTCCCGGGGGCCACAAGGGGGGCCTCCGGCTTCGCTCAAGCCAACAGTGGTGCCTGGATCAGTTCGGTGTAAAGACTTTCGAGGGCATCGATGTTGCGGGTGAGGGTGTACCGCTCGATCACCCGGGCTCGGGCGCGGCGCCCCAGTTCGGCGGTGAGCACCGGCTGCTCGCGCAGCACCGGCAGCAGGGTGCGCAGCTGGGTGGTGACCCCCTGGGTGCTGATCACGATCCCCGCGCCACCCTCCAGCACCTCGCCATCGGCCCCGGCGTCGGTGGCCACGCAGGCGGCTCCAGCCGCCATCGCTTCCAGCAGGGCCAGCGACAGCCCCTCTACCAACGACGGCAGCAGGAAGACCTCCGCCAGCTGCAGCAGGGCGATCCTGCGCTCAACGCTGGCCTCGAAGCCCCACCAATCCACATCCGGCTCGCCAGGGTTCTGCAGGGACGCCCGTAGGGGGCCATCGCCCACGATCACCAGCACGCAGCCCGTCGGCCGCACCAGGCGCCAGGCCTTGAGCAAAGCCTCCAAGTTCTTTTCGGTGGTGATGCGGCCCATGTAGAGAAAGACTCGGCGGCCGGCGTAGCGGCGGCGCAGGTCGCTGAGCAGCGGGCCCGGAGTCCGGGGGGCCGGCGACCAAAGGTCGGTGTCGACCCCATTGGGGATCACCGCCAGTCGCTCCCGCCGTACCCCCAGCCGCTCCAGCACCTCAGCCTGGAGCTCGGAGAACACGATCACCCGGTCGTAGCGGGCCAGGGAGGGTGCATAGAGCTGGTACGTGAGCTGCTGGGTGCCGGCGCTCAGGTTGCGCAGGCCGGCGTCGAAGGCGGGATGGAAGGTGGCCACCAGCGGCAATCCCAGCTGCTGACAGAGGTCGGGGAGCCGGAAATCGAGGGGAGAGAGGGTGAGGCTGGCGTGCACCAGGTCGGGCCGGATCCGCTCCAGGGATTCCCGCAGCTCCCGCTGGGCCCCGGGGGATGGGATGGTGTAGACCTGCGACTTCACCAGGTAGGGGAGGGTGACTTCCGGCTCCTGCTCGGCCGCTCCGGCCCGCACGGCCACCGCCTGGGGCGAACCCCCATCAGCCCGGCCGAGGGGTGCCCCGAGCGGCGCGGCCGGGGTGTCGAAGTGGATGAAGTGCACCGCGTGGCCGCGGCGGCGCAGCGATTCGGTGGTGCTCAGGCCATAGGTCACGTTGCCGCAGAAGGGTGACTTCTTGCCCAGCCAGGCAATCTGAGCCACCGATTCACCAGCAATCAGTGGCAAAAGCTAGCAGCGCCGCCAGGGTTGCTCGATCAGGGCCGCCAGTAACGCCATCCCCGCCAGTCCCCAGAGCACCGGCAGCAGCCCGTAGCGGCTCACCACCGCCCCGGCCAGCACCAGCGGCAGGCTGAGGGCGATGTTGATCAGGTTGTTCTGTAGGCCGAACACCTTGCCCCGTTGCTCCTCGGGGGTGTCCTCCTGGATGGTGGTCTGGGCCGGGATCGCCAGCACCGCGGCCCCCACTCCCAGCAGGGCGCAGAGCGCCAGGGTGGGCACCAGGTGGCCCCGGACCTGCCCCAGCAGCACCAGGCAGCAGGCCACCACGCCAAGGCCGCTGCTGGCGAGCAGCCGGCGGCTGAACCGTTCCCCCATCTGGGCCACCGCCAGGGCCCCCAACGCCAGTCCGACGCCACTGGCGGCCAGGAGGATCCCGAAGCCCGTGGGGCCGAGGCTCTCGATCGTGGCGGCGAGGCTGATGGCCAGCACGTAGAGGGCGGCCAGGAGGCTGTAGAGCAGCACCAGCTGGAGCATGGCGGCCCTCACGCTGCGCCGTTCGCGCAGCACCTGGAGCCCTTCCCCGATCTCCTCCCACACCGAAATGGCGCGGGGTATGCGGGTCGGCTCCTTGAGGGTGATGCCGGCGATGGCCACGGCCGCCAGCCCGTAACAGAGCGGCAGCAGCACGAATTCACCCCCCGGAATCCCGACCTTGGCCAGACCCGTCTGCAGCAGCCGCAGCACCGGATCCCCCACCGCGAATCCCACGATCGTGGCGGCCATGCTGGTGGCCTGATAAACCGAATTCGCCGCCAGCAGCTGGCCCGAGGGCACCAGCAGGGGCAGCACGGCCTGTTCGGCGGGGGCGAAGAACTGGGTGAGCACCGATTCGAGGAACGTCATGCCCACCAGGGCCCAGTAGCCCCAGCTCAGCCCTAGCCACATCGGCCCCTCCAACAGGCAGAGGGGCGCCAGAAGCAGCAGGCCGCCCCGCAGGGCATTGGAGGCCACCATCACCTTGCGCTTCGGCCAGCGGTCGGCCCAGACCCCTGCCACCGTGCCCAGCAGGATCGCCGGAATGGTGTTGGCCACGTAAATGCCCGTGGCCATCAGGGTGATCACCTGGGCCCGGGTCTCCAGATCGATGCGGATCGCCGCCGCCGCATCCACCAAGGCGGGATTGGCGGGGTTGTCCGTCACCCAGTACTGGGCGATCAGGAACACCATCAGCACGATGTAGAACTTGTCGGCCAGCTGGGAAAAGATCTGCCCCAGCCAGAGGCGGCGGAACTCCCCGCTGGCGAGCAGGGCCGCGATACCACCCTCCCCGCCCGTTGTCGCCGTGGGGGTACCCGTGGTTGCCGTCGGGGCACCCGATGCCGTTTCGGATGCAGCGGTTGCCGGGCCGCGGTCATCACCTGTCTGGCTCATGGCGGTTGGCGGTTCAACGGGCGGGCTCCCCGGGTTCGAAGCCGGCACGCAGCAGTCTGAAGGCCCGGGGGCGCCGGCTCAGGTGTTCGCCCCACCAGACCTCGATCAGGTCGAGCAGGTGCAGCCACACCCGCTCCGGTCCCAGCAGATCCCCGTCCCGGCGGCGGGGCGTGCTGGCCCGGGGCAGCCGTTGCAGCAGGGCCAGCTCCGAGGCATTGAGCACCACCCGGGCTCCCGCAATAGCCCCGATCGCCAGCCCCTCCTCGGGGAGGAGGCTGCAGCGCCAGTCCCAGTTCCCTACGGGAGGCTGCAGCGGTTCGCCGCTGCGGGCGCAGCTCTGCAGGGGTAGGGCGTAGCCCCCGAGGGCGAGCAGGTGCACACTCCCCTGCACCGCTAGCGCCAGGGCTTCGACGCGCTCCTGCCGCTCCCGCACCACGGCTTCGAGCCGCCGCAGATGGAGCAGCAGGTCGGCCAGCAGGCCCGGCACCGGATCCGCGCCCGGCACCAGGGCCAGGCCCAGCTCCATCAACCCCTGGGCCGCCGCGAGCGTCTCCAGGCGCTCCCCGAGGGCTCCATGGCTGTGCAGCACCTGCAGCTGCCGCACCCGTTTCAAATCGCCCCGGCCGCCGGCCTGGAGCCGCAGC
>Ga0209088_10000978_pt1 | contig 19141 bp, 20 predicted proteins | sample S_140625_EF_Meta_FD_187324 | JGI IMG/M metagenome (GOLD analysis project Ga0209088, IMG submission 187324) | Freshwater microbial communities from Lake Simoncouche, Canada to study carbon cycling - S_140625_EF_MetaG (SPAdes) (version 2) | ecosystem: Environmental > Aquatic > Freshwater > Lake ... | reverse complement strand
GGAAGGAAGGCGGCCATGGCCGGCATCTGCATCGGTGTTTCCACGATGCGAAGAGCCAGGGGGGGGCAATGTCACCGCATCGGCTGAGCAGAATTCACCCGATCGGGGGAAGGAAACGCTCCGGATGGTCGTCAAGCATGCGGCCAGGTGGTCGGATGCTGCGGGGTCCAAGCGGCTCGGGACTGGCTCAGAAACTGGGTGTGGGCTGCCGCCGCAGCTCCAGGCCAGCCCACTGCAGCAGGGCCGGCCAACTCCGCACCCGCTCGTAGACCGCCGCATGGCCTTCGCTGTTGAGATGCAATCCATCGGCATCCAGCCAGCGAAGCCAGCGGGAATCGGCCAGCAGGGGCTCGAGCATGGGCAGAAAGGGCACATCAGCCTCCAGACAGGCCTCCTCCAGCAGACCCTCGTAGCGGCGAACGGCCTCCAGCTGGTACCAGAGCACCTCGGCGTAGGGCATGGCGGCCTCGTCCAAGGGCGTGAGGCCCACCACCAGGGTGGGCGCCAGCTCCTGGGCCTGGCGCAGCAGCTGCTGGAAGCCGAACAGGAATCCTTCGGGATCGAGCTGGTGGCGTCCATCGGGCCGGCCGACCCGAGCGGTGTCATTGAGTCCCACCGAGATCAGAATGCCTTGGGGCTGTTGCCGCCTCAGTTCTCCGCGGCAGAGCACTTCAGCGGAAAGGCGGGCCGCCAACCGTTCCAGCCCATCACCGCGCACGCCCAGGTTGTAGAGCACGGGAGCACCGGGGGTGGCCATCCAGTGGCGGCGCAGCCGCTCACACCACCCTCCCTGGTCGGGATCGCCCCAGCCGAATACGCCGCTGTCACCGAGCACCACGAGCTTGCGAGGGACGGGAAGGCTCATGGAGCGCCGGGCGGGGGAACGACTGACGGGAGCGATCTTCCCCGATCACCCGCTCAGGGGGGCCCCTCCTACGCCCCCCAGGCGCTGGTTCGCTCTTGAACACCGGGGGTCCGGCTTACCGGCAGATGGGCTTCAGCTGGCTGCTGACCCTGTCGGAACACGCCGGCAGCGAGGCCTGCACCGCCACGGGCACGATCCTGCCGCGGGGATTCTTCCTGGCCACCGGCCGCCTCTACATCCTGGCGCTGGGACTCCACCGACTGGTCTGGCGGTGGTGCGTCCGCTCGTGCTGCTGGGGCGGGGGGGGCTGAGGGGGCATTGCCGCTGGCTCTCTCCCTGGCGCTGCTGGCCAGGTGCCTCGGCTGCGGAATGTCCACCCCCTGGAGGCCGCCGACCTGGCCACGCCGATGGAGGCCCTCGTGGCGGTGATCATCAGCCTGGTGCTGAAGGGTGTGGAGGTGCCGCGGCGGCGGCAGCGGTTGGCCTCCCCCGAGCCGCCCCACGATTAAGCGACCCGCAGCCCCCCATCCCTGACCACAAGGAACCAACCGAGGGGCGCGCCGCGCCGGGACCTGGGGGCACGGCATCGACCCGCCGAAGCCGGCGGGAAACCGCACCAAAACCCCCTTAACTCTCCACTCTGGGGGAGGGTGGATGCTGGGTTCACGGGGCGCTTCCGAAACGATTCGGCCCCATCCATCCCAACCCAAGGAGAACCCCATGACCTGCAAGACCCCCAACAACCCGGCCGAGAGCTGCTGCTGTGCACCCAAGGACGCCCAGCGTTGCGGATGCGGATGCCACTGCGAAAGTTCCTGCTCCTGCCTCCGCGGCGGTGCCTGTAGCTGCGGCTGCACGCCCCCAGCTCGCTGAATCCAGGAGGGGCGGCCAGACCGGCCGCCCCCCACACCCGCCTTCACTCACAAGAGCTGCTGTAGAAGCGGTTTCGGCCTCAGCACAAAAGCCCCCTCGGCGCCACCTGCTCAGCCCTCCTGCCCTCAACCCTCCTCCCAGCGGAAGCCCTGGTCGTCCCAGGATTTCGGATCCTCGATCGGTTCGAGGTGGGTGAGCACGTGGGTGCGGGGCAGGGCCGCGGCGATCTGCTGCTCCAATTGTTCACAGAGGTCGTGGCCGGCCTGCACGCTCCAGGCGCCCGGCACCAGCACATGGAAGGCCACGAAACGCCGCGATCCCGCCACCCGGGTGCGCAGGGCATGGAACCGGATCTGCTCACTCTCGTGGGAGGCGAGCAGCGCCTCCAACTGGGTGTGCTCCTCGTCAGGCAGGGCGCGATCGAGCAGACCGGAGGCGGTTTCATGCAGCAGCTTCCAGCCGGTCAACACGATGTTGAGCGCGACCGCGATGGCGATCAGGGGATCGAGGATGGTGAGGCCAGTGATCTTCACTAGGGCCACCCCCACCACCACCCCGAAGGAGGTCCACACATCGGTGAGCAGATGGTGGGCATCAGCCCGGAGGGTGATCGAGTGGAAACGGCGGGCGGCCCGCAGCAGCACCCAGGCCACCAGACCGTTGAGGGCCGTTGCCAGTAGCGAAAGGGACAGACCGATGCCCACCTGCTCCAGGGGTGCAGGCTGCTGGAGGCGGCCGATCGCCGCATAGATGATCGCCAGGGCCGCCACCACGATCAGCACGCTCTCCAGACCGCTGGAGAAGTACTCCGCCTTGAAGTGGCCGTAGTGGTGCGTGCGGTCGGCGGGCTTGGCCGCCAGGGTGAGGGCCCAGAAGGCGGCCAGGGCCGCCACCAGATTCACCAGCGACTCGAGGGCGTCGGAGAGCAGGCCCACCGAGCCGGTGAGCCGCCACGCCGCCGTCTTCAAGGCGATGGTGGCCACAGCCGCCGCCACCGAGAGCAGGGTGTAAGCGCGGGGGGAGGAGAAGGGAGCGGCGGTCGGCATGGCGCCAGAAGGTCGGCAGAGGGATCCCGGGGAACCCCCCGACAAAGGCGCAGCGGCTGGGATGCCCTTCAGGTTTCAGGTTGCCATGGATGGCCACCCTTGAGGTAAAGGCGCCAAGGGCAAATCAGCCATGCCAGCCGGGCGGCTTTCGATGACGGATCCCCGTATTCCAGGTTGCACCCCGACGCGGGTCTTACCCGCCAAGGTGGATCCATCGGAGGAAGCGAAAGAAGACCGATGCGCGAGATCGTTTTTTTGGTCACGGCCGAGCAGCCCGGCCGCATCGTGGCCACGGCCCCGGATCGGGCGCTTGTGGTGGAAGCACCAACCCTGGAGGAATTGCACCATGAGGCACGCGATGCCCTGATCCGCCAGGTCGGGCCCTCCCACGCCACCTACCGGATCCGCATCCGCCGCGCCGGCCCCAATCCAGAGTCCACCAGCGGAGATCCCATCGCCCAGCGCCATTCGTTCCGCAAGGCTCGGCCTTTGCCCAACGGGAAGCCGGTCGGCGAGGGTCTCGGGATCTCCGGCCCCGCCCCAGCCGCACCCGCGGAGTCGATGGGCCTGAACGTCAACGCACCAAAGCTCCACCATTTATCAGCCTGAAACACCGTTCAGGACATGAATCGATTCGGCACATAACACACCCCAACAAAGCCCGCTCAACATTGAGAACCCCGCAGGAAAAGGAACAAAGCTCACGCAATACCCCTCCGCCCCGACTACACTCCCACAGCAAAGAATAGCCGCCCAACCCATTAGCCGCTGCGTTTAGCGTAACCCAAGAGGCTTCAAGAAAGCCGATAACAGCTCACTTCAATTAACGAAGCAACCAACAGCACCCCGACAGGCACAAGTCGCCTCGGGCATGCTGAGGGCAATGCCGTAAAAGCCAAACAACCACTGCTGGCGGTAGCAGCTTGCACCCATTCGGATTTCCCCACCTTCTATCCCACCGTTAGTTGAACTTCGCCATGAGACGATGGGTCTGATTTGCAGACCCGCGTCTCCCCATGGCCAAGCTGATCCGCTTTTCCGATGCCTCCCGCGATTCCCTTGAAAGGGGCGTCAACGCCCTAGCGGATGCGGTGAAGGTCACCATCGGTCCGAAGGGACGCAACGTGGTGCTGGAGAAGAAATTCGGAGCTCCTGACATCGTGAACGACGGTGTGACCATCGCCAAGGAAATCGAACTCGAAGATCCCTTTGAGAACCTCGGCGCCAAGCTGATCCAACAGGTGGCCTCCAAAACCAAGGACACCGCCGGCGACGGCACCACCACCGCCACGGTGCTGGCCCAGGCGATGGTCAAGGACGGTCTGCGCAACGTGGCCGCCGGCGCCAACCCCGTGCAGCTGCGTCGCGGCATGGAGCGGGCCGTGGCCCAAGTGGTGGCAGGGATCGCCCAGCTCTCGATCCCCGTGGCCGGCGACGCGATCCGCCAGGTGGCCACGGTGAGTTCAGGGAATGACGAGGAGATCGGCCGGATGATCGCTGAGGCGATGGACAAGGTGAGCGTCGATGGGGTGATCACGGTGGAGGAATCGAAATCCCTCGCCACCGAACTGGAGATCACCGAGGGGATGGCCTTTGAGCGCGGCTATTCCTCCCCCTACTTCGTGACCGACAACGAGCGGCGCGAGTGTGTGTTCAGCAATCCGTTCCTGCTGATCACCGACCGCAAGATCGCTGCCGTTGCGGATCTGGTGCCCGTGCTGGAGGCGGTCTCCCGCAGCGGACGCCCCCTGGTGATCCTGGCCGAGGAGGTGGAGGGCGAAGCGCTGGCCACCCTGGTGGTGAACAAGACCCGCGGGGTTCTTCAGGTGGCGGCGGTGCGCGCCCCCGGCTTCGGGGATCGCCGCAAGGCCATGCTGGAGGACATCGCGATCCTCACCGGCGCCACGGTGATCAGCGAAGACAGGGCCATGACCCTGGAAAAGACCACCCTTGCCGAACTGGGCAGCGCCGAACGCATCACCATTCGCAAGGACGAGACCACCATCCTCGCCAGCGACGACCGCAAGGCCGCGGTGGCTGACCGGGTGGCGTCGATCAAGCGTGAATTCGAGGCCAGCGATTCCGACTATGACCGCGAAAAGCTCTCCGAGCGCATCGCCAAGCTGGCGGGCGGAGTGGCCGTGATCAAGGTGGGGGCCCCCACCGAAACCGAACTGCGTAACCGCAAACTGCGCATCGAGGATGCCCTTAACGCCACCCGCGCCGCTGTGGAGGAGGGGATCATCGCCGGGGGTGGCACCACCCTGCTCCAGCTGGCTGAGGGCCTCAACACCCTGATGGCTTCCAGCAGTGGTGATGAGCGCACCGGGATCAGCATCGTGCAGCGCGCCCTGGAGGCCCCGGTGAAGCAGATCGCCCTGAACGCCGGCACCGATGGCGACGTGGTGGTGGAACAGATCCGCCGTGGTGGGATGGGCTTCAATGCCCTCACCGGTCTGTATGAGGATCTGCTGGCCGCCGGCATTCTCGACGCCGCCAAGGTGGTGAGACTCGGCCTGCAGGATGCCGTCTCGATCGCATCGCTGCTGATCACCACCGAAGTGGTGATCGCCGATCAACCCGAACCCGCCGCTCCTCCCGCCGGTGACGGCGGGATGGGTGGCATGGGCGGTATGGGTGGAATGGGCGGTATGGGTGGAATGGGCGGAATGGGCATGATGTAAGTCCGCCGGCCAGCAGGCCATTGCAGGCCCGGCTCTAGAGCGGTCTCACAGGCTGCTCAACAGCCGGGCATGCAGACGACAAACGTTGTGCGCCTGGGGAGGAGGCTGGGAACACAGCTTCCCTAATTCCCGGTTGAGGGCTTCAAACTGGGTGAGGTGATGGGCGTTGAAAGGAAGGCCGAACAGTGCCCCCCCGAACACCATGAACCCACCGACGCCGGGGAGCAGCCCCGTGGCGAGGAGGGGAATCCACGCCCTCGTGGACCTCGCGTTGGAATTCCCGCCCTTGCGGCCCTGGGTCGCCATGGATCCCTCCCAGCCCTGCCTCGTCTATCTCCATGGTGTCCAAGCCACGACCGATGGTCGCCTGAGCTACAAAAAAGTTTGGGTCCAGGCCTGCAGCGGGCAAGCCATGGGGCCTCCCTGCCAACCACCCCAAGATCTCGGCACTTCAGGCGGTTCAAAGGGTCCGCGAAGCCCCCAGGGCCTGCCGATAGGCCGCCACCTGGAGGTCGATCCCGGTAATCGCGGTTCCCACCACCACGGCATCGGCCCCCTCCGCCACTGCCCTCACCGCCTGCTCGGCCGAGCCGATGCCGCCCTCACAGATCAGGGCCACCGCCTCCGGCAGCGATCGCCTCAGGAGCGGCAACAGGTCCCAGCCGGGAGGGCGGAGGGTGGCCGTGGCTTCGGTATAGCCGTACAGCGTGGTGCCCACCCAGGCACAGCCAAGCTCGGCGGCTCTTAGCCCATTGGCAACACCATCCACATCCGCCATCAACGGTGCGCCCAGCTCTTCACGGCAGCGGCGGATCAGCTGCCCGAGATCCTGCCCATCGGGGCGGTGCCGTTCCGTGACATCGAGAGCCACCACATCCGCCCCCGCCGCCCAGACCGTGCGGATCTCCTCCCATCCCGGGGTGATGTACACCGGACTATCGGAGTAGGTGCGCTTCCACAGGCCCACAATCAAAGCGTCGGGGCAGCGTCGCCTCACAGCGCCGATGTGCTCAGGACTCTCAAGCCGAACGCCGAGGGCACCCTGCCGCAGGCTGGCCTCCGCCATCGCTGCGATCACCTGGGGATCCCGCAGGGGGGAACCCTCCGGAGCCTGCACAGAAACGATCAGCCCCCCGGCGAGGTCAGCACGACCGGGAAGCGATGGCAAAGCAGAACCCATGGGGGAAAGAACGACAGCAGGACGACGGGAAAAGCAGGACTCGGGTGGAGCGGCCCCTCTCAGCTGGCCCGGGGCAGGGAGGAATCCGGAAGCCAGGCCCGCAGATCCGCCAGGGCCGAAGGAGCCGGAGCGGCATCCTCCAGGGTGCCCAGACCACTCTGGCGCTCCGCCAGCTGGACCACCACGGGCAGAGGATCGGGAGTGCGGGCGTGTCTCAAGCCCGAGCTGGCGTCATCCTGTGGAAGCGCAGCGGCAGCCACGGCGGGTAAGGGGGATGCCACCGGCCCCTGGAGCTCCTCCGGAACAGGAGCTGGCTCCGTTGCCTGCGGGGCCGCCTCCCGATCCGGGCGGGTGCGCTCAAGGGTCCTCCAATCGGTCCGGGAGAGCCGGCGCAGAAGGCGGGAACCCAGGGCGGCAGTGATCTTCGCCGCATTCCGCTGCCATGGCGCAGCGGAATCGGCCGGCGGCCCTTCGAGCGGGACAGAATCGTCGCTGAACGCGGCGAAAGCAGACTGATCGAGATGGGAGAGCCCCTCCTCGCCACTCCCATCGGAGACATCGCCTGGCAAGGGCTCCGGTTGCGGTACAGCGGGCTCCATAGGAGCGACCGCACGAGCGAAGGAAAACACCGGGGGGGGCTTTCTTGCCGGCAGCACCTCTGGCACGGACGGGGCCGTTGGAGCCACCGTGAGGGGCAGGCTGAAGCCAAGGGAAGGACCCGGCGGGACGAGTTCCGGGAATTCCGCCAGCATCGAAGCGATCGCCCCATCCACCGCCTCGGTGGCCCGTTGCTCGATCCAGGCCTGATGCTCGCCGCCGCCAGGGGGATCGGCGGCGGTCACCGGGAGGCGGTCATCGGTGGTGACGGACTCCACGGGGAGGATGCCCAGCGGGAGACATGCACCCGGAGCAGCATGACCCAATCCATCCTCCAGCAGGGCCGCAAACCAGACCGCAGCCTCTTGGCCCTCCAGGGCCGGGAGCGTGAGGGTCTGGAACTGGTGGAGCCAATCCAGGCCCCTGCGGTGCACGCAGCGCTGAAGTCGATCGAGGCTGTCGTGGCGGTGGCGCTGGCGCACCGCCTCCAGCAAGAAAGCCTCTGGATCCGGGCGGGAAGGATGGGCCGTTGGTCCTGAGGGCTGGCTGGGCGGATTCAGGGTCACGGCAGGGGGTGCTCAGGTGAGTTTTCGATCCAGCAACGGACGGATGGCCAGGAACAAGCCCAGGGCGAGGGTCGCCAGGATGGTCAGGCAACCCACGGATGTGAGGGAGCCATAGGGGGCCTGGAGAACCACATCAGTGGCGATGTGATTGAGCTGGAAAGTGCCGGCGTAGGCGGCGCGGATCGGTTCAATCGCGAAGGTAAGGGGATTCAGGGCGGCTAGCCACCCCAACCATGCCGGCATGAACGAGAGGGGGGCCAGGGCGGTGCTGGCAAACAGCAGCGGCAGATTGGCCACGAAGATCACCGCGATCAGCTCAATGTGCCCCGGCAAGGCGAATGCCAGGCCCAGACTCAGGGCGGTGACCGCGAACACTAGAAGCAACAGGGTGATCACCACCAACACCAGGCCGGAGCCACCGGGCCAGCCGTAGCCCAGCAGGGCAGCCGTAGCCACGATTGCCAGGCTCTGCACCAGGCTGAGGCTGGTGATGTAGAGCACCGAAGCCAGCACGATCGAACTGCGAGAGCGAAGCGGGGCCACCAGCAAGCGATTGAGAAAGCCGAACTCCCGGTCGAACATCACGGGCAATCCGGCATTGAGGGCAGCGCTGAAGGCGGTGAACACAATCACCCCGGCCCCCAGGAAGCGGCCATAGCTCCCCCCACCCGGCAGCAGGCCCTCGGGTGCCTTGGCAAACAGCGCCCCAAACAGCACGAGCCAGATCAGGGGTTGCAGCACCCCGGCCACCAACGTGGAAGGACGACGGAAGAGCTGCAGGAAGAGTCGGCGGGTAAGAGCCAGGGTTTCCTGGCCGATCTCGGCAAGGGCCGAGGGTTCGGCAGCCGCCTGAGGCGAGGGGGCAAGGCTGGGGGAGGCACTAGTCATGGCTCAGGCTGCTGTTCTGGGAGAGAAAGATCAAGCGAAAGGACGGGGTCCGACCGATCAACGCATGGCCTGCTTGCGCTCCACCTTGGGATCCCGCTGGCCCGCCACGGCCAGTTCGGCGTCCATGAGGGTGCGTCCGGTGGCCTGCAGATACACATCATCCAAACTGGGCCTGCTCTGGGCGAGGGCAAACACCGGCACTTGGGCCGCCTCCAGCTGGTTCCGCAGCCGCTCCACCACCGCCGCGTTCTCGACCACAAGGTTGAGGGAGTGCCCCTGGGCCCGGTTGATCACCACCTGGCTCACACCCTCACAGTGCTCCAGCAGGACCCTCACCCGGCTGGCCTCCGCCTCGTCGCTGAACTCGCGCACCCTCAACGTCACCCGATCACCACCGAGGGCGCCCTTGAGCTCGGAAGGGCAGCCTTCGGCGATCACACGACCCGCTTCCAGGATGGCGAGCCTGTCGGCCAGGGCATCCACCTCCTCGAGGTAGTGGCTGCTGAGCAGCACGGTGGTGCCTTGATCCCGGAGCTGGCGAAGCACCTGCCAGATGGCGGAGCGGCTCTCGATATCGAGGCCCACCGTGGGTTCATCGAGCACCAACACCTGCGGGCGATGCAGCAGGCCAGCGGCCAGGTCGAGACGCCGGCGCATGCCGCCCGAATAGCTTCCGCAGCGTCGGTCGATCCAATCAGCCATACCCAGCAGAGCGATCAGTTCAACGATGCGGCCATCCCGATCGGAGCGGTTGAGGTGATAGAGGTCGCCCTGGAGGCTGAGCAGCTCCCGGCCCGTGAGGATCTTGTCAATCGCCACCTCCTGGGCCACGTAACCCAACAGACGCCTCACACCGCGGGGATTGCTGAGGGCATCAAGTCCCGCCATCCGCACGCTGCCGGCATCGGGGGCCAGCAGGGTGGCCATGATGCGAAGAGCCGTGGTCTTGCCGGCCCCATTGGGACCCAGCAGGCCATACAGGCACCCGGCGGGAACCGTCAGGGCGAGGTGATCCAGAGCCTGGACCGGCGCGGACTTGCGGCCGGTTCCAAAGCGCTTGCTGAGGTGCTGCAGCTCGATCAAGCCAGGCTCTCTCCCGATGGGACTGTGGGCAGGAATCTAGGCAGAGCCCCACAACCTGCGCTGGTGGAGAACCGACCCGCAGGTGATCGGGGGCTGCGCTGGGTAGGGTCCGATCCTCGCAATGGGCACGCGGCGAAGGAAGCTGGGGCCGACTCTCAGGCGAGCTGCGTGAGAACCCGGACAAAACCCTCAGAGGCAATGGCTTGAGGGGTGCGGGCCAGCACCAGGAGCAGGCAGATGCCGAAGAGGTAGAGAATCGACCAGCGGAACAGACTGCGGGCTCGCTGCGGGTCATCGGGGTTGTCGCGCAGCGCTCCACTCAACTGCAGAAGTCGTCCGTTGAAGGGCAGCAGCAGCAGTCCATAGAGCCAGCCGCCGCTGGGGAGGGCAAGCACCCCGAAGCCACTGAGCAGCACGGTGAGCCAGCTATAGCGAGCGATCGCCCGACCGGTGACCTGTGTTCCCCGGACGACGGGAAGCATGGGGATCCCCACGGAGCGATAGTCCTCGCGCAGCAGGAGTGCAAGCGACCAAAAGTGGGCTGGGGTCCAGACCATCACCAACGCGAAGAGCCACCATCCAGCCCAGCCCAGGTGGCCGCTGGCAGCCGCCGCTCCCACCAGAGGTGGAATGGCGCCGGCCACCCCACCGATGACGATGTTCAGCGAGGTGCGGGGCTTCAAGAGGGCGGTGTAAAGCAGCACATAGCTGCACAAGCCCATCAGGCTGAGGGAGGCGGCGAGCGGATTCACCCCGAGGACCAGCACCAAGGTGGCCGCCAGGGTGAGCAGCACGGCCAAGGCGAAGGCCTGGCGCCTTGCCAGCCGACCCGATGGCAGGGCCCGGCGGCTGGTGCGCTGCATGCGACCGTCGAGCTCCTCTTCCCAGAGGCAATTGAGAACGCCGGCGGCGGCCGAAGCCATAGCCCCACCGCCGAGGGTGGCGGCCATGGTGGCAGCGTCCAGTGGCCAGCCCGTCGACAGAGCCATGCCACCGATGGTGGTGGCCAGCAACAGAGGAATTAGCCGGGGCTTGGCCACCTCCAACCAGGCCGGCAGCTTCACCGAGGGTCGGATTGCGGCCGGGGCCGCAACGGTCGGAAGCTCGCCGCTCCCCTGCACCAAGGGGAGAGGAGACAGGGAAGGAACGCTAACCATGGGCCATCTCCAGGGAGGGTGAAAAGGAAACGACCTGGGCCGGGGAGCGGGACGCCAAGGTGACGCCCCAGAGAGCCCCAAGCAGAGCCACGAGCAGAGCGGCCATCAGCTGATGCGCCACGGTCACGAGGGGCTGCTGCAATTGGAGCCGCAGGGTGAAGAGCCCGAGCACCAGCTGCAACGGGGCCAATAGGGCCAAACCGAGGGCAAAGCGACGCAGGCGGGCAGGAATGCCGGGCAGGAGATGGGCCAGGAGAGCTGGCAGCAGAAGGGCGGCGAGAGCCACCCAGGCTCCTAGGCGGTGGGCCAGGAGCCATTGGCATCCATCTCCCGACCGCAAGCAAAGGGTGGAGGCCCAGCGACTGGCCATGGCACCGCCAAGGGCGGATTGGCCGAACAGGGCCAGACTGCTGACGCCCAACAGAAGAGTCCACCAAAGAGGCAGAGAAGCGGCGAAATCGGGGGCTGCCGCTTGGCGAGATCCGCTGGGAGAGGTCCGCAGGGCCTGATGCATAGCGCTTACAAGCAGCACCAGCAATAAGGCCGCGACCAGGTGGGCGGTCACCGTGGAGGCTGCCAGCAAGCCGAGCACAGTCAGGGCTCCAAGACCTCCCTGGACGGCCACCAACAGCAGGGAAGCCCCAGCCGCCCACGGCAGCCAGCGGGGCAGGAGGGCACGACGCACAAGGGAAACGGCGGCCAGCACCATCAGGGCAACGCCCACCAGAAAGGCATCAAGGCGGTGGAACCATTCCAGAAAAACCTGGAGATTCATCTGGCGGCCTGGCAGAAAGGAGCCATAACAGAGGGGCCAATCAGGGCAAGCCAATCCGGCCTGCATCACGCGGGTGGCGCCACCGACGCCGACCAGGGCAACCAGGGCAACAACCAAATGGGCCAGGAGCCAGTCGAGGACCCTGGATAGCCAGGGACTTTTCAGGGGCAGCAGGGAGGCCGCAACATTGGGACCAGAACTGCTTCGATCTTCAGAAGCCCTGAAAGCAAAGGGCCTGCCGACCATGGCCTCACTTGCAGCGGGATGCACAAGTTAGCGAGTTTGCGGAGATGAGCGATCCCGCACATCTCAGGGATAAAAACGAATCAAATCTGAACTTTCAGCCAGTTCAAGCTTTCGAATCCGTTGTCACTTCCAGCACGGCTCCGCGCTCCATAGGCTGGTGAGGCAGCGACCCGTGTCCACCTCCGCCCCGTGCCGATCCCTTCCGCCCTCATCACCCTCCTGCTGGGCATGGCACTTGTCCTGGCAGGGCTTTGGGTGGGGTACAACGTTCCCCTTCTGCCCGTTGAGGCCAGTACGAACGCGCCCATCTACGACGCCCTGTTCGAGGTGTTGCTCAGCATCGGCACCATTCTTTTTCTCGGGATCATCGGGCTGTTGGTCTTCAGTCTTGTGCGCTTCCGCCGTCGCGAAGGCGACAGCGGCGATGGAGCGGCGATTGAGGGCAACCTTCCTCTGGAGATCGTGTGGACCGCCATTCCGGCGGTGGTTGTGCTGTTCGTGGGCATCTACAGCTACGACATCTACGAGCGAATGGGAGGGATGACGCCGCTGAATGATCACAGCGCCATGCATGCGGCCCAGCCCGCCGCTGACCATCACCACCTTGGAGGTGAGGGTGGGTCCAGCCCGGCAGTGCTGGCCTCCAGCTCCTCATCATCGGAACCGGACCAAGAGCCGGGAAGAGTCTGGGGTGGAATCGGAGTGGCGTCCTCAGAGACCGATACGCTCTCGGTTGATGTCACTGCCATGCAGTTCGCCTTCATTTTTCACTATCCCGGAGCCAATATCATCACCGGTGAGCTCCACATCCCAGTCAATCAGCCAGTTTCACTGCACATGGAAGCCCGGGATGTGATCCATGCTTTCTGGGTTCCACAGTTTCGGGTCAAGCAGGATGTGATTCCAGGGCAACCCACCCTGCTTAGCTTCACCGCCACCCGCCCGGGCACCTATCCGATCATCTGCGCCGAGCTCTGTGGGCCGTACCACGGCGGCATGCGTTCCAGCGTGGTGGTGCATGAACCTCCTGATTTCGATGCCTGGCTCAGCAAGAACACACCTCCAGCGCCGGCTACCGTGGCCAGCTCCGGTTCCAACCCAATGGCCTGATCCACAATGACCCTTGCTTCCCCAAGTGATTTTCAGGCTCCCCAGCGGAGTTCACCGGATCAGGGAGGACCTCAGGGCCTGCAACCGCAGGGCTGGCTCCGCTACCTGAGCTTCAGCCTCGACCACAAGGTGATTGGCCTCCAGTACATGGTGTGCGGTTTTCTATTTTATTTCTTCGGCGGTGCCCTTGCCGGCGTGATCCGCACCGAGCTGGCAAGCCCGATCAGTGACTTCGTAAGTCGAGAAACCTACAACGAGGTACTAACGCTCCACGGAACAGTGATGATCTTTCTCTGGATCGTTCCCGTGGTGAATGGAGCCTTCGGCAACTACCTCATCCCCTTCTACGTGGGGGCCAGGGACATGGCATTTCCAAGGTTGAACGCGGTCGCTTTCTGGCTGATCCCTCCCGCTGGCATTCTGCTGATCAGCAGCTACTTCATCAAAGGCGGATCCGCCCAGTCAGGATGGACTGCCTATCCCCCCCTCAGCCTCACCACTCCAGCCCTGGGTCAGGTGATCTGGATCATCAGCGTGTTGCTCTTGGGAGGTAGCTCAATCTTCGGTGGCATCAATTTCATCGCCACTATTTTGAAGCTGCGCAGGCCTGGGCTGAAAATGATGCAACTTCCAATGTATTGCTGGGCCATGCTGGGCACCAGCATCCTCGTGGTTCTCTCCACGCCCGTACTTGCTGGAACTTTGATTCTGCTGAGCTTCGACATCATTGCCCACACCGGTTTCTTCAATCCGGCCCTAGGGGGCAATGTGGTTGTTTATCAGCACCTCTTCTGGTTCTACTCCCATCCAGCCGTTTATATCATGGTGCTACCAGCCTTTGGCCTGGTCAGCGAAATCATTCCCATTCACGCACGCAAACCGCTATTTGGATACACCACGATGGTGTATTCGATTATAGCCATTGTGGTGCTGGGTCTCGTCGTGTGGGCCCACCACATGTTCACCAGCGGCACACCCCCCTGGATGCGCTTGTTCTTCACGATCGCCACGTCGTTCATCGCTGTTCCAACAGGGATCAAGTTTTTTAATTGGCTAGCCACCCTCTGGCAAGGCAAGATTGCCCTCAACAGCGCCATGCTTTTTGCCTGCGCCTTCATCGTAAATTTCGTTTTCGGCGGCATCACAGGCGTAGCTCTTGCCCAGGTTCCATTCGACATACACGTGCATGACACCTACTTCGTTGTGGGTCATTTCCACTATATTGTCTATGGTGGAACCGTGTTCATTATCTTCAGTGCCGTTTACCACTGGTACCCAAAATTCACTGGCCGGATGCTCAATGAGCACCTGGGTCGCTTTCATTTCCTGCTCACCTTCATCGGCTTCAACCTTTGCTTTGCTCCCCAGCACTGGCTCGGGTTGAACGGCATGCCCCGCCGGGTCGCGGAATACGACCCCTCCTTCACCACCCTCAACCAGGTGAGCAGCGTCGGAGCCCTACTGATGGCGGTGAGCACCCTTCCGTTCCTGATCAATGTGGTGGTGAGTGCCTTGCGCGGTGAGGTGGCCGGTGACAATCCCTGGAACGCCCTGACACCGGAATGGCTCACCTCATCGCCGCCGCCGGTGGAGAACTGGATCGGCGAGGCGCCCCTGGTGACCCACCCCTACGGCTATGGGGCCCCGGCCGATCGCCTTGATCTCCAGGTGGTGACCGCTGAGCAGATCTGGAACGACCGCACCCCCTGACCCCTCCCATCCAACCGTCAAACCGTTCATACCCCGCAATGACGAGCCTCACCTCAGGACCCGGTGACATCGCCCAGATCGCGAGCGATCTCGACACCACTGGCCACGGCCATGGAGGGGATGACCATGGCGGCCACGCCGATGTCCGCCTTTTCGGGTTGGCCACCTTTCTGGTGGCCGACGGCATGACCTTCGCGGGCTTCTTCGCCGCATACCTCACCTTCCGCGCCGTGAACCCGCTGCCGGAGAACTCCAGCTACGAACTGGAACTCCTGCTGCCGAGCCTCAACACCCTCCTACTGGTGCTGAGCAGCTTCACCTTCCACCGGGCGGGGCGGGGGCTGCTGCGGGGTGAGGGTCCGGCCTGTCGCCGCTGGCTGGCGATCACCGCTGCCCTCGGCGTGGCCTTCTTGGCCGGTCAGATGGTGGAGTATTTCCACCTCCCCTTCGGCCTCACTGACAACCTGTTTGCGAGCACCTTCTATGCCCTCACAGGATTCCACGGGTTGCACGTGACCCTGGGGGTGATCTGCATCCTGATCGTGTGGTGGCAGACCCGCTCGGAGGGCAGGATCAAAGCCTCCGCCCCCTTTGGCCTTGAGGCGGCTGAGCTCTATTGGCACTTTGTGGATGGGATCTGGCTGGTTCTGTACGGAATCCTTTATCTGCTCTGATTGCTTTTCACGTTGAAGCACTTGCCGAAGCCTCACCGGATTGGCCACAATTGAGATCAGGACGAGGCTCCTTCAAGCCGACCTCATTTCGCATAGCTCAATTCGATGACTGCCAACAGGTTTTCGACTGGCTCCGATGCTGGACACGGCCAAGGGGAAGCTCCCCTGGAAGGCAAGGCCCTGCTGGATCGGGCCCGTTCCCTGAGCAACCGACCTGAGGACCAAATCGCCCGGGCCTGCGGCTATGTTGGTCCGAGTGGCCGGATCCTCAAGAAGAGTTTCTACCGAGCCCTCGTGGCCGCCAAGGGCTACGTGCTCCCTTCGGCCCTGCAGACGGGAGGCCCGGCGGCCAAGGGCCGACAGGCCGTGTTCCGCACCCGGGTGCACGGCAACGGCAATCTGTTGATTGGCCAGGCCTACACCCGCCGGATGGGTTTGGAACCGGGCCAGGAATTCCGCATTGAACTCCATAAGGAGACCGGCTCCATCTGGCTGTTGCCGATGGGCACCACCACCGGCAGCGAAGACAACATCGACTGAGTAACCCGCTGCTGCCACCACGACGGAAGCGGATCAACAAACCCGGCCGAACCCACTGAAGCCTTCCCCATTCAGGCAGGGTCGCCCCCATCCTGGAGGCGTGCTTTGGCCGGTTCGTCGTTGCGGGCGGCATGGAAGCTTGCGCTAAAGGTGAGCAGGTCGAGGCCGCTGAACAGAAAGCTGATCCCCACCAGGGTGCCGAGCACCCAAAGCAGGCTCAGGGACTTCATCGTGAGAATCATCAGGCCTAGAACCAGGGTCACCAGACCATTGGTAAGGCCCCAGCCCCAGCCCTTAATCTGGCGGTGGCTGAGGGCCACCACGGTCGACACCGCCCCCTCGAGCAGAAACACCACCCCAATGGCAAGCGCCAGGGATGCCACCTGGGATGCGACCCGCTCCGGTCCCGAAGCCAGCTGCCGCACCATCCAGAGGCCGGCCACCAGGAAGAGGGTGGACACGGTGAAGCGCCAGAAGCCGATGGCCGTGCTCAGCCGCGGAATCCGGGCAAGGGTGTTGACCCAGCCCACGATCCCACCCACCAGAAAGGCGATGGCCACCATGGCGGTGACCCACACGGAGGCCAGCATGGGAAAGATCAGGGCCAAAACGCCGAGCACCAGCATCAGCACCCCCTCGGCAAAGGTGAAGGTGCGCAGGGCGTTGTTGTCACGGGCGAGGCGCCCAGCTGGCGGGGCGCCGGAAACCAGATCGCTCAGCTCTGGTGCCATGGGTGCGACGGTTCGGACTCGGCACCAGCAACCTAGACAGGCTCCCGGCGGGAGACCACGGTCCTGGAGGACCTGGCTCACCCCCAACCATGCTGGGACAGCCACTCCCCACTGATGGAAGCGCCAGGGGGGGCCTGGAGATCCGTGCCCGATGGAAACCCAACCCCCTGCAACAAGCGTTCGGTGTACTTGGCCAGCAAATCCGCCTCGAGGTTCACCGCATCGCCCACCCGGCGGTGGGCCAGGGTCGTGGCCGACCAGGTGTGGGGGATCACGGCCACCCAAAATTGACCTTCGCTCCCGCAACCGGCCACGGTGAGGCTGATGCCATCGACGGCCACACTGGCCTTCTCACAGACATAGCGGCCGTAGGCGGGGTCGTTCCAGCCCACCACCAGGCGCCAGGAATCCGGTAGCCGCTGGATCGCCACCACGGTGCCCAGTCCATCGACATGGCCGCTCACCAGATGCCCGCCCAGCCGGTCGCTGAGCCGCAGGGCCGGCTCCAGATTCACCGCTGCCCCAGAGGCGGCCCTGGCCGCCAGGGTGGTGCGGACCAGTGTCTCCTCACTGACATCGGCCCGGAATCCATCCGGGAGACATTCCGCCACAGTGAGGCACACACCATCCACCGCGACGCTGTCCCCGAGGGCGAGGGGCCCCAGGCCCCCCGAGACGGCCGAGGGACCCTGGTGCGCCCCAGGGTCGAGCCGCAGCCGCACCCCCGCTGGACATCGCTCCAGCCTGCCCACGGCCCGCACCAGTCCGGTGAACATGCCTGACTTCCCTGCCACTATGGCCATAATCGCTTCAGGCGCAACGACCAACGCCGGGGGCACAGGGCAATGGTGGAGATGCGGGTGGCGGGAATCGGCCTGGACGCGGCCAGCCGTAGCCCGATCGTGCTGCTGCGGGATCCTTCCGGCCGTCGCCAGGTCCCGATCTGGATCGATCAGGCCCAGGCCCAAAACATCCTGGCTGGCCTGAACGGCGAACGCCCCCCCCGCCCCCTCAGCCATGACCTGATGGTGAGGCTGCTGGAGGCCGGAGGGCTGCAGCTGGAGCGCGTGGTGATCCATACGATCGAGGACAGCACCTTCCGGGCTGTGCTGAAAATTCGCCGTGGCGAGGAGGAATCGCTCGAGCTGGATGCGCGTCCCAGCGATGCCATCGCCCTCGCGCTACGCACGGGCAGCGGCATCTGGATGCTGGAGGAAGTGGTGGCCGATGCCTCCATTCCGGTGAATGCCGAAGCCGACGCGGAGGACCAGGAAGATTTCCGGCGATTCCTCGACCGCACCAGCCCCGCGGAGTTGATCCGCCATCTGCGGCGGGGCCTTGAGGAAGCCGAACCGACCAAGGAGGAAAACGCCGATCAGCCGCCCGGTGGGAGCGTTGAGCCTGAAGCCGATGGCCCGGCCACACCTGGAGCCTGAGTCCAACGTGGACAGACCGGAAGCGGCTCGCAAGGGTTCGCCATCACCGGCATCCATCACGGCAGAAAGCCCGACGGCCGAGCAGAGCTCCGGGGAGTCTGCGGCCGGTCTCGCGGGGGAGGGGATCCAGCTCCCATCGGTCCGGCGTCCCTTCGGAAGGGGCAAGCCGGTCTCCCTGTTCACGCTGGGCACGATGCGGGCCCTGGAGAGCAGCCGGGTTCTGGAGCGGGTGGTTGATACCGCCCTTAAGAGCGGCATCAACCACATTGAGACAGCCCCGGCCTACGGCCCGGCCGAAGCCTTCCTCGGCGAGGTTCTCGCTGGCCTTGCGGAGCGCGATCCGATCGGGCGCTCCGAAGTGGTGCTCACCAGCAAGCTGCTGCCGGGATCCGGGGAAGGGGTTGGGCTGGCCGAGGGTCTTGCGCAGCTGCGCTCCAGCCTGCAACGCCTGGGTATCCCACGACTCGACAACCTGGCGGTTCACGGCCTCAACACCGACGCCCACCTGGCCTGGGCCCTGCAGGGGGCGGGCGCCGAGCTGATCAAGGCCGCCGTGAACGAAGGCTTGGTGGGCCAGGTGGGCTTCTCCAGCCATGGCGCCTACGGCCTGATCGAAACCGCGCTGGCCAGTGGTCGGTTCAGCTTCTGCAGCCTGCATCTGCACCTCTTCGATCCCGAACGGCTGCCCCTGGCCCGCTGGGCCCTGGCCGAGGGGATCGGGGTGATGGCCATCTCACCGGCCGACAAGGGCGGTCGCCTCTATGACCCGCCGGCCCAGCTCGTGGAGGACTGCACACCCTTCGCGCCCCTGGAGCTGGGGTATCGCTATCTGCTTGCCGCGGGAATCAGCACCCTCACCCTCGGGGCGGCCCGGCCGGAGGACTTGACCTGGGCAGGACGCCTTGCAAACGCCTCCGGGCCCCTCACGCCGGCGGAACAACAGGCGGTGGCGCAGCTGGCCGCCGCCAGCGCCCAGCGGC
>Ga0209088_10000976_pt1 | contig 19187 bp, 23 predicted proteins | sample S_140625_EF_Meta_FD_187324 | JGI IMG/M metagenome (GOLD analysis project Ga0209088, IMG submission 187324) | Freshwater microbial communities from Lake Simoncouche, Canada to study carbon cycling - S_140625_EF_MetaG (SPAdes) (version 2) | ecosystem: Environmental > Aquatic > Freshwater > Lake ... | reverse complement strand
CTGCTAACACGACCATAACCGCGCCGTCTGCCGCCAGCATCCTTCTGAACGTGACCCAGATAGCATAGGACGGACACATGACCTCTTACAATTTGTCATCCTTCGCTGGCGCTGGAGCGCAGTTCTTCGACGACAACGGCAACCCGCTGACCGGCGGCAAGGTCTACACCTACGCGGCTGGCACGACCACGCCAGCGGCCACCTACACGACCTCGACCGGCGCGGTCGCCAACACGAACCCGATCATCTTGGACGCCGCCGGGCGCACGGCCAACGAGACTTGGCTGGTGGCTGGGTCGCTCTACAAGTTTATTGTCAAGACCTCGGCGGACGTGCTGGTCGGCACCTACGACGGCCTTCCGGCCATCAACGACCCCTACAGCATCAACTCGCTGCTGGGCAGCGTCACCGGCACGAACGCCATCGCAGCGGTGGCAACGCCGTCCCTCACCGCCTACGCAGCGGGCGCGACGTACGCCTTCATTGCGGCCAACAGCAACACGGCGGCCGCAACGCTCAGCATTGACGGCTTGGCGACGAAGTCGATTACCAAGAACGGCAGCGCGACGCTGACGGCGGGCGACATCCAGATCGGCAAGCTGACGTGGGTGCAGTACGACGGCACGACGTTCCAGCTCATTAACAATATCGTCTACGGTGGCTCCATCACCAACGGCAACATCGTCAGCTTGACCACGCCGCTTGGCGCGGGCAGCGGCGGCACCGGCCTGTCTACGCTTACGGCCAATTCGGTTCTTTTGGGCAATGGCATCTCTGCCGTGCAGTTAATTGCGCCCAGCACTTCAGGGAACGTCCTGACCAGCAATGGCACGACATGGTCTAGCGCCCGGTCGTTAATTCCTACCATGCAGGTTTTTACGTCCAGTGGCACGTTTACCGTCCCTGCGGGTGTGACAAAAGTTAAGGTTACTGTTGTCGGTGGCGGTGCGGGCGGCAGATCGTCAACCAGCAGCACGTCTCAAGGTGGCGGCGGCGCTGGCGGCGCGGCTATCAAGGTAATCACCGGGCTTACCCCTGCTGGCACGGTTGCTGTGACCGTTGGCACGGGCGGCGCGGCCAACACGGACGGGGTCACTTCGTCTTTCGGCGCATATTGCTCCGCGACCGGCGGGTTGTCTCCCGCATTTGTTTCGGGTGAACCTGGCATCGGCGGCGCTGGCGGCACCGCAACTGGCGGCGACATTAATTTTTCTGGTGGTGCTGGTAACGGCGGCAACGGTGTCAGCGGCGTTTCGCGCGGAACTTCAGGAAACGGTGGGTCTTCAATATTTGGCGGTGCGGGGTTGGGGCTACGAGACTCTGCAAGTAGCACCGCAGGCGCTGGTGCCGCTGGCACGGGCGCAGGCGGCGCTGGCGGCAGCGGCACCCCCAGCACTGGCGGCGCTGGCGGGTCCGGTATCGTGATCGTGGAATATTGAGCCGTGGGCGTGACCGACTACGAACTGTTCCTAGCCGAGCACGGCCTGACCGAAGCCGACATGGCGTCGTTGACGGACCTCGGCCACATCAAGACCGACGACAAGATCCGGCTTGCGCAAGGATGGATTGACAATGTCTGACGTTACGTTTGCCAACACGCACGACAAGGTCGCGTTCAGGGAAAAAATCCTCGGCGCGCAGGAGCGTATGTTGGAGCTTGTCGCCGAAGACGCCGCCGTGGACGCGGCCCCGTCCTGCACGCTGACGCACACGTACACGCCGATCCACGAAGAGTACGGCTGCGGCACCTACGCCCGCCAGATATTCATCCCGAAGGGGACGCTCGTCATTGGCAAAATTCACCGGCACCAGCACCTGAACTTCATTCTGAAAGGCCGGGTGTCGGTCTCGACGGAGTTTGGGCCGAAATTCTTCGAAGGCCCCTGCATGTTCGTGTCCGAAGTTGGCCTCAAACGCGCCGTTTATGCTGAAGAAGACACGATCTGGGTCACGGTTCACATGACCAAATTTACAGGCGAAGAAAACCTTGATAAGATGGAAGCCGAACTTATCGCGCCTAGCTACGATGATATGGGCATGATCGCGTCGGTTGAGGAACTGAAAAGGATTGCATCATGACTTTTGTTGCCTCAGCCATAGCCGCCAGCGCCGTTGTAGGCGCTGGCGCGTCCATCTACAGTTCAAGCAAAGCCGCTGGCGCGCAGAAGGCTGGCATTGACGCCTCCGCTGCTGTGCAGCGTGAGATGTTTGACAAGCAGACTGAGCTTCAGGAGCCGTTCCGTCAGGGCGGCATGACGGCGCAGAACAGGCTTATGACCTTGCTGGGCCTTAGCCCCGGCGCAGACTCCGGTGTCACGGTCAACCCGAATGACCCCAACTTCGGCAAATACGCGCGCGACTTCAGCATGGCCGACTATCAAGCCGACCCCGGTTACGCCTTTCGTCTGTCGGAAGGCATGAAGGGCTTGCAGAACTCAGCAGCGGCTAAAGGTCTGCTGTCGTCTGGTTCAACGCTAAAGGGCATCACGGACTACGGTCAGGGTATGGCGAGCCAAGAGTATGGCAACGCCTACAACCGCTACCAGACCAACCGCGCCAACCAACTCAATCCGCTTCAAAGCCTCATGGGGTCGGGGCAGACCGCTGCCAATACGCTGACAAACGCAGCGGGCAACTTGGGGCAGGGTCTAGGTCAGGCTGCGGCCGCGACGGGCGCAGCAAACGCCTCGGCGTATATGAACACCGGAAACGCGTTGACGAACGCGCTGAGCAGCGGCGCAAACATGTATATGAATTACAACAATATGCAGGGATACAACGCCCGGACGGCCGCTATGAACGCCGCTAACGCGCCAAAGGTGACGTAATGGTCGATTATAACATCGGTATCCCGCAACAGCAGCTTTATCAAGCTCCTGATCCCATGCAGAATTTCCTGCGTATGCAGCAGCTAGAACAAGCGCAAACGCAAACGGTTGGTTTGAACAAATTGCGGGAAATGCAGACGCGCGGGTTGGCGCAGGACCAGCAGCTTACCGCAATTAAGATGCAGGCCGCTAGGCAGGAAATGGCAACCGCAGCCGCAGCGCGAGCGCGGGCAACCGCAGATCAGAACGCGCTTCTTGAAGCTATTCGTGGGTCCGTTGTAACCGATAAATATGGCCCGCAAATGCCAGACTTGACGACGGCGGCTAACCGGTTGGCCGCAACAGGTAATCTTGGCCCTGCTGCGACGGCGCTTGGCGCGGCTAACGCGTTTACGGACACCGAAAAAAAGAAAGTGGATTTGTCCAAAGTCAATAGCGAAGTTGTCGATAAAGATTTGGCAACATTTCGTACTTTTGCCCCCACTGTTCGCACACCGGAAGACGCCGGGCTGTTTGCTGCGGCCATGTTTGACCATCCTTCTCTGGGTAAGCTCATGTCTCACATGGGCCTTAGCCGCGAGCAGGCCATCGCCAAAGCGCAGCAGGATTTTGCATCAGACCCGCAGCGGTGGACGGCGGCGAGCATAGGGCTTTCCGGCCCGCAGGTTGTTGATTTGCTGAAACAAAAGCAGACGCCGACCGATCTTGGCGGTCAAATTTCTACGCAAAATTACGACGCTTTTGGTCGTCCTGTTGGCGCGCCTACGGAACAAACTAAAACGCTGACGCCAAAAGAAGAAGCGGCTATTGAAACGCCAGCGCAAAAACTGGCGTATCAAGCGGATTTGCAAAAGCAAAAAGCGCGTGTTGATCTGGAAATATCGCAGCCTGTGGCTAAAGTTGCCGTTGATACGTCTATTGGAGATATTGACGCGCAAATTGCGCGGGCTAAAAATCTTAAAGCGCACAAAGGTTTAGGGTACATCACGGGCGGCATAATGGGCCGTATTGGAAGCACAAGGGAAGACGCAACTTCGGCGCAAGCCGATCTTGACCAGATTATTGCTAAAGCCGGGTTTGAAGCGCTTCAACAAATGCGTAATGCTTCGCCCACGGGCGGCGCGTTGGGTAACGTGTCCGACACTGAAGGCAAACGCTTGGAAGCGTCGGCAGCGGCGTTGGCGCAATCGCAAGGCAAGACCGCGTTTAGAGAAAAACTTGACCGGTATATCGCGGATCTTGAACGGGCGAAGAAATCCGTTAAAAATTCTTTTGACGCGCAATATGCGGGTATAAAATCCGCGCCTGCAAAATCTGATGGCTGGACCATAGAGGAAAACTGATGGCTGAATTTACGTTCACATCACCTTCCGGCCAAAAATTTAGCGTTACAGGCCCTGAAGGCGCGACAAAAGAACAGGCTTTTGAAAAATTCAGAAGCATGAAACCTGAGTTGTTTGGCGAGACTGCGGCTAAAGCCGCGCCCGCTGCTGTTGCCGCTGCGCCCGAAGCCCCGGCTAGAGGTTTTGCTGGCGACTTTACGGACGCTTTTGTTCGCGGCGTAAAAGAAACGCCTAAGAACTTGGCGGCGTTGCCTGCGGGTATCCTTCGAGGCGTTACGGACGTAACAGATACCGCCGCGCTGCTAGGCGCGCGCGGTCTTGACTACATGTCGCCGCGCGAACAGACCCTCAGTACGTTGGTAACGGGCAAACCTCCTTCGCGCGAAGCCGACATTCAAGCCAGCATTGACCGCCGGAAGGCTCAGTACACCGCCGATTACGGTGACCGCCTGCCTGCGGATATTGGCCGCGTTGGTGGGCAGATACTTGCCACGCTGCCCATCGGTGGGCTTGCCGCTGCGCCGGTTAAAGCGGTTGCGGAAATGGCCCCGTCATTGGCGCGGTTTCTCACCCCCGTTGCTACCTCGTTGGAGACCGGCGGTTTTCGCACCGGAACGACCGGCGCGGCTAACCTTGGGGCCAAAGCCCTCGGCGGCGGCGTTACCGGCGGCTTGGCCGCAGAAGCTGTTGAGCCTGGTACTGGCGAAACTGGCGCGTTAATTGGCGCTGCGGTGCCTACCATCGCCGCTCCTGCCGCCAAAGGCGTGTACAATTATTTCAGCCGGTTGTCTGACGTAAAAGGCAACACGCTGCTCGACATGATGGAAGGCAAAGGCAAAGCCATCCTTAACGCTTTGCGCGGGCCTGAAGCCACTATTGTGCCCGGAACCGCGCCGCATGTTGGCGAGATAACCGCGCCGGTAGGGTCGGCCAAGTTCGCGGCAGCCGTTGAAGACCTCCGCAACACGCCCGCGTTTGCTACTGAGAGAGCGGCGCAGGAAGCGCAGGCTAACCAAGCCCGCCTTGCGCAAGAGGCGCGGGTGCAGGGCGTTGCCGAAACATCAAAACAAAAGAAAATTGCGGATTTGACCGCGCGCATTGACAACGGACTTGTGACGGAAAACCCCGACGTTATCGGCGCGGGCCTTAAAGACATCGCCAACAAAGAAAAGGCTGCTCTTAAAGTCGTAGTTAAAAAAGCTTACGACGATGCTTTTGCAATTGCGCCAAACGCTAAGGTAGAAATCGGCAATGTCATCAAAAAGGCCGAAGACATCCTCGGCCAACCTTTGGCGGAGATTAACGTCCCCGATCAGCCTGACATCGTAAAGAAACTGCTAAAGCTCAAAGGCAAGCCTACGGAAGAATTTGTACCTCTGGGCGAGCGCGGCGGGTATACGCAGCCGGGTGCGCCAGCACCCTCTACGGCTACGCTTGAAGAGCTGGACGCGCTGCGTAAAGCCATCAACAAGGATATTGCCAGCGCAAATGTTGCCAACGCCAATCCCGCGCAAGCGACAAGGCTGCGCGAGCTGCGGCAATTGCACGAAGCCATAGACGAGGCTGTCGGCAAAAGCACAACGCTGCCGGATGAAGCGAAAACGGCGTACGCGGGCGCGGTTAACCTTTACCGTACCCAATACGCGCCGCGCTTTAAGGAAGGCGTAAACGCGCAAGTGCTCGCAAAAGGCGCGTTTAACGAGCAAAAAATCCGCGCCGAAGATGTCATCAGCAAATACTTTACCCCTGGCGGCGCGACCGAAGCCAAACAATTTGTAAATTTGTTTGGCGGCAACGCGGACGCGACCAAAATCGCCAGCGCGGGCATTGAAGACCTGTATCGTCGGAAGGTCACGGACGCCGTTACGGGCGCGGTTGACCCCGCCAAACACGCGGCGTTCGTAAAGGAATACGCGCGGCCCTTGGCTATCCTTGACGACGCCGGGATGGGCTTAAAAAACAAATTCTCGCAGATCGGCGCGGATGCGAAGCGGCTGGAAGAGGTGCAGGCGCTTGCAACGGCTAGCGGTAACAAACTCGCTCCGCCGTTGCCGCCCGGTGCCAACGCGCTGGCAGTTCAGAAACGCATTGATGAATTGACCGCCAAGATGAACCCCTCGCAGTTGACCGCTGTCAATGCGGTGCGTGATGATCTAGCACGCGCGGCGGAATACCAACGGCTAGCGGCCGCTGGAGCAGGCGGCGCAGGAAAACAAAATCTTGTGACTGATGCCGCCGCAATCCCCGGCGCGCGTTTAACTTCAGCGGCAGTGCCGGGTAAAGGCCAGTTGGTCGCGTCTTCTGTCGGCTACATATTTAAGAAATTGACCGGCAAAATGGACGACAAGATTGCGCTTGAGTTGGCGCGGGAATTGTCTAACCCTGTGTTGGCCGCGCAGACAATCTCCAGCACGTTGCAGAAGCAAGCCGAAAAAGAAAGCCGAAACGCTTTGTTTAGCCGGTATGGTACGCGGCCTGCTGGCATTGCTGCGTCGCAGATGTCTTCTAACCCAGATGCAGGCCGGTGACATGGAACCTCAGACGCTTATCAATATCGCCGGAGGTCTTACCCTTTCGGTCGTGGGCTGGCTGGCCCGCGAATTGTGGGGCGCGGTCAAGGACTTGCGCGAGGACATCCACCGGATTGAGGTCGATCTGCCCAAGACCTACGTCCCCCGCGTGGACATCGACGCACGGATGAAACATATCGAGGACATGTTCCAGCGCATCTACGACAAGTTAGACGCAAAGGCGGACAAGCCATGAGCTTCGGCATCGACGACGCCATCGCTGCGGCGCTCAAGGTCCTCGACAAGTTTGTTCCAGATCCGCAGGCCAAGGCCAAGGCGGAGGGCGAGCTGCGCTCCAGCCTTCAGGCGTGGGACAAGGGCCAGACCGACATCAACGTTGTCGAGGCGGCCAACCCGAACCTGTTCGTGTCGGGCTGGCGTCCGTTCATTGGCTGGGTCTGCGGCGCTGCGCTGGCCTACCAGTACGTTGCATCGCCCCTGCTGATGTGGGTAGCCACCAGCCTGCACATCACGCTGGCGGCACCTCCCAAGCTCGATGGGATGCTGTGGGAGCTGGTCTTCGCGCTGCTCGGAATGGGTGGGCTTCGCACGCTGGAGAAGGTTAAGGGAGTGGCGTCCAAATGAAATCCAACTTCGACCGTTCTTTGAAGCTGATGCTCGCGCATGAGGGCGGCTACGTCTGCAATCCGAAAGATCCTGGAGGCATGACAAACCTCGGCGTCACCAAGGCGACGTGGGAGTCCTACGTTGATTGCGACGTGACGGAGTCGCAGATGCGGGCGCTGACGCCTGCCAAGGTCGCGCCGCTGTACAAGGAGCGGTACTGGGACGCCGTGCGTGGCGATGACCTGCCAGCAGGCGTGGACTTCGCCATGTTCGACTTCGCGGTGAACTCCGGCCCCGTGCGCGCCATCAGGACGCTGCAATCGTCGCTGGCGGTCCCGACAGACGGCATGATCGGCCCGCGCACGTTGAAGGCCGTCAGCATGATCGAGCCGGGCGTCGTCATTGACAACCTGTGCCGCGAGCGTGTGCAGTTCTTGGCCCGGCTCTCAACCTACAAGACCTTCGGGCGCGGCTGGATACGCCGCGTCAACGAAGTGGAAGTGCAGGCTAGGGAGATGGCTGCGCGGCCCGGAGCGTAGCGAGCAGCTCGTCACGCTCGCGTGTGGCGCGCAGGGCCGTGAACCGCTGGTGCAGCCGTACGACGACGGTGCCCCGGCGCATCCCGACCAGCTCGTCATGCAGCAACTGCTGGACCGCCGCTTCGGACAGCGACGGCAGCTTCTTGTTTAGATCGCGCCAATTGAGTGTCATGCTTTCAGTTCCTCTAGGGCTATGTCCGAGATCGCGCGCTTGTCGCGCAGGGCGGACCAGATCCGTTCGTCGATAGTCTTATTACAAAGCAGCAGGTAACACCAGACCGGCTGCGTCTGCCCGCCCCGGTGCAGGCGTCCGACCGTCTGCTCGTACAGCTCCAACGACCACGGCAGCGACACGAAGACGATCTTGTTGCCGCCGTGTTGCAGATTGAGGCCGTGGCCCGCCGACTTGGGGTGGATCAGCAGCAGCTCAATCTGACCCGCGTTCCAGCGTTCGATGGCGCGGGCGTCGTCAATCGTCTGGGCGTGCGGGAACCGGCGGCGCAGCTCGGCCAGCTCCTCCTTGTAGTTGTAGACGACGATGGTGTTGGCCCGCTGGTTCTCGTCCAGCAGCTCGGCCAGCCGGTCGAACTTGTGGCCGCTGATCCAGATCGCGCGCTTGTCCACGTCGAACTTGCCCGGCCTGTCGCTGGCGGTTGACGTGCTGTGGTAGACGAACCCAGACGCCATCTGTTGCAGCTTGCTCGTCACGGCGGCCGCGTTGGCCGCGATGACCTGCGCCGATCCCAACTCCAGCATCAGGTCGCGCTTCATGACGTTGTAGGGCCTGATGTCGGCCATGTCGCACGCCAGCTCGACCGTGTGGAGCGGCGGCAGCTTGTCGGCGTACACGCCAGGCTCCAGCACAAACGTCGCGGGCTTGATCGTTGCCATGATCTGCTCCAGCGATCCCTTGCGGGGCGACCACTCGCCGAAGTCGCGGTTGATGCAGACGAAGTAGCGTTGCAGGAACGCGCCCTTGGACCGGCCCAGCAGCTTCTGGTCCACGATCTTGCACTGCCCGAACACGTCCTCCAGACCGTTGGACGTGAACGACCCGGTCAAGCCCCAACGGTAGCGCACGCCCTTGAGGAGCTTCTCCAGCGCCTTGAACCGCTTCCCGCTGGGGTTCTTGACGCGCGTCAGCTCGTCAAACACCACGCCGTCGAAGCGGGCCATGTCGGCCTCCGTCAGCGTCTGGATGTTGTCGTAGTTCATCACGACCACCTCCGCGTCGGACGCCAGCGCAGCCGCCCGCTGTGCCGGTGTGCCGACCGCCAGCGCCATCGTCAGCCCCGCCGCCCACTTGGGCCGCTCGACCGGCCACACGTCGGTGCAGACCCGCTTGGGCGCGAGGATCAGCCAGCGCCGGGCGTAGCCGTCCGACACCGCCGCCGCCAGCGCGGTCAGCGTGATGGCGGTCTTGCCCGCGCCGACCGGCGCGAGGATCATGGCGGTGTCGTGCTCGAACAGGAAGTCGGCAGCGTCGTCCTGGTACGGTCTGAGCTTCAGCATCCCGTCTCCCGCGCCCACTCGTTGATCTCTTCGCGCGACCACAGGCAGGCGTAGTCCTGCCCCAACGCCAGCATGTCAGCGGCAAACTTCGTCTGGAGCGGTGCCAGCCGCCCGCCCTTCTTCTTCAGCTCCACGAACCACGTCTGGCCGTTAGGTAGGCACGCCACCTGATCCGACACGCCGCGCAGCGTGGGCGACTTGAACTTGTATGTCCGCCCGCCCATGCGGGCGACCGTCCAGATGAAGTAGGCTTCAATTTCTTTTTCCAACATGATGCAACCCCCAAGTCCACAAAGCCCCGCCAAAGGTTTTCGCTGCAAACTGCGCCAACACGATTTCAGGCATAAGCACGCCGAAAGCCAAAGTTGGGAACAACAGGCTGTCTACGCCCGCGCCGCAGACGTTTGAGATGTTCGCCCGGCGTTGCCAACTGCCTTGCAGTTTCGCAAACACCCACCAATCCGCTAAAGCGGCAATTATGAAGGAGGTGGCCGAAGCAACGGCGATGGCACCTGCGGTTGGGTTCAACAAATACGACACGCCGCCGGTCGTAAGTATCAGCAACGCCATGCGCCAAGGCGAGAGGCGCAGATGCAGCCAATCACGCAACGCCAAATCCAGCCCTATCAGCACGAAGGCATTGATAGGCGTTATGCTGGGGCCAAAAGTTGCGACCAGCAAATTAGCCCCAATGATTGCGCTCGCGTACGCCGCCAACGCCAAACTTAAAAGCATGTCATTTCTCCATAAATTTATAACGACTAGGCGCGTTATGTGCCTCTATACGTGAGCGCATGACCTGCGCGCGCACCGATTTGCTTGGGGGCGCGTACGTCCCAGTCCAAGCTTTATCTATCCCCACGTTGCGCCCGATATTTGTGCTATCGGCGCTGCTCAAGGGGAGTTTCGTAAACACTTTCGGGTTTAGCATCCGCAACCCGTGTAATTTTACCAACGGCTCGCCGTCACGAGTGCAGACAACACGCATAGTTTCGTCCATGCGTTTCCACCATCCGCGCGAATTTACCGTTGCGTACGCGCCTGAGCTGCCTAAACAAATGCGCGGGTATTGCAACGCAAGGCGTTCCAACCGGTCTAACGACTCGTGCATGTGCCAGACAGGCGCGCCAAACCAAAACGGCAGCGGGCAAGTGTCCAGCAGCACGTCGTTGCTCTCTTCGTCACCGTCTATGACATCGGGAATGACCGCAAAATCGCAAGACGGTATGCGCTGGCATTGCGCCGCCCATTCGTAAAAAGCGGACCAATCTTGAATTGGATGCCCGCTTTTCCACGCTGAGAACGCGCCGTTGTCAATTGCAAACGATTGGCACACTTCCACCGCCACTGGCAACTGATCGCAGTGTCGGAAACTGACAAACGCATGTCCTGCTTCGACGGCTTTTACGGCGACAATGGCGGGCGTTATGGGGAGGCCGTGATAGTGAATCATAAAAAAAGGTATTGCATGACTGCAAAAGATTGTCTAGTGTCCGTCTTGTCAAAAACACAGGAAGGTTCACGAATGGCCCAACACTCCTCTATCGTCGGCGGCTCCACAGCCAAGCGCGTCATGGCCTGCCCCGGCTCGGTTAAGCTCGTCCAGCAGATGCCGCCCAAGCCGTCCAGCAAATACGCGGACGAGGGCACGCTGCTCCACAACGTCATCGCGGAGATCCTGACGACCGACCGCACGCCTGAGAGCTATCTCGGCACGGTCTACGAGGGCATCACGCTCGACCAAGACCTGATCGACGCCAAGCTGCGCCCGGCACTTGACGCGCTGAACGAGATCGACCCCAACAAGGAGATGGAATACGCCGTTGAGCAGGTCGTCGGCTTTGACACCGCGCTGCCGGGCGTGTTCGGCTCCGCCGACCTGATCGGACGGCTGGGCAACCGCGCCATCGTCCTCGATTGGAAGTTTGGCTCCGGCGTCGCCGTGGACGTGGAGGAGAACGCGCAGGCGATGTTCTACGCCGCTGCTGCCATGCGCACGCCCGCCACGATGTGGGCGTTCCAAGGCGTGACCGAGATCGAGTGCATCATCGTGCAGCCACCCAGTGTCAAGCGGTGGGTGACGTACCCGTCACGCATCGCGTCGTTCGAACGCGAGCTGGTCCTCGCCGTGCGCGGCGCGATGCTCTCCGACGCCCCGCTGGCGTCTGGCGACCATTGCCGGTGGTGCGCGGCCAAGCCGACTTGCCCGCTTATGACCGGAGCTGTGGACAGGGCGCTAAAAAATAAGTTGCACGCCATAGACGCGGCGCAGATTGGTGTCTATCTTAAGCAGGCTGAACTGCTAGAGGCATGGATCAGCGGCGTGAACGAGCTCGCGTATCAGATGCTTGATGAAGGTCTGTCGGTGCCAGGCTACAAGCTGGTGCCGAAGCGCTCGACGCGCAAGTGGATCGACGACGACAAGGCGCTTGAGGCGCTTGAGGCGCTCGGATGGCCTACTAGAGAATTGGTGGAGATGACGGTTATCAGTCCGGCGAAGGCGGAGAAGCTGCTCAAGAAGCAGAAGCTCCCGCTGCCTGCTGACCTCGTCGTCTCCATCTCAACGGGCAACACTCTGGCAACCGAGGATGATCCTCGCCCAGCGGTGATGCAGATCGGTAAGCAGCTTGCTGCCGCTCTTGGTAAACTCGTCTAAAGGAACACACGAATGTCAAATCTCACTGTTTTCGGCAACGCTAACCTTCCCTCCGCCGCCTCGCTGGCGGACTCCCTGCGCGGCATCAAGACCGGCGTGTCTGATGCTGGTGGCAGCGTCATCCTCAAGATGGACAAGACCGGACACTGGGTGTTCGGCGCTGACCAGACCGAAATTGAGGACGGCGCAACTTGGGCCATCAACCCGTTTTCATTCGTCCACGGCTTTATTGCTTGGGGCGAGGGTGACGTGCTGGGCGAGAAGATGGTGCCGGTGTCGTCGCCGCTGCCAGAGCTTGACGCCGCCCCGGCGGGTGCCAAGCGTGGCTGGGAGACGCAGGTCGGCATGTCGCTGAAGTGCGTGTCCGGTGATGACAAGGACATGGAAGCCCGCTACACGGTCACGTCCGTTGGCGGCAAGCGCGCTGTGCAGGCGCTGGCGCTCGCCATCGCCAGCCAGGTTGAGAAGGACCAGACGAAGCCGGTTCCGGTTGTTCGTCTGAAAAAAGAGCACTATATGCACAAGTCCTATGGCCGCATCTACACTCCGGTGTTTGACATCGTGGAGTGGATGGGCATGGATGGTGGTTCGACCGAAGTTGATGCGCCTCCCGTCGCTGACGCTCCGGCTGAAGCTCCCGCCGATCCGCGTCGCCGTCGCCGCGCGTAAGGGAGAGTGAAAGCGGGCGCTGCTGCCCCTCCCCCAGCAGCGCCCGCGAGTAACTGAGAAACATCATGACAGCCATATGCCTTACGTGTGCAAATAGTTTCACACCCGCGCGGCCTTGGCAGGTGTATTGCCAAGCTAAATGCCGAATTAATAGCCCGGACAAAATGGAAAGAACGCGCGTTTTTCAAAAGAACCGGCGGGCGTTAATAAACAAGATAAAAACGGACAAGGGCTGCATTAAATGCGGGTATAACGCGCACGCGGCTGCTTTAGATTTTAACCACATAACTGGCGTTAAAAAGTTTAACGTCAGCCAAGACCCAAAAGTGGCGATGTCAAAGTTGTTGGCTGAAATAGCCAATTGCGAAGTTCTTTGCGCCAATTGCCACCGCGTCCACACACAAGAAAACAGACATTGGCACACTAAACGGAAATGCACGCCATGACCGACATTCTTTGGCTGGACACCGAAACAAAAAGCGAATGCAATCTTCCTTCGCGCGGTGCGTACAATTATGCTCAGCACCTCACAACAAAATTGCTTTGCTTAACGTACGCGTTTAACGACGAGGACGTTGGTATCTGGTGGGCTAACTCCGGCGAGCCATTTCCTTCCCGCGTAACAGCGCATATCCGTGCAGGCGGTCAAATCCGGTGTCATAACGCGGCGTTTGACAGGCTGATATTTTTGTTTGTGATCTGTCCGGATTTTGATGTTCCTGAGCCATCGTTGACGCAGTTTTATTGCACTGCAACACAAGCCCGCGCCAATTGCGCGCCGGGGTCGCTTGAAGATGTAGGCCGCTTTGCGGGCGCGGATATGAAGAAGGACCACCGAGGCAAACAACTTGTCCGGTTGTGCTGCATACCTCCTTTTAGCGGCGACGCCGATCATTTAGCCGCGCTTGGCGAGTACGCGTTGCAGGATGTCCGTGCCATGCGCGCCATTAGCAAGAGCTTGCGCGATCTGTCCGCCGAAGAGCTGGCCGACTACCACGTCAACGAGCGCATCAACGACCGGGGCGTGCGCGTCGATCTGGCGCTGTGCAACGCAGCGGTCAAGTATGCCAGCGACGAGCTGGTGGAGATCCAGCAGATCGTGGCCGAGGTGACGCAGGGTGCCATCACGAGCGTGCGCAGCCCGAAGATGCGCCAATGGGTGCAGGACCGCGTCGGCCCCGAAGCGCTCAAGCTGATGAGCGTCCACAAGGACGGCGTCGAGAAGATGTCCATCGACAAGAACGTCCGCGCCAACCTGCTGACGTTCGCCGCCGAGAACCCCGACGAGGTGCCGCCCGACGTGGCCGAGGTGATCCAGTGCGCTGACGACCTGTGGGCGTCCAGCGTGGCAAAGTTCAGCCGCTTGGCTGCGCTGGCCGACGACGAGGACCACCGCGTCAGGGGCGCGTTCGTGTTCGCTGGTGGCGCGGCTACCGGGCGCGCGTCGTCCTACGGCGCGCAGGTCCACAATTTTGCGCGCAAGTGCGCCAAGGAGCCGACCGAGACACGCGAGGCGATGGTGCGCGGTCACAAGATCGTGCCGCTGTACGGCCGCCGCGTGACCGACGTGTTGAAGGGCATGTTGCGCCCGGCGCTGCTGGCGAGCGACGGCAACTGGCTCGCCGTGGCTGACTGGTCGTCCATCGAGGCGCGCGTCAATCCGTGGCTGTCGGGCCGTGGCGACGCCAAGCTGGAGCTGTTCCGCAGCGGCCGCGATGTCTACAAGGTCAACGCGATGGCGACGTTCCGTGTTGAGTTCGACGACGTGACGCCTGACCAGCGCCAAGTTGGAAAAGTTCAAGAACTCGCCTGTGGCTTCGCTGGCGGTGTCGGCGCGTTCGCCGCGATGGGCCGCGTCTACGGTCTGGCGTTGCCAGAACCGGAGGCCAAGCGCATGGTGGACGGCTGGCGCAAGGCGAACACTTGGGCCTTGCCGTTCTGGCAGGATCTGGAGCAGGCGTATACGCGCGCCATGCGCCACAAGGGCCACGAGTTCACGGCGGGCCGGATTACCTACTTGTTCGACGGAACGCACCTCTGGTACGCTCTGCCTTCCGGCCGCGTGCTCTGCTATCCGTTCGCGCGTCTGGAGGCCGAGGGCGTCACTTACGCCAAGGCCGCGTGGAAGCCCGCCGCAGATGCGAAAGAATGGCCACGCGCCCGGCTTTGGAAGGGGCTGGCGTGCGAGAATGTGACGCAAGCGACGGCCAACGACCTGTTGCGCTATTCGCTGCGGATGCTGGACGCGGAGGGGTTTGAACCCGTGCTGCATGTCCACGACGAGATCGTCCTGGAGACGGACGACCCCGACCGTACGGTCGAGGCGATGAAGCGGGTCATGTGCTCCACACCGACGTGGGCCGAGGGAATACCACTCGGTATAGAGGTGCACACGATGAGACGTTACGGGAAATAAACGGGGAGAACGGGTCACATGAGAGACTTTATCGAATTCATCCAAAGCTTGGCCGAACACGGCGAGACGCCGCTGCTGGTCAAACAGAAGCCGGTCATGCACAACGGCAAGCAGGTGACGCACGGCGATGGGACGCTGAAATATACGTGGCCCGCATACCTGCCGACGCGCACGCCAAAGGCGGGCGAAGCTTGGTACATGAACACCGGATCGTTCATTGTTGACCGTTTCAGCGAAGGCCAGCCAAGCGCCAGCGCGTCCAATTGCGAGTACGTGCTGTGCCTGATGCTGGACGATGTCGGCACGAAGGCTAAGACGCCGCCGTTGCCGCCGACGTGGGTCATCGAGACCTCGCCGGGGTCGTTCCAGTGGGGCTACGCCTTCAGCGACCAGCCGACCAAGGGCGAATTTACCGCAGCAATCAAGGCGATTGCGGCCGCAGGCTACACCGACCCCGGCGCGACCAACGCGGTGCGGAATTTCCGCATTCCGGGTTCAACTAACCTTAAACCCGGACGCGATGGGTTCAAGGCTAGGCTCGTTTCCTTTAATCCCGAACGCGAGTTCACGCTGCCGGAGATCTGCGCCGCGCTTGGCGTGACGCCAGCCGAGGCCGACACGGCGCAGGGCGTGAGCTTCCGCCTGCGCGACACCGGCAAGGACAGCGTCTTGGAGTGGCTGAACGATCAAGGGCTGGTCCTGTCCAACGTCAACGCCGAGGGCTGGATGGGCGTCATCTGCCCGAACAGCGCCCAGCATACGGACGGCCAGATCGAAGCGCGCTACAAGCCCCTCGACCGCTCGTTCTGCTGCTACCACGGCCACTGCGAGGACTTCAACAGCCGTGCCTTTCTTGGCTGGGTCTGCGATAATGGTGGGCCGCGCGTCAATCCTGGCCTGCGCGACGAGCTGCTGGCCGAACACATGAGCAACACGCTGTCCAAGCTGACGCCGACCGAGATGTTTTCCGACGAGGCGGCCAAGGTCGTGGCCGAGGTTGAGCGTAAGGAGCTTGGTCGCGTCGAGAAGTCTGACTGGTACGAACGCTTCGCCTACATCTTGGACGACGACTCGTTCTTCGACATCCGCGACTGTCGCGAGCTGGGCCGCACGACCTTTAACGCGATTTATCGCCACGTTCCCTGCCAGTCAATCCACAATGGGCGCAAGGTCGAGGCGTCAATCTGCTTCGACGAGAACCGCCAAGCCATGAACGCCCGCCTGCTGCGCGGTGTCACCTACGCCGCTGGCGAGGCCGTGCTGGTCGCGCGTGACGGCGAGGTGTTCGGCAACCGCTGGCGCAACGCGCGGCCGGACGTGTCCGGGTCAAGTCCCGGCGATGTCAGCCCGTGGCTGGACCACTGCCGGCTGCTGGTGCCGGAACCGGCGGAGCTGGAGCACGTCCTCAACATGATGGCGTTCAAGGTCCAGAACCCCGGCATCAAGATCAACCACGCGGCGCTGCACGGCGGTGACGAAGGCTGCGGCAAGGACAGCATGTGGGCACCGTTCATCTGGGCGGTGTGCGGCCCCAACTTACGCAACCGTGGCCTGATCGACAACGACGCGCTGTCGTCGCAGTGGGGCTACCAGTTGGAGAGCGAGATCCTGATCCTTAACGAGCTGAAGGAGCCGGAGGCGGCGCAGCGCCGCGCGCTGGCGAACAAGCTGAAGCCCGTCATCGCCGCCCCGCCCGACATGATCGTCGTCAACCGCAAAGGGCTGCATCCCTACAACATGCTCAACCGCATGTTCGTCTTGGCGTTCACGAACGACCCGGTGCCGATCAGCATCCCCTCGCAGGACCGCCGTTGGTTTTGTTTGTGGTCTAACGCGCCGCGGATGGCCCCGGCGGATGCTGACCGTCTGTGGGGCTGGTACAAGGCCGGTGGGTTCGAGAAGGTCGCGGCGTGGATGTACGCCCGTGACGTGTCGCGGTTCAATCCGGCGGCCGCGCCGCCGTTTACCGAGTTCAAGGCGAACCTGGTCGAGCATGGCATGTCGATTGCCGAGTCGTTCCTTGTAGACCTGATCCGCGTCCGCGCTGGCGAGTTCTCGCGCGGTGTGGTCGGCTCGCCGTTCTTCGCGCTTTGCGACCGCTTGGTCGCGTCCGCCCCGGCGGGCGTCAAGATCCCGCAGGCCGCGCTGCTGCACGCCCTCAAGGAGGCCGGGTGGGTGGACATGGGGCGGTTGGCGTCTGGCGCGCACATGACCAAGAAGCACGTCTTCGCCACGCCAGACATGGCGCGCAACCATAGCAAGTCGGAGCTGCGCAACATGTTGGAAGCGCCGCCCACGTCCGGGCTGAAGGTGGTCAAGTAACAAACGAAAATCCCGGCGGTTAGGCCGGGATTTTTTTTAGTGTTCGGTCTGTTTGCTCAGGAACTCCACCACGGCTTCCGCCGTTCGGGTGCATCTGATACACGGCCCGTCATCGCAGGGTGTGCCCTCGTCAATGGCGGCGCAAATCACTAACGCCAGCTCGTCCAACTCGTCTAGCTCATCGTCGGTCATTAAACAGGCTCCACAGCAGCGCCGCCAGCACCACGACCATCGTTGCGATTAACAATACTTCCACCATGTTCCTTCTCCATCAGTTGACGCCGGAGCGTGTCGCGCTGGTGCCGAACGCGCTCCAGCTTGCGCCGGAGGTTCTCCGAGTAGTTCCTAGAGCTGACGAGCTGCCGCTCGATGTACTCGATGTGCGCGGCGGCCAGCAGCGACGCCTTGCAGCCGTCGTCTGCCGCCAGCGCCCGCAGGGCGGCCTTGTGATCAATCATTGCGGGGCCTCCCATTCTTGCGCGGCGGAGCGCCGTTGCGCCGTGCGATCAGCCGGACGTGTCCGGGCGAGTTCAGCCCGAACAGCCGGGCGATGTCGGTCAACTTGCGCCCGGCGATGTAGTGCTGCGCGATCAGCTTGTCGCGCGTCGCGAGTGCCTTCATCTCATTTCCTCCCGAATGTTATGTTCGTCTCGGCGCGGATGTCCTGATTGCGCCACGTCCAGCACTCGCCGCTGTCTTGAAACACGACCCAGCACAAGTCGTGTTCGGCACCGTAGTCGATCAGGACGTGCGCCAGCCCCTTGCCTTGCGGCGTCACGACGGGCAGGGGCGGGTCAAGTCGCAACATCATCTTTCTTCTCCCCTTCAAGCGCCGCGCGGGCGATCAGCACCGCTTCTTCGTGACCATCCGCGCAGTACACCTTCCCGCACGGCGCGTGCGAAATCCGGCGCAGTGCGTCCCGCATCCGCTCGATCTCGTCGGCGGCTTCCCTGTAAATCCACTGATTATAGACGGTGTCATCTAAATAAGCATAAGAGCGCAGTCGCGCCACGATATCGTTAGACATCTGTCTTCTCCCCCTCAAGCGCGGCGCGGGCGCGATCAGATTGCCATTTGCTGTCATTAGACCATTCAATCTCCCGCAGCGCCGCCCGCAGCCGGTCGATCTCGTCCTTCATACTGTCCCTCCCGTTCTTCGCGCCGTACATGTAGACGAGCGTCAGGTCGTCCAGATCTTCAATCATATCTCTCCCCTTGCTTTCTTCGCTCTGTAGTACTCCAACGCCCTAGCGCGCTTGCGTATGGCGCTCTCGAATTGCCGCCCTTCCAGCCAGGCATCCAGCGACTGCACGCCATGCCAGACGGTCGTCGGGTCGCGCCCGCCAGACCACTGGCCTAGCTGCGGGTAGGACACCAGCAGGCTGTCGCGCGCTCGCCACCACGCGAGGTGGCGGGCGGTGCTGGCGGCGTGTACGCGTGACCGGCCGTCGAACGTCGCCGAGTCAATCTCGCACTCGGCGCAGGCGTCGCGCTTGAGCCGCTCGAACGCCGCGCGTGTCGCGTGCGGCTTCACGCTGCGGCCGCGCCGTTGACGAGCGTCACGGTCACGTCGCCGGGCGCGTAGCGCGGCGCGGCCATCGCTGCCTCCAGTTCCGCGACCGCGTCGGCCGCTGCCCGGTCGGCATGGCGTGCGCCACAGGCCCGCACGTACAGCGTCGCGTAGCCCGCGATGTCATGCGCATGGTCGTCATAGTCCACATCGCCCGCCATGATGCGCGCGGTCTTTGACAGCCACGCCTCGCA
>Ga0209088_10000970_pt1 | contig 19285 bp, 4 predicted proteins | sample S_140625_EF_Meta_FD_187324 | JGI IMG/M metagenome (GOLD analysis project Ga0209088, IMG submission 187324) | Freshwater microbial communities from Lake Simoncouche, Canada to study carbon cycling - S_140625_EF_MetaG (SPAdes) (version 2) | ecosystem: Environmental > Aquatic > Freshwater > Lake ... | reverse complement strand
TGCGTTCAGGATCAGTCCAAGGGTTCCTGTGGCGGCGGAAATCGCCCCCCCAGTCTGAATGTTGATACTACCGTTCGCATTCAAAGTTAGCGTTGTGGCGGCAGCCCCCGTTTTGGCGATCGGAGCATTGATTGTGATATTCCCCGGCTCGGTCCCAGTCGCGTTCCCGGTGGAAACCGTGACGCTTGTGGTAATTAATGAGGTTGCAATAGCAGAGGCTTGTACATTCGCGCCAGTGGCTGCCGCCACGAAATTGGGCGATGAACCCGCATTACTGGTTGCGCTACTCGAAATCGTTAGATTATACGGATCCAATAACCATTCGCCACCTTTCCCATTAAGGGCCGAAGCCGTGACCAAACCGAAAGCCTGCAGGTTGTTATGGCTTGAGGTCTCCACAAAACCTCCGTTCCCCGACACAACTCCGCCATTGGCCGAGATGTCCCCGAAAAATCCTGTGTACTCATCCGACCAAAGGATCACTTTTCCCCCATCCCCCGCCACCGTGGCATCGGCCGCGATCGAACTATCCGAACTCATCACCATAGCCTCGGCGTTCCGCACTAGCGGGTTCACCCCCTGGTAATCCCCGCCCAAAAGCACCTCGCCGCCACCCGTGCCACCCGACGCATTCACCTTGCCGTCAAACAGCCCAACCCGTTCCCCCGTCACCACCAGCCGTCCTCCCTTGGCACCATCCCCGGCCGAGACGTCCAGCCGACCACTCACAATCGCGTCCTTCTCCGCTGAAATCTCAATCTGACCGCCCATGGCCAACTCACTCACCCCGGTCCCAGCGGCGGTCATGATGGAGGAAACCTCCGTCATGATATCTCCACCCGATAAGGAAAGCCGTCCGCCCGATCCATCCCGATTCAGCGCCAACATCGTGCCCGTGTTGCGGATCATTCCTCCCGGGGCACTCAGCACAATCGTGCCACTCGCATCTCGGCTGACGCCAGTCGCCCGGATGATTCCGCTCTGGTTGATCGCCAAGGCGTATACATTCCCCTGGGCTTCCAGTTGCGCCTGCATCGCCTCGATCACCCCCGAATTGGCCACTCCCGTCCCCGCCTTCATCCCAGCTACGGAACTAGAGTCGACCTTCACCTTCACCGCTCCTGTCTCATCCTTCTTCAAAAAGAACTGTGTGCCTGCCATCAATCCCACCGTCCCTTGGGCCGCCTGAATCGTTCCGCTGTTTTCCACCGTCTTGGCTAGAAGAAAGACATCCCCGTGATTCGCCGTGATCGTCCCGCGATTGATAATCCCAGCCCCACTCGCCTCGCTGAAAGTCAGGTTGCCGCCCCGCATAAAAGATTCGTCGGACACATTGGCCGTGCTGGCAAGGAAGGATCCAACATTAATCGTCGCTCCATTGCCGATGAAGACACCATTGGGATTAATCAGGTACACCTGCCCATTGGCTTGCAACGCCCCCATGATTTGCGATGCATCGCCCGAGGTCACTCGATTGAGAACCGAGGCGCCAGCGTTGGGCTGAATAAACTGCGTGGTTTCTCCCGCGCCGATGGAAAATCCCTGCCAGTTAATAATCGAACGGTCGGAGGCGGTAATCGCCAGCGTGTTGCCACTGGTTTGCATATTCACCGCACCGTTGACTACCGATGCACCTGCAGGATTGGCAAACAGTGGGTGAGCATAAAAAGCAAATTGAACCGCCGTCGCCAACATGATCCAACGCACGCCCAAATGCAGAATCGACTTTCCCCGCCAGTACGGCATTCCCTCAATCCTTTTCTTCAAATTAAAAAAACGACTAAAAGCCGCTACCTGCCTTTGAATTAACACTACAATATGTGCCACGCGTTTAGGAATATATCTATCCCTTGTGGTGTCAACAAATATAAATTGTATTTTATACCATATTTAGCGTATTAAGTAGATATCTGGTGATAACAGGCTAACTCCCGAAAAAAGGCTGCAACTAGTAGGAAAGCGTTGCGCTCAGCTCAGCTCGATTCCCCACTTTGCTATTCGGTGGCGTCTGCATCAACTGAAACCCCCAGTCGAGTTGAACGGTCACGTATCGATCAATATTATATCTAAACCCCGGTCCCACGCTCATCAGATAACTGGAGTTTTGCCCTGGCTCCGCGTTATTAAATCCGACAAATCCATAATCCCAAAAAGCCAAAAACTGAATACGATCCTCCACCTCCTGATTGCCAAAAATCTTAAAAATACTCCCTGGCGGGGTTCGTACTTCAAGATTCGTCACCCAGGCATTGTCCCCGTTGGAAACGCGCTCATCATAACCGCGGACAGTATTATAACCTCCCAAACCAAACTGCTCCGTCGGCATCAAGTTACTCGTCGTGATCTGACCATTAAATTGGCCCGTGATACTAAAATTCATCGGTAAGATAAAACCTCGAGTAAACATCAAGTTACCATATCCATAATCAGGATCGGCATTGGGGCGAATATTGCTGAAGGTTTGCTGATCATTCAATGATCCAACTCCACCTGGACTGTAATATCCACCAACTTCAAAGCTGGTGCTTCCCATTGGATCAGGCAAAGAGGCACTGTACCCAGCCGTCAGCTGAAAAATATCATACGTACCGAAACCACCCCCATCGGGGGAGGTGGTGTTAAATATGAGCAAGCTATTGCTCGCCTGTTTAAAATCGAAACCGCCATAAAGCTCATGCGAAAAAGTGTCGATTAAGGGCAAAGGGGCATTGTACCGACCACTGATCTGCCAGCTGCTGGATTGAAGGCTGGCCGAGGTCCCAGGAACATCTCCCTTCGCACCCGAATAAGATCCAAATATCGTCACCGTGTTTCTCCAAGGCAACGGAATGATGTAACTCCCGGAATAGGCATTCAGGCTGTTAAAAATACTTTGCGTAGATGTGGTGTACTGAAAGTTCACCTGCTGATCCAAGTTAAACAGGTTTCCAAAGTTAAACCCCGTCGAGAGGCGGTTCTTGCCCGTGAGATCGATTCCATAGTTATCGTAGGTAAAAAAACCTCGCAAGGGCATCCGGTCGTTTACCTCTAAAATCAGATCGGTCGTGCCCGGTTGTTCTCCTGGCTGAAAAGCAAGGTCCACTTGACGAAATGGATTTGTGTTCAGCCAGCGAATATCCTCTTGAAGCTGGTCTCCATCCACCAAGTCACCCTCTCGTAAACTTACCTCATTCTTTAACTTGTCTGGATTGAACCACTTTGCCCCCTCGACAATCATTTTTCCTAGCCGCGCTTCAATCACCACAAATTGAACCACCCCATCCTTCACCGTCTGCCTTGGCACCACTACATTGACCACAGGAAATCCCTGCTTCCGATAGTACTCGATCACATCACGACATAACTTGTTGAGTGTCGTCATGGTCGCCGGTTTTCCTAAGTAGACAGATACTTTTTCTTGAAAATCCGAATCCTGCAGTTGACTCAAACTCGTCACCACTCCGCTCAGACCAGGCACTCCCTCTGCTTTAACTTGATCTTCTTTATCCAAGAAAACCAGTGCCTTCAATTCCGCCGTCACAATCGTCTCCCTTCCCTTTTCTTTTTCCATCTCCATTTTCGGCGCAACTTTCAGTACTCCAATCTGTGGCGCAGGCATATTTGGTCCTACACTTTGATACGCCTGTCCAAACTCTATACTCGGTCCTGTACCTCGTGTGGGATAAGGCTCCAAGGGAATTGGGCCCTCCTCAATTTGTGAAAAGAGCCTGGGTACACCCCACCCACACAATAAAATTACACACCATGCCCTTCTCATTTCCTCTGAGACTCGACCCTCTACCAGCACCCTCAAGGTTTCCAACCCCTCCCCCACAACAACTTGTCGAAAAAACCCCAAGAACTGCCAGCAGATTTTCGATACAAAGGTACGGATGACCGTCCCCGGTCATCCTAGGACGAGCGAGACGCTCGTCCGTACCTATTCAATTCACTTATACTTCCATTACTCCCCGAATCCTTTCGCCTGAAATCCAGTTATATCCTATGTGCGAATCTGGCTAAAACACGAAACCCCTGACTGGGTCGAATACCCCGATTTCTTCATCACAATATGCACCCGACCACGCAATCAAAACCAACTTTGCCATAGCACAACGGCCCCATTCATCTTGAAAAGCGCAGAAAACTACCACCTCACCCATCGCTGGCACTGCTCTTTGATTCTTCTCATGCCGAATCATTTGCACGCACTGATTCAGGTTTCAGAAAGATACAAGCTCACCCAAGTCATCGGCTCCTGGAAAGGATACTTAACAAAGAACCTAAGCATTCGCTGGCATCGCGGATTCTTTGATCATCGAATTCGGCGAGCGGAATCACTGAGTGAGAAATGGAACTATATTGAGATGAATCCAGTCCGTTCCGGCTTTGTTATAAAGCCTGAGGAGTGGCCCTATCGCTGGTCTCCCGGAATATCAAACTCCCCACTTTAAACTTTAAGCCCTCCGAAGGTACGGATGACCATCCCTGGTCATCCTAGGACGAGCAGGATGATCGTCCGTACCAAGCAAGCTTCCCACTTTAAAACTTTCAGCCCCTCAAAGGTACGGATGACCATCCTCGGTCATCCTAGGACGAGCGAGACGCTCGTCCGTACCAAGCAAGCCTCCCACTTTAAACTTTAAGCCCTTCAAAGGTACGGATGACCGTCCCGGTCATCCTAGGACGAGCGAGACGCTCGTCCGTACCTCATCGCCCCGCTGCAATTGGAGGAGCAATTCCCACCTCTGCGCTCGCCCGCTCCTGCTCGATCACACTCTTGGCATCCAATAACGCCGACTCCTTCGAAAGCATATCTGCATGACTCCCCTCAGAAGGCGCCGCTGGACGAAGCAAAGCAACAGACCGTATTGGGCCTGCGCGTAAAATAGGCCCGTTCGAGCCCTGTTTGCTGGTGGGCGACTTTCCAGCTTGGGGAGCACTCACGGGCAAGCGCGCCATCGGTTTTGCTCCATCTCTGATCGGTTCGATCCGTTCGACCTTCGCTTGCGGTACTCCCCCATCAGATTTTTCTACCTTCTCCCCTTCTGCCCGCTCCTCCTCGTCTTTCTCTTCGATCGCAGGGTCAAAACTAGACCTCTCCAAGATTGCCCCTTTCTTTACCATCGCCGCTTCTCTCACCGCAACCTCTCTTGCTTGGATCTCCTCTAAAGTCGGTGGTCGCCCCAACTGCTCCTCCAGATTGCCCAACATAGCCGCAGGCAGCGTCCTCGTCTCAGGTTCAACCCGGTCTGGATAAAGCATGTACTCTAAATTAAATGAGCGCGCGTTGGGTTGATATAACCTGTTCACATCTTCGAAAAGACCATAAGGCATCAGAGCCGAAACCGAATTCCCCGCAAAGAACGATCCATACTGCCACCCATTAGCGAGACCCACATCGGCATAGCTCGAATACACAAGATAGTTCCCCGAGCTCGGCATCGATCCATAGGCCTGACCAAATGCTACCCCAAACCCGTTTAACCCAGCAAAGTTGTACGGGGTATCAAAACGCTGCCCAGCAGAGTAGACCAATGTGCGACCACCCCCACGATTCGTGAAGGGGCTTGCACCTGCCTGATTATTAAAGTTTTGGGCTGCACCTAGCTGAATTAACCCTCCCTTGATGGTGCTGGCCAAGGTCAAATCACCTGAGAGGGTTCGAATACTGATCGTTCCAGTTCCCGAACCCGATGCATCGATAGGTCCTGCGATGGTTAGCGACCCATAGTTCCTCAAATGGATGGAACGAAAACTCTGCGCCATCGAACCAAAGGTTGGGATCAATGTGCCGATGTTCACATCCCGCGCTTGGGTGATCTGCAGTACGTTTCCAGAGTAGTCCAATCCACCCGAACTCGTCACATCCCCAACTCCCAGATTCAGCGTGAGCATTCCGTCCGCTGAGGGGAGCGTCACTGTGCCTTGGAATGTCAACCCGCCCGATAGCCCACGGAATTCATAATTAGAAGTTTCGCTCGTGGATAAGTCAACCGCGCCCGCCACCAAAATCCCGCCCGTCCCATCTGCCCTACCCAAAATCACTGTTCCTTTGGGAGCTTGTAGCTTGAGCAAAGTCGAACTTGTCATTCCTGCTCCCCCCAGAACTAGCTGGCTGGCGGCGGCATAGGGCCCGACCTGCACATTTCCTTCCGTCGCCGTCACCTCCTCCGCCAAGCTCATCGCATCAGCAAAGATCTGTATCCCACCCAGTGCCGCAGTCATATTTGACCCTGTTTCGAGGCTGGGAGTCGTAATTGTTATCCCGCCGCTAGCCGAAGTGTTAACCGGACCATCCAGCACTGCTGAGGTTCCCGCAGACACGTCCAGAGTTGAAGCTGTGATGCCTTGCGTGCTGAGGGAGGTTGCAGCCGTCAACGTGGTCGCCCCCGTGGTATTAACCGCGCCACCCAGTGTGGCAGAGCCAGAGCTTGTCACCGTCAAACTAGAAACTGCCACCGCACCCGTAGTAATATCTCCACCCCCGACGGTGGTTAGGGCGAGCGGGGCAGTGGCGGACGTCGCTTCAGAAAAATTACCTAAGACCAAGTTCGCCCCGTTGTATCCCGTTAAGGCAATATTGAGTGTTCCATCCAAAGTGACGGGACTCGTCAGGTTGAAATCCTCGGTGAATCCCATCGTAAGTCCAAGTTGCGGTTGGTCTTTTGCCAATGCCTGACCAAATTGAATCGTGCCAGGTAGATTCACCGTAAGGGTTCCCATCCGATCGGTCCTAAAAGGATTGCCCCCAGCCAGAGTCAACCCGCCGGACCCCATATTCAGATTCAAGTTCTCAAATCCGCTAACGCTATTCACCCCTCCAAGTAGCTTAAGATTCCCACCCCCCATCGAAATAACCCGATCCCCAGTCAAAAAGAGATTCCCATTGATTGTGAGGGGATCACCAACGGATGTAATATTTCCTTCAAGACTTATCTTGGTCTTGCTACTCAGAGATAGTCCTTGCGAATTAATGGTCACCCCACCAATCGATGAAGAACCCCCTACGTTAGTGTTACCAACATAAACTACTCCATTTCCGCCAAATCCAAATGTACCCGTTGTAATTGTACCTGTTCCACTTAGTAGAAGGTCATTGACGATTGGCGTAGGCGGTCCGACGTAGTTTAGATAAGCCCCGCCCGTTCCTCCATTGTAGACGTTTCCAAGAAAGCCAGCCACAACGTCTCCATTGATCTCAACCTTTTGACCCGTCAACGAGATAGAACCTGCCCCACTATCGATTGAAATTCCAGCATCCAAGAGCAAATACCCACCACCGCCGTTAAAAGCCAAATCACTTCCAGTCGTGGTTACACTGCCATCGATCGTAAATGTCGGTGTCAGAGCAAAAGGCTGAGCTCCAGCTTGAATCGTCAAATTACGATTGATCCCAGCTCTGCCATGAACCAGTACCGTTCCCGTGCCATCCAAACGGCCAATCGTGACCGGAGCCGCTCCACCGAGGAATCCGAAATACGCGTCACTAATAAAGAATCCAGGCAGGACAGTTTGCGCTGCACCAAACACTTCAATGTTTCTACCCACACTCACAGGTTCCAATAGGATACTACCGCTAAGTTTTCCGGTAGGATCTGTTGGTTGGGCTGTAACTACAGCACCTAAATTGACTGTATCCGCCTGCAATGTGATCGTCGGTGAAAAGGTTCCGTCCGAGTTAAGCGGATTGCGCAGCGTGCTGGTAATCGCCGCCGTGTTCGCAAATGTTCCGGTGAGCGGAGTAGTTGCTCTAAAGGAAACCGTGCCACCGGAATTTACCGCCCCACCAATGGTTACGGCCGTGGTGCCAGTTCCTGTGACATTTCCTCCTGCAGTTAAAGTTCCTGCGGCGCCAGTTACCAATGCCCCACCGGACGCGGTTGCCGTTAACGTCGTCGCCGCAGACACCGCCCGACCTATCGTAACCGTTGTCGCCCCCAACAAAGTGACAGATCCATCGGTGCTCGTAATTGAGCCGGTAGAGTTGCTCAATCCACCAGCCGAGGTAGTCAGATTGATATTTCCAAGCGCCGTTGTATTTCCAGTCACACTGACAGCTCCAGTAACATCCAGTGCACTCACGTTACTCAAAAAGAGGCCGCTCGAAGTGGCCGTCGAAGCAGCGGCGATTAGCGCCCCGGAAAGTTGCGCCACAGAGGTTGTTAGCGGTGCAATCAGTGTTCCCACCGAGCCAGCAGCCACCGCGCCCGTGCTGTCCACTATTGATAAAACTCCCGTGCCACCGATCGTGATATCAGTCCCAACAAAAGGACTCGCCACCGCTCCCGTCCCCACATTCAGAGTAAATGTCTTGCTGTTTGCGAGCGTCATCCCTCCGTTGAAGACCACCGGACTTGAGGCACCCCGCAAAGTGAAGCTGTAGGCCCCACCAATGAGATTGATACTTCCATTGCCCCCGATCGAAATCGTTCCTGTTCCATTGGCACGCCCGATGATGACGGTGGAGGTTGAGCTTAAAAACTGAAGCTCAGCCGTGCTCAGAGCCAAACTTGCGGTCGGGTCGTTTAAGCTAATGTTTGTGGTCGGATCCAAAGGTTGCAACGTGATCACACCTGACCCCGCTTGCACGGCTTGAGCAATATTCATGTCATTCGCAGTCAGCGTAATCGCACCATTCCCTGCCGAAGTGTCGATTCCACTTAATCCATCCACCGTAGTAATATTTAACGGAGCCGCCGCACTGGCCACGTTGTCGGTGAACGAAAAGGCGCCATTGCTAACGACTCCCGCCAGATTTGAAACATTGTTCCCAGTGCCATCCAACGAAACCGCACCGGTCCCAGCCCGAATAGCCAAGGAAGTAACCGATAGTCCAGAGCTACCACCAGCATCAGCCACCCCTGCTCCCGTCCAGAGACTCAAAGTCGGCACTTTAGACGCCGACAAGGTGACGGGACCACTGACCGTGATTTGCCCAGAGGCCAAAGCATCGTTACGACCAATCTGCAGAATCGATGCCGTCACGAGATCCAGTTCAGAATCCGTAAAGCTCCAACCTGATTTCGTGCCCAGATTAATCGCCGTCCCCGCCACATTAGGTTGCAGTGTCACCCGGCTCCCTAGGCCGGTGATACCCGTCAACGAATCGGCTGTCCCAATCGAGAAGGCTCCCGAACTGAGAACAATGTTATTGCCGTTCGAATTGGCCGCAACTGTGCCGAAATTATTACCGACCCCAGTAAAGTTAATCTGCCCATTAGCAGAAAGCCTCAATCCTCCCTCATAACTGATTCCGGTGCTTCCCCCGCTATCGCCGATCGTGCTGTTCCCAATCAGGCTGAAGGCTCCGGTAAGACGGGTGGTGCTGAGGGAAATAAGATCATCCACCAAAATTGCCCCCGCTGTACTATTTCCGATGCGAAGAATATTTCCCTGGATGTTGGTCAGCTCCGCCGCCGTGAAATTCGAGTCAACCGTTGTTTTATCCCCGAGGGTAATCGCCCGACCCGCTGTATAAGTCTGCAGGGTCACGATGCCGGAGGTGGTATTTGCGGCAAGCAAAGCGGGCGAAAGGTTGCTAGGAGGAGGCGTATTTGTGACACCATCGTCTCCTAATTCGATACGGTCCGACGTCATGGTAATATTCCCTGCAGCCACCACTGTACTTGCGGCATAATAAGCAGAATTAAAGTTCTCCATCACCGCCACCTGAATTTTCCCGCCTGAAATAGTCGACGAAATGTTTACATTCGCTCCACTGTTGATGGTATTCACACTCTGTCCCGCCGCGTTCGGAGGAAAAGCGGGAAGAACGATATTAGGAGCACTGAGAGTCACGCTACCCCCTGAAGCAGTCGTAATTCCTGCAGCCCCACCCAAGGAGGATAAATCGGCTACAGTTAACGGGACGGATGTAATGCCTGTAGAGTAGGTGAATGACTGATTCGCACCCGTGAGGAGTGCAGAGATGAAATTTATCGTATGATTGGGTGCAGCAGCTGTTAGATACTGCCCCAAATTCACTGCTCCACCCGCCGTCACGCTAAAGTTGGGCATCTTAATGCTACTCGTTACAGGTATCGGGGACGGAGACGGTGGAATCTGGGATATGCCCAAAGTGACACCTCCGTCCGTGGCCAGGGCCAACGTCCTTGGGGCGTAGGGATACAGTCCGTAATTGTATCCGAAATCGGTGTTCAAGGTGATATTTCCAGCGCTCGACAAAAGAGTGCTTCCTCCGCTCGATGCCCCGATCACCACGGAGGCCGCTCGTATATTTTCCAGCTCAAGTTGAGCGGGATTGTTGATGCGAAGATTTAAAGATCCAAGCAAACCTGTGGCCGTGGCCGTTACTCCGTCCGTCGTGGTAGGACTGGCAATAGTTACCGTGGGTGCCGTGATATACCCCGTACCACCAGCTAGCAAAACGCTCTTTACCGTTAGGGTACTGGTAGTGCTTGCTGTTGATCCCCCGCCCCCACTGAAAGTGATTGTTGGACTCGTAGTGTAACCAGAACCCTGATTAGTAATCCGCACTCCAATCACTTTCCCATAAGTGGGACTGGAAGGGAGGAAATCTACCACAGCCTCAGCTGTAGCTCTTGTGCCCCCTGCAATCGTTGGAGCTGATATTGTTACGGTCGGAGTTGAAGTGTACCCAGATCCTATTCCTCCCAATGTATTAATTTCTCCTAAAACCATTTGAGCCGTACCCGTTGCACCTGTTCCCCCTCCACCTGTGATAGTCACTGTAGGAACGGTGGTATAACCGGATCCAAATGCCTCCACTTGTATTGAGGTTAACCCAAAGTAACTCGCCGTGGCTGCTGTCCCGTCCAGTTTCGAGGGGCCATTGTAGTTAATACTAATCGGGCGCGTACCTCCTGTGGACAATGGAGACAAGGTTACTACAGAAGTGCTAACAGGAATTCTCCCTCCACCTGTAGTATCAAGAAATCCAACTACACGGGTGAGCTCAATATCATCAGCCCGCACCGTAATATCCCCGTCTTGGGTCTCAATCCCTTGGTAGAACGAACGACCACTAAATTCAGGTGCATTCACGACGACTTGTCCGATGGTTAAGGGCGTAGTCCCTAGCCCATCGCCCGTTCGCAAACCTGAATTGAGAGTAAAAGATGCCTCGGGAGACAGTCCGCTATCACGGATAACCCCAGAAAAGTAGTGCACTTTGTTGCCAGCACCTGTCAAAGAAACTTGCCCCCCCGCATCAATTGCTAAATCCGTGAAGGATAGCCCTGTGGTTCCGCCCAGATCAAAGATTTCGCGAGTCCCCGCAAGAACTAGGCTCGTGAGGTTAAAGGTGTTGGCAATAATTTGTTTGGACACTGTAATGACTCCAGCTCCCACAGAAGGATCTAGATACTTTCTCGTTCCCACCACGAGAGTGTCTGCGACAAACCTCTGAAAATCAGCTGCGACAAAACTGGTTGAGCCAGGGGTCACAGTTCCAATGTTGACGGGGCGTTGGTTGGTGAACGGGCCAATTCCAACCACACTAGCCGTTACTTTTTCCAAGCCTGTGCCATTGGGAAAAATACTAAAACGATCCGAGAAGAAACCTGCGTGGTCCGTATCCAGATTAAAGGGATCGGTCCCACCTGTTTGCAGGAATACACCCGGAACCGAGGCGTATCCGCCCCCAGAGTCGGTGATTGAATAAGAAGTAAGTTGTTGATTTGTTAAGTTCGCGTTGGCGGTAGCCTGCCGAGCAGGCGGACCCAAGGTGATGGTAGTTGTGGCCGCACTATATCCACTTCCAGCTTGGTTCACGATAAAGGAAAGCAGGCTTCCTCCAGTTGGGACAAAGGCAGTCGCGGTAGCTGTCGTCCCGCTCGTAGGTGGGGCAATGGTAATGGTCGGTGCCGAAGTGTAACCAGACCCACCTGAAGTTGGAATAATACCAATGACCACTCCATTTTGCATTACTGCGGTGGCTGTAGCCCCGCTACCCCCACCACCCGAAATAGTCACTGCAGGTGTTGCCGTCCCATAGCCCGATCCACCGTTCAAAACCGTATAGGGTGTAAGCTGGCCCTTGCCATTAATGACAGCCGTAGCCGCCGCTCCAAAACCACCATTCGCGCCAGAATCTGAAATTACCACTGTGGGTGCACTGCCATAGCCCGCCCCCAAAAGATTATTATTGATTAGAATCGACTGAATTCCAGAAACAGTCGTCAGAGTTCCTACTGTTGCCGCGGCCTGTATACCCGCCGGCCCAGCTAAGGTAATAGTCGGTGGTAAAGTGTATCCGAAACCTGGATTCAGAATAGTGAAGCCCACCACTTTCCCGTTCTCAACTCGAGCCGCCACGCTTGCCCCACTTCCGTTGCCATCCACACTAGTAATCGTCACTGCGGGAGAGGAAGCGTATCCCTCACCAGCGTTGCCTAAAACCACGTTGCTCAGGGCCCCATTGGAAATAATCGATGTCGCCGCTGCTGGCACGACACCCCCTCCCGTAATGATTACAGTGGGATTACTTAAATAGGCTTTACCATTTTCTGCTGCCTGAATAAAAGTGACCTGCCCCGCCGTTAAAGAGACGACCCCCCCGCTGCTTTCAAAAGTATTTAACGTCAATAAACCTTCCTCGCCTCCAACCTCCACACGGACCCTGTTGGACGTACCAGCCGAAGTCTCCAACCCAAAGACCTGCAGGTCATTTGAAACAGCAGGTTGACTCGATATAGCTAGATTCGGATTCAGCGGTTGCCCGATCAGACCCTCCATCTGCCCAGGGGCGGGAGCATAAATGCGCAAAGCTCCTTCCTCACCTCCTAGCTTTTGCGATCCAAAGGTCTGCCCTTGGAATCCACCTGGAGTTCCTCCCGCAGAAGACCCTACCTGTACTGGTAATCCCTGACTAATACTATACTTTGCCAGTTGTGAAGTGTTGGCCGCAGACATGCTTAACGCCAGAATTCGAATATCACCCGAGAGGCTTGTTTCTAGTGCCTGATCACCTTCGGTAACCGATGCATTTCCCGTACTCAAGATTCCCCGAAAGGCATTGCCAGAGTTGGCAAGAACTTGACCACTGGCTTCCATAAGAATCGAGCCAGTGACAGCTGCTCCACCATCACTGCCCTCCGCGCCACCCGTCGCCACTGGAGCATTAAGCCAAATAGGTCGATAAACATCATCAGCTAGCAGATTAGCAAGTCCTGCACCCAATTTTGAATTGACGATCGTAATAGTTCCCGAGCCGATATTTCTGTCCACCACATCACTTCTTACCCCTAACTCGCCCACCTGACCATCCGCTCCACCCACTCCCACGATTACAGAAGGTGCCGTCTTGTAGCCAGCACCTCCCTTAGCCAGTTCATAAGCCATCACTCTGCCGTAGTTACCCGATAGTGGATCGCTATCCACATAGGGCCGTACTTGGGCAATTTCAACCCCCCCCCCTGTTAAAGTGATCGTCGGCTCACTGGTATATCCGCTGCCTTTTTGTGTTATCACAAAGGAGCCTAGTGTTCCTGCCGAAGTTGTCGTGGCTGTTGCTGTGGCTGCTGTTCCTGGATTTCCCCCTAAAATGGATATGGTGGGTGTGCCAGAATAACCGCTACCAGGCGTCACCGGCATAATTCCAATCAACGTTAGGTTTCCAGGTTCCCCAGCCATAATCGGACGTGCCACGGCACCAGTCCCAGTCGAATCTGTGATAACGATGGTAGGTGTTGTTTTGTAACCACGCCCACCATTCACCACACTAAATGGAGTCAACTCGCCACGATTATTGATCACCGCTGTAGCTACCGCTCCCGTTCCCCCACCGCCCGAAATCGTGACCGTGGGAGCAGTCGTATATCCCAGCCCCGTCTGCACAGCCGCAATGGTTCCGATTTGTCCGTATTCATTGACTACTGCCCTACCTGCTCCCAACGCGATTCCCCCACCTACAACATTCACCACAGGAGCCGCCTCATAACCCGCGCCGCTCAAAAGATTTGCACCTGATACGGGAGTGACTGCGGTCACTGCCCCACCCACCATTGTGACCTTACCTGAAGCTTGTTGACCACCCACCCCCTGATCTTGCCCAGGGGTTTTTGGCATCACCACAACCACAGAGGGTGCTTTTAGGTAACCAGACCCCCCTGCACCAGGGGCGACTGAAATCCCTGTGACCCTACCGTTCGATACCGTTGCCGTAGCTGAAGCTTGAGTTCCTGTCGCCAGGTCAGGCGCTCCAATTAAGACTTCGGCTGTGCCTGTAAACCCTCCCAATCCAACACCAAGCGCACTCAAAGAGGCTTGATCTAACTGAATCGAGTTTATTCTCAAATTCCCGCTGCCGTCACTACCCATCACAGCCACCCCACTTACAGCATCGGTAGAGTTACCCAGATATAACCCTGAGCCAACGGCAAATAGTGCATTCCAAGAGCTCCCTTGTGAAACTTGTGTATCTAAAACCGTTCGGCCTAATCTCCCAGTTAGATTGTTAATAATTGAGCCGTAATTAAGTTTTCTATTAACAGTCCCCGAACCCGCATATAGACCTGCCGCCCCGCCATTATTCCCAGTCAAGTTTACCCCATTAATCGCCGTTGTGTTCAATGTGTTTACATTTACATCGGCCCCCTCGGCCAAATTAATGGCCTCAGTACCACTGACTAAACTCACAGTCCCATTCAAAACTCTAGGAATAGGTTGGTTGCCGTTAGCTGGCACTGCTAAATCGCTTTCGCCACTTGCAGTGTAGCTATAATACGGGTTTTCAAAATAGCGAATGGTATAAAAATAACTCGTCGAGGTGGAATTATTTTGAGTCACGCTGGTGTAAACTATCCCAAAGTCAACGTCATGTGTCAGTAGGTCCAACTTACCTGAGTTCTGCCCACCTATCTGAATCGAATTTGCCTCCATCAACCAAGTCTCAGGATTGCTGATCGACATAACGTTAGATAATCCGCCTAGATCTGAAATGGTAATACCATTCGGACCATAAATCGTTCCAGGAGTCGTAAGCGTAAGCGCGCCGCCTTGCCCCGAAATTTGCCCCGAAGTTACTATTCCCCGGCCAACTGCATTTCTAGATCCAAAATCGTAAGCACCTAGTGCGCTTGCAGAAAGCACCGGAGTAAAAGTGTTCAGCGCAGGTCCAAGTTGCGGCCCTAATATATTTCCAAAGTAAAGTGAGGGAGTCTGTGCGCCATTAAGGGTGTACGTGGGGCTTACATAGGCATTGCCGATCTGCAAATCCAATGCCTCAATCCGTAAGTCACCACCGCCTGTAAATATTCCGCCAGATACCGCCCTGCTGATTGCACCAGTTGTACCCGTGGGTTGTGGAACGAGACCGGTAGAAGGGGTTACGACCAATAGACCGTTTGCCGATAATGTCACCTTCCCGGGAGTCGCTGCAGGTCCTTGCCCCCCATTAGCATTGGGGTCTTGCGTGGCCAGAATCCCAAAAGGAATACCACTCGTCCAATTCGCAGGGGTTGCCATCAATCCTTGGACCCCAACCGTAATTCCGCCTGCTGTGTTGATGTAGGTGAAATCAATCGAACCCGATTTCACATAAAAACCACCAGTCCCAGCTGTTACTGGCACGGTGTTTCCAATAAAGGAAGTCAGCCCATTCTCATACACGTCGTATTTTAAATTCCCCCCTAGGTCGGTGATCTTCTGGGTAGCGGTTGTTCCCGCCGTTTGCACATATAAACGGGTCAACTGTTGGGCCGAGCTTACATTGAAAGAGGATCCTGATGTTAGAATTCCGAGCTGGGAGGCATTAACTAAAACGGGTGTAGTTGAGGTCCCAATCGGACCTGCAGTTTCAAGGATTGCCATTCCTGCTCCAACATCAAGGCCAGTCCCCCCTGCTCCTTGAACCACTCCGCCCAATCCAGAAATTAGACGGATATTAGCACTCCCACCTAAAGGCGCCTCCAACGTGCCCAAGGTCACCACCCCGCCACTCCTTGATCCCAAGTTTAATGAACCTGCCTTGGCGGTTGTGGCTAAACTGGGGTCGAGGAGGGTAACGGTATTGACCATTGCCTGCGTAACTTGAAGAGACCCCGCCCCACCACCTAAGCCCATAGTCGTTGGAATTGTCGTCGGAGAGGCCTGAAAAGTAACGTTCCCGGAGAAATCCTGCCCACCCCAAATTGCTGTCGAAATACTCGTCAACATAGTGGCGTCAATCGAAACGGTTGAATTAATCGCCAAACCTGATGCGCTTTGCAGGACGATATTACCCGCATTGCTTTTAAGGCTAACATTCTGTCGTAAATCAACAAAACCCACCCCACTCTTGTCAGAATCCGCCAAAAGCGAAATCCCAAGTGATCCTGCAGTGCTGGATATCGTGAATTCATCCAGGATTAGAATGTTGTTCGCGGCAGAAAGAGTCAGCACTACATCTGGCGAGGTTGGGGGGGTGTCTTTTGTTTTCGTGATATCGGCAGAGACCGTAATGTTCCCCGCCTGTGAACCCGTGCCACTTGAACCCGTTGTGATCGTAACGCTGGTTCCACTATTCAAAGCCCGGTTGATATCCTGATTGAAAACCGAGGCACTGTTCGCGGTGGGAACAAAGATATCGGGATTCCCTCCGCTAAATCCTCCACGCCCGCTAGGTCCCGCATTCACAATCGTCACATTATAAGGATCCAACAGCCATTCCCCCGAAAATCCTTTTGGAGCCGAGGCTTGGGCCTCACCAAACGCCTGCAGATTATTTTTAGAGGAAGTTTCGATAAAACCTCCGTTGCCACCTTCCGCCCCTCCCAAGGCAGCAATCTTTCCAAAGAACCCCGTGTATTCGTCCGACCAGAGAATCACCTTCCCCCCCTCCCCATTCTCTCTCGCATTGGCCGAGATTTTGGCATCAGGCAACATCGCCACCGACTTCGCATTGGGAACATCTCGATTGCTCCCCAAATAATCCCCACCCACCAACACTGTTCCTCCCTTCGCACCCCCATCCACATTAATCTCACCTGATCGCAAGCCTACCCTTGTACCCAAGGCCTCGACCCTCCCCCCTTTCGATTTTGCTGAATATCCGGTCGCCTCCACTCGTCCCGCCAACATCGTAGTATTCTTCGACTGGATTTTAACATTTCCCCCACCCTCTTGTCCCGATGCCGTGATTAGTGAACCCTCCTCCGCCGTAATGTTCCTGCCCGAAATATCAATCTTTCCGCCCTGTTCAGCCCCGTTCACACTTTTTTGCAATGCCGCCACCACCCCCGTATTCAAAACATCCCCCTCCCCGCCCGTCAAAGTCACGCTTCCGTCCGCATTCTGAACCAACCCAGTCGCCCTTATCGTTCCCGTGTTCTTAATCGCCAGCGACAGATAATTTCCTGTTGCCTCCAATTCTACATTTGCTGCCTCAATCACCCCTTCATTGACAATCTCCGCCGCCGCCTCAGAAGCTTTCGAATTATCAGGCTTACTATCCACGTCCATCAGCCGCACTTTATAGTGACGCCCAGGTCCGACCGTTTCCAAAGTCACTGAAGTTCCACTCACCAAACCTACCTTCCCATCCTTCGCCATAATCTGCCCCTCATTCTTCACTTCTTTAGCCACTAGAAAAACATCGCCTGATGTCGCCTCAATTTTCCCCTGATTAATGACCGATGCGTCCGAGTTGCCAGTAAAGTTCATCGTTCCCGCCTTCATAAAGTCCTCTGTGCTGACGTCCCGCGTGCTTGCCATAAAAGAAGCTGTGTTCACCTGACCTCCCGCACCTACCAGAGCCCCGCCTGGATTAATCAAGAAAACGTTCCCATTCCCTTGCAACGTTCCATAAATCTGCGAAGGATTGGCTGTAACCACCCGGTTTAATACGGACGAGGTTGAGTTGGGTTGCACAAACTTTGTCAGCTCGCCGTTCGCGATTGAGAAACTGTTCCAATTAATGACCGCGCGATCAGTATGCTGATTCACAATCAAAGTAGCCGCATCGGGCCGACTGAACCCCGCTGCCCCTCCAACTACCTGCTCTCCCAGCGGATTGCCGTAAAGCGCTGACGGAACAACCGCGATTCGAACCAAAGCCAAAACCAGTAGGATTTGGATCCAGAACCGAACCACCCTTTTCTTTGAGAAAAAAATGGGGCTCCTCATAAGCAAATAATTGGGAGGTGAATTACCAGAGGATTGGAGTCGTAGGAGGCCCATCAACTTCTCGCTTAACTTTAGCAAGGAGTTGCCCCTAAAATTTGCCTCCATAACAAGGAGTACTACCGCAGGGGTCTTGGGGGTCAAGTCAAACACCGCCAGTTGTGTACTATTTACCAATAAGGGTTAGTATCTTTGAATAACTTTTTTCAAAAAACAACGATCCAAATGAATCAAATAACTAAAAAAGAAAATACTCTTAAGGATCGCAGCAGGTACAAAAATTATAAGTAATTCTACTTTAGGGCCTTACCGATTCAGCAGAAACAGGTGCGGCCACACCTCCCCAGGCACCTTCGTTAGGATCTTGTGTGCCCCTCAAACGATAAACCTTAGCCTTGCCGCTGGGTTGCTTGTCGGGCAATCCCAAAACGGCACAAAAAGCCGACTTCACAGCATCCCCCGCCTTTTCCATGCTTTTATCATCAGCTTGCCCACTTGCCAGAGATCCAGGTCCAGCTCCGGTTGGATTGGATGGTTTCGCTAAAACCGCCACCTCGCGCTTCTGGGTCGCTAAACGGCTCACCCGATTCCCTGCACCACCCAACCCCTCAATATAATAAACCTGTCCGCATAGTGACGGTTCATAAAAGACCTGATCTTTTGAGCCTAATGTAGCCAAGAGTGATGCCTCGGGAGAGAGCACTGCTTTTCTCCCAAGAACTTCTAAAGTCACGGGCCTTTGCATCGCTGGCCCAGGCCGAACTAAAACACTGCGCTTAGAATTTTCATCCTTTCCAAAACTCAGTCGGTACTCCTGACCCGCAACATCGATCGCCTTACCTGCGGTACCGAGAATAATTTCTTCGACGAGACTCCCTTGCTCGTCCCTCACCTCAACTCGATCCGTCTTTTCGTTATAGATCACTTTACCACCTGCACCGCTTTGTAAACCCGCCACGATTCCGGCGGCTTCTTGGGCCGCAGTATCCGGAGCGGAAGCCTCGGTAGTCGCAGAAATTCCAACAAAAAATAGAAACAAGTACCAAGCACGCCTCTTTTGCATGGATTGCATCTGCGCCAGAAAAAGTGGCTCGTCCACAACTATCTTTTGCCCAAACCAACCTTTGCTGAATAACTAGCCCAATCTATTTTCCATTTCCCAAATCTTTTAATCTCTGATCCTGCCCTTTTTCTACCTGACCATTCACCTGCGCAATCTCGT
>Ga0209088_10000969_pt1 | contig 19287 bp, 16 predicted proteins | sample S_140625_EF_Meta_FD_187324 | JGI IMG/M metagenome (GOLD analysis project Ga0209088, IMG submission 187324) | Freshwater microbial communities from Lake Simoncouche, Canada to study carbon cycling - S_140625_EF_MetaG (SPAdes) (version 2) | ecosystem: Environmental > Aquatic > Freshwater > Lake ... | reverse complement strand
CAAGAAAAAATTTTAATCAAGAATTATTAAATGAACTTTCAGAGTCAATTAAGGAACAGGGAATTATTCAGCCAATATTAGTTAGAAAAAAATCAGAAGATAAATATGAAATTGTTGCTGGAGAAAGAAGATGGAGAGCAGCTCAACTTGCAAAAATTCATGAAGTTCCAGTTATTATTTTAAATATTGATGATAAAAAATCTTTAGAATTTGCAATATTAGAAAACATTCAAAGATCAGATTTAAATGGAATAGAAGAGGCTTTAGGTTATGATAATTTGGTAAAAAAATTTGGATACTCTCAAGAAACATTATCAAAAATTTTAGGAAAAAGCAGAAGTCATATTGCTAACACACTTAGGTTAGCTGGTTTGCCTGAAGAGATAAAAAAAATGATCTCAGATGGATTGTTAACTGCAGGACACGCAAGATGTTTGGTCAATGTTCAAGATAATATTAAACTTGCGAAAATAATAGTGAACAAGAATCTTTCTGTTAGACAGGCTGAATTTTTAGTGAAAAAAGAACAAGTTTTCTCTAGTTCAAAAAAAAATAAAACAAATATCAAAGATACTAATATAAAATCCCTAGAAAGCGATCTTGGACTATTAATGGGAATAAAAGTTGATATTAAAAATAAGAAAAATAACTCTGGAGAGATTAAATTTTCTTACAAAAATCTTGAACAATTAAATAAAATTATTAGTGTTCTTAAGGGCTATTTTAGATAAGTTTTGAGTTAAGAAGTAATAAAATTGGGTATCTTGATTTAGGTCATTCCTTTTAAATTCAGTCTCAATAACATTTAAATTGCCAAGAAATTTTTCAAGGTTGTTGGTATTCCAAATTTTTAAGATATTTTTTATTCTATCTTTATCTTTCCAGAAAATCTGAGGCTTATATCTTTCAATTTTTTCATCCATTGAGAGATTTTTATTATTTTTTTGTATCTCAAGAATTTTAATTATGAATGATCTAAGAATAATAATTATCTCTATAAAATTTTTTTCATAATTAGACATGTTAGATATAAATTCATTAATATTCTTTTCATTTTTAGATAGCAAAATATCAATAATTTCATCATTCTTTTTTAGATCTGCGTCAGTGCAAATTTCATCAATTATTTGATCTGTAATTTTTTCTGAATTTTTATATAAATTTATTTTTTCAATCACTTCTTTAATCTTTGATCTTTTTAAGGAAGATGAGCTAATAATAGTTTCGCTTTGAGAATCTGATAATTGAATATCATTTATCTGGAGTTGCTCAGCAAGAAATTTTTTTATATCAAATCTAGTTTCTTGATAACAAGGAATGCAAATCGCTAATTTATCATATTCTCCAAATTGCCTTAGTTTAGAATTTTTTATCAGTATTTCAGAGTTTAGAATAATAATGTTATCGTTAATATTATTTTTTATTTTTTTAATAACTTCTAATATTTTGTCAGAGCAGTTTTTAATTATTGAGATATTTTTGTTATCATCAAATAATGATCCATTAAGATAATAACTAATAATATTATCTGGACTTTTAATTATGTCTTCTTCAAAAAACGATTTTGCGATTTTTTTTTCTTCTATAAATTTAGATAAAATTTGTTGATTTAAGTCATTAATTAAATCTTGATTTTCTCCGTACAAAAGAATTACTTTTTCCTTAAAAAAATCCTTTTTTTTTAAACTTATCTCTTGTGATTTTAAGAGCATTTAAACTAATTTAATGAGACTCTAGATTTAAATAAGATATTTTGAATTATAGAATCTAATAATATTATTTTTTCATTATTCTTTACTAAAATATTATTTGATAAATTGTCAGTGACAGAAACTCTTTTATCTTTGGTTATGGCATCCTGGTATATTACAACACCATTTTTATCTTGAAATTGATAGCTTACCGTTAATTTAATAATTTCTTCGGTAGCAATTCCTCTTGAATCCACAAGAGAGTTTTCGGCTGTATCGTAGATTTGAGCTTTAAATATATAAGAATTTAAATTTTTTTCATCTTTTTTAAAATTTAATTTTTGTTCTAAACTAAAAGCTAAATCTTTATTTCCTACTATCTCTGATTTAGAAATAATTACTTCTTTAGAGGTTCCCGTATATATAGGTGAAAAGCCACAATGATATAAAGTAACCGATATTATAATAGTTAGAAAAAATTTATTTATCATTAGTAACAATATTAAGTAGTTTATTCTTTATAAAAATTTTTTTTATTATTTTTTTTTCTTCTAATATAACTTTAATATTTTTAATTGCTAAGGATTTACTAAAAATATTTTCCTCACTTTCATCGTTAGTAGCGTTGATAATTGCCCTTTTTTTACCATTTACTTGGATCACAACATCAAAATGATCTTTTTTTATTAGAGTATTTTCAATTTTGGGCCACTGCTGAGAACTCAGATTATTTTCTTTTGTAATTTTTTCCCAGCATTCATTTGCGATATAAGGAATGAAGGCAGATATAATAATTAAATATTTTTTATAAGCATTGATAATGTTTTCCTCATGTGAAGTTTTTTTATCAATTTCCTCATTAAGATTGTTTAAAAAAATATAAAGTTTAGCAACAGCGACATTGATATGAAATTTTTCTATACATTCTGTAATTTCTTTTATTAGAATATTTGTTTTAGTTAAAAAACTATTATCAGTTTCTTCTTTTTTTTTTTTATAAATTTTTATTTTTTCACAAACACGCCATATTTTTTGTATATATTTAAATGCACCCTGAATGCCGCTATCGCTCCATTGGATATCTCTATCCGGAGGACTATCTGATAAGATGAACCATCTAACAGCATCTGCGCCGTAAATTTTAATAATATCATCAGGATCAACAATATTTTTCTTAGACTTCGACATTGCTTGACTTTCTCCTTTTAAAATTTTTTCTTTATTATCCAAAAAATAAGATCCATCTTTTTCAATGACTTCTTTTGGAAAAACCCATTTCCCTTTTTCTGTTTTAAAAGTTGGATGACAAACCATTCCCTGAGTAAAAAGATTTTCAAAAGGTTCAGAAACTTTTAATTTAAATTCATCTTGCAGTGCTAAAGTGAAGAATCTTGAATACAAAAGATGAAGTATGGCATGCTCAACGCCACCAATATACTGATCCACCGGCATCCAATAATTGGCTTCATCTATATTGAAAGGTCTCCCTTTTTCTTTTGGTGAGCAGAAGCGAAGAAAATACCAAGAAGAATCTACAAATGTATCAAGCGTATCGGTTTCACGAATAGCTTTCATACCTGTTTCTGGGCATTTCGTGTATTTCCATGTTGGATGATTTTCTAATGGATTTCCTGGTTTACTAAAATCTATATCTTTAGGCAGTTCTACAGGCAGATCTTTTTCTGGAACTAAAATAACCTTTCCATCTTCTCTATACATAACTGGAATTGGACATCCCCAATATCTTTGTCTAGATATTCCCCAATCTTTAAGACGATAAATTATTTTAGAATTTCCTATTCCTTTGCTCTCTATTTTTTCAATTACATATTTTTTTGCATCTTCAACACTTAAATCATTAAGAAAATCTGAATTGATAAGATAACCATCCTCTGTGTATGCTTCATCATTAATTATGATAGATTTAGATTTATTAGCACTTACAACAGGAATTATTTCTAGATTATATTTTTTAGCGAACTCCAAATCTCTTTTATCATGTGCTGGACAGCCAAATATAGCTCCGGTTCCATAATCCATAAGTATAAAATTAGCCACATAAATTGGTATTTTTTTATTAAGAAAAGGATGTGATACAAAAAATGGCGTTTTAAAACCCAATTTTTCATTTTTAGATAATGATGATTCTGTCGCAATATTTTTTAAAGCAAGCTCTTTAAAATCTTGAAAGTCTTTTTCGCTTTTAAAAGATTCGGTAAAAGGGTGATTTGGGGCAATAGCAATAAATGAAGCTCCAAATATTGTGTCTGGTCGTGTTGTGAAAATTTTAATTTTAGTATTTTTAAAATCAGAAATAAAATCAATCTCACAGCCTAAAGACTTTCCAATCCAGTTCTCTTGCATTAACCTTACTTTTTCTGGCCAGCCTTTTAAATTGCCGAGAGACTTCAGTAGCTGATCTGAATATTTTGTAATATTTAAGAACCATTGATTTAATTCTTTTTTTTCAATAATTGCTCCAGATCTCCAGCCCTTGCCATCAATCACTTGTTCATTTGCAAGAACAGTATTGTCCGTAGGATCCCAGTTGACATAACTTTTTTTTTTATAAGCAATTCCTTTTTTATAGAGAAGAGAAAATAAAATTTGTTGATGCTTATAGTAAGATTCATCACAAGTAGATATTTCTTTATCCCAATCAATTGAGAGTCCTAATCGTTTTAACTGCAATTTCATTGTAGAAATATTTTTTAAAGTCCAATCTTTCGGATGTAAATTATTTTGTATAGCTGCATTTTCTGCAGGCAAACCAAAAGAATCCCAACCCATTGGATGTAAAACGTTATAACCATTTAATCTTTTAAAATTTGCTATGAGATCTCCAAGGGTGTAGTTTCTTACATGACCCATATGTATGTTTCCCGAAGGATAAGGAAACATTTCAAGGCAGTAAAACTTTTTTTGATAACTTTTTTTTGTTTTAAATATTTTATTTTTTTCAAAAAAATTTAGCCACTTTTTTTCAATGGATACAAAATTATAAACTTCCATTAATTAAATTAATATTGTGTTATTTTTTTTCTTTTTTTGCTTCTTCTATTTTAATTAATCTTGCAACAGACAAAATATTATCTTTTAATTGACTTGAAAAATTATTTTGTAATTTAATTATTTTACAATTTTCAAAAGACTCACAATTTTTTTTATGAACAATAATATCTATTGAATCTGATCTTAATTCATTATTTAGAAATCTTACTGAGACTTTAATTTGTTCTTTTGAATTTAAATCTTCACTATACCAGTCATATATAATTACACCTCCAGCATAGTCGACATTTAAAAGAGGTAAAAAATCCAGTGATTTCAATGTAGCTCTCCATAAAACATTTGAAGTTGCAAAATCAACAGATGTAGAGCCCCCAGGTTTTTTGTTATTAATATCTCCAAATATTCCACCGCCCTTATCGGCATATTCTCTGGCTCTTTTTTGGACATCTGGTTCAATGATTTTTGATTCACCAGTAACGGGATCAACTTTTGAACAACTTATAGTTGATATTAATACTATTACACATACAATAGATGTCGAAATCTTAGTTTTTAAGAATTTTTTAAATAAATTATTCATTAAAACATAATAAAATAAATGTTGCAATTATACAACATTTAATAAGAAAAAATCGTACAATATGACAAATGTTAAAAAAAAAATCATTTTAAGTGTAACAAGTCATTTAATAACTAACAACTAAATAATAAAATGAACAAAAAACTACTATTATCTACTGCTCTAGTTGGCGGTATGATTTCTGGAAGCTCTGCAATAGCGCAGACTACAGTTAGCGGTTCTTTAGATTTGCATTATAGAGCTCAAAAGTATTCTGCATTAGCCGGAAGAGACTCTAACGAATCTATCGGTCGTGAGTCGCAATTAAACATTGCAAGCAAAGGTAAACTGAATAATGGTTGGGATTACTTAGCAGGATTCTCTTTAGAATTTGATGGTAACCAACGTAATCCAGTTGCTGGAACGCAAGATGCTACCGTTTACAAAACACAAACAAACACTAGCACTACAACACTTACAGCAGCTGCAGGTGCTACAGCAATAACAAGTGGTACTACTTCAGTTACCAATTTAACTGCCGCTACAACTACAACTACAACTACGTTTTCATCTGATGCAACAGAAGCAAACAGTATATCTAACGAAAATATATATATTGATTTAATTAATGCTTCTTCTGCAACAACGATTACTGTTGGTGTTGACCACATTCAAAACATAACGGGCACAGTTGTTCCTCAAGTTATGGGTAACACAATTGATAACGTTGCTGTTGGAATGGGTGCAAAAGCTACTAACACTATGGGTGCAAATCCAAAAGAATCTATCGGTTTTGGTGTTATTCAAGGTATCCCAGGATCAGGCTTAACAGCTTCTATCTGGTACGCTCCAAACAATGGAGATTTTGGTACTAGAGATCAAGGTAACGCTGCAGGCGCTGTAACAGGAATTAGAAACTCTGCTTATGAATACGGAGTAACTGGTGCTGATGTTGCGGGTGTTAAAGGATTATCTTTAAGATATTTCTATAACAATGAACAAGCTAGCCAAACAGGTCTTGCTGACATTAAAGGTAAATCATATGGTATAGCTTACCAAGCAGGTGCATTCGGTATAGGAGCTGAGAAGCATTCTCAAAATAGAACTGCTGGTACAGCTACAGCTGATGCTGATTTAACTGTTAAAACTTATGGTGTGACGTATGCTGCAAGTCAGAACGTAACTTTAGGTGTAACTCAACTTAAAACAGACACTACTGGTTTACTTAAAGAAAAAATCACTTCATTACAACTTGGATACAATTTAGGTCCAGTTGCAGTTATTGCTGCTTACAGCATAGCTGATGATGTTGCAGGCGTTGCAGGTGCTGACATCAAAGAAGGTGCTATTAGACTTTCAACTAAATTTTAATTTAGTTTAAATATAATAAACTTTAAAACCCCGCTTAACTTAATTGTTAAGCGGGGTTTTTTATTTAAAAAGACCTATACTTCCTATCCCAGAAATATTTAAGAGATTTAATTGATTTAAATTTTTTTCTCTTATTCCACCAAGCGCTAATATTTTGCTTTTCCAATTTTTACTAATTATATTAAATTTACTTATATTTAAAATTTTACTATTCGAATATTTTTTTGTAGGAAATAAAGGTGATAAAAAAATTCTACCACATCCTTGATTTTTTTTTATATAATATTCTCTTTGGTTATGGGCAGTTCCAATAATATCAATTCCATTTTTTATACTTAAAATACGAGATTTATTGTTAGAAGGTATATGTATTCCGTCAATTTTTATATGATTAAATTTTTTTATATAATTAGATATGTAAAGCTTAATTTTGTTTTTTTTGCATAATTTTTCTAATTTTACAACATCTTTGAAATCAGAAAGTTCAGTATAAGAATAAATTATATATATATTTTTAAATTTTTTAAGTTTATCTATGTTTATTATGTTTAAATTTTCAATAAAAAAAAAATATTCAAAATTTTTGGATTTCATAATATGAATATTTTAAATAATTTTATTCAAATAAAAAATGAAGTTTTGTCTTTGTCAAATAACACCAAGATTGTAGTTGTAACAAAAACATTTGATATTAACACAATAAAACCAATAATTGATTATGGCCATAAAGATTTTGGAGAGAATAAAGTTCAAGAAGCCAAACTAAAATGGAGTTCTTTAATTTCTAAGAATCTAACTATAAATCTTCATTTTATCGGCAAGTTACAAACAAACAAAGTTTCCGACGCGGTAAAGCTTTTTAGTTTTATTCATTCTTTATCAACTGAAAAACTAGCTAAAACTTGCATGGAAGAAGAGAGTTTAATTAAAAAAAGAATAAAGTATTTTATTCAGATTAATTTTTCTGATTCAGATCACAGAAACGGAATAGAACCAAAAAATATTAAAGATTTTGTTAAATATTGCATTCATGACTTAAATTTAAATATTATTGGATTGATGTGCATTCCACCGCTTAATGAAGTGTCAGATTTATTCTTTTCACAACTTAGAAAAATAGCAAATGAAAATAATTTATTTCAGTTAAGCATGGGTATGAGTAATGATTACCCCGCAGCAATCAAAAATGGTTCCAATTATGTTAGAATTGGTTCTAAAATTTTTGGAGATAGAGAAATTAAATGAATTATGAGAATGATATTGCTCATATTAGAGAACTAATATCTTTTAATAAACATGAGTTAGCTAAAAAACTATTAGATAAACTTTATAAAACTAACCCAAAAAATTTTTTTTTGGAAAATTTTTATGGTGCCTTTCTTGCGTTAGACAATCAAAATGTAGATGCTGCTATTGAATGTTTTAAAAAATCCATTGATTTAAATGATAAATTTTCGGAACCTTATTATAATATTGCCAGGATTTATTTTAATAAAGGTAAATACTTAGAATGTGAAGATTTATTAAATACTTCAATTTACTTAGATAAAGAAAATTTTCATTATAAAAGTTTATTAGGACAAACTTACATTAAATTAAAAAAGTATGATGATGCGATTATTTTATTTAACACCATTCTTAAAGATCAAATAGATAATCCTGAGCCATATTATAATTTGGGTATATCATATGCCTCTAAGGGGGAGCCTGCAAAAGCAATTTTTTTTTTAGAAAAATCTATCTTATTTGGAATAAATTTTAGCCAAGCATATATAGATTTGGCAAATTGTTATGATGAAACAAAATCAAATTACTACGCCAATTTTCAACTTACTAGTAAAGGAGTTAAATTACATAGCTCATCATCACTATATACAAAACATGCTAAAAATTTGTTTAGATTTGGGAAAATAGACGAAGGGTTTTTTTATGCTAAAAAAGCAATAACCTTAGATCCTGATAATTTAAATCATTATTATTTTTATCTTTTTTACTTAAATTATAAAACAGAGGATATTTTGAATGAATATTCAAGTTTAGTATCAGAATTTAAAAAAAAATATTTAATTTCAAATAAATTTGAAAAGCATAATTTTATTTTAAAATGTGAAAAAAAAATAAAATTAGGTTTTGTTTCCTATGATTTTAGAGATCATGTAGTTATGTATCAGCTATTTGATATTATAAAGGAATTATATGAAAGGAATAATTTTATTCTTTACGCATATTATAATCATGAAATTAATGATGAGACTACAAATATAATAAAAAAATATTTTCATTATTTTATTAACATTTCTAATATGAATGATAGCGAAGTAACTGATAAAATAAGAAAAGATGAAATATTTATTTTGTTTGATTTATCGGGCTATACTACAGGAAATAGATTAGGAGTTTTTATTCAAAGATCTGCTCCGATACAAATTTCTTGGGCTGGCTATTTAAACACTACTTGTCTTGAGGAAATAGATTACATAATTGGTGACGAGAATATATTCAAAAATAATGATCAGCATTATTTAGAAAAAAAAATTAACTTACCCCATGCATGGACAAATTTAAGTAATTTAGGTTTACCTGATTTAGACAAAGTATCCAAGACAACACCGGCTGTTTATAATAAATATTTAACGTTTGGTTGTTTTAGTAATGTGAATAAAATGAATAAAGATTTTATTAATTTTATAATAAATGTTTTAAAAAGTTTACCGAATTCAAAAATTATATTTCAGTCAGACTTGTTTAATGATGTAGATTTTAATCAATATTTTTGTGAACCATTTTATAGAGCAAACATTAAAGATAATAGAATAGTTCTTTTAGGGAGTTTGCAGAGGGATAAATTTTTATTAAATTTTAATGAAATAGACATCATTTTAGATACATTTCCTTATGGTGGTGGCACTACAAGCCTTGAGGCCTCATGGATGTGTGTACCTATTTTAACAATGGAGGGAAAAACATTTTTATCAAGGTGTGGTGTTAGTATAAATTTAAATCTTGGATTAAATGAATTTATTTATAAGACTGAGAACGATGCTATAAATTTATTAAAAAAATTTGATGACAATTATAGTGACCTTCAATTATTTAAAGAAAGATTATTTAAACAAAAGAATAGCTGCAAACTTTTTGACCCTAAGACATTCGTAATTGAATTGAGCGATAAATTATACAATCTAATAAATAATCAGAGGTAAAAATTGAATTTTATTAAAGAAGAAAAATACAGTGAAATTATTCATCTTATAAAATCTTCAAAATTTTCAGAAGCTTTAAATTTATTAAGCGAGTTCAAAAATTCGTACCTAAATGACATTCTTTTTAATAATTTAATTGGGTTTGTGTATCAAAATTTAGAAGACTACGTTAATGCAAGTAAACATTTCCTTGATTCTTATAAGTTGGATAATAATAATTTTGACACTAATTTTAATATCGGCGTACTAAATTTCAAACAAAAAAAATTTCAAGAAGCAGAAAGGATATTTACTAAATTATCAAAAAATTTTTCTATAAATAAAGATATCTTTTATAATCTGGGTATTATTAAATTAGAAACCAATCAATACGGTGAAGCAAAAGAATATTTTCAAAAAGCTTTAGATTTGGACAGTGAATTTTATTTTGCCCAACATCATCTTGGAGAATGTTATGAAAAGTTAAACAGTAACGATTTAGCAATTTTACATTATAAAAAAGCACAATTAATTAATTCACAAAGATTTAATAATACTCTAAATAATCTTGGAAATATTTTTTTAAAATTAAGAAATTATGATTTATCAGAGGAATATTTTTTAGATGCTTTACAATTTCAAGGAAGTAAAAAAACTATATATAACAACCTATCTGTATTATATCTAGAGACCTTAGATGCGGCCAAAGCTTACGACTGTTTACAGAAATCTTTAAATTTAGATGGAAATGACTGTAAAATTTTGAGTAGGTTAATTTCAAGCTCACTTTATTTGAATAAAGATATCAATAACTACAAAAAAATCTCAGAACAATATCGAAGCATTTTAAGCAATAAAGGTTTAACAAAAAATGAACTTAAAAAAGCCACTGTAGGATTTAAAAAGTTAAAAATTGGTTTTGTTTCTGCGGATTTTAGAGAGCACCCAGTTGGATATTATTTATTAGATTTTCTGGGACAAATAAAAAAATTGAATTGTGAAATTTATGCTTATTCTAATTCAAAAATAGAGGATAATTATACAAAACTTATAAAAAAAGAATTTTATAAATGGATTGATATTTCATCTTTAAGTGATGAGGAGGCTTGCTCGTTCATTAGAAATGATGGAATTGATATTCTTATTGATATGTCAGGGCATTCTGGTGATAACAGATTGTCAATTTTTAAGCTTAAACCCTCGTCAATTCAAATTTCTTGGGCAGCGTATCTTGCCTCAACTGGCTTACAAGAAATTGATTATATTATTGGTGATCCTTATGTAACACCAATACAGGATGCTCAAATTTATGTTGAAAAAATTTTGCAATTAAAAGATATTTGGTGTTGTTTATCAACAACTGATATCAAAAATATAAATCCTACTGAGTTACCAGCAATAAAGAATGGTTATATTACCTTTGGTTGTTTTAATAATATACTTAAAGTTAATGAAAATTTTATTAATGTATGTTCAAAGATTTTATTAAGGGTACAAAACTCCAGAATTATTTTTAAAAGCCCACAGCTTTTAGAAAATACAAATAAAAAAAGAATTCATAAACTTTTCGAAAATAATTTTATTGATCCAAGCAAAGTAATTCTTAATTATGATGTTAATCGAATAGAACTTTTAAAAAGCTATAATAATATTGATATAGCATTAGATACTTTTCCATATAGTGGAGGCACAACGAGCTTTGAATTAAGTTGGATGTGTGTGCCATTATTAACCAAAAAAGGAGATAGATTTATTTCAAAATGTGGAGAAAGTGTTAATTATAATCTAGGGATGAATGATTGGATAGCAAAGGATGAAGATGATTATATAAATAAAGCAGTTTTATTTAGCAAAGACATTAAAAAATTAGAGATTATAAAAAAAAAACTTGTACAACATTCACGAAATACAAATTTATTTAATATGAATAAATTTGCTAAAGAATTCTTTGAACAAATAACTAATATTTATAACTCTAGATAAAATTTTTTATGATATTTTTATTTTAGTATTTTTGTTAATTATCTTTAAAATCTTTAATAAATTATTTTTGGATAAGCCAACGCAACCTTTTGTTGAAGAATAATTTCTTTTGGCTAGGTGAATAAATATTGCGCTACCTTTATTTTTGATTGTCGGCTTCATATTATAATTAAGAACTAAAATTAAATCATAGAGATGGTCACTTCTATAAAATTTTTCATATCTATATTGACTTGGTAATTTTATTAGTCGATTATATTTTGTACTTTTTGGATCATCACACCAGCCCATATCTTTATTAATTTTGAAAATTTTTATTTTTGATTTTATTTTTTTTATTCGATCTTTACGGCAATAAATTCGAATTATTTTATAAGTTCCTTTTGGTGTAATATTGTCACCTTCAATCATTTTTTTGCCAACCCCAGCCTTACCTAGAGCGCATTTAAACCTAAGATTTTTATATTTTAAATATCCAGATTTATTTATAATAATCATATTTTATATATTATATGCTTTTATGGATACTATTAATCTAATTATTCTAGGATCTAAGAATTTCGAAGTTATATTAAACGAGCTTGAGTTTAATAATATTTTAAAATCTGGTAATCAATCTATCCATTATAATAAAAAAGCATCAGTCAAAATTATATTTGCTGAAAATTTAAAAATAAAAGATGTTAAAAGTTATTTATTAAAAAATGAGCCTGTTATTTTATTTCTAAATCAGAAAGAGTATTTAAAAAAAAATAATTTAAAATTATTAGATTTTCATATCAGTTTAAAACTCCCTATTGAAATTTTATCATTTAAAGAAATTCTCAATATTTTAATTACAAAATATAATTTTTTTCAAAAATCTAAAATTATGATTAAAGATTACGAAATTGATTGTAATGAGAGATTTGTTATAAAAAATAAAATAAAAGCAAAGTTAACTGAAAAAGAATTAGAGTTAATTTTGACCCTTAATAATAATAACGGTCTTGACAAATCTTTTTTGCTTAAAAGTATTTGGAAACATAGTCGTGATCTAGATACTCATGCCTTTGAGACACAACTTCATCGTTTAAGAAAAAAAATTAATAAGTATTTTGAGGATAAAAATTTTATAATTGAAAAAAACTCTTTATATTATTTATCTAATTAATTAAGTCTTGCGCCAATTTTTTGAATAATTTTAGAAGCTAGTTCTGATCCACTATTAAGACATTTTTTAATATCAGATTGATCTAAATATTCCTTTAAAAATCCTGACGCAAATAAGTCTCCGGCCCCTGTCAAATCTAAAATTTTTTTTACTTTAACACTTTTGCTTTCAATTATTTCATTATTTACAATGGCTAAACTGCCATTTGCGCTTCGTGTTATGATAATTATTTTATTAATTTTATTAATCTTGTTAATCTCTTTAATACTATCCAGTAAATTATTTTTTTGCATTAATTCATTTATTTCATTTTCATTTCCTATTAAAATATTTAAATCATTTATCAGTAGCTTTAAAAAATCACTTCTATGTCTAGTTACACAAAATATATCCGATAAACTCATTGCAATTCTTACATTATTTTTTTTTGCTAAATCGATAATATGTTTAAACATCTCCTCACTTAATCCTTTGTCCCAAAGATAGCCTTCTAAAAAAATAAGTTCATAATCTTTAATATGATACTCATTAATATCATTCTTGGAAAGTTGAGATGATATTCCAAGATAAGTACACATGGTTCTTTCTGAATCTGGGGTTATAAAAATAATTGATGCTCCCGTCGGTAAATTTTCATTTTTTTCAGAGTAGCAAAAATTGACATTTATTTTTTCAAGACTTTTTTTGTAAATTTTCCCAAATTCATCAGAGTTAATTTTGCCTATAAAAAATGGTTTACCCCCAAGATATGCTATCCCTGCCATGGTATTTGCAACTGACCCACCCGCTTCAATTTTTTCAATTTTAATTTTGTTTTTTAAATTTTCAAATTCACACTTTTCAATGAGTTTCATTGACCCTTTAACGAGTTGATTTTTTGACAAAAAACTATCATCTACTTTTGCAAACACATCAACAATAGCATTGCCAACACCAAGAATTTTTTTAGACATTTTTATCTTTATATAGACAAATTTTACTAATTATACACTTTGTGCAAAGTGGATTTCTAGATTTACATACGTGTCTCCCGTGTAAAAGAATGAGGTGATGGGCTTTTTTTAAGTATTTATTAGGCAATATTTTTAAGAGTTGTTCTTCTACTTGATTTGGATTTTTACCTTTTGCTAAACCTGCTCTGTTGCTTAACCTAAATACGTGCGTATCTACCGCAATAGTCGGTTTATTAAAAGCGGCATTCAAGACAACATTTGCAGTTTTTCTACCAACGCCTGGAAGGTTTATTAGATCTTCAAAATTATTTGGGACTTTACCGTGGTATTTAGTAATTAAAATTTTTGAAAGATTATATAAGTTTTTTGCTTTCATATTAAAGAGTCCAATTTTATTAATCATCTTTCTTATTTTTGTAATTCCAAGATTAGCAAAATGTTTTGGAGTATAATATTTTTTATAAATATCTCTTGTAACATTATTAACATTAGTGTCTGTGCATTGAGCAGAGAGAATGACAGAAGTTAAAAGTGTAAATTGGTTTCTATATTTAAGTGAAGTTTCTGGATTTTTAATAGATTGATTTAATAATTTAATAAGTTTTAAAGCCTGCAATTTATTTAATACCATTAAAAATGAAAAAAAATTTAATTATTTAAGGTTAAGCATGTCCTGCATATTAAATAAGCCGTTATTTTTTTTTCTTATCCATATTGCAGCATTTAATGCTCCATCAGCAAATAACTCTCTTGAAAAGGCAGTATGTTTTAATTCAATATTTTCAATTTTATTATTATAAATTACGGAGTGTTTACCAACGGTATTGCCCTTTCTTGTAATAAAGAAATTAACTTTATTATTTTGTAGATTTCCTTTTTCATTTAAAAAAAACTTGCCTTTTAATTTATTTAAATTTTTACGCTTACCTTTCGCAACGGCATTTGCTAGCATAAGAGCGGTACCCGATGGATAATCTATTTTAGCTTTATGATGATTATCTGAAATACCAATTTGATAAATATTTTGGATTTTTTCTGATAAAATCTTTGTAATATATTCAAGTAAATTTATACCTAAACTCATATTACCTGATTTAAATATAGCAATCTTTTTTGAAAAATTTTTTATTAATTTTTCTTCTTTTTTATTAAAGCCGGTTGTTCCAATTATAACTTTTTTTTTTAATTTTTTTGCAAAATTTAGAATTTCAATAGAAGATTTAGGTGTTGAAAAGTCAATAATTACATCTGTTTGCTTGAATGCATTTAAATTATTATTTTGAATTTTAATTCCTTTTAATTTTTTTCCAACTTTAATATCAGTCAACGTGTAAAGACGAAGATTTTTATTTTTTGATATTCTATTTATTAGTATCCGTCCCATACGACCCAAAGCTCCTGTAATAGTGATTTTAATTTTTTTCATTAACTTATAAATATATCCCCAGGTTTTAGATTGTTAGAATTTATTTCATAAACTTTTAAATAGGCCTTTTCTAAATTTTTTACATAATTTTTGATATCAAATATTTTATAATTTAAAATTAATTTATGATTTAATTTTTCTTTTATTTTTTTAAGTTCTATTGAAGAATTAGCAATTTTTATAGCTTTATACTCATATTCTTCATAATTTGAACATACCAATTCATCCAATTCTAAATTTTTTAATATACTGGAAGCCACGCGGCTTTGAAAACCTTCGCCTTCAATTGTTAATAATGGAGTACCAGACAACAAACACCCGGTAGCCGTTGAGTGGGAATTGTAAGGAAATGTGTCTAGATATAGATCGCAAAATTTATATTTAGTAATATGTTCGTTAAAATCTAATCTTTTAGAAAAAATTATTCGATCTGAATTGATGTTGTTTTTTAAGGCTTCTTTATATAAATTATTTTCAACAATTTTGTCCGCATCGAGTAACCATAATATACTATTTTCGACTTTATTTAATATTCTCATCCATGATTTGAATATAATTGGATTAATTTTACCAAACGAACTAAAGTTACAAAATACAATTTTTTCTTTATTATTTTTTAAATTAAAGAAATTGATATCTAGGCTCGAATTTATATTATATTTAGTAAATGTAGGTAAAAAAAGGTTAGGCAGATAAATTATGTTCTCAAAATAAAAATTTTTACTTTCTTTTGGAATTATATTAGTGTCCGCAACAATATAATCATGAGCAGGCCCCATTGTACCTGGGTATCCAAGAAAATTAATCTGTATAGGCGCTAACCTTTCTGTAAAAGCCTTTACATTTCCGTAAGCCGTGAAACCAACGAGATCGACAGCAATATCAATTTCTTCTTTTTCAGAAGAATTTATTAAATTTTTATAATCTTTTACTTCGAGATCTATATATTTATTTAGCGATTTGATTATTTCACCAGTAACTTTATCTTTTTTAAGATTATTATTTAAATTAAATCCTTTTATTTCAAAATTGTTTTTATCATGTTCTTTTATTAGTTCTGAAAAAATATGACCAACCGGATGTTCTTTAAAATCTGAAGAGTAATAACCAATATTTATTTTTTTCTTATTATTTTTTTTTATATTAAAATAAATTTTTTTTTTATTAATACTATATTTTTCAAATTTCTTTTTAATTATTTTATTTATTAATTCTAATGAGTCAGAAATAGTCAGAAAAGTGTATGGTATAGCATTCTTGGCTTTATTATATTCTAAATTTTTAATTAATTTATTAGTAATTTTTTGATAATCATCCCAATCGCAAATTTTATTTTTTGAATATAAAAAAGCGTAGAGTTTTTCTTGTTCATCATATATTTTCGGTTGTAGTGCCTCTGCGGATTTAAAATTTTTCAATGCTAAATCTATTTTTCCAACATTTGAGAAATTTAGCGCCCTATTAAAATAAACTTCAGCATTCTCTGAATTAAATTTAATAATATCTTCATATACTTCTTCTGCTTTTTCATGATTTCCTAAATTTAAATATAAATTTCCCAAAGCAATTTTTGCTTTATATTCTTTTAGCTCTATTGCTTTTTTGTAGAAAAATTCTGCTTTTGTGTTCTCTTGAATGTTTTCATAATAATGTCCTAGGCATAAATAGTTTATCCCAGAATTTGGTTTTATTTTAATAGCCTCGTCAAAATATTTTTTTGCTTCTTCTGGCTCTTCTTGATTTAGATATAAAAGACCAAAGCTACTGTAGGCCTCAGCATAATCAGGCTTTAATTTAATCGCATATTCGAGAGATTCTTTTGCTTTTTCTATTTCCTCTAATTTTAAATAAACATTACTAATATTATTATAAGCTTCAGCATAATCAGGCTTTAATTTAATCGCATATTCGAGAGATTCTTTTGCTTTTTCTATTTCTCCAAGTTCATTGTATACAATTCCTAAATTATTATAAGCATCAACATAATTAGATTTTAATTTAATTGCTTGTTCAAAATATTTTTTTGCTTTATTTTTTTCTTCTAATTTCAGAACAATGGTACCTAGATAGTTATAAGCCTCAGCATAATTAGGTTTTATTTTAATTGCATATTCAAAACATTCTTGGGCTTTATCTGTTTTTCCTAGTTTATTCTGCGCGATCCCTAAATTATTATAAGCCTCAGCATAATTAGGTTTTAATTTTATTGCGTTTTGAAAATATTTCTTTGCTTCTTCTAAATTTTTTAATTTTAAAAATACAAGTCCAAGATTATTATGGGCCTCTGCATAATTAGGTTTTAGTTTAATCGCTTTATTATAGCTATTAATTGCTTCCTCATAATTTTCTAAAGATTTGTAGACTATTGCAAGATTATTATAAGCCTCCGCATAATCAGGGTTGATTTTTAATGCCTTCTTAAAATTATTTAATGCTTCAGAATATTTTTTCAATTCTTTATAACAAACACCAAGATTATTAAACACAGAGTGATTGTTTGGATTAATACTAATTGCTTTATTAAGCCACACAGTAGCCTCTTCAAATTGTTTTAATTGAATTTTAATAATTCCTAGTAAATGTGTAACTTCAAAATTATTTTTTGATTCTCTTAATATTGATTTATATAAATTTTCAGCTGCTTTTAGCTCTCCTTTTTTATGTAAAAGAATAGCTTCTTCTAATAAAGACGACATGGTTCATTATAGTATAATTTTTTTATTAATCAATTTTTTCCCAAAATTTTTTTGCTTTATTAAAAAAATTTTTAATCTCTGAAGTATTATTAGAGTTTTCTATACGCTTAAATTCTTCTAATAATTTTTTTTGATCTTTAGAAAGATTTTCCGGGACGATAACATTTATTTCTAAATATAAATCACCAATATTGTCTGATCTTAGATTGGGCATTCCTTTTTCCTTAAGTCTTAATTGCTTACCATTTTGTGTTCCCTCAGGAACTTTAACTTTGGCTTTGCCACCGTCTATTGTTGGGACTTCTATTTCTGTTCCAAGAGCAGCATCTGTCATTGATATAGGTAATTTATAAAATAGATTTTCTTCGGATCTTTGAAATATTTTATGTTTTTGAACTGTTATTATAACATAGAGATCTCCATCGGCGCCACCTCTGTACCCAGCATCTCCCTTACCAGACAATCTTATTTGCGTTCCATCATCAACTCCTTTTGGAATTTGTATAGACAGATTTTTTTTTGTTTTAATAATTCCTGATCCTTTACAATCTTTACAAGGATTAGAAAGCATTTCACCATCGCCTCCACAATCAGGACATGTTTGTTGTAGAGTAAAAAAACCTTGTTGCGTTCTTACTTTTCCATGTCCGTTACAAGTGGAACATTTTTTTGGTTTTGACCCATGTTCTGCACCGCTCCCAGAACATTTTTCGCATTTTTCGTTCGAAGATAAATTGATAGTTTGTTTTTTTCCAAGGTAGGCTTCTTCTAGGGTTATTTCTAAATTAATTTTTAAATCTGAACCACGATTAGATCTTGATTTTTTAGAGCCTCTCCCTCCTCGACCTGAACCCATAAAGTCGCCAAAAAAATCATCAAAGATGTCAGAGAATGCACCAGATTCAAAGCCACCAAAATCAAACCCTCCCGATCCACCCGCGCCACCTTCAAATGCAGAGTGTCCAAATTGATCATATGAAGATTTTTTCTTTGAATCAGATAAAACCTGATAGGCTTCAGAGGCCTCTTTAAATTTTGCTTCAGCAGTTTTGTCTCCCTGATTTCTGTCAGGGTGATATTTCATTGCAAGGGATCTATAGGCTTTTTTTATTTCCTCAGGAGAGGCTTTTTTGGTTACACCAAGAATATCATAATAGTCTTTTTTGGACATAATGACTTAAGGCGAAACCAGTTATAAATGGATTAGCCGTTCTTTTTGTTATCGTCTTTTACTTCTTCAAACTCAGCATCAACCACATTT
>Ga0209088_10000968_pt1 | contig 19320 bp, 26 predicted proteins | sample S_140625_EF_Meta_FD_187324 | JGI IMG/M metagenome (GOLD analysis project Ga0209088, IMG submission 187324) | Freshwater microbial communities from Lake Simoncouche, Canada to study carbon cycling - S_140625_EF_MetaG (SPAdes) (version 2) | ecosystem: Environmental > Aquatic > Freshwater > Lake ... | reverse complement strand
TTTCAAGTTCGGAAATCATGATTTTAATCATAAATAGACAACTGAATTGATATTGGTAAAAGTTTAACCAAAATCATCCAATTTTAAGCTAACTCAAGGGGTGTTAACAAACAAATTCATCCTTTTTTGAAATAATAAAGCCTTAAATAATGTATATTCAGATAACAAAAATGCATTCTATGAAAAAGTACTTTTTTTTACTAATCGCTTTTATTCCCTTTTTAGCCTTTACTCAAATAATTGATTCTACTTGGGTGGTGAATAACTATACCAAAACAGAAACCATGGTGCCCATGCGAGATGGTACAAAATTATTTACGACCATCTATGCACCCAAAGACAATACCGAAAAGCATCCTATTTTATTAGAGCGAACACCTTATTCATGTGCACCTTATGGTGCTGCGATTTATAAATCTTATTGGAACTCTCCGCGAAAATACTTTTTAAAAGAAAACTATATTCTTATTATACAAGATGTTCGCGGTCGTTGGATGAGTGAAGGAGTTTTTGAAGACGTAAGACCTTATATCCCTAATAAAAAATCAGGTCAAATAGATGAAGCGACCGACACCTATGATGCCATCGACTGGATGATAAAAAATGTAAACAATAATAATGGAAATGTAGGTGTGTTTGGTATTTCCTATCCAGGTTTCTACGCTACACAAGCTTCACTAAGTAATCATCCAGCATTAAAAGCAGTAAGCCCTCAAGCGCCCGTAACAGAATGGTTTATCGGTGACGACTTTCACCACAATGGCGCCTTTATGCTTGCAGATGGTTTTGCATTCTATTCAGGATTTGGGAAACCAAGACCTAAGCCTACCACTGTTGGACCTAAAGGATTTAATTTCACCAACCCAGATAATTTTGATTTCTATTTACAAACAGGTGCTATTACCAATTTTACAAAATTAATGGGTGATAGTATTCAATTTTGGAATGATTTAATGGCACATCCTAATTACGATGCATTTTGGCAGGTAAGAAATGCAAGAAAATATGTAGAAGACATTAACCCTTCTATTGCTACATTAATTGTAGGTGGTTTATACGATGCAGAAGACTGTTTTGGTGCCTGGAATTTATACAAAGCCATTGAAGGCAAAGCAAAGAATAATAATAAGATAGTGATGGGCCCTTGGTACCATGGACAATGGGCAAGTAATGATGGCACACAATTAGGTAATGTACAATGGGGATCAAATACCAGCGAATGGTATGGTCAAAACATAGAGCTCCCCTTCTTTAATTATTATTTAAAAAATAAAGGAAGTATTGATCAAATTAAAGAAGCCAATATCTTTTTCTCTGGTAGTAATGAATGGAGACAATTACCAAGTTGGCCAGTGGCTGACATGAAAATGCAATCTTATTTATTGAGCAATAATGGAAATTTAAAAGCGGGTAACAAAGCCACTACTATAGCTGGTTATGAAGAATATATTAGCGACCCTGCTAAACCCGTTCCTTATATTTCTGATAACTATATGATGAAAAGCAAGCCTGCTAGACATTATAGAGAATACATGGATGATGATCAAAAATTCACATCAAGAAGAACAGATGTATTGGTATATAAAACGCCAATATTAACCGAAGACCTTACACTAGGAGGCCCAGTGGTTGCAGATTTAATGGTGGCTATGTCTGGCACCGATGCTGATTTTGTGGTGAAACTAATTGATGTATATCCAGATAATTTTGAATACGAGACCAATAAGAAGGATTATTTAATGAGTGGATACCAACAACTCGTAAGAGGAGAAATCATGAGAGGTAAGTATAGAAATAGTTTTGAGAAGCCAGAAGCCTTTATACCGAATAAACCAACTGCAGTGAAGTTTACCTTACCTGATATTGCACATACTTTCAAAAAAGGGCACCGTATGATGATTCAAATTCAAAGTAGCTGGTTCCCGCTTGTTGATAGAAATCCGCAACAGTTTATGAATATCTATGAAGCTAAAGATAGTGACTTTAAAAAAGCGACTATTCGTATTTACCATGACGCTTCTGTGATTCAGTTGCCAGTGTTAAAAAACTAGTAAAACCAAAATCAACCGGTTGGATCAAAGTTGCATTACTTAATCATCTTCCTCTCCATTTTGTTGTTCAATCGGAGTAGCAGTAATGTCCCAAAAATTGGAAGATGGGTAATTAATAAATGTATAATATATAGAACTATCATAAAAGTCATACATAAAGGATTAGTTAGACTTTACTTAACGTTTATACAATGGTAAACCAATCAAACCTGAAATTTTTTCCGCGAGCTTTTCGCCCTCTTTACTAAAAGCCCAAAGAAATAGTGCCTTTATGGAATGATCTAATTTGATACTTTCTATTGCTTTAATAGCTAAGTCTTGGGCAATTCCTTTCCCACGAAATTCTTCCAATAATAAAGCCGAACATAAGTAAATCGCCTCATATTTCGTATTCAGTGGGGTTAATTCATAGAGTTCCCTTTCTGATATTTTATGATTGATAAATTGAGTCATTAAATCTAATGTTGTTGGAATACATAAAATCCAACAAACAGGACCATTTCCATCATCATATTCAGATATGGTGTCGGGATGAATGAGTTGTAAGTGCTCCATCACATTTTCGTTTATGTTTAGCTGGTCAGGGTCAATGCGGCTTGAGAATACCTCATCCGACAATTGTATCATTCTTTCAAAGTTACTTTTTGGCATGATTCAAAATTAGGTATTAAACTTTGCAGTAAATGGTATTTTTAAAAAATCAAAAAATAAAAATTTCAGCTTATTTCAGGGGGTGTTTTCCTAAGGCAGAGATTAATATTTAAAAACCAGATTGATTTGTTATTTTTGACTAATAACTTTCTTTTAAATAAAGAAATAATCACTAATAATAGATAATATTTAGCAACATTGGAATTAATAGACATAAAAAAAATTGATCGAACCTCCGCCGAAGCTTTAAGTAGTTTGGCTAAAAGTATATATGTGCAGCATTACGCACATATATGGTTGGCAGGAGGAATGGATTGGTATATGAATGAATATGCATACCCTATTTCAAAAATTACAAATGAAATAGAAAATAAAAACTGCTTGCATTACATAGCTTATGTCAACAATGAGCCGGTGGGTTACTTGAAAATTATTATTGATGCAGCAATCACAGATGGCGATAAAAATGAGGGTATTGAATTAGAAAGGATTTATATAGACGTAACATCTGTGAACAAGGGACTAGGAACATATTTAATGAACTTTGTTTTTGATATTGCTAAGTCCTATCAAAAAAAATATATTTTTTTGAAGGCAATGGATACCGCCCAACTGGCTATGCAATTTTATACAAAAATGGGCTATGAGTTAGTAGGCTCCTTTCGTTTATCGGATACTACTTTTCATTTAATGAAAGAAGATTATAGAGGGATGTATATTTTAAAAAAGACAATTTAAAAAAATTATGAACAATAAAAATTACTTACTATTCAGTGTGCTTATTTTATTAGGAGTATTCTATTTTGTTGTAGAAGCACAACAAAAAAATGTCACACTTCGAACTAATTTTTCTGGTGAATGGAAATCCAAAGAGCCAATAAGTATAGGTGGGAATATTTTTTGTTCATACGTGGGAGGTGATCGTATGAATTCAAAAACAATGAAAATAATGGAGGAGTCTGATTTTCTAACAATAGAAAGTCCAAACACAGATTCAGGCGCAAAAAATGCTACAAGCATAGAGAAGCTGATCATCAACGGTAAAGAAAGCCATATTAATCTTGGTCAAGGAAACGAAAAAAAGTTTAGTGTAAAGATTTCAGATGATGGACAAACTATGACAATTAAATGAATTGTATACTTTATGACTGCTACTCCTTACCATGTAGATGTTATGAAAAAAGCATCTACTAATGTAACAGAAGTTTGGAAATTGAGTAGTGATGGCAAGCTTCTTACTGTTCAAGCGAATGCAAAATCAAATATATGGGATGGAGAGCGTTCTTGGAAGACAGTATTTGTAAGAGCTAATTAATTACCAGATTTATTTAGTAAATATCATTCCTTTTGGTAGATAAGCCCTTGCCTTCATTTTGAAATGCTACAATTTTTAGTCTACTTTAGACTGACCATTTGCAGCATAATCATTTGCTTCATAACTGTCCTAATTTTTAAAGACACACTAACTTATGAGGGATTTAAATGCAGGAATTTATATCAAAAGCACTGCCTCGTTGATAGGTAGTTTCTTCGAGCATACAACCATTCTAATCGTTGAACACGATGAAGCCGGAACCATAGGGTTTGTGACCAATAAACCCTTTGAAAAGTCATTGCATGAACTCATTGAATTCAATCACGCTAAACCATTTCCTCTAATGGATGGCGGCCCAGTTGATAGAGATCACCTCTTTGTATTGCACAAGCGACCCGACCTCATTGATGGAGGCAAACAAATACCCAATGGTCTTTATTTGGGTGGTAATATGGATCAAGTGATTCAAGCCATTAACACCGGGGGTGCAAAACCACAAGAAATTCTACTTTTTATAGGCTATTGTGGATGGGATCCAGGAGAATTAAAAGTGGAGCTCGAAGAAGGAAGCTGGAGCTTCTAATTGAATTAAATTCTTTGGGCAATAAATAAACCACCAAAAGTTGCAGTTAGACAAAGTACAACGGTCAATAAAATATATAACAGCATAGTGCTGTTATGACCTTGTTGCATGAGTGTAAGTGTTTCACTGCTGAAGGCAGAGAAGGTGCTGAAACCCCCGCAGAAGCCTACTGCCCAAAATAAACGTGTAGTTGGTGAAAGTAATTGTTTGTGGTCTGCCAAACCAATCATAAAACCCAAAATAAAACAAGCAATAATATTGATTGTAAATGTGCCAAAAGGGAAATTAGAATTATGAAAAGCGTTTACCCATCTGCCAAGTAAAAACCTAACTAAGCTGCCAAAGCCACCACCAATAAAAACATAGATTAGTTCCTTCATGGTATTAAAGTTAATCTAATTCTTTTTGTGAAATACAATGCTACTCATTAAAGATCATTCAAGCCCATTACACTTTATCAATGAACTCTAGTGTAAATATTCTAGTTAAAGAATTTGAAGTTGGCACATCTGAAGTAAAGTATAAAATTAAGATTCCGAAGTATTACTATAAATAGTATATTTACTAAAATTTATACTAATTATAGTATATTTATTAGTATAATAAATTTATTTACAAGTATTAACATATACACATTATTTATACTATGTATATGTTAATTAAAGGTCTTTAAAACACAAAATGCTTTATCTATGAAATCTGGTGAAAAAATCCTAGTTAAAGTAACTGAAATTGGCACATCTGAAGGAAAGTATAAAATAAAGATTATAAAAACTTTGCTCTTTTTATCAATGCTAATGGTATCCTTAATTTCTTATTCACAAGAACAAAAATATATATTAAAAAAAAATATAAATATTACCTATGTTAAAGAATATATTTATGATACACCAGAAGATAACTATTATAGTAGCATCAGTTTAGGCGTTTCTAGATACGGTAATGTTTACTATGAAATGAGAAGAAAACAAAAAGAAGATGGAATTGGTATTGATATATACCAAGATAAAGTAATTTACCCTGATGAATTTTGGAAAAAATGCTTTAACGAAACAGATAAATTTATATTAAATACAAATAAAAGATTTGGTATTGGTGTGTATTATATAAATCCTCCAAAATATGGGTTTAGTGTATCTATGGGTGTTGGTTTATTACATTACTATTTACCACCATCGCTAATGAACATATCTCATAATGTGGCGGTGAGGCCATATACCTCGTTCTATTGGATTTTTGGATTTACAAAAGAAATTCAGGTTACAAAACGATTCCATTTAGAAATGAAGGGTATATTTAGAAATCTAGAGCGCTATTCAATAATACAAGAAAATAGTCATGTTACAAATTTTGAACCTTCATTAGGAATTAGGTATGATGTCAATTTTAATAAATAAATAATTTATAGTTGAAAAATAAATTAGGAAATCCACGGTCTTAAATAATTTTAAAGTTTGAAAAAAAGGACCCACGATTTAACGTAAGTCCTTGATTTATACTAGTGAGACTAAAGAAGTTATAATATTAGTTTATTGGTACTTCATTGAAATGCCAACAATTGCTTTTTTCAAAATTGCCAATTGTCCTAAATGAAAACTTTCATGTTGCGCAAAAAAGGTAATTAAACCTGCATTTGAATCATCGCCAAGTAAGGGAAATTTAATGGGCGCTTCTTTTTCCCAAAAATCGAGTTCAATTTTTGAAAAACTATTTTCTAAAAGATCAGATGCCTTTCTCCATTCTTCTTTAATTTCAGCTAAACTTTTATAATCATCATCTTTATAGGTAGGTCTAAAATCTTCGAAAAGACCAAGATAAGGATTATTGGCTGGGGGATTACCCATTATACTACAAGCATTATATCTCGCCCAAATAATATGTGCAGCTACCCATTTTATACTATTTGTATCTTTTGAAATGGTAGCATTAGATTGTTCATCAGTTATTCCTTCAATGCAATTTGTAAATAACCTGGTGTTAAGATTAAAGATTGTTAGATTGTTATCTTGTGTCATACTATTTTTGTCAAATATAAGTATCAAATAGATACTAAATTCATAAAATCAAAATTAACTTATTTATCCCTATTTGAGGGGGTATCTCCCTTGCAAAGGCTTGATTTTATTTTTCTGTTAAGTTTCATTATGATACTAAAATTGTCTTATATTAGTGATTCAAAAAATGTAAAATGAAAAAAATACTATCTTTCTTTATTGCAACATTATTTTTAACAAATGTTTTATACGCTCAAAAAAGCAACAATAAGTCTATAAAACCTTTGAAAACAGAGATCAATAGTGCAGCTATTGATTCTTTTGAAAATTTAATTAAAAAGGATATGTCTAATCAACAGATTGCTGGTGGGACATATCTTTTATATAAAAAAGGAGAAATTATTGCTCATAATGTAATTGGAGAGTCGGATATCAATACACATACCCCTTTAAAGCGTAATAGTATTTTTAGAATGGCTTCAATGACAAAGCCATTAGCTTCTCTTGCAATGTTATTGTTACAAGAAGATGGATTAATCAATATGAATGATCGTTTAGACCAATACTTACCTGAATTTACAAATCCTGTTGTTCTTGACAGAACAGACACTGTTAATGGTGTTATAGTCTTAAGAACACATCCTGCAAAAAATCCAATTTTATTAAGGAATTTACTTACTCATACTTCTGGCTTTGCAAGTTCTTTTTATCCCAAGCAACAAGCTTTATATGCATTAACATTTAAGGATGCTTCAAAATATGATTTAGCACATTATTCTAAAGAGTTGGCAAAACTTCCACTAGATTTTGAACCAAGCGAAAATTGGCAGTATGGCCCATCCATAAATATTGCGGCTAGTGTGATTGAAAAAGTTTCTGGTATGTCTTTTAACGACTTTTTAAAAAAGCGTATCCTTGAACCAATGCAAATGAATGATACCAAATTTTACTTAGATTCAGCAGATGCATCAAGATTGACAACCTTATATACTTTAGATGCAAATGGGAAAATGGTTATGACTGACCCAGGAACAGTTTCAAGCAAACTAATATCTGGGCCTAAAGTATATTATAGCGCATCAGGTGGGATAAATTCAACTTTAGATGACTACTTGAAATTTTGTGTAATGATCTTGAAAAATGGTAAGCATGAGAATACAATGATTGCTAAACCAGAAACTATTGCTTTAATGAAAATGGACCAAACACCATCAAATATCAATGCATCATTTGGTATGCCTTCTGGAACACCTGACGAAGGATTTACTTTCGGATATCAAATAGTAAGAAGAGAAGGGCCCGGATCACCGCTTAGAGAAAAATCAATTTCTTGGGCTGGGGCATATTGTACAACCTTTTTCATAGATCAAAAAAGAGAAGTTATTGGAATCTATTTAACACAAAATGACAAGTACAATCAAATACCATCTTGGCAAAGTTTTTACAACTGGATGATGAAAGCGTTGTAGAGAAAATGAAAGCGTTGATTTATAGTGCGTTATGTTTTAACAAAATCAAAATTGACAGATTTCAGTCAATTTTATGGGGTGCTTTCCTCGAACAAAGGATGAATTTAGTTTAATGTAAATAATTTATTTCTTTAATACACTGATAAATTTTTGTGGTTCCACGACTCCAGCATTAAAATCAACACTAGAAGGTAGATCAGAATCTTTTTTTGAATCACTAGCACTATCTAAAACTTTTTGTGAACTTTCAAGTTCCTTCTTTTCTTCAACTGATAATTGATTTTTCTTGAACCACTCTATGATTTTAGGCAATGAATCATCAGTACTAAGTTTCTGATTTAAATCAATTTCTTTTAAAATTGATTTAATCTTATTAACCACTATAGTTTTAGGGACAGTAATTAAACATTCTAAATTAGTTGTTTCATCATTTTCAAAACGACATGTGTAAATATTTCCAATTACTTCACAATTCTCTTTTGCATGTACTTTTCCAGTACAAAATATGTTCCCTTTTATTTTTCCAGATAAGTCTAGATTGGAACAAATTATATCACCTTCAAAAGTAGAATTTGGTTCAATGATAACTTTATTTTTAGACAATAAAACTCCAGTAAAATTACTTTCTATGTTTATTGAATGATACGTTTTGAAATTTCCTTCTATAAAGAGTTGTGAAGGAAGTTTGATTATTAATTCGGTTTCGTTGTTCATATATTAGATATATTATATAGAAAAATTTCTATAAACAAATATAATTTAGATATATGACTGAAAATATTTAGATATATTAATAAATTATTAATTTATTAATATTTATATATTAAATAATAATTTTAAATAAAATTAAATGAAAAAAGGGAATGTAGAAACATTCCCCGTTTGTCAAAAACCTACAGATCCCCCTTTATTTGGGTAATTTACTAACCCAGTTTAAACCACCCTTCAAATAATTTATCGCCATCGAGTTTGAATTCTTTTTGATCAGTTACTTCGTCATTAACTTTTTTTGTCAAAGTCAAAAACTGGTTTTTTAACAAAAATTGATTGTTAATGAATACACAAAACCCAATATTTATGTTATCTTTTATAAATAGCTCTTTAGTCCATCTATATCCTCTAAATTCTTTAATCCATGGTCTTCCATTTTCATCTGTAAACCATACTTGCCCAAATGTTTCAAAACTTATTTCAATTATAAGTTCAACTTTAATCAAGGGTGTAGAATCCATTATCCTATTATTTGGAAATAGATTATAAACATCTTTCACAGAAATAGTTCGGGAGGCCATTTTAAATTATTTAATTTAGTGAAAATTAGAAAAGAAATATTAATAGAATATTAATTAGAGATTATCTTATTGAGTTTTTAGTTTGCATAAAAACAATTCCATAAAAAATGAAAAACCTCACGCAAACCACACCCAAAAATAACAAAGGACCCAGGATTTAACGTAAGTCTTTAATTTGTAATGTTTTATGTTTTTACAAAAACGAAAACAACCGATTTGGACAGATTTCAGGGGTTGTTTACATGACACAGAGCGATTATAATATAATTGTTTAATATATTATACTTACCTTATGACTGTAAATCACTCAGACTATTGCAATTCTAACGCAACAATTCTATTTACAATTCTTGTTATCTCTATCATTCTTAAGACTCTTATTTTATCATTTAGATAGGCTTAGCCCTATTTCTAAACCAACACGTATGAAAAAATTTCTTTTCCTATTAATCCTTATTCCATTTTTTGGAATGAGCCAAAAAAATGTCATTAGTTCTAATAGAGTATTCCCAAAAGTTGATAAAGTTTTGGAGTTTGAAAAGGCAGTTTCTGCCCATTACCAGAAGTATCATACCGGTGAATGGAGTGCTCGTATTTTTGAAATTGTATCTGGACCAGATGCTGGTGGTTACCAAATCAGCGAAAGCCCAAATAGTTGGGAGGGTATTGACAGCAGAGGTAATTTAGGTACTGAACACACTATTGACTGGAACAAAAATGTAGCTATTAACCTTACAGAAAGGACGAGTATGAGTTATTCTACTTTCCAGGATTCAATTAGCACCACTGGACTCAATGACTGGGCTGACAAAATCAGCATCACACATTATTTCCCGAAATTAGGACACGGATATCAAATGTATACTTTTCTTGAAAGTTTAAGGCCTGTTTGGAAAGCACTTGGGCAATCTGTTGCCGTTTTTGCTTCTAGTTCTTCAGGACCTGCACAATATGCTGTAGTGACTAGATATCCAAATGGATTAAAAGATAGGGCCCTTACTAACAATAACAAAGTCAAAGATCAATATGAAGAAATCCATGGCAGGTTCTCTTATATTAGATTTACTGAAACAATGCAAAATAGTGTTGCAGAAGTATGGCATGAAATGCTTTTTTATAGGAAAGACCTTAGTTCAAAATAACAATTTATAATTTAAGAAAAAATCAAAATGAAAAAAATAGTATTATGTTTACTTGTATCAGCATCATTATTTGCTTGTACAAACCAAGGAACAAAAAAAGCTGAAAGTTCTGAAGAGGATAAAGACACCGGCACTTGGACTACCTTAGATGCAAAAACAATTAAAGTAAGACAATTACTTGAATCCTATACCAAAAATGACTCAAGCGTCGTTTATGAAATAGTTGCTGATACGTTAAAATTTAGCGATCAATTTACTAATAATCAAGAGAACGGAGTAACTAAAGTAAATCCAGGTGGTCGTGTAGCATTTGTACAAGATACTAGAAATGCGCATCAGTTATTTAGTGATATAAGTTTAACAACCGATAACATAAGAACTTTTGTTAGCAAGGATGGAGTTACCGCTACAGGCTGGTGGGGTATGTGGTCTGGAACAGGGAAATTTACAAAAAATAAAAGTACAACTCCCGTTCATGCTTATTTCTATTGGAAAGATGACAAAATTATAAGTGGAGGTCGTTTTTTTGATCCTACTTTATTAAAAGAGGAGCTTGCAGCATCTCAAAAATAATAATTAGTTCAATTTAAGTTTGAAAAAATACGAATGAGACCTCTAGCGATAGGGGTCTCTTTTTATTCAAAACCTAACACAAACCTCAGTTTAACAAAGGAACCAGAATTTAACAGGATTCAGGGGTATTTTTCGTAAGCAGACTAGTGTACGATTATTTAGATAACTTGAAGTAAAATCAAAATTGTTGGATCAAATTAAAATATTCAACACTTTTTTTTAATTTATAAAATGGAAGGGTTTGCATCAATTCTTTAACCTGCTGTTCTTCCACATTTTTAAATATTAAAACAGCACCATTTCTCGCCTCTCTTAAAAATAAATGCTCCAAAATTCCTTGCTCTTTCCATTTTGCAACAACTTCTTGCTCTTGTTTTAATATCTCGGAAAAATTACTTGGTAAATTTTCCATATCTAGCGTTAAAATTGCTTGAACTCTATTCATAATTTTGATATTTAATAATGTAATTTACACCCATATATTTATATTTTAAAGTGGCTGCGCTTTTTTAAAGTAATATAAAATGGAGTATTATGGAAAAATCGAATTTTACAATAACAGCTCATATGGTTATGAGTTTGGATGGATTTATTGCTAAAAAAGATAATAGTATTTCTTGGTTTGAAAGTACATGTAATTATGAACATGGAATAGATACTCCAAATTCAGATATAAGAAAATTTGGATTGTGGGTGACGCAAAAGTTGCATCCGATTTTATTAATAATAAACTAGTGGATGAAATTCATATAAGTATTTTACCGATTATTTTGGGAGATGGTATTTCGGTTTTTAACGGCCTAATGAAGGAGCAAAAATTAGAACTTATAAACTCTTCCATTTATAAAAATGGCTTAGTTGAATTACGATATAATATAGAGTAAGGTCAATAAGTTATGGAAAAACAACTGTACTTAGCCCTCACAGACTTCTTTGAGTTTACTTAGCGCTTTTGGCCATGAGTCATTCATGTATTCAGTTAAATCTTCTGTGAGGCCAACTAATTAAACTGCAATATCCGTTACACCATTATTTTCTTGGAACGTATAATTTTCAAATCCATTAGCCCATTTTTCAACTTCTGGACCATCTGTTATTTCAATATTTGCTTGTACTAGACCATAATGGCGTATGGAGATGTATTTATTTTTGATGTTATCAGCAATTTCAGAAACCATACCTCCCTTGTTGCCTTTCTCATCAAATCCTAAAAATAACATTTTGCTTCCTTTATTCCAATTCCCCTCATAGGAAGATGTTGGATTAAATATAGCGGTCCACTGCTCATAAGTTGATTTGTTACTAATACCAAGCATTAAATCATAAATCTTATTGACTGGCGCATTTATTTTGATTGTGTATTGTAATTTATTCATTTTGTAATTCTAATTTATACAAGTATTTTTTTGAAAGGTATAAATTATAGCTTCTTAATATTCTTTATCTCTTTCAAATCAACAATATCCTGACTTCTGCCTGATGCAGTTTTGTTAACTATAAATTCTTTAAGTCCAATATACTTTAATTCAACCCCAGTAGCCACCAACAACCAAATAATCAACCTGGTGTTTATTAAGGAGCTTTACAAAATCTTGGGCTAATATCATGCTTTCAGTTTTCTTCTTACTACATGTGACTTATCCATTCTAGTAGTTTTTAAATCTACAGTATTTTTATTCATCTAGAAAGTGTTATTCAATTTTCCCATAATAAGACCTCTGCATTTTGAAGAACCGCATTGACATTCAAAAGGTTCCATCGTATGATCTAAGAACTCAGCATAATCCAAAGTTAATTCTTCTCCTTTTTTGATTGCTCTATTAGTCATCACATTCAACCCTTGATACTCACAATTAGCATCACATGAATGATTTTGTGGGGACCATTCTTCTGGTTTTAAATCCCAAAGAATATAAGTGTCCTTGCTTATAGGGTAAGCGTATTTTCTGAAATTTAATTTTTCTCTTTCATTCCAATTTTCATCTACATATTTTTTTGTAACTATTCTTTGAGCTTTCTCTTCCCCCTTAAATAACAAAGTATTTTTGGGTAAATCATTCTTGGCATGAATACCATAGCCAGAAATAGAATTACCTTTAATGATAAAGAGTTTTTGTTTTCTCTGATGGCGAGCCATTCCTTCTATAATAATACGCTCTAGAAAGCCTCTTTTACCAACACCATCATACTTTAAAATATAATCTGCAGATCCCTCATACCCATCTGCATAAAAAACAGAACAGGTAAAATTAATTTCTAAGAAAAATAATTCTCTTTTATCATTCATTCTAAAATCCATTCTTGCGTATCCAACCCCATTGAATGACAAGAAAACTTGTTCTGCAATTAATTTTAATTGAGTAGCCAATTCCTTGTCTTCGACTCCTATATTGGCGTTAGGATGTAATTCAGAAGTTTTTAATGCATACGTCTTAAACGTAAAACCTTCAGGAAAAATATATTCGACAGGTTTAAAACTAGTACAAGTTTTTCCATCTTCATTGCCACAAACTAACACGGTGAATTCTCTACCATCAATATATTCTTCTACAAGTGCACTTCCAAACTCATCTAGTATTGACAACACTTTTTTCTTTAAGTCTTCAATATTATTTGCTTTTGATTGGTCGTCTACACCTAAACTATCACCTGCTTTTGCAGGCTTTACAAATAACGGAAATTGAAGGTTACCTGGTAGAATATCAATTTCTTCTTTACTTTCAATAACAATATGTGCAGGTGTTTTAACTGATTCACAAAAAGCAAGGTATTTCATGATTGCTTTGGTAGGATCATATAAATTCGCAGTAGGGCCAGTATAAGGAAGATCTAATAAATCTAAGCTGGTGATAACATCAATAGAAGGTACTTTCCATTCTAAATAACCTTCACAAAGATTAATATAGATATCATACTGTTGGTCTTTTAATTGTTTTAGTTGTTGATAAGTGCTTAGTTTATTCAATAAAATATGATCAATGTTTGCCTCTGGTAAAATGATAGACAAGTCTCTTTGGGGGTCATAATATTGATAGTCCACTCCAGATGTAGAATAATCAGGTTGTAAAACTGCAATCTTTAAATTAGAGAAGCTTTTTGGATTATTTAATTGAGGGAGGGCGCGCATAGATTAATTTTTTCTTCTGGTAAATGCATCATTAATAATATGTATAACTAATTCAGTAAAACTTTGGTTTGCATATTTCAAAATGGCGCCAATCGAAGTATAATTCTCATCTTCACTAATGCCACATTGCGCATTGACTTCTAAAACATAAACAATACCTGTATGTTTATCTACTCTAACATCAACTCTTGTATACCCTGTTCCCTTAACAGCTGCAAATGCATCCCATGAAATTTGTTGGATATTTTTTTGAATTGAAGGATCACATAATTGATATTCATAAAAATTTTCTTCTAAAGGCATGGGGCTTTCTTCTTCGTAAATCTCCCAAAGTCTATCAAAGGATAAAAACTTTTCTTGTTCTGGTAGAGAAGCATGGAATACTCTTTCTACTGGAGGGTATATTTTGGCAAATTCAGGTTGATTATAAGAACCCACAATCAAAACGGTGTACTCTGGGCCTTCTATAAAAGCCTCTGCAACAATACCATCTGTTGCTAAATTCCAACCTCTATACCCTTCAAACATTTTATCTAATTGCGTTGTAAGGGCATTTGAATCATTTACTACATTTTTAACACCTACTCCCAAACTACCTCCAGAAACTGCCGGTTTCAAAATTAATGGTTTACCCAATGTTTGTATTACTTCTTGGGCCTTATAATTTTTATCTTTAATAGCAACCCATTTAGGTGTAGGCACGCCTGCTACATCGAAAGCTTTTTTCATGGGAATTTTAGAAGTAGTGATTTCATAAAAATCATCTGTTGCGCCTGTATAGGTAATATTCTTTGCTTCTAACGCTTTAATGACAGATACGCCAGGAGCTCCGTTTATTTCATCGCCATCACAAAGATTAAGCACTATAGGTAAATAAATACTTTTATCTCTTTCAACAGCAATCTCTTCAATGATTTGTAAATAATCTTCTAATGAAACTGGTTGCCATTTCCAAGAAATACCTAAAGAAGTAAAAACGCTTGTATACTCTGCTATACTTTGGGTAAAGTCATAGTAATAAGCCAAATTGGGATCTGGATTGTTGATAGAAGGTGCCAATACCCATACTTTTAATTGTTCAATAGGAACAATTGGATCAAATAAAGTTCTTAGAGCGCTCAATGCAGTTAGATAGGTTGGTTATAGTTAATATGAAGTTATAAAATATATACATTAAAAGTTAAGTCAATGATATATTTATTAGTATAATTTTAATAGTTTCTAGCAAACAAAATGGTCGTTAATGTATTGTGGTAAAAGCAATGTATGCTAATTAGATTTTTTCAGAAAAAGAAGTTTTGCTTGAACAATTGTCGCAATAACTTGAATAATACCCATGGTTAAAAACAAAGCATCAAAAGATATATAATTTGCAATTAATCCCCCTATGGCAATGGCTATTCCAGATACAAAATGTGTGTGCCCAGTTGCTAAACTCCAATGAAAGGTGTTTTCAGTGTCTTCCATATTACTAGCAAAAAGTGAATCCCAAATTGGCGCACTTAGTGCTTCTGCAAGACCCATTCCTATTTGTAAAATAAATAGTTCTTTAGTATTTGAAACAAATAAATAACAAAAAGTAAGAAATGCATTTAATGCATAGCCTACAATCATGACGTGTTTTTTATAAACTGAATTATTAAAATATTTTCCAATGATAAAATAAAAAATACCTGTAGTCACTAAATAAAATGCCCAAGCCCAGGTAATATCTAATAAATCTCCCCCAATTTTTTCGGCATAAATAGCAAAAAGAGGGCCAAATAAGCCTTCCCCAAAATACCATAAGCTGGATGCGAATAATAATATTTTAGTGCTTTTCGTTAATCTCATTATTAAAATTTGTAAGTACCCCCAATTTGAAAATAGAATTGATTTTTTAAATACAAATCTGAATAGGGTGTTGAATTTATTTTTGTTGTAACTGAACCTGTTACTGATGTTACTGTGTTTGTAGTAATTGTTTCAATTTTATTAAATGGAATAGAATAGGTAGGTGTAAAAGTAAAAAGCCAATGAGCCCCCTCATAAGACAATGGTATTGATAAATCAGTATTAAGTAACTTAAAGCCTTTATTTTGGACTTCTGTTTTACTTGATAACTGAGGACCAACAGGGTTCTTGCCTGGTGGGCGTTTTATACGATTTAATCCACGAACGACGTTTGATTCATAATAATTAACTGTGCTAAAATTACAATATACAAAAGGATTAATATTCCAACCAGTATTTTTAGCATTGCCTATATAAATAGTTTTTTCAATGCCTGGTGTATATTGAAAATCTGATTTATTTGTAAAAAAAACATCAAGATTATGATTGAATTGAAAGAAACTAAAATCATAGTTCAAACTAATACCAACATCACTTGAAATATTTCCATTAATTAAATTAGCTCCACCCGAATAAAAATATTTAGCACCGTATAGTTCACCGTATATTTTTTTGCCAATTTTATATTCATACCCCAAATCCAATTCAAAAAAATCAAATCCTTTCATGCCTGGAGTTAGTAAATAACTAGCACTGAAATTTGAATAAAAACCACTTGACAAATGCATAGAAACGGTGGTTGTTTGATAGGGGTATTTAATTGAATCCACCCTTCCATTATAACTATAGTTACTCAAATAATCTGCTTGAATTGAAAAAGTGACCGAATCCGATGATTTTTTAGTCTGTGCTTGTAAATTAAACACTAAAAAGAATGTGAATACTAGGCTTAAATATTTTACCATGTTACTATTAATGCAATTGTTATAACTTGTTAGACACCAAATTAAGTCAAAAGTTTAAGTTAGTAAGCCCTATAATGTGCAAGGTCCATAAGTATAGATTGTATAAAAAACAAAGGACCCACGATTTAATGGGATGGCCGACTGCGTCGGCATCCCCAACAATTCGCCTCAGGGTTATGAAGATTTTTTGAGAAAACGAAGGCGTTGATTTGTAGTTAGTTATGTTTTCACAAAACCGAAATCAACCGATTTTGATCGAATTAAGGGGGTGTTTTCCTCACGCAGAGGTATAATATATAAATTTACTTTTTAAAAGCTAATTTGCACCATAATTTACCGAGTAGCAAACTATATGAAAGAAAATAACGAAGTAGTAGTTCTAATTGGAGCAGGGGCTATTGGTCAAGCAATTTCCAAAAGAGTATCTACAGGTAAGCATATATTAATTTCAGATATTAAAATTGAAAATGCAGAAGTTACTGCCAAAACTTTAACTGATGCAGGTTTTGAAGTAAGCACAACTGTTGTAAATGTAGCTTCAAGAGAATCTATTGATGCATTAGTATCAAAAGCTGTAAGTATTGGAAAAGTTGTTGGATTAATTCATGCAGCAGGTGTTTCTCCCTCTCAAGCATCACCTGAGACTATTTTAAAAGTTGATTTATATGGAACTGCTTTAGTGCTAGAAGCATTTGGTAATGTTATCGAACAAGGTGGTGCTGGTGTAGTAATTTCTTCACAATCTGGTCATAGACTACCAGCACTTACAATAGAAGAAGATAAAGCATTGGCAACTACTCCAGTAGAGGAACTATTATTGCTTCCATTGGTTAATCTAAACAATGTAAAAGATTCTTTACACGCTTATCAACTTTCTAAAAGAGGAAATTCACTTAGGGTAAGAGCTGAAGCTGTTCGTTGGGGAAAAAGAGGAGCAAGAATTAATGCAATTAGTCCAGGTATTATTATTACACCACTGGCTCAAAATGAATTAAACGGACCAAGAGGAGAAAGTTATAGAAAAATGATTTCAGCTTCAGCTGCCGGAAGAGCAGGTAAGCCAGATGAAGTGGGTGAATTAGCTGCATTGCTTATGAGCGAAGCTGGTGCATTTATTACAGGCAGTGATTTACTTATGGATGGTGGAGTTACTGCAGCCTATTTTTATGGTTCGTTGGCAATTTAAAAACATCACGCATTGATAAAACTATTATTTATTTAATCATCTTTTTCTTTCTCTCCATTTTGTTGTTCTATTGGAATCGCTGCATTAATCTCAGTATGCCTAATTTGTCCCCCTAGATAGCCCGTCCTAGCTATTAAACCAAAGCTAATTAATGAAATAACTAGTGTAATTATAGCTACAATTCTTGTTAAAGGAGACTTTCTTAATGTAATAAAAAAACCAAATATTGAAGCTACTCCTAAAATACTAAGTGCTACTAATGCATAAACTGCGAAATCACCATGTTGATCAATTATTTTCTCAGACACACCTTGTATTTTTTCAACCGTTTCTTCTGCCCCTTCGCCAGTCAGATACGCAATTACAGCGCCAATAGAAGATATAATCAAAACATGGTATGCTGCAATTTTTGTTTGATTACTTTTTGTCCAAATGCCATGAGCTAAAACAAGCCCCCCTAGTATTGACCCAATTATTGGTAGATGGGTTATTAATAAATGTATGTGAGTTTGATTCATGATTATATTTTAATTAAAGATGGTCTTAAAAAATAAAATGAACTATGATGTAAGTCACAATAAAATTGTCCTCACACAACAAAGGACCCACGATTTAACGTAAGTCCTTGATTTTAAATGTAGCGAGACCGGGATTGCCAGCTTACATCAGACGCTCATTCGCGTCTTCTCGTTCGCTGTCATCCTCGAAGTTCGCCTTACAAGATGTATTTAATTGTCCTGTAGACTTATTGGAAGAGCAGGCGATCAAGAATCCTTACTTTAAAAAAGCGCTGAATAAAAAGAAAGTTCTAGTTTATAAGGAAATTTAACTACTATAAATTACTTACACTAGCTGGTTTAAAAAATGATCCAAATCTGGGATTTTATTTTGAATGATATCCCATACAATATCATAATCTATTCCGAAGTAATCATGAATTAACTTATCCCTTGCACCAGCCATTTTCTTCCATTCAATATGAATATGTGTGGCTTTAAATTCTTCATCAATTTTTTTTGATGCTTCTCCAATTATTTCAATACTTCTAACAACAGCGCGGCAAAGTACTTCGTCTTCAATAACTTGCTCTTTAGTTTTTTTATCTGTATGCTGAATAATAAAAGCTGTTTCTGTCAAAATATGACGAACCAACTCAAGATTAGAGGCTGACATTAACTACCTCATTTAAGATATGTGGA
>Ga0209088_10000966_pt1 | contig 19344 bp, 19 predicted proteins | sample S_140625_EF_Meta_FD_187324 | JGI IMG/M metagenome (GOLD analysis project Ga0209088, IMG submission 187324) | Freshwater microbial communities from Lake Simoncouche, Canada to study carbon cycling - S_140625_EF_MetaG (SPAdes) (version 2) | ecosystem: Environmental > Aquatic > Freshwater > Lake ... | reverse complement strand
GCTGGAGCGATTTTCTCTGGCCGCTGATCATTTTGGATGATCCCGGCCTTTACACCCTGCCCCTGGGCCTGCAGCAATTGGCCAGCAGTTTTTCGCTCGATTGGAGGCTGGTAGCCGCCGGTTCGGTGGTGTCCATCCTGCCGGTGCTGGTGCTGTTTGTTCTCCTACAGCGTTATATCCTTCCCAATGCTAGCGGCGATGCGGTGAAGGGCTGATGCCTCAGGGCCAAAGCGGCTCCAGCGATCCGCGTCAAGGCTCCGTGGGAACAGGTGGTGGCGGAGTGGGTCGCAGCATCGTGGCGCCAGGCGTGGTCACCCGGCTGGGCCGAGGATCGCTAGTGGGGCCGGCGTCCCCGGGCATCGGGCCAGGGCTGCTAGCCCTCTCACGCTGCTCGACAAGACGTTGCTGGAGCCGCATCCGCTCCGCCTCCGACCGCTCCAGCCGCTCCGTGGACCGGGCCTCAAGGTCCTCGAGCCTCTGGGTCAGGGTGCGCAGCTGGCCATTCTGATCGGCGGCTTTCTCCAGGGAGCGGCTGTTCTCGAGGGTCTCCAGCCGCATCCTCAGCTGCCGCAGATCGCGGCCCTGTTCCCGGCTCCAGGCGAGCACCACCAGAAACAGCACCGCCAGCATCGAGCTCAGACCCAGCTGGAACCAGCCCACCCAGGGCGGCGCTGGAGATTGCGGCGGCAGGGGCATGGTGGAGGACCAGGCGTTGAACCTGACCTGATCTTGCCCTGTGGCTCAGCGGTGGGCCAGCTTCAGATGGTGGAGGCTTGCCGAGCGCCGCTGGCTGGCGCCGGCCAGCAGGCGTTCCACCGTGGCCCTGTACACCGCGTCAGCCTCTTGATCATCACGGCCGATGCTGGTCATGCCCAGTTTGCCGAATTCCGAGAGGCAGCCGAGCAGGTGAAACACGCTTCCCCGCAGGCGGGCCGGGTCGTAGTGGAGTCCGGCCTCCGCCACGATGTCGATCAGATCGATCGGCAGCAACCCCCGCAGGCGTTCGTCACAGAGGTTGTCGGTGGCCTGGTAGTGCAGGGCCTCCCCCGTTGGACTCAGGAAGCGGCCGCTGGCCGGATCCAGCCGACCCGTGGTGAGGGCACAGAGGGCCATGTAGGGATGGGTGGTGCCCCCCTGGCGCAGGTTCACCTCAATCGCCTGGAGATCCCAGTGTCCTCCGATGCAGCGGGCGATGAAGTCCACCCCGAAGCGTTCCAGGGCCCCCTCGGCGGCAAGGGCCTGGCCCACCCGAAGGCCGTGCTCCATTAGCACCTGGCGATAGGCGCCATCGGCCGGAAAGCGGCAGCCGAGGTAGGTCTGGCCGCTTGGCCCGCCGAGGATCTGTTCGTGGGTGGAGAGCACCTCCACCTGTCCGCCGGGATGGATGAACCCCTGCACGCTTGGGGAACTCAGCCCCTCCCCTCCCTCCAGCCAGGCCTCCACCAGGGCCCCCTGCTCCTTCACCCGTTCCCGCCAGCTGAGCGCCGGCATCGGCAGGGTTTCCAGGGCCTCCCGCAGCCGCTTCCGCCGCTCCAGTGCCGTGAGCGCATCCAGTCCCAGCGGGCGGAACTCCAGGGGGGCGTTCCCCTCCCCACTGAAGCCTTCGTTGAGCTTCACCACACAGCGGGCCAGCTCAGGCTGGCTTTCCCACAGGGCGGCGGTGGCCTCCGCCAGCCCGTCCAGGTCCCGCGCCAGATCGCTGCCGGCTGGATGGGGAACCCCGCAGCGGGCGAAGAGATCCCGGCTCCCCTTTTTGCTGCCCCACCAGCCCAGGGCGGGGTCGGTACCCAGCAGGGGCACCTGCAGGCGCTCCGAAAGCTCCTTCTCCAGCTCGGTCACCACGTAGCACTGGATGTAGCTGCGCCCGGGTCGCAACAGTTCGGCGATGCGCTCCAGCAGGGCCGGCCGCTCCAGCAGCTTCTCGGTGAGGGGGCGGTCGGAGGCGTCGTCGGCGTCAAACAGGTGGAGGCGCCGCCTGGCGTGGGAGGTAGGGATGCCCGGCAACAGCTCCAGCACCGCATCCACCACCAGATCGGCCAGGGGTTTGCTGGTGACGTACACCATCCGAACGCCGGGATCCCGCAGCCGCATCAGGGTGAACAGCTGCCGCTCCTCGTAGTGATGGGCTCCGGTCACCAGGGCCATCTGGGCCCGGTCCATCGACAGCGAGGGCAGCACCAGCACATCCAGGTCAGGGCCCTGGCCATCCGCCGGTGGGATCCATTCCGGCTGGAGCTCCTGCTGGAGATCTTGGAAGCTCAAGGCCATGGGGGCGGAGCGGCGGAATCTGCAGCATGCTGATGGATCCCGCTGCCCTCCCATGGCCCCCCAGGCCGGTTTCGCCGTCACCCTGCTCGGCTATGCCGCCGCCACCCTCACCACGGTGAGCTTCTTTCCCCAGGCCCTCAAGACCCTGCGGGGCGGCGACGTCAGCGGCATCTCCCTACGCACCTATGGCCTGCTCACCGCCGGGATCGCAGCCTGGGCCATCTATGGCCTGCTACTGGGAGATGGGCCCCTGATCGTGGCCAACCTGATCACGCTCCTGCCGGCCGGCGTGGTGCTGCAGCGGCGGTTAAAGGCGGAAGTCGAACACCGACGCCGTTGAGCGCCCCGATGGCCCTTGCCCCCCTGCCGGCGCCCGAAGCCGCCCTGCTCGTGGCCCTCGGTGCCGTGCCGGGCGCCTGGCTCCGGTTCTGGCTGGTGAATCAGCTGGAACCCCGGCTACCCCGGCGGCACTGGGGAACCTTCGCCGTCAACCTGGCGGCCTGCTTTGGACTGGGCCTGCTCACCGCCGCCGGGCACCACGAGCGGGGCGTTGCCGCCGCCGCCCTACCCCTGTTGATCGGCACCGGTTTTCTGGGAAGCCTCAGCACCTTTTCCACCCTGGCCGCCGAATTGGAAGCCTGTCTCCGGCAGGGTGAGCGTCATCAGGCCCTGGTCCTTGCCCTGGGTTCGTTGCTGGGGGGCTTGCTCGCGCTGTTGGCCGGTCGGGGTCTGGGGGGATGGGGGACATGATGCCGCCGTCCCACCGCGAAGGGTCCCGGTTCGCCCCCCTTCCCCCCCGTCCAGAGGAGCTGGTCCTGGTGGCGCTCGGGGCCGTTCCGGGTGCCCTGCTGCGCTGGTTGCTTCAGGCTGATCCGCTGGCAAATCTGGTCGGCTGCCTGGTCCTCGGCCTCGTCTCCGGTTCCGTCCCAGCCCGACCCCGGGCCATGCTGATGGTGGGTATCGGATTCTGTGGTTCGCTCACCACCTTCAGCGGCTGGATCCGGGCCCTGGAGCGAGCGGTGGGGCTGGGATCGGCCGGGGGGGTGGCCCTGCTGCTGCTGGAGCTGGTCGCCGGTGTTCTGGCGGTCCTGCTTGGTCGGGGCCTGGCCGGAAGGCTGGCCCGAAGGCGATCACGCCAAACCCTCAGGCGCTGAAGGCCTTGCGGGCCGGGATCGGGTAGGCGATGCGGCGATGGCGCATGCGCCGCCACACCCGCACGAAGGCCTGAATCACCAGTTCCAATTCGGCCCGGCCGATGCCGCTGTCGGCGAGCTGGCCATCGACCTGGCGTGCCTCGACGATGCGGCGCACCATGGCGCGTGCGTCCGTTTCACAGGTGCCAGGCGGCAGAGAACGCAGGGCGGCCTCACAGCCATCGGCGAGCATCAGGATCGCTGTTTCACGGCTGCGGGGAATCGGTCCCTGGTAGCGAAAGTGCTCCTCGGCCACCTGGGGATCCCGCTCGCGGGCCTGGTGCAGGAAGTAGCCCATCTTGAGGGTCCCCTGATGTTCAGGGATGAAGTCCGCCAGGGGGCGGGGCAGGCGGTAGCGCCGGGCCAGCTTGAGCCCCTCGTCCACATGGGCCTGAAGGATCGCGGCACTGGCGAAGGGATCATCCAGCTGGTCGTGGGGGTTCGCCGCTTCCTCCTGGTTCTCGATGAACCACTGGGGACCATGCAGCTTGCCGACGTCGTGATAGAGGGCACCGGTGCGAATCAGATCCACATCGGCCTGAATCGCCCGGGCTCCCTCCTCGGCCAGCCCACAGATCATCAGGGTGTGCTCGAAGGTGCCAGGGGCCTCGGTGGACAGCCGCCGCAGGAGGGGCCGCTCGAGATCGGCCAACTCCATGAGCCGGGCGCGGGTGAGCAGGCTGAAAAAACTCTCCACCAGGGGGGCGAGCAGCACCCCCGCCAGCAACAGCCCCCCCACGAGCAGGGCTTCACTCCAGAGATCGGGTCCACGGGGGGGGGCGGCGAGGGCAGCCGAACTCGCCCCCCCCACCAGATGGCGCCAGCTGCCCTGCAGCACCAAGGCGCCGAGGGGCAGGAGCACCGACAGCTGCAGCAGCTGGGCCCGGTTGCGCTGGCGGCCCGCCGCCACGGCCGCCACGGCCGCCACAAGGGCAGCTATTACCAGGCGCTGATCCAGCCCGGGACCGAGGGGATAGGGCCAAAGGAGGCTGGCCACCGCCAGCCAGGCCAGGCCGGCGGGCGTGCCCAGACCCTGGGCGAGCAGCAGGGTGGGGGGCACCAGCAGGGCCAGGGGGCTCACCTGGTCGCCCAGCCAGAGCTTGCAGCTCTGCACCACCAGCAGCATCGCCAGGGCCAGCAAGGCCTGACGGGGTTCCAGGCTGGCCCTCCAGCGCCGCATCACCAGCAACATCACGACCGCCGCCGCCAGGGCTTCGAGCAGGTGCAACAGCCACGGCAGGAGCAGGGGACGGCGATTGATCAGGTTGAAGTGATCGAGCACATCGAAGGCCTGGGGCGTGATCGGCTCGCCCTGCCGTGTGATCAGGTCACCCCGCTTCACCTTCAGGGTGGGAAGCCCCTGCTGGGTCACGATCTGCTCGATCCGGCGCTGGGTGAGCAGGGCATCGGTGCGGAGGTTGGTCCGGCCCTGCAGAACTTCGGCCACGAGGCGGCTGCCCAGGCTGCGGGCCGGGGTGGGGAGGCCGTCGAGGTGCAGGTTGGCCGCGGTGCGCAGCGACTCATCGGCCAGGCTCGCGACCACTCCCTGGGTGAGCATGCGCAGTTGGGCCTGGCGCACGGCCGTCTCCCAGGCGATCAGCTGGGCTGGGGTCTGACCGTCGAGCCAGCGGCTCTCCTCGGCCGTGAGATTGAGGGTATTGATTTGCTTGGGAGCGCCACTGCTCTGCAGGCGCACCTGGTTCAACCGCCGCTCCAGATCCTCCTGCAGGATCCGATTGGCCTGGGGATCCACCATCTGCACCTGGGTGCGGGGGCCCATCTGGCTGCGGCGTCGCTCCAGGGCGGCGCTGTCGATGACCCGGCTGTCCCGCGGGGCGCGCACCGTGAAGGGGGCGGGGAGACCCGGCCTCAGGCTGGGTTCCACGAGCCAGGGCCAGCTCGACACCAGCGCCACCACCAGGCATGAGACCAGCACGGCCGCCATGCCACCGGTTCGCCACCGAACCAGGGCTTGACGCGGCCGCTCGAGCCGCAGCAGTTGCCTCCACAGCAGCTTCAGCCCTTGTGCCATGGAGTCCAAGTTAGCCAAGGACCCTGACGAAAGCCTTGGGCCAACTGGCGCAATCCCCGGCCCGGGTCATGCTGGCAAGACGTGCATGGGTGTGATGGCCACTCTCCTCGACGGACGTCGCCTGGCCGCCAGGATCGAGCAACGGCTGCAGACCGTGGTCGCCGCCGGATTGGAGGCGGCCGGTCGGCCCCCGGGGCTGGCGGTGCTCCGGGTCGGCGACGATCCCGCCAGCGGCGTCTACGTGGCCAACAAGGAGAAGGCCTGCAGCCGGATTGGCATCCGCAACCTTGGGGCCCATCTCGCCGCCGCCACACCGGAAGCCGAGGTGCAGGCCAGCATCGAACGACTCAACGCCGACCCTGCCGTCGATGGCATCCTGCTGCAGCTCCCGCTGCCGGCGGGGCTGGCGGAGGGCCCCCTGCTGGCGGCGATCGACCCCGACAAGGATGCCGATGGCCTCCACACCCTCAACCTGGGCCGACTGCTGAAGGGTGAACCGGGGCCCCGCAGCTGCACCCCCGCCGGCGTCATGGCCCTACTGGCCGATGCCGGTGTTGAGCTGGCCGGCCGCCGGGCGGTGGTGGTGGGCCGCAGCATCCTGGTGGGTCAGCCGATGGCCCTGATGCTCCAGGCCGCGAACGCCACGGTGAGCGTGGCCCATTCCCGCACCACGGATCTGGCGGCCCTGACCCGCAGCGCCGATGTGCTGGTGGTGGCCGCCGGCCGCCCCCTCATGGTGGGGGCCGAGCACGTGAAGCCTGGCGCGGTGGTGGTGGATGTGGGGATCCACCGCCTCGATCCCGATCCTGGTGAAGGGCCCGGAGCCCGCAGCCGGCTCTGCGGCGATGTGCGTTTTGAGGAGGTGGAACCCCTGGCCGCCGCCATCTCCCCGGTCCCGGGAGGCGTGGGCCCGATGACGGTCACCATGCTGCTGGTCAACACGGTGGTGGCCTGGTGCCGCCGCCATGGCCTCGATGCCACCCCCCTGGCCGACCTGCTGATCTGAGCCGCCCCGCTGCCCCAGGTCCTGGCCAGAGCCTCTGCAGCCGATCGCGCCCTGATTCGCCGCAGGCGGACACTGCTGGACGAGGCGGCCAAGAGCCTGGAACCACAGACAAGCCGGGGGAAAGACCATGGAGGAAGGCCCACACAGCGGAACCATTCCGCCGGGAGTGCTGCGGGGCAGCCTCCAACTCGCCGATGTGGAGGCTCTGTTGCGGGCCCATGGCGCCCTGATCCGCAGTGTGGACAACCACCACTGGCAGATCTCGCGGGGCGATCGCAGCGGCCTGTGGATGCTGGGGGATGCGCCTCTCCAGGCTGGATCCGGGCTAGATGCGGATGCCCTGATCCGCCTCCAGCTGGTGCTGCGCCAGACCGGGCTACTGCGGGAGGGAGGGGGCGCAGCCATCCTGTCGCCGCCGATGGAGGCGGCGATTCTCTGGATCGGCCAGGAGGCCACCCGCATTTACTGGATCAATGACCAGGGGCTGGCCGATGCCTCCACCCTGTCGCTGGGCCACTGGCTGCATGGCGAGATCACCCTGCGGCGGGCCCAGCGCACCGTGCCCTATGTGCGACGGATTGTGGCGATGCTGGAGCGGATCGAACGGGCTCTGCTGGTTGGCCAGCGCCCCAGCTTCCCCCCGGCCTTCGATCCCCACGGCGGCGCTTCTGAAGAGGGCGACGAGGACATCGACGCCAGCCTGCTGCACCTCACCGACCTGCTGGAACAGGAGCGACCCGATCTCCGCGAACGGGTGGTTGGGGTGCTCTCCCTTGAGACGGACCAACTGGACGACGCCACGCTGTTCGCCATCGCCAGGGATTACCTCCTGCCCACACCAGACCGCGGCACGGCTCGTCTCCTCCGGAGCCGTGATTGATCCATAAGCCGGGGCGGCGGTTGCTTCGCTCCATGACTCCAGGCCCGCCCAGGCCAGGATCCGGGGCAACGGCCTGAGACAATGGCCCCAGAACCCACGAAGCCATGGCCACGGCGGTGAGCACGTCCCTGGACACTGCCGAGCCGGCACCCCCTGCCGTGGCCCCCGGGCCCTTTGATTTCGAGGCCTACCTCGCCTTGGCCCGCCATCGGGTCGAGGCCGCCCTGGATGGTTCCCTGGAGCCGGAGCGGCCGGAGTCCCTGCGGGAATCCATGCGCTACTCGCTGCTGGCCGGAGGCAAGCGGCTGCGCCCGATCCTCTGTCTGGCGGCCTTTGAGCTTGCCGGTGGGGAGGGGGATCTGGCCATGCCCACGGCGGTGGCCCTGGAGATGATCCACACCATGTCGCTGATCCATGACGACCTCCCCGCCATGGACAACGATGACCTCCGCCGGGGTCGGCCGACCAACCACAAGGTGTTCGGCGAGGCCAAGGCCATCCTGGCTGGCGATGCCCTGCTCACCCGGGCCTTCGAGATGGTGGCCCTGCGGAGCCCAGGAGTGCCCGCCGAGCGCCTGCTGCAGGTGGTCGGGGAGCTCTCCCTGGCCTCGGGGGCACCGGGGCTGGTGGGCGGCCAGGTGGTCGATCTGGAGTGCGAAGGCAAGTCGGTGGATCTCGAAACCCTGGAGTACATCCACCTCCACAAGACGGGTGCACTGCTGAGGGCCTGTGTGATCAGCGGCGCCTTGGTCGCCGGTGCGGATGCCACGCTGCAGGCCGCCCTGCACACCTATGCCCGGGGCATCGGCCTGGCTTTCCAGATCATCGATGACATCTTGGACGTCACCGCCAGCAGCGATGTGCTCGGCAAGACGGCCGGCAAGGATCTCACTGCCGACAAGACCACCTATCCCAAGCTGCTGGGGCTGGATGAGTCGAGGCGCCGGGCCGATGGCCTGGTGACCGAGGCCAAGGCGGCACTCGATCCCTGGCGGGACCGGGCTGAGCCACTCCTGGCCCTTGCCGACTACATCACCAGCCGCGACCGATGACCCCACCGATTTCCAGTGATTCCGGCCATCTGCTGCTGATGCTGCGGGATCTCCTCGACAACGCCGTGCTCTGGTGGGGTCTGGCCGCCTGCGGTGTGGCCCAGATCTCCAAGGTCGCGCTGGAGTTCGTGCTCCATGGCCGTTGGCGCCCCGAGGTGCTCTTCGAGACTGGCGGCATGCCCTCCAGCCATTCCGCCCTGATGACCGGCACCGCCGCGGGAGTGGGCTGGTATCAGGGTTACCAGGATCCCCTGTTCGCGCTGGCGGCGGCCCTCGCTTTCGTGGTCCTTTACGACGCCAGCGGCGTGCGCCGGGCTGCCGGTGAAACGGCCGCCCGGGTGAACGCCCTGGTGCATGGCCGGCAGCCGAACGGCGATCTCGGCGGCGCCCTCTGGGACCATCCCCTTAAGGAGAACATCGGCCACACCAAGCTGGAGGTGTTGGTGGGAAGCCTGATCGGTCCGCTCGTGGCCCTGCCGGGTCTTGCCCTTGTGGGCTCACCCCTCCATCTTGCTGGGCTCCTCTCCCGCGTGCCGAGCCCGGTTGGGTGAGCGCTTTTCCTGGTGCTGGGGTCGGGGAGCCGGCCCTCACCCCTGACCAGCGCGCCGTGGAGGCCGCCTTCGCCACCTGGCTGGCGGCTCCTAGTGATGGCACCCCTTTTGTTCTCAGTGGGTACGCCGGCAGCGGCAAGACCTTCCTCTCGATCCGGCTGCTGGCCCTGGTCGAGACGGCCGGCCTCTGCTGGACCGTGGTCGCCCCCACCCACAAGGCCGTTGGCGTGCTGCGGCATCAACTGGAGCTCGCCGGCCTACGGCCCACCTGGTATCCCTCCACAATCCACCGCCTCCTGCGCCTAAGGCTGAAGCGGGAGCGGGATCTGGAGCGCTGCGAGGAAACGGAGCAGACCGCCATGGCCCTGGAACACCTGGGCCTGGTGTTGGTCGATGAAGCGTCCATGGTCGACAGCGCCCTGCTCGAGATCACCCTGCGCTGTGCCCATCCGTTCCGGACCCGGATCGTGTTCGTGGGGGATCCGGCCCAGCTTCCGCCGGTTGGAGAGGCTACGAGCCCCGTGTTTGCCCTGGGAAGGGCCTGCTCCGCCAGCCTGCTCCAGGTGGTGCGCCACCAGGGCCCCGTGCTGCGACTGGCCTCCGGCCTGCGGGAGGGAAAGCTTCCCTGCAGCCCCCCACCCCCCCTGGATCCGGTCCGCACGGATCAGGGCATGGTGCGTTCCCTCGATCGCGCCAGCTGGCTGGTAGCGGCCCAGGAGGCCCTGCGCCGCAGCGCCGAAGCCGATGACCCCGATCTCGCCCGCATTCTCTGCTACACGAACCGATCCCTAGAGCAGCTGGTGCCGATTGCCCGGCGGGCCCTGCATGGCTCCATGGCCGACCAGCTCCCGGTGCTTCCCGGTGAGGTGCTGATCACCCGCACCGCCGTGATGGCGCCGGCCTGCCGGTCGGGAGAGGAGGGCGGCGAGGAACCCGACATGGTGCTCGGATCCAACCGGGAACTGATCGTGCGGGATGTAACCCAGGAGCGCTGTGATCTGGCCGATTTCGGCATCGTCTGCGGTACCCAGGGGGGGCTGGAGGTCTCGGTCATCGACACCCTCACCGCCACGGTGGAGGCCGGAGCGAGTCAGCTAGCCCTGCGCCTCCTGCCGCCTTTGGGTTCGCCGGGGCGCCAGGCACTGGATGGGGTGCTGCAACGCCTTCGCCAAGAGGCACGCGAGGCAGGCAAGCAGGAGGGCCGAGCCCTCTGGCGGCGCTTCTTTCTGCTGCGTGATTCCTTCGCCTGGCTCGGACCAGCCGCGGTGCTCACGGTGCATCGCAGCCAGGGCAGCACCTTCTCGGAGGTGTTTGTGGATGGCGATGTGTTCTGGCCGAAGGATCCGGTGCTGCGGCGCCAGCTGGTCTACGTGGCGGTCAGCCGGGCCAGCCGGGCCGTGACCCTGGTGGCGCGAGGGGGGGCCGATCGGGAGGGATGGGGGACCTGGCTGCGGGATGGGGTCCAAGAGTCGAACGGCGGCTAACCGAGCCGCAGGCCCTCGATTCCTTGCCAGCCCAGGTAGGCCGCCAGGACCAAACTCATCAGTCCCACCAGGGGGTCGGCATTGCGGAGCAGCCAGGTCTTAGCCCGCTGCAGGGCTGGCACCACCCGCTCCCGGCCCAGCAGCAGCAAGGCCAGCAGGGGAAGCAGCAACAGCAAGGATGTGCTGAAGGTGAACAAACCAGCCAGGAGCCACTCGGACCCCCGGCCCATCCCGCTGGCCAGCAGCGTGCCGCTGGCCTTGGCATAGAGGAAAAAGTCGTCCGGACTCGCCACCTGAACCACGATGCTCAGGCCAATCAGGGAGAGCAGGGGCATGGTGCAGAAGCGATCCAGCCGTTGGCTCCAGGCCGGGGCACCCCCTTCCTCTCCGGCACTGAGCAGTTCCCTGAGGCCCACCGCGAGCAGGGCCCCGGCACCCAGCAGGTCAAGGCCGGTTCGGTGATGGCTGCCTTTCTCCATTGTGAGCAGCAGGCCATGGCCCAGGCTGAGCATCAGGAGCAACACCAAGGCTGAGGTGGCCAACCAGGCGGCCACGAACCAGCCGCCCCGCCGTAGGGGGTCCGACCCGATCAGGAGCAACAGCAAAAGGGCGATGTGGAGCGGACTGAAGGCAATGGCTAGGCCAAAGCCCGTGAGCTCACCGGCCAGAGGGAGGAGGTTCAGAACCGAATCGCTGCGGAAAGCATTGTGCTCGATTTCAGCCCGACTGTCGGTGGCAGCGAAGGGTGTTTTTTTCAGCCGCGGATCTCGAACCAGTCATCGCCGGTGGCGGCCACCCGGGTGGTGCCCAGTCCAGAGACCTGGGCCCGCTGCGGACCCTTCTCGCACCAGAGCACCAGTTCGGCGAGGTGTTGGGGGAGGCCCTCGGCCTCCACTTCCACAGAGCCATCCGGGAGGTTCCGCACCCAACCGCTCAGGCCCAGTTCGTTGGCCCGCCGACTGCAACCGGCGCGGTAGCCGACCCCCTGCACCCGGCCCCGCACCATGAGGCGCCAGCGTTCGGCCGGGGTGCCAAGGCGGGGTTGGCTGGGCTGGAGAAAACGCCGTTCATCGGCAGCAGCGCGCCGGGCCCGTAACCGCCGAGCCGGTGCCAGGGAATCGCCGGCCATCCAGCCGAAGCCGGGGTCGGCTAGGCGTCTGGCGTGTTCGCGGCTGTCCATGGCGCTGGGAACTGTGGAAAGGCGTGGACCCACTGGATCGAGGCCGCTCGCACCCTGGCACGGATTGCACCGCGCGGCCACGGGTCGTGAAGCTTCGGAACGCACGTGAGCGGGGCAGACTTTTACGACACCTGAGACAGATTCGGAATGGATGCCCTCAAGATCAAGGCGCATGCCACAAGTTGGTGGTTTACGTTGTGATCGCCCATCTTGAAGTCACCCGTGATCGAGAGAGGTGGCCGCTCCAGTGAGTTGTTGAGCGGGCCGGCCACCCACGGGAGCACGTCCCCTGCCCGGGCGCTCCAGCTTGAGGCTGATCACCGTGCCCTGCCCCCCGCATCCGTGGTCTTGGCCCTGATCCCTTTGCTGGTGCTGCTGGTGCTGGCGCTGCGGAGGGAGTCGAGCTTCCGCCAGTGGTGGCGCATCAGCCTCAAGGATTTCCAGGGGCTGTTCAGCCCCATCCGACGGCGGCGCCATGTGATCCACGACCAGCCCTATCTCGACCAGGTGTTGCAGGCCGAGTTCGGTGAGCTCCGCCCGCCCTCCGGCTCGGCGCCCCCATCTGTTAACCCATCCTCCCGCCCTTCCCCTGAAGCCTCCCCGGCTCCGGCGGATGGCCTGCTTACCAACCCCGACGAGGCCAGGGATCGTCCCTCCTGATTCGCCGTTGCGGTGATCCGGGCCGCCAGACGTTTCACCAGTTGGGGAGATCCGGCCCAATGGAGATGGAGCCAGCTGGCGTGCAGGTCAGCGCCGGTCCATCCCTCCGGCCGGCTCGCCGCTCCCCACCCCGCCAACCGCCACAGGGGTGCCTCCACCGCCCCATCCAACCGGCGCCCGGGCTCGATGGCGATCTGCCAGCGGTGGAATTCATGGCCCTGATAGGCCTCCCCCCGGCGCACCAGGAGGCCGTCCGCCGCAGCCTGGGCTTCGCGGTAACCCAGGCTGAGCTCACCGCGGCGGGCCTGGAACGGCAGCACACCAGTCATGGAGCGGGGCTGGCCCGAGCCGTCCTCAAGGGTGGCGCCCAGCACCAGCAGCCCTCCGCATTCCGCCACGATTGGCACACGTCGCGCCGCCGCCGCTGCCAGGTCCCCCAGGCTGCGGCGACAGGTCTCGAGCTGCTCGGCATGGAGTTCCGGGTATCCTCCCGGCAGCACGATCGCCCGGGTTTCGGCGGGCAGCGGCTGATCCGCCAGGGGGCTCCAGCTCACCGGTTCGAGTCCCACCGCCTGCAGCAGTTCGGTGGTTTCCGGATAGCGGAAGTGGAACGCGGCGTCGGCGGCGATCGCCACCGCTAAGGGTGGCCGGGGGGGAGCCGGGCCAACCAGGGCCCCGATCGGATCGGAGTGCCCGGGATCGGCGGCGATTGGGGTCAGCAAGGGCCAGAGCGTTTCGAGATCCAGGTGGCGCCGTGCCAGCTCCACCCAGACCGGTTGCCGCTCCCCCAGATCGTCGAGATCCTGGGGCGGCAGGAGACCCAGATGGCGGGAGGGGAGCTCCAGGGAGGGGTGGTTCGGCAGCACCCCCAGCAGGGGGACCTCGATGCTGGCCAGGGCCTCCTGCAGCAGGGCCCGGTGCCGCTCGCTGCCCACCCGGTTGAGCACGACCCCGGCCAGGCGCACCCGGGGCGGCCCGTGGTCCCGGAAACCGCGCACCAGAGCGGCCAGGGATCCGGCTTGCCGGGAGGCTTCCACCACCAGCACCACGGGAAGATCCAGCAGGGCAGCCACCGCCGCCGAACTTCCTTCGGAGCTTGGCCCCCGTCCATCGAACAGCCCCATCACCCCTTCCACCAAAACGCTCTCCGCCCGGCTGCCGTGCCAACGGAAACAGCTCTGGACCCAGGGCTCCCCGCAGAGGATGGGATCGAGGTTGCGGCACTCCCGACCGGCCACGGCGGAGAGCAGCTGGGGATCGAGGTAATCGGGCCCCACCTTGAAGGGCTGGAGACTTTCGCCCCGGTGACGGGCCACCGCGGCCAGGCTGAGGCTCAGAAGGGTCTTGCCGCTGCCGCTGCAGGGCGCGGCGATCAGGCAGGCCATGGGCAAACGCCGCCGGGGCAGCAGGCAGCTTGCCAGCCGGACGGCCCCTAGGGGGGACGGTGGGCCCATTCCCCGGGCGGGCTTCAGTCCGGCAGCATCCGGGCTGCCAGGGGGGCGGCGGAGGCCAGTAGGGGATTGGTGGAGTCATGGCCACCGGAGAGCAGGCGCGCCATCTCCATCTCCTCTTGTTCCTCGGGCAGGGGCACCACCTCCTCGGCAAGTTCCAGGGCTGCCATACCCCCGGATTCGAGCCGCATGCACCCCCCCGATTCAGAACAGAGGATCACGCAGAGCTGGGGCCGTGCCGCAGGCTCACAGATCAGGCGGAGGCCCACGATCGCTCCGGGATGGGCCTTGGGCATCCCCATTGGCACGGGCATCAGCCGGAAGCGCACGTTCACCCCATCGGTGCGTTCGAATTCGGCGGCGATGCCCCCGGTCTCCGCCGATGAACCGGGCTCGCCGGGGATCGGGCGGCTCGCGATCAGATGCCAGCCGAGCCGGTCGGCGATCCAGGCCGCCAGCAGCAGGCCCTTCACGGGGTTATCGCCTTCCACGTCGATGTCGAGCTGCACCACGTGAGCCAGGGCATCACGCCGCGAGGGGGGGTCGAACACCATGGCCAGCGATTCCCGCCAGCTCCGCAGCCGCAGCCAGTTGAGATCGTTCACGGCCTGGCCCGCCTCAATGCGGGCCACCAGCACGTCCAGGCAGCGGCGGGGGCTACCGAGCGAGGTATCGATCACCAACCGCCGGGGCAGCGGAGCCAGGGCCTCCAGCATCTCCAGGGGCTCGTCGAGGCTGCTGTTCCACCACACCCAGCAGGGCAGGTCGTCACCCACCAGGGGCTGGATCAGGTGGAGGTTCTGCTGGATGGCCCCCATGCCACCGCGCAGAACCACCGCGTCACCGCAAGCAGGCCCGGTACCGCCCTCCTCCGGGAGGGGGCAGTAGGCCGCCACCATGGTTTCCAGGGGGCGGCCGGCGTCGAGGGTGGGGGCCAAGGTGATGAGCCGGCGGGGCATGTGGGCGCTGATGGCGCTCTCCACCACCTGCCCCCGCAGGTCGGCGCTGACCTGGTGGCCGGGCCGCTGGCCCAGGGCCCAAGCCAGCCGCGGATCCATCGGAGCGGTGCTCAGGGGCAGGCCGCAATCGTTCACGGCCTGTCGGGCCGCTCGCAGCAGGTTGCTGCGGTCGAAGCCCCGGATCGGGCCCTCAACCAGACCCACCCGCACCATCTGCTGCTCAAGCCAGGAGGGCTCCCACACCAGCAGGGTGAAGGTGGCGGCACCGCTGGAGCCTTCCAGCATCCCCTTCCAGAGGCGATCGAGGTAAGGGGTGACTTCCGCCGGTGGGATATCCAGGGGGGGCTGCAGGGTCAGCTGGGCGGCCATGGCGAACGGGGGAGGGAGGAGAAGTTGGCGTGACTCGGTGGCTTGCCGGACGGATCAGCCGTTCGGACTTCGGTCGGATCAGGGGACTTAGGGGCGGCGCCAGATCAGGCCGTCTTCGGCCAGCATGTTGTCGGCGGCGGCGGGTCCCCAGGTGCGGGCCTCATAGGGGTGAACCGGAAGCTGCCAAGGGGCCTCCTCAATCAGGGCGAGCAGGGGGGTGTAGAGGCGCCAGGCGGCCTCCACTTCATCGCTGCGGGTATAGAGCGTGGGATCCCCCAGCATGGCGTCGGCGAGCAGGCGCACGTATCCCTCATCCGAGGGTTCCCCAAACGAGTCGTCGTAGGAGAAGCCCATGTCCACAGGGCGGCTGCGCATGCCCGAACCGGGCGCCTTCACCTCGAACTTGAACTCGGCGCCCTCATCGGGCTGGATGCGCAGGATCAACTGGTTGGGCGTCGGAGCACCACCGGCGGCATCGAAGAGGTGGACCGGCGCCTCGCGGAAGGTGAGCACCACCTCCGAAAGCCGCTTGGGAAGCCGTTTGCCGGTGCGCAGATAGAAGGGAACCCCCTGCCAACGCCAGTTGTCGATGAACAGCTTCATCGCCACATAGGTTTCCGTGGTGCTGTTGGGGTTGACCCCGGGCTCGTCCCGATAGCCACTGAGCGGCCGGGTGGTAGTGCCGCCGGAGGAGTATTGGCCCCGCACGCAGCACTGCCAGGGTTCCTGCTCATTGGCCAAGTGGGCGGCCTGGAGCACCTTGGCCTTCTCGTTGCGGATCGCTTCGGCATCGAAGCGGCCCGGAGGTTCCATCGTGGTGAGGGCCAGGATCTGGGTGAGGTGGTTCTGCACCATGTCGCGCAGGGCGCCGGAGCTTTCGTAGTAGCCGGCCCGTTCTTCCACCCCCACGGTTTCGGCGGCGGTGATCTGCACGTTGGCGATGTAGTTGCGGTTCCAGATCGGCTCGAAGATGGTGTTGGCAAAGCGCATCACCAGAATGTTCTGGACCGTTTCCTTGCCGAGGTAGTGGTCGATCCGGAAGACCTGGCTCTCCTTGGCGCAGGCCTGCACCACCTTGTTGAGGGCCTGGGCACTGCCGTAATCGCGGCCAAAGGGTTTTTCGATCACCACCCGACTGCGCTCGGCATCGGCCAGGAGCCCGGCGGCTGCCAAGGCCCGGCAGCCGCTGCCGTAGAACTCCGGCGACACCGAGAGGTAAAAGGTGCGGTTGCCGCGGGTGGCCCGCAGCCGATCGATGGTTTCCAGCCGGGTGCCGAGCCGCACCAGGTGGTCGCTCTGCTGGAGATCAACCGGCTCGTAGAACATCCCTTGGGCGAACTGTTCCCAGGCAGCCGGGTGCTCGGCAACGGTGTCCGCCATGGCCTCAGCCATTTTGGAGCGAAACTCTTCGTCGCTCCAAGGGCGCCTGGCGCAGCCCAGCACGGCGAATTCGCTGGGCAGCCGTCGCTGGCGGAAGAGCTCAAACAGCGCCGGTACGAGCTTGCGGTGGGTGAGGTCACCGCTGGCCCCAAAGATCACGATGCACTGCGGGGTGATCACCCGCTCCTGCCGCAGCCCCACCCGCAGGGGGTTGGTGAGGAGGGTGGTCATGCTGTCAAAACCTGCCGGATAGTTCTGGTTTAACGGCTTCCGCCCTCCCGCGCCGCGTCCGACCCCGTGTCGTCGAGCTGTGTGAGCGTTCGCGGATCAGGCCGATTCCGATTCTCCTTCCGATCTCCCCTCAGCGCCCATGAAAAAAGCCCGCCGAAGGCGGGCCGGAATCCTGGGCACAGGCGGGTTCAATAGGTTTCGACGTGCCAGCGCTCGGCCTTCTTGAGCTGGGGCCGCAGTTCGCTCCAATCGAGACCTTTGGAGGCGGCGGCAGCGGTCATGGCTTCGTCGATGCCCGGTTCCATGCCCCGAAGGCCGCACATGTAGACGTGAGTCTTGGGATCCTCGATCATGCCGAAGATTTCCTCCGCATGCTCCAGCACCCGATCCTGGATGTACATGCGACCTCCCTTGGTGTTCTTCTGCTCGCGGCTGATTGCCTTGGTGTAGCGGAAGTTGTCGGGATACTCGGCTTCGTAGCGGTTGAAATCGTCGTCGTAGAGGAGGTTTGCCGTCGTCGGGGCTCCCATGAACAGCCAGGCCTTCCCACGGAAATTCCAACCGTTGGCTTCCCGCTCTGTTGGCTCAAACATGCGGCGTAGGTATGTGCGCATCGGCGCGATGCCGGTGCCCGTGGCCAACATGATGATGTTGGCCTCATCGTCGGTGGGGAGAAGCATCTCCTTGCCGACCGGACCGGTGATGTTCACCTTGGCGCCAGGCTCAATGTCACAAAGGAAGGACGAGCAGACCCCGTAGATGGTTTCGCCATCCTTCTCGTATTCCAGCTGCCTCACGCAGAGGGAAACGGTGTGGTCGGCCATATCGTCGCCATGGCGGGTGCTGGCAATCGAGTACAGGCGAAGCTTGTGGGGCTTGCCGTTGGCATCGCTGCCATCGGGGATGATGCCGATGCTCTGGCCTTCCACATAGTGGAGTTGCGGGTCACCACCGGCCAGGTCGAAGGTGATGTGGTTGACCCGGCCGATCGCGCCTTCAGCGACAAGGCTGTAGTTGTCGAGGACGGTGCCCAAGAAGGGGGCTTTCGGTTTGTAGAGGTTGACAGGAACGTCGGAGTGGCTCACGGGGGCTGCAGCGGGATTGGACGTGGATGGGGCGGCCTTGGCCGCGGAAGGCTCGGGTTGCGCCTCGGCGGGCTCGGCGCTGGCTTCGGAGGGGGCCTGTGGGGCAGCTGCGGCTTCCGAGGTCGAGGGGGCTGCGGAGGAGGCCCCCAACGGGTCGCCACTCACCACCCGGATGCGGCCGCCGTTGCGGGCGATCGACTGCATCAGCGATTGAAGCCGGTCGAAGGGCACGGTGAAGCGACGCTCGGCCTGCCGTTGCTGGCCGACCCCATAGCTTTCAACCACAACCGTGAAAAGGCGTCCGTCGGATCCGCTGGCCTTGTCTGTGGAAACGCGCATGCGGTCGTAGCCCCTAAAACGGCCTGATCATAGTCATCACCTTCCGCCATGCAGCAGATCGTGAACTGTCGCTAGGTTGGCCTGCGGTCAAGCTCTCGCATCTGCCCCGTTCCCCTTGGCGCAGCTCCCTGCAACCTCTCTACCTTCCCCCCTGGGTCGCTTGCTTGAGAACCCTTCAACGCAGCTGATCTGTGGCCTGGACACGATCCAGCAGGACATGGAGCGGCTTCCCCAAGGGATTCGGCGCCTGGCCGTTCAGCTGCGCCTCAACCTGGAACCCCAGTTTCTCTGGGATGTTCTCACCGATTACGAGAACCTCTCCCGCTTCATCCCCAACCTGGCCAGCTCCCGCCTCCTCTGGCGCCGGGGGAACCGGATAGGGCTGGAACAGGTGGGCACCCAGCAATTCTGTGGTCTTCGCTTCTCAGCCCGGGTGCAGCTGGAACTCACCGAACAGAAGGAGCAGGGGCGTCTCAGTTTCCGGATGCTGGAGGGCGATTTCCGCTGTTTCGAAGGGGTCTGGGCCATGGGATCCGATGCGAGCAGCAGCTGGCTGCTCTATGAACTCACCGTGCAGGGAAAAGCCGGCATGCCGATCGGCCTGATTGAGCAGAGGCTTCAACAAGACTTGGGCAGCAACCTTCGCGGCGTGCAGAAAGAAGCGATCCGCAGAGCCAAGCGCGCCTAAGACCTGGGCGCAAGGGCGCCCGCAGACCACAAGAAATGGCGGTGGAATCCACCGATTCATACCCCCAAGGGGATTCGAACCCCTGTCGCCTCCGTGAAAGGGAGGTGTCCTAGGCCTCTAGACGATGGGGGCGAGGCCGTCGGGCCCTACGGCCTCGACAAACGGAAACTACGGGTCAGGGGGACCCTTCGTCAAGGCGTTTGCCCCCTTCCAGCCGCTCCGTGACATCAGGAGAGGTCTGGCCGAACCAGACCGGCACGGTGAAGTGGAAACAGGCACCCTCGCCCGGTTCGGAGACCACCCAGATCCTTCCCCCGTGCACTTCCGAGATTCGCCGGCACACCGATAACCCCACCCCGAACCCGGAGGTGTTGCCAGAGGTCTGGGGCAGGCGCACCCGATCCTGAAAGATGCGTTGCTGCTCTTCCCGCGGAATCCCCGGGCCGCTGTCACACACACTCGCCTGCACCCACTGGCTGGTGCGGTGCAGCAGGGTGAGGGTCACCCGGCCCCCGGCGGGGGTGAACTTGAGGGCG
>Ga0209088_10000965_pt1 | contig 19367 bp, 28 predicted proteins | sample S_140625_EF_Meta_FD_187324 | JGI IMG/M metagenome (GOLD analysis project Ga0209088, IMG submission 187324) | Freshwater microbial communities from Lake Simoncouche, Canada to study carbon cycling - S_140625_EF_MetaG (SPAdes) (version 2) | ecosystem: Environmental > Aquatic > Freshwater > Lake ... | reverse complement strand
CCTGGCAAGGCGTTCATGGTCAACGGCAACCCTGCCGAGATTTTGTACCCGTTCAAGTTTGGCGAGACGAGTCTGAACAACATCAACACGGCAAAAGAGTTTGAACGGATGCTGCTGCAGGCCACGGGTACGTTGGATTCTCAGGGCATGGTTAGCAATGGCAACCGCGATGGCGCTGGTATGTCGATGGCGGTGGCTACCATCATCAAAAAGTACAAGCGGACGCTAGTGAACTTCCAAGAGGACTTTCTGATCCCGTTCATTCAAAAGGCTGCCTTTAGGTATATGCAGTTTGACCCAGAGCGTTATCCGAGCGTTGATATGCGCTTTATTCCTACGGCTACCTTGGGTATTATTGCGCGTGAGTACGAGCAGCAGCAGTTTATTGGTTTGTTGCAGACTCTGGGGCCAAATACTCCAGTATTGCCGCTGATTCTCAAAGGCATCTTGAACAACTCTAGCCTGACTAACCGTTATGAGTTGATTACGGCACTAGATCAGATGAGCCAGCCAGACCCACAGGCCAAACAGATGCAGGATATGCAGCAGCAATTGGCTATGCAGTCGGCGCAAGCGCAGATTGCTGTTAATACTACGCAGGCCGAGCAGAATCGGGCAGAGGCTGCTAAGTTAATGACAGAAACTCAGTTGATGCCGCAAGAAATGCAGGCTAAGATCATTGCATCTAGCACCAAGAATCTACCGGCTGGTAATGAATCTAACGAGTTTGATAAGCGCGTGAAGATTGCTGAGTTGATGTTAAAAGAAGCCGACATCAAAAACAAGTCTAAGATTGTAGAATTGCAGATGAACAACGCCAAAAGCAATGTGGTAGATATGGAAAACCAGTTCCTTGAAAAACTAGCAACGGAGTTAAATTATGGCAATCGATAAAATTTTTAAGAATGCCAGTGTTGATGGCATTGCCGACAACATCTTTGGTTCTGTTAACAACTCTGTTTCTGAAGTAAAGCAGATGCAGCAGCGCAAGGCTGCTGAGAATGTTCAGATGGTGGTTGAGGCGTTCAAGAAAATTGAAACCAACATCACTGAGAAGTTTGACAACGTAAGCAATGTCCTTGAAAAGCGCGTACTTACTATTAAGGACGGGCGTGATGGGGCTACGGGGATAAACGGACGCGATGGAAAGGATGGGCGCAACGGTAAGGATGGGCTTAACGGCAAGCCTGGACTGCAAGGGCCACCAGGTAAGGACGGGATAGATGGTGCTGACGGTGTATCAGTTACGAATGCAAACATTGACTTTGATGGCAGTCTGATTATTAACCTGTCATCTGGTCAGCAGATTAATGCTGGCGAAGTTGTCTCCCCTGAGTTAGAAAAGAAAATCATTGCAGTCACAAGGGGCGGCGGCAGTAGCGGAAGCGTTGGCGATGTTACGGGGCCAGCATCTGCGGGAAGTTCCAGAATAGCCCGTTTTGATGGAACAACAGGAAAGTTAATAAAAAATAGTGCTGTAAGCCTTACCGATGCTGGAAATATGTCTGGCATTGGGACAATAGGCGCAACAGGTCTAGCGACATTGTCCGCAGGCGCTCTTGTCCAAGGGCTGACGGTTGGATTGGGTGCTGGTGCGGTAGGTAATAATACAGTGGTTGGCCTTACTGCTCTTTCAGCTAATACCGTTGGTTTTAACAATACGGTAGTTGGCAATACAGCTTTACGTGACAATCTTACAGGAAGCAACAACACTGCTGTAGGCGTAGCTGCTTTACAAGCTTCAACCGGAGACGGTAACACGAGTATAGGAAGTGTTTCGCTTTTTGCTACAACGGGAAACTATAACACCGGGGTTGGCTTTAACGCAGGCGTTGGGATTACTACAGGTTCCTACAATGTAGTCATCGGCAGTTACTCAGGCTCCGCTGCTCCCATCTCTGCAACTGGCAGCAACTACATAGTATTGAGCGATGGCGCTGGTACGGTTCGCCAAACCATTGACCCATCAGGTAACGTATCCTTTACTGGAAGTATTACCTCTCGCGTGGTGGTCATTGCTGATGCAACGTCCATCACGGTCAATGCTGATACCACTGATGTGGCTACTCAAGCCAATACGCAAGCCGTAGGTACTTTGACCATCAACGCGCCTACTGGAACTCCAGTCAATGGTCAAAAATTCATTCTGCGCCTGCGTAGCACTAATGTGCAGACTTTCTCATGGAACGCTATCTTCCAAGGCTCTACAGATATTTCCTTGCCAATTTCATCTAGCGGAGCAACCCTGCACGATTATGTTGGATTTATTTACAACAGCACCACATCAAAGTGGCAGATGATTGCAAAAGTATTTGGGTTCTAACATGATAAAAATAGACTTCATCATCAATGGATTTTCGGATGCCTTGCATCTGGCTGACGATCACGGCCTGACTGAAGCTGAGATTGAAGCAATGAAGCAGGCTAGGTACGACAAGTGGTACGACTACATCACCAACCCGCCACCCGTGGTTGACGAGCCTGTTGAGGAGTAATCATGGCTGCACGATTCTGGGTAACAGGCGGTACAGGTAATTGGAATAGCACAACCAACTGGTCTGCAACGACTGGTGGTGCTTCTGGTGCGTCTGTTCCTAGTACAGCAGATACAGCGGCGTTTGATGCGTCCTCTGGCTCTGGTACAGTCACGCTTGACATCAGCCCAACAATTCAAACCCTGACCTGCACAGGCTTCACGGGTACGCTTGCCTTTGGCACAAACACGATTACGCTAAATAGCACAGGAGCCGTGTTTATTGGCGCTACTACTATGTCGATTAGCGGTACGCCGTTAATTATTCTTGATAATCCTGCTGCAACTTCAACAAGAACAATTAATGCAACCGCAGTTACTGAAGCCAATAGCATTTCATTTAATATTATTTCCGGTTCTGGTACGGCAATTAGTACCATAACAGGCGGTGGAGCAGTCCGTGATTTAAACTTTACAGGTTTTACAGGTTCGCATAACGCTACTGCTTACACTATGTATGGAAGTCTTACGTTAGGTACTGGAATGACCGTTACGCCTGGCTCAACAACAACATTTGCAGCTACGTCTGGTACTAAAACAATTACAACTAATGCAGTTGTAATAGACAAGTCTTTAACTTTTAACGGTGTGGGCGGTACTTGGCAGCTTCAAGACGCATTGACTTCTGGTGCTACCCGCACTACTACGCTGACCAACGGCACACTGAATTTAAACGGTTACACGTTGACTACAGGTTTGTTTTCCTCTAACAACAGTAACACTAGAACACTAGCATTTGGTACAAGCAAAATAGTTTTAAATGGAACTTCTGGAACTATTTTTACAACCTCTACTGCAACTGGTTTAACGGTTACCGGAACGGCCCCGTTGATTCAGGCAACTGCTGGAGGCGCTGGTACGCGCACTATAAATTTAGGTGCGGCTGGTGAAGCTAACGCTATCAGCCTAGACGTAACTGCGGGGTCAGACATTATTTCGCTTTCTACAACAAGTGGCGCATATAAAAACGTAAACTTTACAGGGTTCACTGGTACGGTTTCCATTCAAAATTCAATTGCGGTTTTTGGGAATTGGAATTACGGCGGCACGACTACACAAGGTACGGGTACAGGCACAGCTACTTTTAGTGCAACATCTGGCACAAAAACAATTACGTCAAACGGATTTAGTTTCCCTTCAAACGTCAATTTTAACGGTATCGGTGGTACTTTTGCTTGTCAAGATGCTTTGTCTGTAACAAGCACTCTAACAATAACCAACGGTACGGTGCAACTAAAGTCAGGCACAACCAACACCGTTGGTTCTTTCACAACTGTTGGCACAAATCAAAAGTTTTTGCAAGCCACGACTAATGGATCACAAGCCACTCTTAGCCAAGCAAGCGGGACTGTCAGCGCTAGTTACTTGACGATCAAGGACAGCGCAGCTACTGGCGGCGCAACTTTTAATGCTTTTACCTCAAACGCAAACGTCAACGCAGGAAACAACACGGGTTGGAAGTTTGGCTCTGCAAACAGTGCTGGTGGGTTTCTACAATTCTTTTAATTTTTACGGTGTAAATATGATTGAACTTGATCCAGTTAAATACGGGGCTTTATACCAAAAGGTGCAAGATTACGAGCGCCGGTTTGATGAGATGTCTATCAAGATAGACAAGTTAGAAGCAAACATCGAAAAATTAGTTGAGATGGCAAATAAATCCAAAGGCGGTTTCTGGATGGGCATGGTCATGGTTTCTGCTATAGGTAGCGTTATCGGATATGTGAGCCACTGGATAGGTAAAAGTTGAAATGGGTTATTGCTATTGTTTTGATTGCTGTTCCCGCAAAGTTTGTTTGCGTTAGGTGGGCATGGACGGGGGACGTATTTGAGCGTAGGGTTTATTGTCTGGAGTGGAAAAAGGTTGAACAATGATAGACCCCATCACAGCGTTTGCCGCAGCCCAGGCCGCGATAAAGGGGGTTAAGGCAGCCATAGCCCTTGGTAAGGACATCCAGGCCGTATCTGGTGACCTGATGAAGTTCTTTGAGGCCAAAGATGCGGTACAAAGTGCAGCATCCAAGCCTAAATCTAATTTTGCGCAATCAGATACGGCGCAGGCGTTTGAGATAGTGATCCAGGCCAAGCAGCTTGCGGATGCAGAGAGAGAGTTGAATAATTACTTTGTTATGTCTGGTAACGCTGATTTATGGCAGCAATTGCTGGTGGAGCGTAACAATATTATCCAAAAGCGTAAAGTTGATGAGATATTAGCAAGAAAACACGCAGAAAAGCACAAGGAAGAAGTTGAAGATTTATTAACTTGGCTAATGGCTGGGGCATTAATAATACTTTTACTTGGTTTGATTTTTTGGTGGTCTACTATATTAATGGGTAAATAACATGGCTCCTGAGTTGCAAAGATACTACGAGGATAGGTTTGATCTGTTCTCCACACCTGGCTGGATTGACCTGATGGACGATGCAAACAAAATGTTTGATGCGCTGAACAATGTCTCTACTATTGCGGACGAAAAAAGTCTACAATTCCGCAAAGGCGAGATTTCCATCCTAACTTGGCTGATAACCTTAAAACAGGTCAGCGAACGAGCATACGAGGATTTGAATGAAAAGAATGTATGAATTTGCCTGTGAAAACGGGCATAAGACCGAAAGATTCTGTGATTATGAGTCGCAGAGTTTTAGGTGTGAATGCGGTGGGCTTGCTCACCGTGTAATAAGTGCCCCGTCATTTAACCTTGAAGGTTGGTCTGGTAACTTTCCGTCCGCTTATGGACGGTTTGAACACCGGCACACTGAAAAGTTAAAAGCGGAGCAAAAAGCCAACTCATAAGCATTATGCCGAGTTGAATTATCCTACAACCATTTTGGCAGGAAACCGATATGTTGATTGATGAACCCACAGAGCCGCTAGGCGAACTCGAAATAGAAGAAACTAAAAACGAACTTCCTGAGAAATACAGGGCCAAAAGTTTGGAGGAAGTTGTACGAATGCACCAGGAGGCCGAAAGGCTTATCGGTAAGCAGGCCCAAGAGGTCGGCGAAGTTCGTAAGTTAGCTGACGAGTTAATTAAGCAAAACCTTAGTGGGAATCCGCAACATATTAAAGAGGAAGAGCCTGAAGTTGATTTTTTTGAGAATCCTCAAAAGGCAGTTCAAGCAACGATTGATAGACATCCTGATGTACTTGCGGCTAGACAAGCTGGCCTCGACTTCAAACGGATGCAGATTCAGCAGAAGCTAAATGCAGAGCATCCTGATTACTCTCAAGTAGTCAGTGATACGGAGTTCCATAACTGGGTGAAATCCTCACCTGTGCGATTGGGACTATACGCAAAGGCAGATGCAGAATTTGACTATGACTCGGCAAATGAATTGTTGTCCACCTTCAAGCAACTGCGCGGCATTAAGACTAAACAGTCAGATCAGCAAAATGATGCTATCAGGACTAAGAGCATGAAAGCGGCGCAAGTTGATGTTGGTGGTTCTGGAGAGAGTTCCAAGCGAGTCTATCGAAGGGCTGATCTTATTCGACTGAAAATGACTGATCCACAGCGATATGAAATACTGAGTGATGAAATCATGCAGGCATACGCTGATGGTCGTGTACGATAATTTAATTTTGGAGTTTTAATATGGCAAACACTGCTTTTTCCCCCACCAATTCGGTAACCGTAACGTCAGCGGCTAACTTCATTCCAGAAATTTGGAGTGATGAAATTGTTGCTGCCTATAAGAAGAACCTGGTCTTGGCTAATTTGGTTAAGAAAATGTCCTTCAAAGGCAAAAAAGGCGATACCGTTAATATCCCTAGCCCTGCCCGTGGTAGTGCTTCTGTCAAGGCTGCAACCGATGCCGTTACTCTGATTGCAGAGAGCGACACCAATATTCAAGTGCTCATTAACAAGCACTATGAATACAGCCGTTTGATTGAGGACATCGTTGAGGTGCAAGCCCTGACTAGCCTGCGTTCTTTCTACACGGAAGATGCTGGTTATGCCTTGGCAAAGCGCATTGACACTGACCTGGTTCAATTGGGCCGTGCGTTCAATGGAGCAACTATTGGTACTGATGACTACGCAACTGCTGCCGCCAGCACTAAAGCGTTTGTTGGCTCTGATGGTACTACTGCTTACAACAGTTCCAGTTCCAATGCAGCCTCGCTGACCGATGCAGCCATTCGCCGTACTATTCAGCGTTTGGATGACAACGACATTGCTATGGACGGACGTTTCTTCCTGATTCCTCCTTCCAGCCGCAATACGTTGATGGGTCTGGCTCGTTACACCGAGCAAGCGTTTATTGGTAACGGTGACGCTATCCGCAACGGTGAAATCGGTCAACTGTACGGCATGGCAGTATTTGCCACTTCCCAGGCTGATACTGGTGCTGGTTCTAGTACTACTGACCGTATTTGCTTGATGGGCCACCGTGATGCGATGGTTCTGATTGAGCAGACCGGCATCCGTTCGCAGACCCAGTACAAGCAAGAGTACCTTGGCACGTTATTCACCGCTGACACCATCTATGGCGTTAAGGCACTGCGTACCTCGGCAACCAGCACAGCGTCTAACGCTTCTGCTGCTTTTGCCTTGGCAGTACCGGCCTAATAGCATTCCCTCCCTCTAACGAGGGGGGGGCCTTTAACTTTTAGGAGTATTCAATATGGCTGCTGCAACCGCTGTCGTTTCCCGCCGTGGAAACGATCAATTCCGTGGACTTTTTTCTGATACTTGGGACGTTAGCTGTACGCTTGATAGCGCAAGCGTAGCAACTACTGCAACCGCTACTGATACAGTAGCTGTTCCAGGCGTGGCTTTGGGTGACCAAGTTATTGGTATGGCAATTGGCGTAAGTGAGGCTGGGTTAGTTCGCCGTGCTTATGTTTCTGCCGCAGATGTAGTGACGATTGTTACCTACAATCCAACTGCTAGTTCTATTAACTTGGCATCAACTACATTGAATTTGACTATTTGTCGCTCGGTGTAATTAAAGAGGGGCTAATAACCCCTCTTTTTTTGGAGTTATAGTATGGCAACTTTTAGATGTTTACAAAGCGGTAATACCGTTAACTTTACCTACCAGCACGATATTGACTCTATGCGTGGTCATAGTGGTTATGTACTGGTTGATGATAAGGGTGAAGATGTAAAGGTTGAGGATAAAAGTAAGGTGCTTCCAATGACTGCACCAGTTCAAGTTAAGCGTATGGGCAGGCCACCAAAAGCTAGGATGGCGGCATGAAAGAAGGTCTTTTATCTGGTGTCGTATGCCCTATTGCTACGCAGGATATTTCGGTTAATCTAAAGAACCGAAACCATGCGTTTGCAGATTACGGTTATGGGCCACCAAACCCTGACGAGCCTAACGAGGCATTTTGGCTAAAAAAGGCCAAGATGTACAACGCTCCAACATCCGCTATCAAGTCAATGCGCTGTGGTAACTGTGCAGCGTTTATCCAGACACCAAAGATGATGCAGTGCATATCTGATGGGCTGGAAAAGGATGAGGGTAAGGGAGAGTTGTCCTATGACCAGCAGTTTATTGAGGCTGCAAATCTGGGATACTGTGATCTATTTCAATTCACTTGTGCAGCGGCCCGCACTTGTGATGCGTGGAAATCTGGTGGGCCTATCACTAAGGATTAAATTATGTACGGGAAAGCGCCAAAAATGGGCAATTCAAAGATGCCTAAAGCAATGAAGGAAAAAGCTATGCCCATGACTATCATGGTTGCAGTTAGCAAGCCAAAGAACGCGCCGGTTAGAGGTGAGCGCACAGCCACCAATATGGCAAAGAAAGCCAAGCGAGGCAAGTAATGAAAACTAAAGCCGAAAAGAAAATTAGCAAGGTCATGCGTGAGTACAAAGCCGGTGGCTTACATTCTGGCAAAGGTGGCCCTATAGTTAAAAATCCAAAACAGGCGGTAGCTATTGCACTGTCACAGGCCAAGGTGAAAAAGAAATGAAGTCTGGACTCTATGCCAACATCAATGCCAAACAAGCCCGTATTAAGGCTGGCTCTGGTGAGAAGATGAATAAGGTGGGGTCTAAGGCCGCGCCTACTGCTGCCGACTTCAAACAAGCCGCAAAGACTGCAAAGAAACCCAAAAAGGCAAAGTAGATGAAAACTCCTGCTTGGCAACGATCCGAGGGTAAAAATCCCAAAGGTGGATTGAATGCCAAGGGGAGGGCATCCTATAATGCCTCTACTGGTGGCGATTTAAAAGCACCAGTTAAGTCGGGAGATAATCCCCGTAGAGCAAGTTTCTTGGCGCGTATGGCTGGCAATGATGGCCCTGAGTACGACAAGAAAGGTGAACCGACAAGACTGCTTCTTTCGCTGAAAGCCTGGGGTGCATCCTCAAAAGCTGACGCAAAGGTAAAAGCCAAGTCTATTTCAGAACGAAATAAGGCGAAGGCAAAATGAGAGCATTATCGGTTGGCGCAAACCTCACAGCAAACACGCTGACAACCCTCTACACAGTACCTACGGGGTACTACGCAAGGGTGGTATTGCTACGGGCGGTCAATACAGGTTCGCAAAAACATATTTCTTTCAGTTGGACAGATACCTCTGCGTCTGTCACATATTCTCTTGTATTTGAAACCGCTTTAACTACCAAAACCACACAAGATTGGGGTGGTACATCATATTTTGTGATGGAAGAAGGTGACGTACTTAAAGCACAATCTGAGGCGGCATCTACCTTTTCGGTAGTAGTTACCATTGAAGAAGAAGGATTAACACGATCATGACCTACCTCGAACTGATTAACGATGTGTTGATTCGGCTGCGTGAAACCACCGTAGCCAGCAACAACGAGACTACCTATTCAACCTTGATTGGAAAGTTTGTCAATGACGCAAAACGTCAGGTTGAGGATGCGTTTAGCTGGAACGTATTGGGACAGAATATTACTTTGACAACGGTAGGAAATACCTACAGCTACAGCCTTACTGGTGCTGGTCAGAAGTTCCAAGTTATGGATGCCATCAATACTACGTCAAACGTGGGAATGCAAAACATCAGTTTTGTGCAGATGAACCGATTTCAAAACCTTGTACCAGTTGCAACTGGAATTCCAGAATACTATGCATTTGATGGTGTCGACTCTAACGGAGACACTAAGGTAAGCCTGTATTCGCGTCCTGATGGCGTATACACAGTTATCTTCTCCCTGACCATTCCGCAGGCAACATTGTCATCTGACGCAACATCAATTAAGGTTCCTGATTTCCTAGTAGCACAGAACGCATACGCCAGGGCATTGGTTGAGCGTGGTGAGGATGGCGGTCTATCGTCCTCTGAGGCATACCAACTCTACAAGTCGATGCTGTCTGACTACATTGCCCTAGAGGGTACTCGATACCCCGAAAATCAGGAGTTCGTTGCGATATGAGCCAAGCATTGCAAACTGCGAGTGTTCAAGCGCCAGGCTTCTACGGGCTGAACACGCAAGACTCTCCACTGGACTTGTCTAGCGGGTTTGCTTTGGTTGCCACTAACTGCATCATTGACCAGTACGGACGCATTGGCGCAAGAAATGGATGGTCTAGGATCAATGCAGCATCAGGGAACCTTGGCGCTAACGATGTTGGAGTTGTCCATGAGTTAGTGCAACCTGATGGAACCATCACTGTTCTATTCTCCGGCAACAACAAGTTATTCAAGTTAAGCAGCACCAACACGGTTACCGAGTTAACGTATGGCGGTGGAGGCACTGCGCCTACGATTACCGCTAACAATTGGTCATGCGCCTCCCTTAACGGCATCACTTACTTCTTCCAGACGGGATACGATCCATTGATCTATGACCCAGCAGTGAGCACAACGACATTTAGGCGCGTAAGTGAGAAAACTGGTTACGTTGCTACCGTCCCTAGCGCCAATATCGCTATTTCAGCGTTTGGACGTTTGTGGGTTGCTAATACGGCATCCATAAAGAGCACAGTCTATTTTTCTGATCTGTTGTCTGGTCATGTATGGTCAACGGGAACATCTGGCTCCTTGAACGTGGACAGGGTTTGGACTAATGGAGCCGATGAGATCACCGGCCTGGCAACGCACAACGGTTCGTTAATCATCTTTGGTAAACGTCAAATCTTGGTGTACGCGAATGCAACAACACCATCAACAATGTCACTGACTGACGCTGTTGGCGGTATCGGCTGCACCGCTAGGGACACTATCCAGAGCACGGGCAAGGATATCCTTTTCCTGTCTAATTCTGGCGTTAGATCGTTTGCCAGGACCATCATTGAGAAGTCAGCACCACTAGGTGATCTATCCAAAAATGTCCGCAATGACTTGATGGCATCACTTGCAAGCGAAACACTTGCTAACGTCAAATCAGTCTATTCCGAGAAGGAAGCGTTCTACTTGCTTACCCTGCCATCCACCAAGCAAGTCTATTGCTTTGATACGCGAGTGCAGTTGCAGGATGGATCGTTTAGGGTAACTGTCTGGGATTCAATTGAACCTACCGCATTGCTATATCGGCGCAATGGTGACCTGGTTATAGGTAAGAACGGTTATTTGGGTAAGTACGAGAACTATCAGGACTACACCTCAACCTACCGATTGATGTACTACACCAATCATTCTGACTTAGGCGCTCAAAATGCCACTTCTGTTTTGAAGAAGTTAAAGACTGTGGTGATTGGTGGGTCTAACCAGTTTGTCACTATGAAGTGGGCCTTTGATTTCACGGCAAACTATTTGTCTAGCAATGTCGCAATTCCAACGCAAAGCGTTAGTGAATACGGAATTGCTGAGTACGACAATCCAGATGGTCAAGTGGTAACAATTACTAATGCAAGCCCATCAGTAATTACTTCTGTTGATTTGTCTGAGTTTGTAAACAACAATACAGTTACTCTTACAACAACTGGAACACTGCCATCAGGATTTAGTGTTTTAACCACTTACTATATTATCAACGCATCTACTAACACTTGTAATTTGTCTCTAACTCCTTCACCTGGAACGGCAATAAACACAAGCAGTTCTGGTTCTGGAACTCACACTATGCAACACATACATCCCACCGTAGTATCTAACTATTCTGATGGTGTTGCTTTGCAAACTCTAGTCACGCAAGCCAGTGGCGCGGGTAAAATTGTCCAAACTGGATACGAATCAACTATAAATGGTTCTCCGTTGTCAATTCAGAGGATAGAAATACAATTCAAGGATGGAAAGCAAACATGACAAATTACACACAAAGTACGAATTTCGCCACTAAGGATGCGCTTACGTCTGGCGATCCTCTGAAGATTGTCAAGGGTACGGAGATCAATACGGAGTTTGCCAATATCGCTATCGCGGTAGCAACCAAGGCAGACTTAGCGAGTCCTACGTTTACGGGTACTCCATCACTTCCCACTGGGACTACTGGAGTCACGCAAAGTTATGGAACTAGCAGTACGTTATTAGCAACCACTGCCTTTGTGCAAGGCGCTATATTAACTGGTGAGATAAAGATGTGGGGGACAGCTACTGCCCCTAGTGGATACTTACTTTGTAATGGTACTGCCGTTTCACGGACTACCTATGCCGCATTATTTGCTATATACAGTACAACCTTTGGCTCTGGTGACGGGTCAACAACCTTCAATTTGCCTGATTTCCGTAATCGGATGCCTATTGGAGCAGGGACTACTTATTCGGCAGCAGACACTGGAGGGTCAGCTACAACAACTCTTCAAATTGCTAACCTTCCAGCACATACCCATGCTAATACTCTTACAGACAATGGTCACTCTCATGCGATGACAGGTGGGTTGGGTGGCAGTGGCACTCAACAATATACAAGTGGTAATGTAACTCAAAGTACTAGCACTAGCCCTGCTTTTACTGGAATAACTATAACTAACGCTTCCGTTGGTTCTGGTACAGCAGCGACAACTATTTCGCCATATCTCGGCATTTATTTCATCATCAAAACATAAATATGTTTAGATGTATAAAATGATTACGCATCACTTTAGCGATGGGTTGTACGCAAAGGAAACTCACATTCCTTCTGGTCAGATGTTAATGCAGCACAAGCATGAGTATTCCCACTTTGGAATTCTTGCTAAAGGGAAAGTGGTTTTTGTTAAGGATGGGGACATACAGATTATTGATGCGCCTGCCTGTTTGAATATTGTCGCTGGCGAGAATCATGGCATCAAAGCCATAACCGATGTTGTTTGGTATTGCATTCATCATACTGACGAAAAAGACCCGTCAAAGATAGATGAAGTTTTGATTAAAGGGGAATAATATGCCTTGGATTGCTGCTGGTGCTAGTTTATTGGGTGGGTATCTACAGGGTGAATCAAGTAAAAGTGCTGCTAATACGCAGGCCGATGCACTGCGAGAAACTGGCAGATTAGCAGTTGAAGAAGCCCGTTTTCGGCCTGTTGGTGTAACGAATAGGTTTGGATCGTCACAGTTCACCATAGGCCCAGATGGGCGTGTTAGCGGGGCTGGATACACCTTGTCGCCAGAAACGCTGGCGATGCAAAATCGTTTAATGGGGTTGGCTGGTCAAGGGCTAACGCAGGCAGAGGGAGCGCAACAGCAGTTTGCGCCATTGATGCAGGGAGGCCAAGGTCTATTTAATCTTGGTCAGCAGTACCTGGCTCAATCGCCACAGCAGGCCGCGCAACAATACATGGCATCACAGCAAGATTTGCTTGCTCCGAGCCGAGAGCGTTCAATGGCGCAGTTGCAGAATACTTTGTTCCAGCAAGGCCGTGGCGGTTTGAGTGTTGGCGCAACTGGTGCGCGTCCTAGCGGTGCGGCTGGCCTTGGTGCTACCACTCCAGAGATGGAGGCGTATTACAACGCAATGGCGCAGCAGGATGCTGCACTGGCAGCGCAGGCAGATCAAGCAGGCCAGCAACGCGCACTCTTTGGCGCTGGTTTGCTCGGCACTGGTGGAAACTTGATTACTCAAGGCTATCAAGGCCAGGTGGGTGCTTTGAGTCCGTACCAAGCGTACCTACAAGGCGCTACGGGACTGGAGTCATTGGGAGAACAAACCCTTAATACCGGCATCAATATTGGCGCTAAAGGAATGAGTCCTAGCGCGGCAAATGCTATATATGGTGGTGGTATGGCAGCGGCAGGGTCTAATGCGGCTGCTAATGCTTACAACCCATTTGCTACTGCTTTGGTGCAAGGGAGTCAGAATCCTCAATTAACAAATAGCATATCAAATCTATTTGGTAGTGGTAGAAGCCCTGGATTTGTTGATTACATTAACACTGGTAATACCGCAAATCTTTCTCCGTACTATCAAAACCGCTTAAGCAGTACGTTTGGAACATAGGAGTAATCATGGCAGAAATAGTACAAACCCTCTTTGGTGTTAGTCCTGAGTCCTACCAGCAGCAGCAAGTTGCTTTAGCTGACCAGCGAGCATTACAGTACGCCAAGCTAGACCCGTTCCAGCAAGCAAATTACGCTATTGGTCGCGGTGCTTATGGCTTGGCTGGTGCAATAGGCGGTGCTCTTGGAGGCCAAGACCCTGAGTTGCAGCTAATTAGCGCACGGAACTCCATAGCTAAACAGATTAATTTTTCTGATTTAAATTCCATAGCGCAAGGCATACAAATGCTAGGTGACGCTGGAGATACAGTTGGCATGATGCAGTTAGCTGATGTCTATCGCAAGGCGCAAGAAAGCGGCGCGTTAGTCGGTCAGCGTGAAGCAGCAGCAAAAGCATCGTTGGCTCAAGCTGGACGCGAAAGAGTGCAAGCATCTCCAAAAGAAGTGCAATTAGCCCGTGAAGTTGCTTTGTTATCTGGCCCTGAAGGTTCACCTGAGTACAACACTGCCTATGCTACTTCTTTGCAAGATCAAATTGCTAAACCTGATTCGAAAAAGCCAACTACTAATGAATTAACAAATGCTGAAAATATTGCTTTGTTAGCTGGCCCTAAAGGATCGCCCGAGTACAACAAAGCGTTTATGGCTGAGTACAGCCGCCTAACCCCGCCGAAAGAGGCTAAAGTTCCCCGTTTTGGTGACGCGGCTGAACGGTATGCAAAATCCATGTTCAAAGGTAAATCCTACGATGAATTAACGGACGCTGAAGCGGAAATAGTTAACAAGCGTGTAGATGCTGAAGCAGCATCAAAAGCAACAAAGGTTTCAGTTAATTTGTCTGATCCAACTGCTACCGCAAAAGCAAGTCTTGACGTAATGAATAAGTGGGAACAGGTCATAAAACCAGATGTTGAAGTTGCAGGAAGATTTAGAGCGTTGACATCCTCTGTAGCATTAGCGCAAGCTGGAAATCCATCTGCTGATGGTGCAACTATCTTTAACATTGGAAAAATTTACGATCCATCTGGAGCAGTTCAAGAGGGTGATAAAAACACAATTTTGGGCAATCCATCTATACCGCAAAAAGTCAAAGCATTAGCACAACGTGTATTTGAAGGCGGTAGTCTTACACCAGAGCAGCGTTCTGACTTACTTAAAATTGGTAGTGAACTTGTTAAAAACAAAGAAAACCAATTAAAGAGATACCAAAAACAATACATTAAAAAGAATACTGCACTTGGCGGCGAGGAAGCAGATATTTTCAATCCGTATGAAGGAGTGGTAATACAGGAAATTCCTAGCGGCGCAAGTTTGATACCTTCTGATGCTACAGATGCTAAGTCAAAAGTAGGCCCAGCAATTCCTGCTGCTCCAATGGCTCCAGCTAAACAAGTAAAGAAACCTAGCGGTACACCTGGTGCTGTAAGTTGGAAAGACCTATAAATTAAGGGTTTATCATGGATATTGAACTTCCAAATGGTGTAGTGATAAAGGATATTCCAGAGGGAACATCCAAAGAACAAATCATGCAAAAGGCTATTAAAAATGGCCTAGCTACTGCTGAAGATTTCCAAATGGGCAGCGCACTTGTTCAGGATTTCAGTTTAGGCCAGCAACAACAGGTTGCTCAACCGATGCCTTATAAACCTCCTAGCATGGGGGATAAATTGGTAGGGGCTGGAGAAACTGCGCTAACGCTTTTAACCGGCGCTACTGGCGGTCTTTTTGGTACTGTTGGAGGTGGCTTAACTGGTGCTTATGAAGAAGCGCAAGCAGGCCGTTTTGGTACGCCAGAGGCCGCAAAAAGGATTGAGCAACGAGCAGCACTTGGTGCTCAACGCTATACCTACGAGCCTAGAACTCAGGCATCACAAGAGCAACTGCAATCTCTTGGGAGTCTTTTACAGATGGTTCCACCGCAACCAGGTATAGCACCTGGTCTGTTTTCTACCCAAAGGCCAACGCTTAGACAAGGCGCTAATATTGTTCGCAATGCTTTTGAAGAAGCCCCGATGCTATCTAGGGTAGAGCCTACTATGGGTGCAAGTGCAGGCGCGGCTGCTGCATCAATGCCTTTGGTGCGTGAAACTACCGCTACGGAATTGCCTGTACCAGTAACGCTAACAAGGGGTGCAAGAACCCGTGATGCAGCACAGTTAGCATTTGAAAAAGAGCAAATGAAAGGCCCACTTGGAGCGCCTTTGCGTGAGAGATCAGAACAAAATAACCTTGAAATTCTTAAAAACTTTGATACGTTAATTGAAGAAACTGGTGCTCAAGTAGCACAGGCTGGCCCTGCTGCTACTGGTAACAAAGTGATTGATGCTTTATCTCAAGGATGGAATGGTGCTAAAGCTAAAACTAGGGCTGCTTACACCAAAGCAGAAAATGCTGGTGAATTGCAAGCACCAGTAGCATTAGACTCATTGGCAGATTACATTAATCAAAATATGCCAGAGGCATCAGTAGCGCCAGTTTTAAATCTTGCAAAGAACAAAGGAATCCAATTAGGGGTTTTGGAGCAACTTGAGGATGGTAGTGTTAGAGCATTGCCTGCTGATCTAAAGACAACAGAATTACTGCGCCGGTCAATTGGAAACACAATAGGAACTGATCCTACAAATCAATTATTTGGGGGGAAACTTAAACAAGTAATTGATATTTCAACAGAGGGACTTGGCGGCGATCTTTACAAAGAGGCAAGGGCATTGCGTAACCAACAAGCTAGGAAGTTTGAAGGCCGTGCCGTTGTTGCTAATTTGCTGACAAAAGTAAAAGGTAAAGATGATCCTAAAATTGAAGCAAGTGAAGTTTTCCAAAAGTCTATTCTTAATGGTAGCCCAGAAGAAATAACTTTCTTGAAACGTGTTTTGTTCACTAGCGGTAAAGATGGTCAAACCGCATGGAAGGAAGTACAAGGTTCCACCATGAAACACATTGTTGATGAAGCAACAAGTGGGATTGGAACTGACTCTATGGGAAACAAAATTGTTTCTCCAGCAAAACTTAATGCGGCAATTACAGGGTTAGATAAAAATGGCCGACTTGATGTTGTCTTAGGTAAAGATAAGGCGCAAATAGTACGCGACTTAAACGATGTTCTTCAGTATGTACAGACAGTTCCACCAGGTACTTTGATAAATTCTTCTGGTACTGCCGCAATGTTTTTGGCTGCAATTGGTGAAGCTGGACTTACAGGGTATTTAACTGGTGGAATTGTTCCATTACCTGTTATTTCTGGAATTAGGGTTGCTAATCAGTATGTAAAAGATAGAAAACTCAAGGCACGAATTGAAAACGCTTTAAGCACAAAGGACTAACCCATGCTCACTATCCTCTCAACCCTAATTAGCTTTTTGATGGGCGGCTTGCCCAAGTTGCTGGATTTCTTTCAAAACCGGCAGGACAAGAAGCACGAACTGGCGCTTGCCGCAATGCAGATTCAGCGGGAACTGGATTTACGCAAGGCAGGGTTTGAGGCGCAGGAGAGGGTTGAGCAGATACACACCGAGCAGTTGGAGATCGAAACCAAGGCCAAGGCAAGCGAGAACCTGGTTAACGCTCAAGTGGCTGAGATGCAGGCCATCTACGCGCACGATGAGTCGCTAAATGACGGTACTAGCCAATGGATGAAAAATCTACGCGCTGGTGTTCGTAGCTTTATCACGCTAGGATTTTTCTTCCTGCTAGTGTTCGTGGATGTCGGGTTGTTCATGTACGGCTGGAACCGTGGCATTGAGTTCCCCCAATTGGCTGAGAAACTGTGGGACAGCAACACCCAGGCGCTGTTTGCTTCCATCATTGCCTTCCATTTTGGCGGTAGAGCCTTTGGCAAATGATCTGGACGCTGGTGCTGGTCACAGGTATCAACATGAACAGTATCATGGTAGTGGGCTACTTTGAAATGGAATCTGCTTGCCAGAAAGCAGCTAAAGAATGGCGTGAACTTGGGTACAAAGTTGGATGCGTACAAACGCAAAAGAAATGAATTCAGTCAACATCCACAATGTGCGCCCAGCGTTTGCCTTGTTCAATAAGGTAAATGGTGGATGGACTTACATTAGCAATAATGGACAAAGAGTTTGCGGGAACACCAAGACGCAGTGCTTTTCTAATATGTATTACTTGTCGTTGCGTAAGTTTGTGGGTTGGTTGTTTTTCTCCACGCAAGTCAACAAGACCAGTTTCCCACTCGTGTTTAGTGTTTTGAGCCAAAGAAACCCATTCAAGATTTTCTGGCCTGTTATCCGTTTTAATGCCGTTGATGTGGTTAACAGTAAGGTGCGGTTTATACCCATACACAAAACACATTGCAATCAGGCGGTGAACAAAAACTTTTGGCCTTTTACCATTTTGCAATGTAGACACCACCAAATACTCGTTGCGGTTCAAAAATGGGGACAACTTGACGGATGGAAAATTGCTGGTAAAAGTTTGTTCAATGCCATTGCGAACACGCTTAGTCGTGCGGGTTCTGGCCTCGTTCCAAATGCTTCCGTCTTGGTAAACAAGCCAAGAAGCGCCTTTTTCAATAACTTTTATTGGGTTCATAGTGTCAACACTATAGCAGGACATTGATATAAATGCAAACTAGTTTAAAAGCCATTGCAGTAATTAAACATCATGAAGGTGTTCGGTTTAGGCCATATAGATGCCCTGCCCGACTTTGGACTTGTTGCGTGGGCCACGTTTTGTACCCAGAGCAAGGGCGTTTAAAGCTAGACGAGCGTATGGCCTTCAAGTTACATCCAGAGGATGATCGCCAGTTCACTATGGAGGAAGTCAATGGAATTCTTGCAGCAGATTTACAGCGTTTTGAACTTGGAGTGGAACGGTTCTGTCCTGTCCCTCTTACACAAGGTCAGTTTGATGGGCTTGTTAGCTTCTCTTTCAATGTGGGCCTTGGGACACTCCAGCGTTCTACGCTTCGCCAGAAACTGCTTCGCGGCGACAAGGCAGGCGCTGCGGACGAACTCTTAAAGTATTGCATGGCAGCAGGCAAGATTCTCAAGGGTTTGCAGAATCGGCGTATTGATGAACGTGCGTTGTTTTTATCGTGAAACAAAAATAGGTTATAAACCAAGGATTAACTCTTTGGGGTCTATATGGCACAAGAATCGTGTTCCGATGCGGATTTTATTGCACTGTGGGATCAAGTTAAATCAGCAAAAGATATATCTAAAATTCTTAATATTACAGAGCGCAGAGTTTTAGCAAGACGTAGAAGTTTAGAAAAGCGTAAAGATATTAATCTTCATTCTAGTGATCCCAAGGGGATAAAGTACCAGAAGGATTACGCCACAGTTCCGCACAATGTCCGTACAAATCTTGGCCTTCTTAACGGCACAGTAATTGTCTTTAGTGACGCTCACTTCTGGCCTGGTATTCGGTCTACTGCCTTCCAAGGACTCTTGTGGGCTATTCAAGAGTTCAAGCCCAGAGCCGTTATCAACAACGGTGATGCCTTTGACGGTGCATCCATCTCACGCTACCCCCGAATAGGTTGGGATACAAAGCCTAGCCTGATAGGTGAATTAAAGGCTTGCGAGGC
>Ga0209088_10000964_pt1 | contig 19367 bp, 16 predicted proteins | sample S_140625_EF_Meta_FD_187324 | JGI IMG/M metagenome (GOLD analysis project Ga0209088, IMG submission 187324) | Freshwater microbial communities from Lake Simoncouche, Canada to study carbon cycling - S_140625_EF_MetaG (SPAdes) (version 2) | ecosystem: Environmental > Aquatic > Freshwater > Lake ... | reverse complement strand
AAAATATCATGTCCTCATTAAAATATGTATCTAACCTTTGGAATGACGCTGAAGTCGCCAAGCTCGATCCAGTCGGACGATTAGTTTATCGTTCGAACAAGTTGGGCGCCGATCAGCGCATCACCAACACGGGTGGTGGTAACACTTCCTCGAAGACCACGGAAAAAGATCCGTTATCAGGTAAAGGTGTACCTGTTTTATGGGTTAAAGGTTCTGGTGGCGATTTACGTACGTCTACTCGCGAAAATTTCTCCTCACTCTACCAAGACAAACTCATCGAATTACAAGCCGTGTATGCCGCACGTGCGGATAAGGGATTAAAGTCCCAGGCGGAAGATGACATGGTCGCTATGTATAACCACACGACTTTTAATTTAAATCCTCGCGCCTCATCAATCGATACTCCCCTGCACAGTTTCTTACCGGGTAAACATGTCGACCACATGCACCCTAATGCGATTATTTCCATTGCTGCGTCGAAGAATTGTGAAGCACTGACGCAAAAAATCTTCGCTGGAAAAATGGCGTATGTAAAATGGATGCGCCCTGGATTCGAATTAGGTTTAGCGATGCAGGAAATTGCACGCAAAGAGCCTTCGACCAAAGCTATCATGATGGGTCAGCACGGATTCATTTCATGGGCAGATGACGACAAGGCCTGCTATGAACTTACGCTTTCGATGATTGAGCAAGCTGCTGCCTATATCGAGTCGCAGCACCAATCTAAAGGTGGCGATGCCAAGGCTTTTGGTGGTGCTAAATATCAAACCCTCGACGTCGCTAAACGTCATGAAGTCTTAGCTAAAATCTTACCTTGGTTGCGTGGTCAGGTCTCCCAAGAAAAACGTTTCATCGGAACCGTGCAAGACGATGAAAAGATTTTACGTTTCGTTAACTCGAGCGACGCACCCCGCTTAGCAGAATTAGGTACATCCTGCCCCGATCACTTCCTGCGTACGAAAATCAAACCACTCTATATTGATTGGAATCCGCAAAAAGAAGACGTCGCTGCACTTAAATCTAAACTCCAATCTGGTTTAGATAATTACCGTAAAGATTACGCGAAATATTATAACGCCTGCAAACGTGCGAATTCACCTGCAATGCGTGATCCAAACCCAACCGTGGTACTGATTCCAGGTGTAGGTATGGTTGCTTGGGGTAAAGATAAGTCTGAGTCGCGTGTCACGGCCGAGTTTTATAACTGTGCTGTTGAGGTTATGCGTGGTGCAGAGGCAATCGACCAGTATGTCGCCCTGCCCCAACAAGAAGCTTTTGATATCGAGTATTGGTTATTAGAAGAAGCCAAACTCAAGCGCATGCCTGCGGAGAAAGAATTAGCACGCCAAGTCATCATTGTGGTCGGTGCTGGTTCGGGTATCGGTAAAGAAACAGCACACCGCCTAGTTAAAGAAGGTGCACATATCGTTTGTGTAGATAAAAATGTCGAAGCTGCCCAAGCCACGGCGAAAGAAATTACCGATAAATACGGTATTGGTATCGGTGTTGCCGGTACAGGTCTTTCTAATTGTGGACCTGCCATCGGCTTAGCGGGTGATATCATGGATCGTAACTCCATTCGTCGTATGCTTGATGAAGTCGCTTTGGCCTACGGTGGTTTTGATTCTATCTGTGTTACTGCAGGCATTTTCGTATCACCCGACACTTCCGGACACATTCCAGACGATAAGTGGGCTCTCACGTTTGCTTTAAATGTAACAGGTAGTTATCTGGTGGCTGATGAAGCTTTCAAGACCTGGAAGGAACAAGGACTCCGCGGAAATATGGTGCTTACGACCAGCGCCAATGCCGTTGTCGCCAAGAAAGGCTCCGTTGCTTACGACACTTCCAAAGCTGCCGCTAATCACCTCGTACGTGAACTAGCCATGGAGTTGTCCCCTCTCATTCGTGTTAATGGTGTAGCTCCGGCAACTGTTGTTCAAGGTTCAGCGATGTTCCCCCGCGATCGCGTTATCGCATCGTTGGCTAAATATAATATTCCTTACACCGATGACGAAGCTTCGGAATCTCTGACAACTAAATTGTCTCAGTTCTATGCTGAAAGAACTCTCACTAAGAATCCGATTACTCCAGCCGACCAAGCCGAGGCGTATTTCTTACTAGTCTCCAATCGACTCAACAAAACCACTGGCCAAGTGATTACGGTCGACGGTGGCTTACATGAGGCTTTCTTAAGATAGACTGTGCGCGTTTCCCTATTCATTCCTTGTTTCGTCGATCAGCTTACCCCACAGGTAGGTTTGGCCGCGGCTAAGGTTTTGAAAAAACTCGGTCAGGAAGTTGAATTTAATTCCAGCCAAACTTGTTGCGGTCAGCCTTCTTATAATTCCGGGCAATGGGAAATCGCCAAAGAAGGTGCGATTCGTAGTTTAGAGGTATTTAAGGACGCCGAGGTTGTTGTCGGTCCTTCCGGTTCATGTGTGGCGATGATGAAGAAATTTTATCCTGAACTTCTTCATGGTACAAAATATGAAGCGGAAGCGAAGAGACTATCTCAACGCACGTTTGAATTTTCTGATTTCATCGTTTCGCAATTAAAGATTACGGATATCGGTGCTACTTTGAATAAGAAGGTTACTTACCATGATGGTTGTCACGCACTCCGCGAATTAAGACTCAAAGAGGAGCCACGTAAGTTATTACGCGCGGTTAAGGGTTTAGAATTAATTGAAACCGAAGAATCAGAATCTTGCTGCGGTTTTGGCGGATTATTCTCGGTTAAGTTTCCGATGATTTCGACGGCCATGGTACAAGTAAAAGCGGGTGCCCTAGCGCGAACCGGTGCGGACTATGTCGTGTCCTCCGACCCTTCCTGCTTACTTCAAATTGGCGGATGGCTATCACGCGAAGGCAAAGTCATTAGACCTCTGCATATCGCTGAGCTCTTAGCGATGGGGATCGACCATGCCTGATTCTAAATCCATTTTCATTAAGGAATCTACCCTTACGACTGCGGATGGTGATCAGCGTCAGTTTATTCGCACCGCGTTGGGTGGATATTACAAAAATCGTGACTTATATCAGGCAAGGTATCGCAATTGGGAACTGGCCCGAGATGCTGCTTCGCTCGCTAAATGGTCAGCCGTAAATAATTTAGCCGACGTCCTAGAAAAGTTTGTCTCTAAGTTTGAATCTAATGGCGGTAAGGTTCACTGGGCACGCGATGCGGCTGAAGCACGTCAAATTATTTTAGATTTATTGGCTAAGGCGAATGCTAAGGCTGTTATCAAATCAAAGTGTATGACCACCGAAGAGATTCATTTAAATGATGCTCTCGAGAAAGCGGGTTACGGCGTCGTCGAGAGTGATCTCGGTGAGTTTATTCAACAATTACGAGGAGAAGCTCCTTACCACTTCGTCTTCCCTTGCATGCATTTAAAGCGTGAAGCGATTAGCGATTTATTTACCAAGCATCTTGGAACTGCGGCAACCGATAGTCCGGAAGAACTGACGATGATTGCTCGTAGGCATTTACGTAAACTCTACATCACGGCTGATGTGGGTATTACGGGTGCGAATTTCCTAGTCGCCGATACAGGTCAAATTTCCATTACCGAGAACGAAGGTAATGCTCGTTTAACGGCGGCGATGCCACGGGTGCATATTGCACTCTCGGGAATCGAAAAAGTGATTAATACCATAGATGACCTCGCAGTCTTGTTGCCGATGTTAGCGACGGCGGGTGCAGGCCAGCCTATGACCTGTTATAATACACTTTATGCTGGTCCTAAAAAGCCCGGTGAGCGTGATGGTCCAGAAGAGTTTCATTTAGTTTTATTAGATAATGCCCGCACTCAGTTGTTAGCAGATCCCGAGCAACGCGATGCACTCCATTGTATTCGCTGCGGTGCGTGTTTGAATGTTTGTCCTATATTTAAGAATATTGGTGGTCATGCTTATGGCACTACTTACCAAGGTCCGATTGGTTCTGTAATAACCCCACATTTACGTGGTCTCAAGGATTGGAATCACCTCTCTGGTGCCTCCTCATTATGTGGTGCATGTACAGATGCGTGTCCGGTCCGTATCGATTTGCATCATCACCTGTTACAAAACCGACGCAATGCTGCGAAGGTAGTACCTAATTTATTCGATCGAGTTTTCCACGGTACATTTAATTTCGTCATCCAACGTCCGGCGCTATTTTCTTTAGGTGGAAAAGTTTTTCGAAAAACTTTTGGATTATTGAAGCACTTGCCTGTTCCCTATTTAGGTACGTGGCTCAAGTCCCGTGACTTACCGGCAATCCCTCAAAAATCATTTAGAGAAGTATGGAAGGATTCTAAAAATGTCTGAAGCACGTAAAGAGATCATGGGACGCATCCGTGAGGCGCTTAAAACACCTTCGCCGAAGCCACATCTGAAGGGTGAATCTTCCAAGGTTGCCGGCAAAGCCTGGTTACCTGAAGTCGGTGAAACCCAGGCTGAGACCTATACTTTGTTATCTGATAATTTAGCTAAGTTGAAGGCACACTTCCACCCTGTCGAAAATTTAGATCAGGCTATTTCATTGGTAAAAGATTTAGCACAAAAGAAGAATTGGAAGAATATTGCCTATCATAAGAACGAGCTAGTGACACCAGTAGCTCTGGCGATTGACGGCAACGCTTGGGCGGTAGAAGACTCTTTTTCGAAAGACGAACTTGAGGCAGCCGATGTCGGGATGACGTCTTGTGTGTCCATTGTAGCACAATTCGGGGCAATTCTGGTCTCAAGCGAGACCTCGGGTGGACGCGGATTATCTATTTTGCCCCCTGTGCACGTGGTAATTGCGAAGGCAGACCAAGTGGTGCCCGATTTAGCTGCCTGTTTTGAGCAAATTAATGTCCAATTTAAGGGTAAAATGCCAAGTATGTTATCATTTATCACTGGGCCTAGTCGGACGGGTGATATCGAGCGCATCCTGGTTCTAGGTGCTCACGGTCCGAAAGAATTATATTTAATATTAGTCCGCTAAAACTTCGGGACGTGGAATTAATTTTAGTCGTTCAAAATACATCAGATTGTTGTGATGTGGCATTGACACTCAGGTGCTAGTCATCAATTCAGACTATAGGTGCTCACGGTCCGAAAGAATTATATTTAATATTAGTCCGCTAAAACTTCGGGACGTGGAATTATTTTAGTCGTTCAAAATACATCAGATTGTTGTGATGTGGCATTGACACTCAGGTGCTAGTCATCAATTCAGACTATTCCGCATGCAGAATTTCTCAAGTCAGTGCCTAGATCAAACTAGGGCTCTTCTGAAAATTAACCTCAGTTCGATTACGCCGGACGGGTCTATACAGCCCGTTGCTGGTGAGACTAGTCGTGCTGACGAGCCAGGTCACGTTGCCCTCGCTCTAGGTGAGTATTTTCGCGCTACGGGTGATCTCGTATTCGAGCGCCAAAGCATTCCCGAATTAGTTGCTCGAACGATTACCGCCCAAGTTAAGCTCTCCCAAGGGTCTGATAATGGTATGGCCTTCGCCTGTTTAGGACTTCTCGCTTTTGGTTCCACACGTGAGCGTAATCCCGTTTGGGAAATCTTAAGCCCAGAAATCAGAAAGTTGATCGATGAACGTCTTGCAATTACGAACGATCACTACGATCACGTGCAAGCTTTCGATATCGCTAAAGCCGTTTGTAGATTTTCTTTTGGACTGTCCAAAAAAGATGAGACCGGTGCCTTAGTGGATCGTTTTATTGAACGTATTGGTGCAGCCTCGACAGGCGGATTTCATGATGACGCTTCGAAACAAGCGAACGCGGATAACTTCGGCGGTACTTTTGATCTCTATGGCGTCGTGGCACTCGTCTTTATTCGTCAGTCACTACAGCTCCATGCTAATAGCCAAGTTCGAGATGCTAAATTGCCTAAGCTGCGCACCGTCGCTGAAAAATATTTACGCATTATCTTAGAAACCGTGCGTGAAGATGGTTTGGGTTGGTCGTATGGACGCGGCATTGGTGCGTATGCCCAAATGCACTGTGTGACGCTCATCTTACAAGCTTTGCGTGATCGATTAATTTCTTCAGATAAAGAACCGCTCGCCCGCGACTTAGTTCGTCGTCTCTATACCCATTTCTTCACCACGTTCTTCGACATGGAACATGGATCAATCGTGATTCGTGATACCGAACGCGACACGATTCCAGGTCACACGACTCGTATGGCGAATTTCGATGCCGCGCGCTATCTTTCGCAGTGGTCACGATTGGCTAAAACAATCGGTGGTAGCATGAACGTTGTTCAAGCGAACAAAGGCTTAGTTTGTCGCTTCTATTCTTTCGATAAAAGTCCACGCAAAGAACAGGGTTTATTATCCTACTCGGATGTTGATTCAGGTTTGAATATTCTGATTCCGATTGTTTCCCAAGGGTCACATAAGTTCTGCGATTCCCTCTCGTTCCCTCACATGCCTGGTGTGTTCGATTGGCCAAGTAATTTTTACACCAGTCCGTTTTTCCCTGAATACACTATTGGCGGAAAAATATATACGCCATCATTCTACGGTAAGAACATGCAAGTCGTTATGGGCACCAAGTCTGGCACCTATCACTTTAAATATGATCAGCCCGATTTGATTGATCATACCGAAAAACTTTCTAGTGGTTTAGCTTCCATGAAAGTGGACTGGGAATTTACCGGTGGAAAAATGACTGGCCGTTTCACCTTAACGCCAAAAGTTGCCCTCGTTTTAGAAAACTTCCGATTCGTTTTACCTATCGCTGCCCTCCATTCTCGAATGGTTTCAGCGGGTGCATTAATGCTCGGACAAGAATCACATCGTTGTGAAATTTTACGTGATGATTTTCACGGTGAATGGCTGGAGACCAAAGTCGTCAGTGAAGATCCTAAACATAAGAGTCTTTTTGGAAAAATTCATTATTATCAAATCTTGGAGCGCGATAAAACGCTCAGTCTTCGTCCCGGCATTGGGTATAATTTTGAAGTCGTGCTGCAGCCAGATATTGTCCGTCTGTAAACGGTTTATAGCTCTCAGGTCGGTCATTATCGCCTTCAGAGGGTTTCCAGGATTGTCAGTTCCGTCTTAGCCTACTAACTATCCCTTTGTCTCATGACGCGTCCCTTTTACATCACTACCGCGATTGATTATGCTAATGGTGCACCTCACCTTGGGCATGCCTACGAGAAGGTGTTAGCTGATGTTATTGCCCGCCACCAAAGAATGTCGGGACACCAAGTACACTTTCTTACCGGACTCGACGAACACGGCCAAAAGGTCCAACAGACGGCGCAGAAGCGTGAAGTGAACCCTCAGGTATTTGTCGACGAAATCGCTGAAATCTTTAAAGCGATGCTCAAGTCGTTGAATGTTTCTAACGACGACTATATTCGTACCACCGAACCACGCCATAAGTTAGTCGTCCAAAGTTTTCTACAGAAACTCTACGACCAAGGTTTGATTTATTTGGGAAAAAAGACCGACTGGTATTCCACTCGTCAGGAACAGTTTTTGACCGACAAGGATCGCGATGTGGATGGAAATTGGCCGGAAATTTACGGGGAGGTAACGCAAACTACTGAAGAAAATTATTACTTTAAATTATCACAGTACCAACCATGGCTGATTGAGCATATTAAAAGTCACCCCGATTTCATCAATCCCTCTTTCCGTGCTAAGCAGGTTCTTGAATTTCTAAAAGAGCCTTTAAATGATTTATGTATTTCACGTCCGAAGTCTCGTCTTACCTGGGGAATCGAGCTGCCCTTCGATAAGAATTTTGTAACCTATGTTTGGTTTGATGCTCTAACTAATTATTATTCAGCAGTAGCGGACAAAAATCTCTGGCCGGCGGATGTTCATGTTATCGGTAAAGACATTTTATCACCGCCACACGCAGTTTATTGGCCCTGTATGCTGAAGGCACTGAATATTGATCCACCCAAGCAGCTACTCGTGCACGGATGGTGGACGGTAGACAGCAAGAAGGCCTCCAAGAGTGAAGGTAATGCGAACGATACTTTAAATTTAATCCAATCTCACGGTGCTGATGCCTTCCGCTATTATTTAAGTCGCGAGATGGTCGTCGGACAAGATGCCGACTTTTCGCACAAAACTTTTGGGGAACGCTATAAGGCCGATCTAGCTAATAATCTCGGTAATTTAGTGAATCGCCTCCTCAACATGGTAGGTCGTAATTATGCTGGGAGTATTCCTGCTCCGAGCGCCGATGAAGACTTAGAGAAATCGCTACGTGATTTGTGGGCAGTCACACACAAAAAATATTTTGATTCCTTTGCGACTTATCAAATAAGCCACGCGCTTGAATCGCTCTGGGTATTCGTCAGTGCAATGAATGCGTTCATTGAAACGCGAGCACCTTGGAAGTTAGCGAAGTCGACTGATCCTCAAGACAAGGCACGACTCGACTCATGTCTAGCTTATGTGGCCGAAGGTCTACGATTAGTCGGAACTGTTTTACTGCCCATCATGCCCGAGTCTGCTGCTAAACTTCTCGTAAATATTGGTCAGTCCGTCCCCACTCATTTCGAAGGACAACTTAACTGGTCGACCGTTTGCACGGGTAAAAAAGTGTCAGAAAAATGCATACTTTTCCCACAAAACGATGATTCTGCGTCGGGAGTGAAGGCATAGTTAGACAATTCAATTTTACTCTCTACTGTGGTCGAGGTGGTTAATCCAACTTCCAGTGAATTAAGTAATCCCCTGCTCGCTGCAGAAAAAGCATCGGCGGGTGTGGGCTATGTATCACTTACCTTTCAAGTGTCTGAATTGGATCCTTTAGCGGTATTAGAGACGCTGAATGTATCGGGTCCGCGAAGTTATTTTGAAAACCCGTCTCTGCACCAAGCACATGCTGCGGGCACACCTTTAGTAGAATGGAAAGGTCGTGGCAAAAATCGATTCAACGAAGCGGATGCGTGGTTAAGAAAAATTAATTCTAGTATTCAACCCATTGGCGGCCTGCCTCGTGTCATTGCCAGCTTTCCATTTTATCCTGGTGATGAAAAAAATGATTTAGATTCGCACCTTATTTTACCGACTTGGCAGGTGGTGACTGATGCCGGTGTTACGACAATCACGCTTTGCGAAAAAGCCACTCCAGGATGCGCTGATAAGCTATTAAAACAAGTGGAGCAGTTCCGCGGGTTCATTTATCAGGCTAATCCCCTGCCCGTCCATCAGTCTACGGCTACGGTTCTAAGTGAAGTCGGCGGTGCTTGGTTCCCTTCGGCGGTCAAACGTGCGACCGAACTGATCAAAGAAGGTGCTTTCGAAAAGATTGTCTTAACCCGAGCTTTTGATTGGAGAAAAACTGATAACTTTAACGTATTTGGTACTCTTCATCGTCTCCGTCGAGCGAATCCGAACTGTAATATTTTCCTTATTAATGAAGCGGATGCTTCCTTGGTGGGTGCTTCTCCCGAGACTTTGATAGCATTATCAGATTCGAATCTAAAGACCGAAGCGGTAGCGGGTACTACGCGTCGGGGTGATTCCGCGTCCGAAGATGCAAGTTTAGCTAAAGCACTTTTAGCCAGTGATAAAGATCAACGTGAGCATAGCGCGGTGACGGCTTCGATTTTAAGACGTTTGAAAATGGTTGGCGTCGTGGGCGCAGCTACACAAACGCCTGAATTACTTCGTTTGGGTAATGTGATGCACATTCGCACTCCAGTGATTGGTAAGTTGTCGGCGGATCGAACCTTTTTAGAAGTAGCGGGTGAATTACATCCAACACCTGCGGTAGGAGGTAAGCCACGTGATTTAGCTCTACCCTTTATCCCTGGTTTCGAACCTCACTTGCGAGGACTTTATACTGGAGCCGTGGGGTGGATTCAGTCTGACGGCAAAAAAGGAAATCTTTATGTAGCACTCCGTTGCGCACGTATTTCTGGCAATACAGCTCGTGTTTATGCTGGTGCAGGAATCGTTGCTGGGTCAGATCCCACCCTCGAGAGCGTCGAAACGGAAATGAAGTTAAAGACGATATTAGATTCTTTAATTTAAATGAAAATTATTGTTCAGCGAGTGCTGTCCGCCTCGGTAGCGGTAGATCAGAAAACTGTTTCAGAAATAAAAAAGGGGTATCTACTATTAGTGGGTATTGGTGCGGGCGATTCCACTGAGGATGTCCAAAGGCTCGTCAGTATGGTTATGAAAATACGAATCTTTCCAGATGCTGAAGGTAAGATGCAGCACTCGATTGCTGAGGTGGGTGGAGAAGTTTTAGTGGTCAGCCAATTTACTTTATTAGCTAATTTCGCTAAGGGGAATCGACCCTCCTTCCATGACGCCGCGAAACCTGAAGAGGCTAAGCCGTTATTTGACGCCTTCGTCGAAGGCCTGAGAGCACAATGTGGGTCGAAGATTTTGACGGGAGTTTTTGGTGCTGATATGCAAGTTTCGCTTTGTAATGATGGGCCTGTCACAATGATTCTGGAATAATTAGTTTGGATTTTCTTTGCTAGTTTAGTCATTTTATTAAAGTTATTCATTATGCTTTCTGTGAGAATTATACCCTGTCTCGATGTCCATGATGGACGTGTCGTTAAAGGTATTAAATTTCAAGAATTGCGTGATGCGGGCGACCCCGTGGCGATCGCTGCTGCCTATGAAGCCCAAGGCGCCGATGAATTAGTTTTTTTAGATATCACCGCTTCGAGTGATGGACGTAAGACGATGGTTGATGTAGTCGAGCGTACTGCCGACCAAGTTTTCATGCCACTCACTGTCGGGGGTGGATTACGAACGCTTGATGATATTCGGACCATGCTGAATGCCGGTGCCGATAAAGTATCTTTAAATACGTCAGCGGTTCAGGATCCTGAATTGATATTAAAAGCTTCCAAGAAATTTGGCAGCCAATGTATCGTCGTTGCTATTGATGCAAAACGCGTCGGCAAGGATCACTGGGAAGTTTTTACTCATGGTGGTAGAAAGTCTACTGGCATGGATGTACTTACTTGGGCCAAAAAAATTCAAGACTACGGTGCAGGAGAGATTTTGTTAACCAGTATGGATGCTGATGGGACAGCCGCGGGATATGATGTCCCTCTCTGTCTGCGTGTCGCAGAAATGGTAGAACTTCCCGTGATTGCATCGGGTGGTGCAGGCAAACTAGAGCACCTTGCCGATGTCGTTAAAAACGGTCGTGCCAGCGCTGTCTTGGCTGCGAGTATTTTTCACTTCGGAACGTACACTGTGCGCCAAGCTAAAGAATATTTAAAGTCGCAGGGGCTACCGGTGCGTCTTTAATTTTTAAGCTTAGGCATTACCAAGACTTTATCTAGTCGGTGGCCGTCCATGTCCATCACTTCAAAAATGTGTCCGAGACATTCCACGCGATCGCCTTCGATGGGGATCCGGCCAAGTACACGCATGATAAAACCTGAAATGGTGGTGAATCGTCGTGACCCTTCATCTTGGAATTTTCCTTTGATGCCCGTCGCTTCTCGAAAATCGTCGAGTGAGATCATGGCGTCGATAATCCAACTACCATCGTCACGTTTACGCACGGGCTTGTTCTGGTTGATGACGGCACCCTCATTCGGAAGTTCGCCCATCACTGATTCAAGAACGTCATTTAATGTAACGACTCCACGTACCTGTCCAAATTCATCAACCACGAGCGTCAGGTGAATTTTATCTTTACGGAAGCGTGCCAAGAGCTGTGTGCCGGTGATATTCAGATTCACTGTCGGTGCATCGGTCAGCAGGTCTTTGATTTCTGCGGTACCAACGAGTGATAAATTAGCCCATAAACGTTTAACGGATACAACTCCGAGTGGTCGGTCGGATGATTCACGAAATACGGGAAACCAGGTGTGCCCAGAGGCTACAATCTTACGCCAATTAATTTCTTCAGGGTCATTTAAATTCAACCAGACAACACGACTACTCGGTGTCATTAATTGACCAGCCGTAATTAGGTCTAACGATAATGCACCATGAACCATACGATGTTCTGAAGCGTGCAGTACGCCTGAGGCCATGCCTTGATCGACCATCATGCGTAATTCATCTTCTGATACTGTATCCTCCTGTGTACGACGACGTCCAAACATGAGCAGGACTAAATCTGCACAACCACTTAAGAGTATGACCAAAGGTGAAGCGAGAGTTGCGACCCAGGCCATCGGGCGTGCTAAAGCGGAGGCAATAGACTCGGGTTTAATTAACGCTAATCGTTTCGGAACAATTTCTGCAAAAACTACAGTGATTGCGCCGATCAAAAAAGAAACAATCGCTTCAGCTAAAACTTGGCTATGCTCGCTTCCCCACTTCCAAGAAAGTTGCGAAAGCCAAGGACTCAATTTTTCGGCAAGAGGATGTCCGCCATAAATCGCAGCAATGATTCCACCGAAAGTCATTCCAATCTGAACGGTTGAAAGGAACTTATTTGGATCCGTAATTAAACTTAGCGCTTTCTGCGCACCGGCGTCTCCATTTTCTGCTAATTTTGCCAAACGTCGACGGTTGGAGGACACCAACGCCATTTCTGCCATTACGAAAAAAGCCGTAATTAGGACGCAAATGCCGATGAGAATGTATTCCACAAGGTCAATTAAATGAAGATTGTGACCAATTCGTCAAATCTCGCTTGTTGATAGTCCCGTAAACCGTAGATTTTCCAACGAATGGCCAAGCAATTCGACGCAATTATTATTGGTAGTGGCATTGGGGGGCTCAGTTTCGCCCTCAATTTAGCCCGCTATGGCCGTTCGGTTGCAGTCGTAACCAAGAAGACCAGCAGTGAGTCTAACACGAATTGGGCACAAGGTGGAATAGCCTGTGTGACTGACAAGACGGATGACTTCATGAGTCACGTTAACGACACGCTCACCGCGGGCGATGGCATGTGCGAACTCAATGCCGTAAAACATATTATTGAATCAGGACCTGCCCGAGTTGCCGAACTCATTGAATGGGGAGTGAAATTTGAAAACGGAGCTGACGGAAATCCAGATTTAGGTCGTGAAGGCGGACACTCCAAACGACGAATTCTTCATGCACGCGATATGACCGGTCGCGCCATCGAGTCCGCACTGATTCGTGCGGTGAACTTACAAAAAAATATCACCATTCTCGAACATCATTTAGCGATCGATTTAATTACGTTATCGAAAATACAGAATTTGCCGGTGAATACTGTGGAAGATCGAGTGGTCGGAATTCATGTTTTAAATACTAAACAAAGTAAGGTCGAAACTTTGTCGGCGACGGTGGTTGTTTTAGCAACGGGTGGCATTGGCCAGGTTTATCAATTCACGACGAATCCTGATATCGCTACGGGTGATGGTATTGCGATGGCCTATCGTGCCGGAGCAGAAATTAGAGACATGGAAATGGTGCAATTCCACCCGACGGCCTTGAAGTCGTCGGATGGCAGTCGCGCCTTGATTTCTGAAGCGGTACGCGGCGAAGGTGCGATTTTAAGAGATATGAATGGCCGAGCATTCATGAAAGATTTTCATCCTTTAGGCGATTTAGCACCACGCGATGTGGTTGCTCGCGCCATTGACTCGGTCATGAAACGCGATGGTGCACCTCACGTCTTACTCGATATCACCAAAGTTGCCCGAGGACATTTAGCCGAACGCTTCCCGCATATTTACGCCACCTGTCTCAAAGCCGGTTTCGATTTAACGAAAGATTATATTCCCGTAGTTCCCGCGGCACACTATCTTTGCGGCGGCGTCACCACAGATCTGAGTGGTCGAACCACCTTACCAGGTCTTTATGCGGTAGGCGAAGTAGCCAGCACCGGACTCCACGGCGCAAACCGTTTAGCATCAAATTCACTACTCGAAGCGGTGGTATTAGCTCACGATGGAGCGGCAGCGGCGGATAATGATATTAAAAATAAAGTAGATCATAACTTTACTCTACCGGCATGGGTTGACGGTGCATTGGGCGATCCCGATGAGCGCGTAGTTTTAACACACAACTGGGATGAACTCCGCCGCACCATGTGGGATTATGTGGGGATCGTACGGTCCACCAAGCGCTTGAAAAGAGCACAAACACGCATCCGCACACTGAGCGAAGAAGTCCGAGAATATTATTGGAACTTCAAAGTGGAACCACGCTTACTCGAACTTCGAAATTTAATTCAAGTTGCAGAACTCATTATTGATTGTGCTTTGCAACGTCATGAAAGCCGAGGCCTGCATTATACTTTGGATTTTCCGGCTCAGAGTAAGTCGATTGTGCACTCAATGGTTCGACGAAATTTAAATACGAAATGAAAATTGCGATTGTCGGAGCCGGAGCCGTGGGCGGCTGGTATGGTGGGCTACTAGCTCAGCAGGGACATGAAGTCTATTTCGTGACCCGACGTGATTATGAAGTCATCAATCAAAAGGGATTGTGCATGCGCGACGCCAAGGGGGAAAAGATTGTTAAGATCCAGAAAGCCTATCCAGACTGTAGTCACATCGGTGTTTGTGACTTAATTATCATCGCTGCTAAATCGACCGCTAATCACACCCTACCCGATTTCATAAAATCTTTAATCGGACCAAAAACGATTCTGCTTACTTTACAGAACGGTATGGGAAATTGTGAGACTTTTACGTCCATTATTCCCGTTGATAGAATCGTCGCAGGCCTTTGCTTTGTTTGTATTAATCGTCTAAGCCCTGGTGTCGTTGAAAATACACACTCCGGCTATGTTCGTATGGCCTCAGCTATCGGTGTGCCGGGCGAAGCCGTTAAACAGTGTGTTGAATTATTTTCTGATGCGGGGATTGATTGTCAGTCCGAACAGTCACTCGACGCTGTTCTATGGAAAAAATTGTGTTGGAATATTCCTTTTAATGGTTTGGCCATCGCAGCTGGAGGAATCACTACCGACAAAATCATGGCTGATGATTTACTGCGCGAACGCGCAATTGAACTGATGAAGGAAGTACAGGCAGCCGCGGCGGCCTGTGGGGTCCCGTTCAAAGATGAACATATCGAGCGTCAGTTGAAGGTCACAACGGGTATGGGTGCCTATCGACCCTCAAGTCTGATTGATTATTTAGAAGGACGTGAGGTTGAAGTCACCGGCCTTTGGGGTGAACCGCTGCGACGTGGGCAAGCTGCTGGAGTAAACATGCCTCAACTTTCTCAATTAAAAACTGAGATTGAATTAAAACTAAAGACTAGAGATCAGCTTACTTAGCGGGAGCGTTAGCAATGGGTAATTGCGACAAAACATTGTCTACCGCAGTCGCAGTTTTTGCCACGCTCCAGAAACCGATGGGAACGGCTGAACCAGAATCACCTGAGAATACTCGTTGTCCCTGTTTGTTGAAAAGACTCATCGAAAGTGAAATGGAAACTTCATCTTTGCGCATGTTATTTGCGTTATTGGAAATGCGCCATGTACTGCGGAGGGTGGCATCGGCATCGGCTTTAGACTGAGTGACTGTATAACCATGACTTCTTAGCTCACCTTCTGCGGTTTCAACGACCGTGGAGTTAAATTGAATAGCATTTGAAAAATCCGATGTCTGAGGAGTCTCGACGTAAACCTTAGTGAAGTTTATCGATTTTTGAGCTCTTGGGCTGGAACTGCATCCGGTAAATAAAAATGCAATTGAAACTAAAGCTAGGGAGGCAAACCTTGTGAAGTGCATAAGTTGTGTATGACTGAGGCTGGAAATTTAACAAGTCGAGAGATAGTGTCAACTCACACAAATATTGAATAATAATCTATAACTTTAGCGAAAACATCAAAAATTGAACCCCTAGAGAGTCATGCGTGCCCTAAAAGCCATCACCTTAGATTTAGTCGGAACCCTACTGACACCCTACCCTTCGGTCGGTGCAGTCTACGCTGAGGCCGCTGGGAAATGTGGAGTGAGTATTTCAGTTAAAATTATCAATGAACAATTTCCGGCTGCGTTCAAAAGTGTTTCACCCAAACTTAAACCAGAAGCCTTTTGGAAGGAAGTCATTGTTCGAACTCTCGGTGAACATCTGCCTTATGAAAAAAGAGATGAGGTTGCTGAAAAATGTTGGGCTGCTTTTGCGTCGGCCAAGTCTTGGCGACTCGTGCCTGGGTCCATTAGTTCGCTCACAGCACTTAGATTTTTAGGATTAAAGGTATGTGTGCTTTCGAATACTGATGCCAGAATTCATAAGGTCTTGCGCGAACTCGATCTGCACAAATTCATCGATCAAGTATTTCTAGCTGATGAAATCGGCTATCGAAAACCCGACGCTCGGGCTTTTCAGCATGTGTCGCGCACGCTGCAAATTCCTCTCAACCAACTCGCTCATATAGGTGACAATCCCGATGAAGATGGCATCGGTGCACGCGATGCAGGTGTTTTAGGTATCGTGGTGGGTGGACGGCATGCTCCTGAAAACTGCTTACGTGCCGAAAAACTCGAAGAGATTCCCTATGTCGTACGGGCTGTTTTAACAGAGGGTAAAAAGAAAGGACGCTTTTCCAGAAATGTAATTAATCTACTGGCGAACTTACGCGGCCTACCCGAAGACAAAGGTCGATCTACTTTTCGTGATAGTGTATCCATTGATGATGCGGTCACGCAGGCGTTTCGAAAGTTACGACTCGATAAACCCGTACCCGAAGATGCGATTATCGCATCCTGGAATAAGTTACTGCCTCTCAAGCTCTCCCGACGATGCGCTCCATTAAGAGTCATCGAAGACGGCCGACTTATCATTCAGTGTGAAAGTGCGGTGATAAAATCCGAAGCACGATTCTTCGAGAAAAGTTTATTACAAAAAATCCGCGAACTTCCAGGCTGTCGCCAAGTCAAAGCGATTTCTTGGGTTACGGCTTAGGATGCTTTTCTTTAGGCTCAAACGGCTTGAGAAAGGCTTCCTTAAAGTCGTAGATATTGACGAAGTCTTCGATTTGATCCTCGGGTGAGCGTCCAAAAAGCCCAGTATCTATGATGTTAAAGACGATGTTACCGACATCGACACTCTTCTTAATTCCCCAGTTACTTAACAAGGCAAAGGAGAGAGGCCCGTACGTCTCTAAGGTGTGCTGGCGGAAGCCTTCTAAGAGTTCTTTTCCACTGACATGCCGATTAGTTTTTTTACTGCCCTTTTTTTCTTCGCCATGAACTTGTTTCTGGGCGGCATCTAGTGCCATGCGCACGAGGTGATAAGACTGAGGGCTGTAGCGTGGGTCTTTTTCGTGGCAGAGTTTAATCGCTTCTTCGAAACTCATATTACAGTTTTTTGAGCTCACTTAAGAGGCGAGCATTTTGAGCTTCGGTGCCGATGGTGAGTCGCAACCAACCGGTCATGCCATAACCCTTAAGCGGGCGCACGATGACACCGACTTTCTGTAATTTAATGAATACTTCTTCGGCATTAGGAATTTGTGCGGCCAAGAAGTTCGCTTTGCCGTCGATGTATTTAAAGCCCAGTGCTTTGAGCCCCTGGCTCATTTGCTTAATGCCTTCAGCATTAACTTTCTTACTTCTATTAAGAAATTCCTGGTCATCCAGAGCGGCTTCGGCTGCTGCGAGGGCAGGTAAGCTCACATTGAAAGGTTGGCGCACGCGATTAAGCAGTCCGCAAATCTCGCTCGAACCCATGAGGTAGCCCACACGTAGTCCAGCTAGTCCATAAGCCTTTGAGAAGGTGCGAGTGACGACGACTTTGCGTCCGGCATTGATCAACTCGCGTAAATCCGCCGATGAATCAAGGTACTCAGTATAAGCTTCATCTAGGCAAAAGATTACGTGATCAGGTAATGATTTTGCTAATTCGACGATATCTTGGGGATTGTCTGTTCCGCCTGTCGGATTGTTAGGACTAGCTAAAAATAGAATGCGCGTTTTGTCGGTTACCGCTGCACGCATCGCTTTCAAGTCGTGACAGAAGTTGGGCATGGGGACTTCGACGGGTGTGGCTCCTTGCATGAGTGTCGCTAATTTATAGACGACGAAAGCTTGTGATCCAAAAATAACTTCACTGCCAGGGCGTAGAAACGCTTGAGCTAAAAGAATCATCACTTCATTGGAACCATTACCGATGACAAATTGGTTTGGCTGCATGGACCAAATTTTCGCAAGTTTTTCGCGCAAGAATGTAGAACCACCGTCCGGATAGAGGTGGGCTGACTCTAAAGCCTTTTTGGCTGCGGCGAGTCCAAGGGGCGACGGACCTAAGGGGTTTTCATTCGAGGCCAACTTGATGACTGAACTTGGATCGAGACCGAATTCACGAGCCACCACTTCAATAGGACGCCCAGCCTCATAGACCGGCTGAGAGAGCACCTGATGATTGGCCAATTCGGAATAGGTCGGCATAAGGTTAGATAACAAACCATCCTTGGCAATTTGGCAAGCGTCGGAACGCCCTCCCCGCTTGCCTAAATCAGATTTTTTATATTCAGTCCAAGCATGCGAATTATCGTTACAGGAGCCACCGGTTTTCTGGGGCGGGCTGTAGTCGAGGCCGCCCAGCGCCGGGGGCATGATGTTTTAGCCATCGGTGGAAAGAATACTCTTTATCTGAGTGAACCTGTTCGTTTTTTGCAGATGGATCTTCGTGATGATGCAAAACTGCAGTCCCTGATTCTCGAAGAATTTCCCCAAGCCGTAATCAATTGTGCAGGTTTAACGAGAGTTAGTGACTGCGAATCCAATAAGGAATTAGCCGCAGAATTAAATGAGCATCTACCCAAGAGACTGGCTCAACTTTGTTTTCACGTTGGCGGTAAATTGATTCATTTTTCCACTGACATGGTTTTTGATGGGAAGTCGGGTAAATACGGACATACCGATCAGCCTCGCCCTCTAAACACTTATGCGTCGACCAAGGCGGCTGGTGAAGTTGCGGTATTAAATTATGGCCGTGAACATTCAGCAGTCGTCCGAACCTCTGTCCTCAATGGAAATTCTTTTACTGGACAATTCTCACTGCATGAGCGACTTTTTCATGATTGGGCCGCTGGTAAAACTACTACGCTTTATACCGATGAGATTCGTCAACCAGTCTCATACAGTAATCTCGCCGATGTCGCTGTGGAGTTATGTGAAAGAACAACTCTCAACGGCGTTTATCACTGGGCAGGACTCGATGCGCTGAGTCGTTATTCAATTGGACAGAAAATCGCTGAGCACTTCGGGCTGAATTCAGAAAAATTAATCAAGCCGGTGACTCGGGAAAATATTACCGATGACCCCCTGCGCCCACGCGACCTCAGCTTATTACTCCACCCTTTGGCAGGTAAACTGCGGACGCCCGCACAGACATTTATTGACCAATTGGGGGAATTACGCGTGCCCCGCGGTACTGAAGACTGGTATGAAAAGGAAACTGGTCGAAAGGTCGTGCGTTTACTCCAAAAGTCGTTAGATTATTAATATGGATGTTCTTCCCCGCGAATGT